>Ga0228703_1000220_pt1 | contig 45777 bp, 36 predicted proteins | sample McNCre217_Aug_MG_3_FD_178020 | JGI IMG/M metagenome (GOLD analysis project Ga0228703, IMG submission 178020) | Freshwater microbial communities from McNutts Creek, Athens, Georgia, United States - 29-17_Aug_MG | ecosystem: Environmental > Aquatic > Freshwater > Creek | place: USA: Georgia...
TCCGTGACGTGCACGTGACCCACTACGGTCGTGTGTGTCCTATCGAAACGCCAGAAGGTCCAAACATTGGTTTGATCAACTCTTTGGCTTTGTACGCCCGTTTGAACGAGTACGGTTTCATTGAAACCCCCTACCGTCGCGTGGTGGACGGCAAAGTGACGATGGACATCGATTACTTGTCCGCCATTGAAGAAGGCAAATATGTCATCGCTCAGGCCAACGCGGCTTTGGACAAAGACGGCAAGCTGACTGGCGACTTGGTGTCTGCCCGTGAAAACGGCGAATCCATTTTGTGTGGCGCAGAGCGCATCCAGTACATGGACGTGTCTCCTGCTCAGATCGTGTCTGTGGCGGCCTCTTTGGTTCCGTTCCTCGAACACGATGACGCGAACCGCGCGTTGATGGGTGCCAACATGTCACGTCAAGCCGTGCCTGTGTTGCGTCCAGAAAAACCAATGGTCGGTACCGGTATCGAGCGCGTGGCTGCGGTCGACTCAGGCACTGTGGTGACGGCCACTCGCGGTGGTGTGGTGGACTATGTCGACGCAACGCGCGTCGTGGTTCGCGTGAACGACGCTGAAGCAACTGCTGGTGAAGTGGGCGTGGACATCTACAACCTCATCAAGTACCAACGTTCTAACCAAAACACCAACATCCATCAGCGTCCGATCGTCAAGCGTGGCGACAAGATTGCCAAGGGCGATGTGGTGGCTGACGGTGCATCAACAGACCTCGGCGAAATCGCCATCGGTCAAAACATGTTGATCGCCTTCATGCCTTGGAACGGCTACAACTTCGAAGACTCGATCTTGATCAGCGAGCGCGTGGTGGCAGAAGACCGCTACACCTCGATCCACATCGAAGAACTCGTGGTGATGGCACGCGACACCAAGTTGGGTGCAGAAGAAATTACACGTGATATTCCAAACTTGGCTGAGCAACAACTCAACCGCTTGGATGACTCCGGCATCATCTACGTGGGTGCAGAAGTGCAACCCGGCGACACACTGGTCGGCAAGGTCACGCCAAAAGGCGAAACCACACTGACACCAGAAGAAAAACTGTTGCGCGCGATCTTCGGCGAAAAAGCTAGCGATGTGAAAGACACATCACTGCGCGTGAGCCAAGGTTCGCAAGGTACGGTCATCGACGTGCAAGTCTTCACCCGTGAAGGCATCGTGCGCGACAAGCGTGCTCAGCAAATTATTGATGACGAACTCAAGCGTTTCCGTCTCGACTTGAACGACCAGCTCCGCATCGTGGAAGCTGACGCGTTTGACCGTATCGAAAAACTCTTGAACGGCAAAACCGCCAACGGTGGTCCTAACAAGTTGGCCAAGGGCAGCAAGATCGACAAGGCCTATTTGGCTTCTGTCGAGAAGTTCCACTGGTTCGACATCCGTCCTTCTGATGAAGAAACTGCAGGCCAGTTGGAAAGCATCAAGAACGCGATGGAACAAACCCGTCATAGCTTTGACTTGGCCTTCGAAGAGAAGCGCAAGAAGTTGACACAAGGCGACGAGTTGCCAGCAGGCGTGTTGAAGATGGTCAAGGTCTATTTGGCTGTCAAGCGTCGCTTGCAGCCTGGTGACAAGATGGCCGGTCGTCACGGTAACAAGGGTGTGGTGTCAAAGATCGTTCCGGTCGAAGACATGCCTTACATGGCCGACGGCACACCTTGCGACATCGTGTTGAACCCCTTGGGCGTTCCTTCGCGTATGAACGTGGGTCAGGTGTTGGAAGTTCATTTGGGTTGGGCTGGTAAAGGCATCGGTCAGCGCATTGGCAACATGCTTCAAGCTGAAGCCAAAGCCGCTGAAATCCGCAGCTTCATGGAAGAGTTGTACAACGGTTCAGGTCGCAAAGAAGACCTGAGCAAGCTGAGCGACGCGCAAATCGTCGAGATGGCTGGCAACTTGACCAACGGTGTACCTTTCGCAACCCCCGTGTTCGACGGCGCTGCAGAAGAAGACATTCGCACCATGCTGAAGTTGGCTTACCCAGACGACATCGCCAAGGCGAAGGGTTTGACTGCGACACGCACACAAGCGAACTTGTTTGATGGTCGTACCGGCGAAGCTTTCGAGCGTCCCACCACCATCGGCTACATGCACTTCTTGAAGCTCCACCATTTGGTCGACGACAAGATGCACGCACGTTCAACCGGCCCATACAGCTTGGTCACACAGCAGCCGCTGGGTGGTAAGGCTCAGTTCGGTGGTCAGCGTTTCGGTGAGATGGAAGTGTGGGCTTTGGAAGCTTACGGTGCCTCTTACACCCTGCAAGAAATGCTCACCGTCAAGTCCGACGACGTGCAAGGCCGTACCAAGGTGTACGAGAGCATTGTCAAAGGCGAGCACTCGATCGAAGCGGGCATGCCCGAATCGTTCAACGTGTTGGTCAAAGAAATTCGTTCATTGGGCATCGACATTGAGTTGGACCGCGCTTAAGCGGTTTGACGAAAAGAAGGATTTAAAACATGAAATCATTACTCGACCTGTTCAAGCAGTTCACGCCCGATGAGCATTTCGATGCCATCAAAATTGGCATGGCTTCTCCTGAGAAGATCCGTTCATGGTCTTTCGGCGAAGTGAAAAAGCCAGAGACCATCAACTATCGTACCTTCAAGCCTGAGCGCGATGGTCTGTTTTGCGCCAAGATCTTTGGCCCTATCAAAGACTACGAATGCTTGTGCGGCAAATACAAACGCCTCAAGCACCGTGGCGTGATTTGCGAGAAGTGCGGCGTTGAAGTCACACAAACCAAAGTGCGTCGCGAGCGTATGGGTCACATCGACCTGGCCGCACCTTGCGCCCACATCTGGTTCTTGAAGTCATTGCCATCACGTTTGGGCCTCGTGCTCGACATGACTTTGCGTGACATCGAACGCGTGTTGTACTTTGAAGCATATGTCGTGACCGATCCCGGTATGACACCTTTGAAGAAATTCGCCATCATGTCGGAAGACGACTACGAAGCCAAAGTGGTGGAGTACGGTGACGAGTTCGTCGCCAAGATGGGTGCCGAAGGTATCAAGGACCTGCTCGAAGGTCTCGACCTCGATGTCGAAATCGAGAAGCTGCGCAACGACTTGACAGGCTCTGAACTCAAGATCAAGAAAAACGCCAAGCGTTTGAAATTGATGGAAGCGTTCAAGAAGTCTGGCATCAAGCCCGAGTGGATGGTGTTGTCTGTCTTGCCCGTGTTGCCACCTGATTTGCGTCCTTTGGTGCCGTTGGACGGCGGTCGTTTCGCGACCTCTGACCTCAACGACTTGTACCGTCGCGTGATCAACCGTAACAGCCGTCTGCGTCGCTTGCTCGAATTGAAGGCACCAGAAATCATTGCCCGCAACGAAAAGCGTATGTTGCAAGAGTCCGTGGACAGCTTGCTAGACAACGGTCGTCGCGGCAAGGCCATGACAGGCGCCAACAAGCGTGCCTTGAAGTCCTTGGCTGACATGATCAAAGGTAAGAGCGGTCGTTTCCGTCAAAACTTGTTGGGTAAGCGCGTCGACTATTCAGGTCGTTCAGTGATTACCGTGGGCCCAACTTTGAAACTGCACCAGTGCGGTTTGCCCAAGTTGATGGCACTCGAGTTGTTCAAGCCTTTCATCTTCTCGCGTCTCGAAGCCATGGGCATCGCGACCACGATCAAGGCTGCGAAGAAAGAAGTCGAATCCGGCTCCGCCGTGGTGTGGGACATCTTGGAAGAGGTGATCAAAGAGCACCCCGTCATGTTGAACCGTGCGCCTACGCTGCACCGCTTGGGTATTCAAGCGTTCGAGCCGATCTTGATCGAAGGCAAAGCCATTCAGTTGCACCCACTCGTCTGTTCAGCGTTCAACGCCGACTTCGACGGTGACCAAATGGCCGTTCACGTGCCTTTGTCTGTGGAAGCACAGATGGAAGCCCGTACCTTGATGCTCGCTTCGAACAACGTGTTGTTCCCTGCGTCTGGCGAACCTTCTATCGTTCCTTCACAAGACGTTGTGTTGGGCTTGTACTACGCCACCCGTGACCGTATCAACGGCAAGGGCGAAGGTTTGGTGTTTGCCAACGTGGCCGAAGTGCAACGTGCGTTGGACGCCGGTGTGGTCGAGTTGACTGCCAAGGTCAGCGTGCGTATCACCGAGTGGACCAAAGACAAACAAACCGGTGAATTCATCGAAGCGACCAAGCTGGTGGACACCACCGTGGGCCGTGCCTTGTTGTCTGAAATCTTGCCCAAGGGCTTGCCTTTCGAAGTCATCAACAAAGCGTTGAAGAAGAAAGAAATTTCTAAGCTCATCAACGTCGCGTTCCGCAAGTGCGGTTTGAAAGACACCGTGGTGTTTGCCGACAAGTTGTTGCAAAACGGCTTCCGTTTGGCCACACGCGCCGGTATCTCGATTGCCATCGACGACATGTTGGTGCCACCAGAGAAGCACGCGATCATCACGGCCTCTGAAAAAGAAGTCAAAGACATCGAACAGCAATACGTCTCCGGTTTGGTGACGTCTGGCGAGCGTTACAACAAGGTGGTTGACATCTGGGGTAAGGCTGGCGACGCTGTGTCGAAGGTGATGATGGACCAACTCCGCAAAGAGAAGACCATCGACCGCCACGGCAAAGAAGTCGAGCAAGAATCGTTCAACGCCATTTACATGATGGCCGACTCAGGCGCTCGCGGTTCTGCCGCTCAGATCCGTCAGTTGGCCGGTATGCGTGGTCTGATGGCCAAGCCTGACGGCTCCATCATTGAGACACCCATCACGGCGAACTTCCGTGAAGGTCTGAACGTGTTGCAGTACTTTATTTCCACCCACGGTGCACGTAAAGGTCTGGCTGACACCGCGTTGAAGACAGCGAACTCAGGTTACTTGACACGTCGTTTGGTTGACGTGACCCAAGACTTGGTCGTGACCGAAAACGATTGCGGCACGACCAACGGTCAACTCATGCGCGCCATCGTTGAAGGTGGTGAAGTGATTGAATCCTTGCGCGACCGTATCTTGGGCCGCACGGCCGTTGAAGATGTGTTGAACCCAGAAACACGCGCTGTGTTGGTCAAGGCTGGCGTCATGCTGGACGAAGACATCATTGACGAAATCGAAGCCGCAGGCGTTGACGAAGTCAAAGTGCGCACCGCATTGAACTGCGAAACACGCTTTGGCTTGTGTGCCATGTGCTATGGCCGTGACTTGGGTCGCGGTGGCTTGGTCAACAACGGTGAAGCTGTCGGCGTGATCGCTGCGCAGTCCATCGGTGAACCCGGTACACAGCTGACCATGCGTACGTTCCACATCGGTGGTGCTGCGTCTCGCGCTGCCGTCGCTTCTAGCGTGGAAGCCAAGTCGAATGGTGTGATTGGTTTCAACTCCACCATGCGCTATGTGTCTAACACCAAGGGCGAGTTGGTGGTGATTTCTCGTTCAGGCGAAATCGTCATCCACGATGAACATGGCCGTGAGCGCGAGCGTCACAAAGTGCCATACGGTGCGATTCTCTCGGTCAAGCCAGACCAAGCCATCAAGGCCGGTGTGATCTTGGCCAACTGGGATCCATTGACTCGACCCATCATCACTGAATTCGCCGGTAAGGTGCAATTCGAGAACGTCGAAGAAGGCCTCACAGTTGCCAAACAAGTGGACGAAGTCACTGGCTTGTCTACCTTGGTGGTGATTGACCCGAAACGTCGCGGTTCGACCAAAGTGGTTCGCCCACAAGTCAAACTGATCGATGCCTCTGGCAAAGAAGTGAAGATCCCTGGCACAGACCACGCAGTGACGATTGGCTTCCAAATCGGTGCGTTGATCCAAGTGCGCGACGGTCAAGATGTGGGCCCAGGCGAAGTCTTGGCACGTATCCCTGTTGAAGGTCAAAAGACCCGCGACATTACCGGCGGTTTGCCACGTGTGGCCGAACTGTTCGAAGCACGCTCGCCCAAAGACAAGGGCATGTTGGCCGAGATGACCGGTACCGTGTCGTTTGGTAAAGAAACCAAAGGCAAGGTGCGTTTGCAGATCACCGATCCAGAAGGCAAAGTGTGGGACGAACTCATTCCTAAAGAGAAGAACATCTTGGTCCATGAAGGCCAAGTGGTCAACAAAGGCGAGAGCGTGGTGGACGGCCCAGCCGACCCACAAGACATCTTGCGTTTGCTCGGCATGGAAGAGTTGGCGCGCTACATCGTCGACGAAGTGCAAGACGTTTACCGTTTGCAAGGCGTGAAGATCAACGACAAACACATTGAAGTGATCGTGCGTCAAATGTTGCGTCGCGTGGTGGTCGAAAGCGTGGGGGACTCCAACTACATTGCTGGCGAACAAGTGGAGCGTTCTGAGATCCTCAACACCAACGAAGCACTGCAACGTGATGGCAAAGTCCCAGCGACTTTCACCAACTTGTTGTTGGGTATCACCAAAGCGTCCTTGTCGACCGACTCGTTCATCTCTGCGGCTTCTTTCCAAGAAACCACACGTGTGTTGACCGAAGCGGCCATCATGGGCAAGCGCGACGAATTGCGCGGCTTGAAAGAAAACGTCATCGTCGGTCGCCTGATTCCTGCAGGTACTGGTTTGGCGTATCACAAAGCCCGCAAGGTCAAAGACGCGATGGACGACGCCGAGCGCCGTGCCATTGCTGAAGCCGAAGCTGCTGAGTTGGCCGGAGGTTCTTCTGATGAAGAGACTCAAGTCGACCACGGTGCTGGCGAAGAAGCGTAAAGTGACCCCCTCAACAAAGGCCCGAAAGGGCCTTTGTTGTTTGGGCTTATGGGTAAAAGCACAAGGAGTGCAACATGCTTGATGCGTGGTGGTTTTGGTTATTCGTGGCGGTCATGTTGTTTTGGAGCGTGGGCGCGTACCGCCGTTTGGTCGGCTTACGCACGGCGGTGAACAAACAGTTTGCGGTGCTTGAAGAACTCATGCTGCGTTACCAAGCCTTGGTGCAAGAAGCCACAACGGCAGCCGTGACTTCGCCCTCGGGTTGGCAAACTGCGGTATCGCCCGAGCTAGGTGCGAGCCATTGGACGCGCTTGCAAGTGGCTGCCAATTTGTCGGCCATGGCCTTGGCGCGTATGCAAGAACATCCCTTGGACCCTTCATCGTCAATTGCATTGGTGGCGACGAGCCGTGATTTGCAAGAGGCCTGGGAGGCCCTCACGCACCCCGATGTGTATTACGTGTCTGTGCCCGCAGAGCTGACGCAACGTTGGGCGGAGTTGGGTATTTCCATTCAGCCTGATTTGCAACGGTTCAACCAAGCCGTGATCAACTACAACGAAGCGATTGATATGTTTCCTGCCACGTTGATGGCGCGCTTGTTCAAGTTCAAACCCGGGCGTGTCTTGGGATGAGTGATCACAAACCCACATCTGTGCCACTGTGGCAACAGCTGCAAGCGGTGGCTCAGGCTTTGGCTCAAGTTCGACGTGGTGTGTCAGGCACGACGGCGTTAGAGGCGGTACCTTCAGCATTGCGCCCTGGTGTGCAAGCCTTGCTGTTTCAAGCGTTGCGGCAACTGGGCCGTGCACAAGCCTTGCGCGCGCAATTGGCGTCGCGTGCACCAGCGCCTTTGCCAGATGCGTTGTTGTGCACAGCACTTGCATTGGCATGGGATCCAGACAACGCACCCTATGAACCGCACACTTTGGTGAACCAAGCCGTAGAGGCCGCCAAGAAAACCCGCAGCTTGCAAATGCAAGCCAACTTTTTGAATGCGTGCTTGCGCCGCTTTTTGCGCGAGCGTGATGCCTTGGTGAAGGCTACGGACAACGAGGGCCTAGCGCAATGGAATCACCCCGAGTGGTGGGTCAAGCGTTTGCAAAAAGACCATCCAGACCATTGGCAAGACATCTTGCGGGCCAATAACCAAGCTGCCCCCATGACATGGCGTGTCAACACCTCGCGCATCAGCCGTGAGGCGTTGCAAGCCGATTGGGCCAACCATGGCTTAGCGTCGCAGCCAGTGGGCGAGCAGGGTTTGGTGCTGGCACAGGCACACAGCGTGCGTGACATTCCAGGCTTTGCCGAAGGTTTGTGCTCGGTGCAAGATGCAGCTGCGCAATGCGCGGCACAAATTTTGTTAAAAGATTTTGCGCCTGCCACCCAAACCTTGCGCATCCTCGACGCATGTGCGGCCCCTGGCGGGAAGACGGCGCACTTGCTAGAGCTGCTTAACGACAAGTCAGAGGTCACCGCACTCGACATTGACCCGCAGCGTTGCGAACGCATTGCGCAAAATTTGCAACGCATTGGTCGCAGCGCCAAAGTGGTTGCTGCAGATGCCGCGCTCACCAAAACGTGGTGGGATGGTCAGCTGTTTGATGCGGTGTTGTTAGATGCGCCGTGCACAGCCTCGGGCATCGTGCGGCGCCACCCGGATGTGCGCTGGTTGCGTCGTGAAAGCGACATCGACAAGCTGTCTGCGATTCAGAAAAACTTACTCAAACAATTGTGGCCTTTGGTCAAACCGGGTGGTCGCTTGTTGTATTGCACCTGCTCGGTTTTCAGGGCTGAGGGCGAGAACCAAGCCAAAACGTTTGTTGAACACAACACCAACGCCCGTTTAGTGCCATCTCTGGGTCATTTAAGGCCCCAAACCAGTGCAACAACAGCTGTGCTCACCGACAATCTACAAGGTGACCATGATGGCTTTTACTACGCTTTGCTGGAAAAACTTCCTGCGCCTTGAGTTGCTCTTTGGGGGCAGTCTCAAACGCGGGCGGCAGGTGTGCGCTGCAGTCTTGGCCGTCATGTCGCTGACCCTCACGTGCGCTGCGCAAGCTGATACAGCCATTGATTTGCAGGGACTGACATTAGAACGACAAGATGCTGGGCTTTACATGTCTGGTCAGTGGCGTTTTGATTTGCCACCGGCGCTAGAAGATGCCTTGCTCAAAGGCATCACGCTTTACTTTGTGACTGAAGTGGACATCAGTCAAGAGCGTTGGTATTTCTATAACCAACGTGTCGCGCATGCCGAGCGCCATGTGCGACTGTTTTATCAACCCCTCACGCGCCGCTGGCGCGTCAACTTTTCTCCGCAACCTTTCAATGTCAGCGGGTTGGGGGTGAGTCTGGGGCAGAGTTACGACACGGCTGAAGATGCAATGAGCGCTGTGCGCCGCATCGTTCAGTGGCGTATTGGGAATGCGACGGAGGTGGGTTCGGATACCAAGCAAACCATCGCCATCAATTTCAAGCTGGATCTCAAACAGTTGCCGCGCCCTCTGCAAATTGGCGCAGCAGGCCAAAGCGATTGGAACATCAGCTTTAGCAAAACGCAGCGCTTGGAGCTGACCCCATGATTGAGCTTGCTGAAAAGCGCACGCGCCTTTCTAGCTTTCAGTTGAGGTGGTTGCTGGTGATCAGCGCGGCGGTGGTGTTGGGCTTGGGCTTGGTCTTGTTGTTTTTGTTGACACAAGCCGCCGATAACCGTGAGCTTTACGAACAAAACTACCGCCAGCTCTTCGCCTTGAATGTGGTGGTGGCCACCTTGCTCATGGGGGTCATTGTTTGGATGTCTGGGCGCTTACTCATGCGCTTGCGTCAAGGTAAGTTTGGTAGCCGATTGCTGCTCAAAATTGCCGCCACATTTGCGCTGGTGGGTTTTTTTCCGGGTTTGTTGATCTACAGCGTGTCCTACCAATTCGTGTCCCGCTCAATTGAGAGTTGGTTTGATGTGAAGGTGGAGGGCGCTTTAGATGCTGGCTTGAGTTTGGGGCGCATCACGCTCGATACGCTCGCCAATGACCTTGGACAAAAGACGCGCACAGCCAGTTCCCAGATCAATGATTTGCCAGATGCGTCTGTGGGCATTGCGCTGGAGCGCATGAAAGACCAGCTGGGTGCTGATGATGTGATTTTGTGGAGTACCGCAGGACAAGCTATTTCCAGTGCCGGCGAGTCGCGTTACAAAATTAATCCCGACCGTCCCACATCTTCGCAATTGCGATTGGTCAAAACACAAAGTGTGGTGACCGCGATTGATGGCTTGGACGAGGCTGAGTTGCAAGGCACAGCCAAGGCCCATATTCGTGCGCTGGTGCTGGTGGCACCTTCTGGTTTGGGGTTGCTTATTGAGCCGCGTGTGCTGCAAGTCACCAAAGCCATTCCGCCTACTTTGGTGAGCAATGCTTTGGCTGTGGAAGTGGCCTATCGCGAGTATCAAGAGCGTGCACTTGGCCGGGAAGGGCTGCGTAGCATGTACATCGGTACCCTGACCTTGAGTTTGTTTTTAGCTGTGTTTGGTGCTGTACTGCTGGCCGTGTTGTTGGGCAACCAACTGGCTCGCCCTTTGCTGATGTTGGCTGAAGGTGTGCGCGATGTGGCTGCCGGTGATTTGAGTCCCAAGCCTGCGCTGCAAGGCAGAGACGAATTGGGCGGCTTGACGCGTTCATTTGCCCAGATGACACAACAGCTGTCCGATGCGCGTGCGGCTGTGGACCGAAGCATGTTGCAGGTTCATACCTCGCGCGCTAACCTGCAAACCATTCTCGACAACCTTACTGCCGGTGTGATTGTGTTGACCGAAGATGGTCGCATCAAATCCTCTAACCCTGGTGCCACGCGTATTTTGCGTGTGCCACTTGCCGCATGGGAAGGGCGCTCGTTGAGTGACATTGAAGGTTTGGCTGAGTTTGCCGAACATGTACGCCACGAGTTTGACGGCTTCTTGGGTGAGCGCAGTCAACACGGTTTGGACCACTGGCAGCAATCGTTCGAGTTGCATGCGACCTCTATCAGCCCGGCTGTGCAGTTGAGCGACGACAAGCAACAGCACATCACCTTGCTGGCGCGTGGTGCGGTGCTACCTAACAACGGTCGCTTGTTGGTGTTTGACGATATTTCTGAAATTGTTTCTGCCCAACGTGCCCAAGCATGGGGCGAGGTGGCGCGTCGTTTGGCGCATGAAATCAAAAATCCACTCACGCCCATTCAGCTGTCGGCTGAGCGCTTGGCGATGAAGCTCACAGGCAAGCTGCAAGAGTCTGAGCAACTGATCCTCAATAAATCTGTGAGGACCATCGTGGACCAAGTGGATGCGATGAAGCGCTTGGTCAATGAGTTCCGTGATTACGCGCGATTGCCGGTGGCTGAGCTGAAGCCCTTGGACCTCAACGCGCTGGTGCAAGATGTGATGCAACTCTATGGCACAGAGAATGCCGCCGTGCCCGTCCATGCGCAACTCGATGTGACTTGTCCCATCATCTTGGGTGACGCGCAGCAGCTGCGCCAAGTCGTGCACAACCTGCTGCAAAACGCGCAAGATGCGACCGAAGGGCAAGCACATCCCATGGTGTCGATTGCGACGCAGTGGGTGCCGACATCGGGCCGTGTGCGCTTGGTGGTGCGCGACAACGGGCCAGGTTTCCCACCCAAAATTTTGAACCGTGCGTTTGAACCGTATGTCACCACCAAAACACGCGGCACGGGCCTTGGATTGGCGGTTGTGAAGAAAATTGCGGACGAACACTCGGCCCGAATTGATTTGAAAAATCGTGGATTACAGGGGCGGGTGATAGGGGCACAAGTGTCGTTATCATTCCAAGTTGCAGAATCGCAACAAAACCAACTCATTTAATTCAGCGAGACAAGTTAAGACATGGCAAACATTTTGGTGGTGGATGACGAATTGGGCATTCGGGACCTCTTGTTTGAGATCCTCAACGACGAAGGTCATGCCGTTGAAGTGGCGGAAAACGCAGCGCAGGCTCGCCTAGCGCGCCAAGCGGCACGCCCTGATTTGGTTTTGTTAGATATTTGGATGCCCGACACCGATGGCGTGACCTTGCTCAAAGAATGGGCAGGGGCCGGCTTGTTGAACATGCCCGTCATCATGATGAGCGGTCATGCAACCATCGACACGGCGGTCGAGGCCACGCGCATTGGCGCACAAGCCTTCTTAGAAAAACCTATCACCATGCAGAAACTGCTCAAAGCAGTTGAGCAAGGTTTGATGCGTAAGCCGATGGCCGTCAAGGGGCTGGTGCCTGGCGTGAACAAAGAGGCCTCTGCGGCATTTGCCACACCGCAAGCTGTGGTCTTGCCACCAACGCATCAAAGTTTTGATTTGGAGCAGCCGTTGCGCGAAGCGCGTGATGCGTTTGAGCGTGCTTACTTTGAATATCACCTCACGCAAGAGAGTGGCTCCATGACCCGTGTGGCTGACAAAACAGGCTTGGAGCGCACGCACTTGTATCGCAAACTCAAACAGCTGGGCGTTGACTTATCTAAGGCCAAGCGTGCGGCCTAAGCCCCGCTTCGTGCTATAATTTTTCTCTCGGCCCGGTAGCTCAGTTGGTAGAGCAGCGGATTGAAAATCCGCGTGTCGGCAGTTCGATTCTGCCCCAGGCCACCATCCATAAGGCTTTCCACGTGATAGCCTTTGAAAACCACTAAAGTCTCAACTTTAGTGGTTTTTTTTCGTCTGTACTGCTGCGAGTGTTGCTCGGCACGTTCACTAGTCGTTTTGATTTCTGTACGATGTGGAAATGGATTACACAACCGCAATCGCCTTACTTAACCACCCACTTTTTGTTATTTTTGGGAAGCTCAGCGGACTCCTCGCAGTCGTTGCGATTGTTACTAGAGTGGGCCTGTTCTTGTGGGGTGTAACGCCTCTTGCAATTAGGTTTGGAAATGCGCTGACCAATCGAAAAATTGGAATCGTTGGTTCAGGGGCAAGGTTTTCTGAAATTCAGGCGGTCCTGACTGATTCCAAAATATTTACTCAGAAAAATATCGTTCACATCACAGGTGTTGCGCAAGACAAAGTGAAGGATATGGAACTTGTAATTGTTGATTGGGAGTCATCTGAGGTCCCCATCGACTCAATTCTTAATGCGAAGAAAAGCTATCAAGTCGGTGTGATTGTCTTGGCTAAGCCCGGAAGCCTGAAGCCGGACGAAATGACATTCATTGCGAATAGGGCAAATACAGTGGTTGTTAACTTCCTCGGACGGTTGTTGAACGATGCCGTAACCTCTTTGATTACTACCCACTTTGCAAATGCCTAACGCCTACCTCAATGGAGTTTTGCAAAAGTACAAATCGAGAGATCTAACCAATCACTCTCTTACTCTTGCCTATCTAAAAAACGACCTAAAGACTTGGGCTGCAACTTGTTACGTTGACATCGTTACGTCTGGTTCTTGTGCAAAAGGAACAGCTATTGCCCTTTCCTCAGATGTCGATTTGATGGTGTCGCTAATCCCTACCTGCAATGAGAACACTGGTGGCTTGGCGCAGTGCTATGAGTCTTTGTATGAGTTTTTACGAGATCAAGGCTATACCTCGTTGAGGCGACAAAACGTTTCTGTGCGCCTCAAATTGAATGCTCTCGAAGTTGATGTGACTCCCGCTCGCTTAATGCGAGGGTTCCAAAACCGTCACAACCTCTATCAATCAAAGACTGGCACGAGAAAAGAAACCGATGTTAAGAAGCATATCAACGACATCAAAAACTCAGGCCGATTGGACGAAATCAAGCTGTTGAAGATTTGGAGAGAAAAGAATCGATTAGATTTCCCTTCAATTTATCTGGAGTATCTAGTTGTAACAAAGTTGTTGCTTTGGAAGCCAAAGAGTAACGATGCTCTGGCGACCAACGTATTCCACTGCTTGGAAGCCTTGGCTAAAGAGGAGGGGAATCCACTTTTTGTAAAAGTAGATGATCCAGCAAACACTAACAACACGCTCTCTGATTTGCTCAATCTAAAGGAGAAGCGTGCAATTATTCTTAAGGCAAGAGAGGCGATCTCCGCTCAAAACTGGGGTCAGATCGTAAGTTGATTTTTGAGGTGAAGGGCTTGCCGCATCGTTGAGTACGCCAGCTTCACACCTTTCTCGCCCGTCAGCCAACGGTGAATGGCTAAGAGGCTAGAGCCCGCCTCTCGCATCGCTTTCATTTCAGCAATCAAGGCTTGCTCGGTTCCATTTGGAACTTTGCGACCGTCCACTACATCAAATCCAAAGGCACGGCGACCGCCAACAAAGTAGCCCTGAGCTTTACGCATCTGTTTGACCTCGCTGATACGGCTAGCAATCCGCTCACGTTCAAAAGTGGCGAAGGCTGAAAGAATCGTGAAGATGATGGCCCCGACACCGTTGCCAGTCACGTCACCACCAAGGTCAATCGAGTGGACGCTAACGCCCTTCTCCTTGAGTGTGTGTAGGACGTTTAGCGCATCCCTCGTATTTCTAAAACCTCTGTCTAACTTGGGGAAGATAACGATATCGCCAGACTGCAAGCAAGCTAATAGCCTTGAGCCTTCAGGGCGAGAGTTGAACTCTTGACCGCCGCTGACACCCTTCTCAACAAAGACGCTTTCATCGTGAAGCTCTAAGCCACGTGACGATGCGTAGCCGATGACTTGCTTTACTTGAGCGTCCAACGAATCGCCATCGTTAGCTTGTTGAAGTGTTGAAACCCGTGCGTATGCATAAACCGTCATTTCTGTCCCTTTGAGTAAATCGAGGGGACGAACTATTAGCGGTTTTCGGATTAAAGACAACAGCGGGTGAGTCCCGCTGTTCGATTGCTACAGTAATTCGCTAAGTTACTTGTGCTTCATTGCCGAAATCATATTTTTGGCAATGTGTCTAATGACATTCACAGCGACAGAATTTCCGAATTGTTTGTAGAGCTGCACATCGGAAACACCAGCCTCACGAGCTTTGATGACTAGCTCATCAGGAAAGCCTTGCAGGCGTGCTGCTTCGATAGGGGTCAGCTTCCTAGGGTTTTTTCCCTTTTGCTCAATCAAAATTTCAGAACCATCTTTGTAGTAGCGAGCAGAAATGGTGTTTACGTATTCTGACTTTGCGTTGAAGAGGCTATAGCCGAAACCATTGCCTTTTTCTAAATGCATCTCTTTTCGGCGTTGATGCCCAGCCCACAACTTGTCTGAAATTGTGTACTTGGGATCCACCTTTTTTTCCAAAATGTCACCAACAAGAACAGATTTTTTGATAGGACTAGGGAAACTGAAGCGATGTGAATCTTCGGCATCTCTGAAGCCCACAATGTAGATGCGCTCACGATTTTGAGGAAGATTAAAGTCCTTAGCTGCAAGGACTTGCGAGGCTACTGTGTAACCTAAAGCCTCGAGGTTGCTAATGATTACCTTGAATGTACGCCCCTTGTCGTGTCCCTTTAAACCCTTTACGTTTTCAAGCAGGAACGCACGAGGCCTCTTGTCTCTGATGATTCGTTCAATGTCAAAGAACAAAGTGCCACGAGTGTCGTTAAAGCCTTGCTTGTGTCCGGCTTGACTAAAAGGTTGACAGGGAAAGCCAGCTAGCAAAACATCAAAGTCAGGAATTTGTTCGGTTTCAATCTTTTGTATGTCGCCGTGGGGGGTGTCACCATAGAAGGCGTTGTAGGTTTTGATTGCGAATTTATCTACTTCAGAGCCAAAAACGCATTCACCTCTCAACTCTTGAAATGGGAGCCTGATTCCACCAACTCCTGCAAATAGGTCAATGAATTTAAATTTTTTGCTTGACGCTTTTTTCATCTTTGCAGAATTTGTATTTTTAGTGGGGAGCGGGGGGAGTCAGCTCAAAAATGACCCCATAAAACGAAGCTCACTGATGATTTTACCAGGTCGCCGTAAAGGCCTTCGTTTGAGTTGTATTGCCAGAATAGCCTCTTTATACTGGGTAAATGCAATTACTGAATCTGACTATCCCTCCCATTGACCAACTCCCTGCCCCTTGCAGAGAGCGTGGGCTAGAGGCCGCATTTTTTGCTCCAATGCACGATGCAATTTCGCAGAAGATCGATGTAAACACCACAGTCTTTCCTCATATAGATTTCGATTTACTGAAGCCCGAAATTAAGGTGTTAGTGGATGCATTGAGTGTGTTGCAAGTTAGGAAGCTAAGAGCTTTTGCAAAAAGTAAGATTTCTGCAGCTGAATGGCGCAAGGCTCCCGAGAACAAATCCTTGATGGTCTTCCTATCCGTATTCCCAGCGATGGCAAATTTGATAAGCAATGTTCATTTGCTCGCTCCGATTGCGATTGCTTCAGCTGAAATTCACTTAGGTATCCAGATAAATACTGCCAATTTCATCCAGGCCAAACAATTTATTGATAAGCAAAACCGTGAACGTTGGACTCGTCAGCAAACAGACAACGAGCAACAAGCAGGTGTATCAAACCTTGGTGGGGTATCTGAAACATTGCTTGAAATGGCAATGGAGAACCTTATAGATGAAACTAATTTTTTTAAGATTAGCAATCAAAAAGTACAGTCGTACGGGGACTTCGTTTTAATGTGTCTACCCAACAATCTCTGGCTGTCTGTGAAATCCAATTTCGCTAGAGAGCGTTTACTCGCCTCTGGCTATACAACTGACATTCTTGGCGTTGGATTTTTTACAAGTAAGGATGAGTTCACTAGCAAATCAAAAATCAGAAACTTTCAGAGAGTTGGATTCTTGGCGATGTACTTACCTGATGTGCCAGTGTCAGAGGAGCAAGTCGAAAATAACACTAATACGTTCACAGAGGTGACGGAGTTTTACAACAACAACGAGATTGCAATGCCACTAAACATTAATGGCACGCCATTTCTGCGGTCTCTATCGAACTTGCATAACGATATCTCCCAGATCCTTGCCGTTACGGACGTTTCAAGTAGGACGACTCTCGATTTCTAGGATCAAGGAAAGCTCCCCGATGAGGCGTTTTCAATAGCTTGTACAACTCGCTTTTTATAACGTCCTACGATAGCTGTCAGGACGTTTTTCTTGCCTGCGGTGACCCTGACCGAGTCAGTCTTATCAATCCGCATTTCCTTTTCTACGATTTGTAAGTCCTGAGCGATTTGCCACTGGGGTTTCTTAGGCTTCACTCCTTCTGCCAGCTTCAATGCGTCATAGACCATCAGCCCTTGTTCTAAAGCGGGAATGTTCGGCTGACCTTTGAAGGTGTATTTGGCCTTGCTGGTCCTAGCGAGCTGCACGCCACGCTTTCCCTGATGAGCTTCAGCGAGAAGGGCCTTAAAACGGCGTTCGAGGAATCTTTTGGGAAAGTTAAGGGGCAGGCTTACGGTTAAGGCTTCGGACGCACTCGGGGCTCTCTCGCCCGTGGAGAGAACTTTTACTGATGATTCAACGCTCGGTTCGGCAAAAAGGTACGCCCCACGGTCTTCACCATCAACCTTAAACGTCCACCACGCCTTGAAGTCTTCCCCACGCACATCACCAAAGTCAGCGTAGAGCTTAGCCAGCTTGCCTTTGCCACCCGAATCGCAACAGGCGATGTAGTCGGCATTGCGTTTTAAGTACGCCCACCACCAGTAATAGACCGTATTTCGCCACGCTCCGATTGGTGCAGGTCGATGCTTAGTCCCGAATCTAGGGCTCTTGTACGGAAAGTGGCGTGTGCGGACGGTTTTTCGTTCATTCATAGGCAAAGAATAGCATCAATTTCATAACACTTTGAATGCACGCTTTTTGTTTGTGAATTCCGAAAAATGCCTGTTTTTGAAACAATAGATTCATCGGTTCAGAAGGCCAAGGTGCTGAAAAGATCGATGCTTTTATCAACTTCAAAAAGGAAATTTATATGTCTAACTCTGTTGTGTGTGTTGCTGGTTCTGTGGTGAATGTTTCGTTGGTTGAGAAGTCAGTTAACGACTTCAAAATTTTTGCAAAGCAAACCGCTATTGGCATTCTTGAAATGGGTCGTGTGGTTTTTGAGGCGAAAACGGCCTTGGAGGCTGCGGGCGACTTCGAGGTTTTTTGTGAGCGTGTCGGCTACAAGTCCACATCAAGCTCCATCAAAAAATTGAAGTTAATTGGCGAAAAGTACCTTCAACTCAAAGAACACTCTGCTTGCTTGCCTAACAACTGGACAAGCCTCTACCAAATCTCACGATTGGCCCAGACCCAACTGATTGACTTTATTAACCGTGGCCTGATTCATCAGAACGTTACCGGCGTTGAAATTGAATACCTGTTGAAAGGTGATTCTGCAAAGACGATTGGTTTAGATGGTTCATCTACTGAGAAAACATCCGTTCCAAATGGAACGCAATCTGCCTTTCGATTCGAGTGCCGAATTGATGCGGTTAATGATCTTCACTTCACCATCAAGTTGCAAAAGGTACTGCGTGAGCTTGAATCATTGAACGTGAAAGTTGATTTGTCGCCAGACTTGAAAGAGGCTTTGCGCCCTCTGCTTGAAATCGCAGCTTAATGGGAGGGGCATCTGTATGAATAACGAAAAGCGTTGTGCCCGCATTGCGGTTTTGATGTCTCGACTGGAGAGCGGTAAAGACGTTTCACGAAGTAGCCTTGCTCGGGTTTTAACGCCCGAGCAGATGAGGGCACTGGATGATGCTTGGAAAGCCGAAAAAGGCTCTCGGAAATCGTCTAAACCACCAGAGCTTAAGAAATACGAGCGGTTGTTACGAGCGGGCGTTTTGCTTTACGGCAAATACGAGGCTACCCATCACAAACTGTCTTCCTATGAGTCCACTCGTTTGATTGGGCTGGCTGAACGAGAGCTGGAAAAGGCTTTGGAGTTTGCACTTGAGTTGGTTCAAATCAACTCATCATTTCGAGTCTGGTTTGATCGTGATCCAAAAGATGCTGACTCCGGTGCACCTGCGGGTATGCCGAGAGTCGTGACTTCCAAAAGCCACGACAACCAGTCGACCTGCAAAGGCATTCCGTTTGCAAGCTCGAAGCGGGAGTTGAAGTTAGTCGCACTCTATGAAGCCCTTGAAAAGTTGCAACCTGTTGGACTGGAGGCTTTTGCAGAATCAAAATCTGTATTGCGGGACTCCCGTTCTTGGCGAGAGAAACCAGACTTAAGTGGGTGGAAGTTTTAGCCGTTTCGGGTGCCAGTCGTAGACGAAAAAACGTTCATTTTTAAGACCTAAGAAACGAGAGTTAAATCCTGAATTTTTAGGTTTTATAAATAGATTACCAGCGTTCTACGATTGGAAGTCGCTTGAAAAAGCGAGTGATTACAAGCCCCAAGTCCCTAGTTAAATCTCGTAGGAAGTGCGGTAGAACTAGCGAAGACCAAGGCACCTATAAATGATGAGAAGCCCCCAAGCCGGAATGGGGCTTTCAAAAAAATTACCGCTCACGAAGAGGGAAGATTCACCCTCAAACGACCATTTGTCGCTTACTAGGCTTATGGATCCGTTGCCGCTGGATAAACAGGATACAAAGGGAAACAGGCCAACCGTCCCGACCACCTCAAAGTGGTTTTCCTTAGTAAGTTGCTGACGAAGTTCGCTGAACGCAGACTGAGTATGCAATTTGCCTTAGAGGGCAAATTGCATTCAAAAGAAACGCTACCGCAGTGTGCTGAAGCAAGAAACCTAATCAGAGGCTTACGAGCGTAGCGAGTCACGTGCGTAGCACGTGTCTCCGAGTGATCTATGAGTGACTATTAATCTGCCAGTGACTGGCAGGTACTCGTGGAAGGAATGGGAAATTACATTCGTAAAAAATCGTCCTAAATAAAAAACACAAGAAAACACAAGGAGACGTGATGTCAAAGGTCTTAAACCGCAATCAAATACTAGGTGTTCGTGCGACAGAGGACTTCATTAAGAAGTTCGATGCTTTATGTGAACGACTGGGTCACAACCGCTCGGAAGTGATTCGCTACTGTTTGAAGCGTTTTCATAACGAGCATTTCAACCACCCTGAGAACTTTAAACGTGCTCGTGCAGATTTGTTCTGATGCTGGCGTTCAGTGAGTGGGTCTTAAGGGCGAAACGAAAAAGGAAGCGAGATGAGCAACGAAGCTGTGAAACTGGTGGAGAAAACGGGCACATCAATCAGCAAAGAGAAGTTGCTGGAGGCAATCAAACGGAGCCCACAAAAGCAGTTTGCATATTCCCCGTGCCTCAACTCTAAGGTTGTGACTGTGGTCGTGACACTCTAAGTTTGTGCGTATTGCAGCATTTACCAGAAGAAAATTTTTACCAAACCAAAAAGAACCGCCAGAGCCAGCGCACAAATCATTACGAAGTTATTGATTTCTTTGAATTCAGCCTCTCTTTTCTGCTCAAGTCTCCTCATCTCGGCGAGAGATTGCTCCCGTGTTGCAAACTGATTTTGACTCTTTTCAAGCGCAGCCTGAGACTCAAGAATGATCAGTTTTTTCTTGTTTTCGCTATCAATCCATCGCTGGCTTTTGTGCTTTTTGGAAATCGCATCAATCACTGCTGGCGCATCGATGGATTCACCCATAACTCGAACGATGTCGTTCAGTTCTATCGCAGCATCTCTTCGACCTTCTTTGATAAGTTCGTGGCCGAAGATTTGGATGTCTTGATTTGCACCAAAAAGTTTCAGCAGGTACTCTTGCTCGATTTTCTTTGCGACTTGATAGCACTCATCAAAACGGCGGGACTCTAGTAGTGCTATTTTGAAAACGTGCGCCAACTCAATTGAGAGCGAGTTCAACTCGTTAGAAATTTCAGTTAATTCGGGATTGAACTGGCAGGCCACTTGCCAGTCCTTGTCGATTTGGTCGATGCTTAGTTCTGCCTTAACAGTCGTGGATTCCGTCGGACTGGGTTTGTTGCAAAGGCTATCGTCATATTGCTTGCGCCTTGCAGGATCAGTCAGCACGACCAGTGCCTCATTTAATTCAAACAGCTTTCGGTTTGCCTCTAGCTTGTCGCCTTTCCAGCTATCGAGGTTGTAGTGTTGAACAAGTGCTTTGTGGGCAGCACGGATCACAACATCTTCAGCGTTAGGGGCTACACCCAAAGTTACGTAGTAGTCATTCCCCATCGGTTCAACCTCAATAATTTGTTTTCTTGATATTGAATAGCTTAACGCCGTTTGACTTCTGGCTCATCGACATAGCCAATATCTGTTGCCCCTGACGCTTCTTCGGCGTTTGGGGTTTTCTTTTTGGGCTTGGCCTTGAAGCTATGCAACTCATCGACGCCCATCAGGTTCGTGAGGCGTGAGGCGTAGAACTTCTCGATCATTAGCTGGCTGGTTCGGGCGTTCTTCGCCAACTGCAATGTGTTGATGTTCTTCGCAAGCATCAGCCTGAACATAATCGACGAGTGACGCAAGGAGTAGAGCGTGTGCTTTTCATCGTCACCTGCAATGCCAGCCCGTTTAACAACCTCACGGAACAGTCGGCCTAGGACGTTCATCATCGTGCTTCGGTTGGGGTACTCAGGCATAAAGACGTGGTCGGTCTTTATTTCATCGGGACGTTGTTCCTGTGATTTTTTCAAAGCCGTGTAGCTACGGTGCGCCGCAGGCATCGTCACCACTTCTTGGTCGGTGGTCTTGGTGGCGGGGTGGCTCAGTATCAAGTAGTGGCCGTAGGCTGGATTCGTTGCATCGGGAATTTTCACAGCCTTAACGTGAGAGTGTTTAAGCACTCGCAAGTCTGACGGACGGATAAACGAGTTCACCATAAATTGAATCAAGAACTTGAGTTCTTCGGTCACCGCCACGCCACGAACCTTGACGCCTTCTTTCACCATCTTGTCCACGGTGCGAGTGAGCTTTCCCATTTCCTTCAGGTCAAAGTAGTCACGCTTCGTTAGGGTTGCGCTTTTGCCACTGACTTTCGGAAAGTTCGGCACTGAGTCAATCACTCTGTTGTCGTTGGCGTATTTAAGAATCTTTCGAAGAACGATGAGGTAGTGATTGATCGTTGCTGGCGCTACGTCACGAGCTACTTGGCTCTTAATGAAATCACTGATGTCTGAGTTGGTGATTTCGCCCACGTCCTTTTCGGTAAAGAACGGAACTAGAGTGTGATTGAAACGGTATTTGTCATCGGCGTAACGCCTGGTCTTGCCGTTGTCGTTGATCGACTCTAGGTAATCGTTGCCAACGTTGGTGAATGTTCGGCTCTTGAGCGGTTTCGCCACGCCAACCCGATGGTCCACCAGAATGTCGGTGAAGAACTTGATTGCAGCTTTCTGCGCCAGTTTTCGGTTGTCGGTCTTAAGGCTACGGATTGAATAGCGACCATTTACGTAGACCCGTGACCAGTAGTAGGGGGAAGATTCGACCTTAAAAATGACCAGCTTTTTAGGGTAGTTTGGGATCGTTTCTATGGTGCCCTTGATTGGGTTTGCGCCACTGCCTTTGTAGGTTTTTTTGGAGGTGTTTTCTGTCATTTTTGGCCTCCAGTCACTTTAGTGGCGACTTTAGTGGTTTTTGAGGGGCTTGCTATAAGCCTGTGGATATAAGGGATTCTAGCTGTGTTCAGCGGATTTTCGTTTTGAAAATCCGCGTGTCGGCAGTTCGATTCTGCCCCAGGCCACCAGATTCACCCCGTAGTTTCGCAAGAAGCTACGGGGTTTTTCTTTGTGCGGTGTGGTTCGTTGTGCAACAAGGGTTACTCCGGATTCTTCGGGTCAAACTCTGACGTTATTCTCTGTATACAGAATACAGAACGAGAAATCCAATCTCATCATCAACCACAACCTCATAGGTAGAGCCATGAACACACGAGACAAAACCAATCCAACAGAGGCACCCACGGAAAAAAAACTCGTTCCGTTTGGGGGCTACTACACCAGCCGTGAACCAGGTCATGACCCCGAGTTGACGGAGACGGGGCCTGGCACGCCTTTAGGCGAATACATGCGTCGCTTCTGGCATCCGGTTTGCATGGCCATGGAGCTCACAGATACGCCACGTTTTCTCAAAATCATGGGTGAAGAGTTGGTGGCATTCCGTGATGGTTCGGGTCGCATTGGCTTATTGCACGCGCATTGCGTGCACCGTGGCGCGTCATTGGAATACGGCAAGATTGAAGAACATGGCATTTCATGCTGTTACCACGGCATGGTGTTTGACATCGATGGCACCTGTTTGCGCGTGCCTTTCCCGCAAGGTGAAGAGGAAGAAGGCGAGCGCTACCGTTGCTCCATCCGACAAGGGGCTTACAAGGCCTTCGAGCGCCATGGTTTGATCTTTGCCTACATGGGCCCACCCGAGCAAGAGCCGCCATTCCCAGAGTGGGAAAGCAACTACACGGTGGCCGATGGTGATGAGCTGGTGCCGTACAGCAACTTCCAACATTGCAACTGGCTGCAAGTGCAAGACAACTCAGCCGACAACTATCACACCATGGCGTTGCACGCCAAACGCCAAGTGACCGGCGAGCACTACCAAGGCACCACGTTTGATGAGGTGGGTGCTGCATCAATGGAAGTGCCACCCGATATGCAGTTTGTGCCTGTGCATGGTGGCCGTGGTCTGGCGGGTGCAGGTGCACGTCGTTCCGACGATGACCACATGTTCATCCGTGTGCAACACCAAGTGTTGCCCAACATGAGCTTGCATGCCTACACATCAGAGGACGGCAAGAAAAAGAAATTGTTCAGTCGCTTTCACATGATCCGTTGGACCGTGCCTGTGGACGATCAAAACAGCAAAATGATTGGCTGGCGTGTCATGGGTCCCAGCATTGATACGCGTGGTATTTGCGACAAGAGCATGGTGGGTTACGAGACCATCGACTTCTTGGAAGGTCAAGTGGCCATGCGACGTCCTGAGCGGTTCGGCAAATACAAACTGGAAGACATGCCGCCTATTCCAACAGATCACCGCGCACGCGCAAACTACAAAGACTGCCAATACGCACCTGGTGACTACGAAGCCATCATCAGCCAGCGCCCGATTGCAATCCATGCGCTAGAAAACCCCACCAAATTCGATGCAGGTCTCTACCTGTTCCGTAAGCTGTTGCGTGATGCCGTCCGTGGCACCAACCCACAAGCCGGTCCAGAGCAATTTGCGCAGTGGCTGCGTGATTGCGGTGGTGAGCCCAACAGCTACTGCTCGGGCAACGTGTTTGATTTGCCGGTCGGGCGCACCACAGAAGAGGAAGTGACTTTGCGTCGTTACCTGGCCAAGCAAGTTCTGGCGATCATCACCGAGGCAGAAAAGCTCAAAGGTCAAGAGCGCGCTCAGCATGTCAAAGCCAAGATGGAAGCGCTTCAGCAAGACGTGCTGGCCAAGAGAAGCGCATGAACGCGCCGTTGCCCAAAAACGTGATGTCACAACCGCTTGAGCAAATGCAACTACAGGTGCGCGCCATTCGCTTGGAAGCCCAGGGTATTTGTTCATTCGAGTTGACGGATCCCGACGGACATGCGCTGCCCAGCTTTGAAGCTGGCGCACATGTGGATGTCCATTTGGCTGGGGGCATCGTGCGCTCTTACTCATTGGCAGGCGATCCGCAGGACACCAGCAAATGGGTGTTGGGTGTGTTGCGCGAGCCTAAAAGTCGGGGCGGCTCACAAGCCATGCATGACAAGGTGCGCGTGGGCGATGTGATCACCATCGGGCCTGTGCGCAACGCATTTCCCATGGTTGCGCATGCAAAGCACACCATACTTTTGGGCGGAGGCATCGGCATCACGCCGCTGAAATCCATGGCCCATGCCTTGGCTGCTAAGGGGGCGTCATTTGAACTGCACTACTGTGCACGGGGACCTAAAAATGTTGCATTCGTCGATGCGCTGCGCACCGTTGTGCCCGCTGAGCGGTTGCACTTTCACTTTGATGACGGAGATCCTGCCAAGGGCTTAGACATCAAAGCGTTGTTGCATCAACCGGCTGCTGACACACATGTGTACTACTGCGGACCAGGTGGCTTTATGAAAGCCTGTGCCGAGGCAAGTGCACATTGGCCAGAGGCCATGGTGCACAGCGAGCACTTCAAGGCGCCTGATCCTGTGCCCTCTGATATGCCCGACGGTGCATTTGAGGTTAGGTTGGTTCGCAGCGGCGAAACCATTCAAGTCGGGCCAGACCAAACCATTGTGCGCGCCATCGAGCTCACGGGCAGAAGGGTTGCGACCTCGTGTCTATCGGGCTTGTGCGGCGCCTGCAAAGTGGACTATGTCGACGGTGAAGTCGATCACCGCGACTACATCTTGAATGACGAAGAAAGGGCCCGTTGCCTCACCGTGTGTGTGTCACGTGCCAAGAGCAGAACACTGTCGTTAGATCTTTAAATCACCATCAGGAGATACGTATGTTGGACAAAGTCAAAACACCCGTTGCAACGCAACACAAAAAATCAATTTATGACCCGACGCAACATGGATTGATTTACCCAGAACAGCCTAAGTTTGAAAGCTTTGAAGCTGAGCGACTGCATCGCAAGCAACGCTTGGTAGCTGCATGCCGTGCATTCGCGTTGGAAGGGTTTGATTACGGTTTTGCGGGTCACTTGACCATTCGCGATCCTGAGCATCCAGACCTCTATTGGACCAACCCCATGTGTGTGCACTTCTCACAGGTCAAGGTGTCTAACCTGATCTTGGCCGATCACAAAGGCCATGTTGTGGAAGGCAAGCACGCCATCAACCGCGCAGGCTTTGTGCTGCATGCCGCTGTGCATGAAGCGCACCCTGACATCATTTCCATGTGCCACGCCCACACCGTGTACGGCACTGCCTTTGCCGCGTTGGGTCGTCCGCTTGAGCCTATCTCGCAAGATGCCGCCGCTTTCTTTGAAGACCACGTGGTGATCAAAGACGAAGCTGGTCAAGTTGCGGTGGAGGAGAGTGCAGGTTTGGCGGTGTGCGACTGGTTCAAGGACGTCAAAGCCGCCATCCACCAAAACCATGGTTTGTTAACGGCAAGCCGCCACAGCATCGAAGCGGCGGCGTTTTGGTTCATCGCCTTGGAACGTTGCTGCCGTCAGCAGTTGATGGTCGAGGCCACAGGACACAAGCCTGTGTTGGTCACACCAGAGCGTTCACGCTACAGCCGTGAACACGTGGGTTCTGAATATATTGGTTGGTTGCATTTCCAACCCATTTACGACCATTTGGCTGCCACGCAACCAGACATGTTCGCGTAAGTGTCGTCGCTGGGAATCTGGTAGCCTAAACATGAAGAAAAAATGGAGTTCTAAATGAGTTTGGCCAAGATTCCCAGTCGTACGGACTATGTGGATGAAGTCTATAAAACACTGCTAGATGCCATCAGTGCTGGCAAGCTCGCGCCTGGTGAACGCATCACCCAAGAAGATTTGGCTGAACGACTCAACGTGTCTCGCTCGCCTGTTTTGCAAGCGTTGCGATTGCTTAAAAAAGACGGCTTGCTTGAAGAAGCACCAGGCCGTGGTTTGGTCGTCGCAAAGCTCAACCCTGTTCAGATTGGACACCTCTACCAAGTCCGCGGTGCGTTGGACGGTTTGGCCGCAAGATTGGCTTCTTCGCGTCATGCCAAGATTTCTTTGTCGTTGATCGACGCGGGGCGCGAAGCCGCTGTCGGCACGGACGTGAAAGCCATGATTGAGGCGGACACCGCCTTTCATAAAGCCATCTACGAAGCCTCTGGTAATCCGTTCATCGTGGATAACGCGATGCTGCACTGGATTCATCTACGTCGCGTGATGGGCGCTGTCTTGCAAAGAAGCGTGGGCCGTGACGGCATTTGGGATGAGCATGCGGCCATCGTCCAAGCCATCCATGACGGCAATGGCGATCTGGCTGCTGCTTTGTCTGAGGAGCACACAGGTATTGCGAGAGAGGCCTTGGTCGGCCATTTGCAACAATCCGAATCAGAACTTGAGCGCATGGAAGCCTAAGACGGACATGACCCTATGGGACAACTTGCTGACGCGTTTCACCTCACTGTCGATGTTCCCCTTTATTTGGTGAAGCGCCCTCGCTCGTGGCGCTTGTTTTTTGGACTTGTGTGTTTTTCGCTTGGTTTTTCATTGTTATGGATTCCGCAAGCGATAGCCTATTGGCAGCTGAAACAGCTGGGTGATGCACAGACCGCAGGTTTGGTTTTTTTATTGCTGGGAATTTTTTATGCCGCCAAGTCGGCGCTCAACGATCTCCTTTATGTCCATCGGATCAGTTTCAATAAGAACGGTATGCATTTGGTGTGGAGCCATGCCCCACAGATATTTGGACGTCGTGCGGAAAAAGAACGTTTGTTTGATTGGCTCGATTTAGACGCCTTGGTTTGGGTTGAGAGCAACCATGAACACGCATTGACGCAGCACCTAGAAATTGCGTTCAAAGAAATAATTGGCCTGAACACAAGCCGCATTAAAGTCTTGGTCAGTGACGATCGAAACGCAGACCATTGCGAAAAATTAATTGCCTTTCTTCCAGATGCGTTCACGGTCCCCGAGTGGCTGGACGTGGCAAGAAAGAAAAAACTCGGAGGCTAGGCCTCTTCCTCATGACTCATTCAGTATCAAATTCTTCTACCCCTAGCGTGGGGGTGGCCTCTGTGGACCAAATGCGAGAAGCGATTCGTCGCAAAGGCCAGCTCAAAGGACGACAAGTTGACGAGGTGTCGGTGCAAGAGGTGCGAGCTCTCATTGGTGAAGCGCCGCATCGGCGCGATGGGTTGATTGAGCATTTGCACAAGCTCAACGACACCTACCGTTGCTTGCACGACCGCCACTTGGTGGCCTTGGCCAACGAGATGAAGTTGCCCATGGCAGAGGTGTTTGAGGTGGCCACTTTTTATCACCACTTCGAGGTGGTGCGTGAGGATGGCGTTGCGCCTGGGTTGACCGTGCGTGTGTGCGAGGGGTTGAGTTGTGAGTTGGCAGGGGCCAAGTCGTTGATGGACAAATTGCCGGCTTTGCTAGGCCGCACGGATGTGCGCGTGATACCGGCTCCTTGCGTGGGCCGTTGCGAGCAAGCGCCAGTGGCCGTGGTACACCAAAACCCTGTGCCACATGCCACACCTGAGTTGGTGGCTGCAGTGGTCAGCGCCAAGCAAACCCATCAAGCGATGACCGAGCATGTCGACTTCGACGCCTATGTGGCCGATGGCGGCTACCGCTTGCTGACCGACCTGAATGCAGGCCAAGCCGATGCTGAATACGTGCTCAAAGCCATGGAAGACTCAGGTCTACGAGGCTTGGGTGGTGCTGGCTTTCCCGCCGGTCGTAAATGGCGTATCGTGCGAGAGCAGCCTGCGCCACGTTTGATGGCGGTGAACATCGATGAGGGCGAACCCGGCACCTTCAAAGACCGCACGTACCTTGAGCGCGATCCCCATCGTTTTTTAGAGGGCATGTTGGTGGCCGCACACGTGGTGGGGGTGGATGCCATCTACATTTACTTGCGAGATGAGTATCACGGCTGTCGTGCGCTGCTCACGCAAGCGCTGGCGCACTTGCAAGCCAAGCCACCATGCCCCTTGCCACACATCGAGTTGCGCCGAGGTGCAGGCGCTTATATCTGCGGCGAAGAATCCGCCATGATTGAAAGCATTGAGGGCAAACGCGGCGAGCCACGCATGCGTCCGCCCTACATTGCACAAGTGGGTTTGTTTGGTAGGCCCACACTTGAGCACAATTTTGAAACTCTGTACTGGGTGCGTGACATCGTGCAAAAAGGCGCCGATTGGTTCAGTGGCTTTGGTCGCCATGGTCGCAAAGGGTTGCGCAGTTTCAGCGTGAGCGGTCGCGTCAAACAGCCGGGCGTCAAACTCGCGCCTGCGGGCATCACGATTCAAGAACTGATTGACGAGTATTGCGGCGGCATGCTCGACGGTCATGCCTTGTATGCCTATTTGCCCGGTGGTGCGTCAGGTGGCATCTTGCCTGCGCGCATGAACGACATTCCTTTGGACTTTGACACCTTGCAACCCTATGGTTGCTTCATTGGCTCTGCAGCAGTGATCGTGTTGAGTCAGTACGACTCTGCGCGCGATGCCGCCATCAACATGATGAACTTCTTTGCGCATGAAAGTTGTGGCCAATGCACGCCGTGTCGGGTAGGCACGGCCAAGGCTGCACAACTGATGCAAGCTAAAGTGTGGGACAACGCCACGCTGGAAGACTTGAACCAAGTGATGGCCGATGCATCGATCTGCGGCCTTGGCCAAGCCGCACCCAATCCGGTGCGCTGCGTGCAACAGTATTTCCCAGAGGAGATCGTTTAAATGAACGCTCCTATCCAACCCGCAGACTTGATGCCTCAAACGGTGGAGTTCAAGCTCAACGATCAAGCGGTTCATGCCTACGAAGGCGAAAGCATTCTCAAGGCAGCGCAGCGCCATGGCGTAGATATTCCCCACCTTTGCTACAAAGACGGATTGCGTGCAGATGGCAACTGCCGTGCGTGTGTGGTGGAAATCAAAGGCGAGCGCACCTTGGCACCGAGCTGCTGTCGTACGGCAACCGCGGGCCTCGAAGTGTTGGTGAGTGAGCGTGCGGTCAAAAGCCAAAAGCTGGTATTAGAGATGTTGCTCTCGGACATGCCTGATGTTGGTTACAAGTGGAACGACGCTTCTTCTCTCGCTGCTGCGACGAGGGATACGCCGGGTTCCTCATGCGGCGAGCCAAAATCGTCACCCGGCGCATCCCCCATCGCAGCGGGTGCGGGGGAGCACGGTGAACTGAGCGACTGGGCTTATCGCCTGAATGTTTCAGTACGACCTGCGTTGCATGCATTGCGCCGCGAGCAACCCGCGTGCGATGTGTCTCACCCTGCGATGGCCGTCAACTTAGATGCGTGCATTCAGTGCAACCGTTGTGTGCGCGCTTGCCGTGAAGAACAAGTCAACGATGTCATTGGCTACGCCCACCGTGGCGCACACAGCCAAATCGTGTTTGATTTGAATGACGCGATGGGCAACAGCTCGTGCGTGGCGTGTGGTGAATGTGTGCAGGCTTGCCCCACGGGCGCTCTGATGCCGAAGACGCAAATAGGTTCGCAAGCGGTGGACAAACAAGTCGACTCGGTGTGCCCCTTCTGTGGCGTCGGTTGCTTGCTGACCTACAACGTGAAGGACAACAAAATTGTCAGCGTGGATGGCCGGGATGGCCCTGCTAACCATAACCGTTTGTGCGTCAAAGGTCGTTTTGGTTTTGACTACATCCACAGCCCGCAGCGATTGACGGTGCCGTTGATTCGCAAAGCAGGTGTGCCGAAAGACCCCGCGCGCATTGACCAACTCAACCACGATGCAGCCGATTGGTCGCAGGTGTTTCGCGAGGCAACGTGGGAAGAGGCGTTGGCCTTGGGCGCGGGCCCACTCAAACACTTGCGTGACACGTATGGCAAAAAAGCCTTGGCAGGTTTTGGCTCGGCCAAAGGCAGCAACGAAGAAGCGTACCTGTTCCAAAAGTTGGTGCGCACCGGTTTTGGCTCCAACAACGTCGACCATTGCACGCGTTTGTGTCACGCCTCTAGCGTGGCCGCGTTGTTAGAGGGCGTGGGCTCAGCGGCCGTGAGCAACCAAGTCAACGATGTGGCGCATGCCGAATTGATTTTTGTCATTGGCTCCAACCCCACATCCAACCACCCCGTCGCTGCCACATGGATGAAGAATGCCGCCAAGCGTGGCGCCAAAATCGTGCTGGCCGACCCGCGTGTGACCGACATGGGCAAACACGCGTGGCGTACCTTGCAGTTCAAGCCCGACACCGATGTGGCGATGATCAACGCCTTGATTCACACGGTGATTGAAGAAGGCTTGGCCGATGAAGCGTTCATCCGTGACCGCGTCAACAACTACGAGGCCTTGAAAGCCAACGTTCAAGGCTACAGCCCCGAAGCCATGGCGCCGATTTGTGGCATTCCCGCTGAAACGCTGCGTGAAGTGGCGCGTGCATTTGCCGCCGCCAAAGGCGCCATGGTGTTGTGGGGCATGGGTGTGAGTCAGCACGTGCACGGCACAGACAACGCACGTTGCTTGATTGCCTTGGTGTCTGTCACCGGACAAATTGGCAAGCCGGGCTCCGGCTTGCATCCCCTGCGTGGTCAAAACAATGTGCAGGGGGCGAGTGACGCGGGCTTGATTCCCATGATGTACCCCAACTACCAACGCGTCACCAACCCAGCAGCACACGATTGGTTTGAAAAGTTTTGGGGCACACCGCTGGACGACAAGCCGGGCTACACCGTGGTGGAGATCATGGGCAAGATCTTGGCCGATGACAGCGACCCGCACAAAGTGCGCGGCATGTACATCATGGGTGAGAACCCCGCCATGAGTGACCCTGATTTGAACCATGCACGCCACGCTTTGGCCTCGCTAGAGCATCTGGTGGTGCAAGACATCTTCATGACCGAAACTGCATGGCTCGCCGACGTGGTGTTGCCCGCCACCGCGTGGCCCGAAAAAACCGGCACGGTCAGCAACACTGACCGCATGGTGCAGTTGGGCCAACAAGCGATCGATCCACCCGGTCAAGCCAAACCCGATTTGTGGATCATTCAACAAATCGCCAAGGGCGTGGGCTTACATTGGAACTACGCAGGCGAACACAGCGGCGTGGCCGAGGTGTACGAGGAAATGCGCCAGGCCATGCATGCGGCCATCAGCGGCATCACATGGGCGCGTTTGCAACGCGAGTCGAGCGTGACCTACCCGTGTTTGACAGCGCAAGATCCAGGTGAGCCCACTGTGTTCAAAGAGCACTTCGCCACCGACGATGGGCGCGTGCATTTGGTGCCCGCCGACATCATTCCGGCCAATGAGCGACCCGACAACGATTTTCCATTTGTGTTGATCACAGGTCGTCAGTTAGAGCATTGGCACACCGGCAGCATGACGCGACGCGCCACTGTGCTCGACGCCATCGAGCCCATGGCCACAGCGTCAATGTGCGGTGCCGACATGCAGCGTTTGAAGGTGGGTGCGGGCGATGTGATCACCATTGCTTCACGCCGTGGCCAAGTGACGTTGCGCGTGCGCCGTGATGACGGCACACCACAAGGTGCGGTGTTTGTGCCATTTGCGTATTACGAAGCAGCGGCCAACTTGATGACCAATGCCGCGTTAGACCCGTTCGGAAAAATTCCCGAATTCAAATACTGCGCTGTGGCCATTCATGCCGGGGGCACTTTGGCTGAGTCGCAGGGGTTTGCTACTTGTTAGCCGCGCTCTCGGCGGAGGCGGCGCTGGCGCGCTGAGCAAACTCGGCGCGCAAGGCTTTGAGCTTTTCGCGCGGATCTTCTTTGACGGTGTCTTTGTCCAAGGCCATTTCTCCAATGAAGCGGCTGGGCATGGCCGCAATCATCTCGCGGCCTTTTTTGCGTTTACGCGTCCAGCTCACCGCGAGGGTGCGTTGCGCACGGGTGATGCCCACGTACATCAGGCGGCGTTCTTCTTGCAGGCGCACCGCGATGTTTTCGTTGGTGTGCTCGTTGCCTGGTTCGTCGTCTAAGCGAAAGGGCAACATGCCTTCGGTCACGCCGATCAGCATGACGTGGGGCCACTCCAAACCTTTGGAGGCATGCAGGGTGGAGAGCGTCACGACGTTTTGGTCTTTCTCGCGCTCCGTGAGCGTGGAGAGCAAGGCGATGGTTTGTGCCACTTCCAGCAAGTTCTTCACGTCGTTGCCGGTGGTCACGCCCGCCGTGTCGTCAATCTTGCCACCACAGCGCTGAGCCATCCAATCGCAAAACTCCATCACGTTGTTCCACTTCGATGCGGCTGCTTTTTCGCTTTCTTCGGCGTCGTAGAGGTGCTTCTCGTAGCCGATGTCTTTGAGCCAATCGGTCAAAAACGCGCGTGCGTCTTCGGCGCCAGTTGTAAGGCGGGCGCGAAACTCTAGATCGTTCACATAGCGGCCAAATTCGTGCAGGCTGCCCAAGGCGCGAGCACTCAACACAGAAGGCAGGCTGTTGCTGAACAGCGCTTCAAACATGCTGAGTTTGTATTTGCTGGCGAACTCACCGAGGGAGGCCAGCGTTTGATGGCCAATGCCGCGCTTCGGTGTGGTGACGGCACGCAAAAATGCAGGGTCATCGTCGTTGTTGACCCACAGGCGTAGCCAAGAACAAAGGTCGCGAATTTCTGCACGGTCAAAAAAGCTTTGGCCGCCCGACACCTTGTACGGAATTTGCGCTTTGCGCATGGCGATTTCAATCACGCGCGCTTGGTGGTTGGCCCGGTAGAGGATGGCAAAGTCTTGCAGCTCGCGGTGGCCGCTGCCACTGGCGTCCGTCCCCTCACGCAAGGATTGGATGCGCGCCACCACGCGTTCGGCTTCGTGTTCTTCGTTGTCGGCATCGACCACGCGAACGGGTTCGCCTTCGCCAAGTTCAGAGAACAAGGTTTTAGGAAACAGTTTGGGGTTGAGTTGAATGACGTTGTTAGCCGCACGCAAGATGGCGCTGGTGGAGCGGTAGTTTTGCTCCAGCTTGATGACCTTCAAGGTCGGGAAGTCTTGTGGCAATTTACGCAAGTTATCCAGCGTGGCACCACGCCAACCGTAAATAGACTGATCGTCGTCACCCACCGCGGTGAAGCGGGCGCTGGAATGGTCAGGGCCCACCAAGCACTTGAGCACTTCGTATTGGGTGGCGTTGGTGTCTTGGTATTCGTCCACCAGCACATGGCCGAGTTGGGCTTGCCACTTGGCGCGTACCTCGTCGTGCTCTTGCAGCAGCTTCAAAGGCATGCCAATGAGGTCATCAAAGTCCACGCTTTGGTAAGCGCTCAAGCGCTCTTCGTAGCGCGCCATGATTTTGGCGATGGTGCGTTCGTTGTCGTCTTTGGCCTGCGCCATCGCTTGGGCCGAGTTGAGGCCCATGTTTTTCCACAAGCTGATGGTCCATTGCCATTGGCGTGCGGTGGCAATGTCGGTGGTGCCGCCAGCGTCTTTCAAAATGCCGGTCACGTCGGCGCTGTCCATGATGCTGAACTGGGGCTTCAAGCCCATCACGCCACCGTCTTGGCGCAACATGCGCACGCCGAGTGCGTGGAAGGTGCAAATCAGTACATCGTTGGCGGGTTTGCCAATCAAACCTTTGGCACGTTCGCGCATTTCGGCGGCGGCTTTGTTGGTAAAGGTGATCGCGGCGATGCGCTTGGGTTCTAACCCCGTTTGAATGAGACGACCAATCTTGTGCGTGATGACGCGTGTTTTGCCAGAGCCCGCCCCCGCCAACACAAGACAGGGACCGTGCAAGAAATTGACGGCTTCTTGTTGCGCGAGATTCAGACCAGCAGACATTCGATATGCAGTTTATTTAGCGTAATGCGAAGCGGGCAATGATACCGACCTGCCCAGCAGGCAAAATAGCGGTTGTGCTGAATATTCTTCTTGTTACCTTTCCCTTCTTTGCGCTCGTTTTGGCTGGTTTTGTGGCCGCACATCGGCGCATGCTCCCGCTGGATGCGATTCCTGGCCTCAACGGTTTTGTGCTGTTCTTTGCGCTGCCTTGCATGTTGTACCGATTTGGAGCGAGCACGCCCATCGTGCAATTGCTAGACCCCACCTTGTTCTTTGGCTATTTGTTTTGTTCGTTGCTGATGGTGGGCTTTGTGGTGGCGGTGAGCTTGAACAAGCGCATCGGTTGGAACGACGCTGCATTCGGCGCCTTGGTGGGGGCGTTTCCCAACACGGGCTTCATGGGCGTGCCTTTGTTGGTGGCGTTGCTAGGGGCTTCTGCTGCGGGCCCTGCTATCGTGACCATCGTGGTGGATTTGGTGTTCACCACCTCGCTGTGCATTGCCTTGTCGCGCTTAGATGGGGCCGATGAGCATGGCGCAAGCCGTGCCGCTAAAAACGCCCTCAAAGGTGTGTTGACCAATCCCATGCCTTGGGCCATCAGCTTGGGCGGCCTGTCGTCGGCGATGGATTGGCAATTGGTCGGCCCCGTGGCTAAAACCTTGGGGCTGTTGGCCGATGCCGCATCGCCTGTGGCCTTGTTCACCATTGGTGCGGTGCTGGCGCGCTCACAAATTCAAGTGAAAGACAGTGGCCATCCGCCCATCTTGTGGCGCGACTTCTTGCCTGTGGCCATTTTCAAATTGGTGTTGCACCCCGTGCTGGTTTTGCTGGTGCTGGCCGCCATCGTGCAAATGGGTTTTCACATCGACCGCTTTGCCATGCTGGTGGTGGTGTTGGTGGCGGCCTTGCCCAGCGCCAGTAATGTGGCCTTGTTGACGGAGCGCTTTGGTGCCGATACAGGGCGCATTGCCACGGTGATTTTGGTAACCACCGCGGCGGCGTTCTTCACTTTCTCTGGGGCTGTTGCGCTGCTCAAAGGATAGCCGGAGCGGCTGGCTAGACTGGGCGGCGGCTGGAGGTGTCTGTTGTCTAAATTGCCAGCGGATCTACGTCCACGGCCCAGCGAATGACTTGCCGATGCGCACTGCGCATGGCGTGCAAATCAGCCTGCCAATGCGCCAAGAAATGTTGCAGCGCTTTGCGTGATGTGCATTCAATCAGCATCTGTGCGCGCTCGATGTTGGCCACGCGCTGAATCGTCATGGGCACAGCAGGATACAAATCGACCAACAACTCATCGGCCAGTGCTGCGCCAGCATCACGTGCGGCGTTTAAAAAAGCTTGAGCGGCTTCTTGGCTGCGGGCCTCGGCGCGCACCAAGGCTTGGAAGCTGAAGGGCGGCAAGGTGGCCTGCTCGCGCTCTTTGAGTTGTTGCTCGGCAAAAGCGGGGTAGTCGTGTTGCTTGAGCGCTTCAAACAGCGGATGCAGGGGGTGAAAGCTTTGCACCCACATCTCGCAGGGGGTCACCAAGCTCATGCTGGCATCGCGCCCTGCACGTCCTGCGGCTTGCATGAGCAAGCTGAACAAACGCTCGGGCGCGCGGAAGTCGCTTGAGAACAAAGCGCCGTCTGGGTTGAGCGCGGCTACCAAGGTGACGCGTCTGAAGTCGTGGCCCTTGGCAATCATTTGTGTGCCCACCAGCACGTTCACCGCGCCGGCGTGCACCTCGGCCAGTTGGCGTTCAAGCTCGCCTTTGAGGCGCGTGCTGTCGGCGTCAATGCGGGCAATGCGAATGGGCTCGCCGTCGGGGCGGCGCACATCTGCCAACAGCTCGGCCAGGTGTTCTTCCAGTTGTTCGGTGCCTCGGCCCAAGGGGCTGATGTCTAAGTTGCCGCAGCTCGGGCACGCACGCGGCACGGGTTGTGTGAAGCCGCAGTGGTGGCAGCGCAAGGTGCGGTCGAGTTTGTGGAACACGCGGTAAGCGCTGCAATGCGGGCATTCGCTTTTCCAGCCGCAGTCGTTGCAGTTGAGCACGGGTGCGTAGCCACGGCGGTTGAGCAGCACCAAGATTTGTTCGCCGCGCGTCACGCGCTCGCGCATGGCGTCGAGCAAGTGGTTGGAGAACACCGTTTTGTAGGGTTGGCGGTTCATGTCCACGCGGCGCACCAAAGGCAAGGCACCTTGGCCTACGCGTGAGGGCATGGCCAAGCGCAGGTAGCGCCCAGCAGGTTCAGCATCGGTGGCAGGGCGGCTGTGGTGCCAGCTTTCCAAGGATGGCGTGGCTGAGCCCAGAATGACTTTGGCGCCTTCTAGTTGTCCGCGATAGATGGCGAGGTCACGTGCTGAGTAGCGCGCGCCTTCTTGCTGCTTGTAGCTGGGGTCGTGTTCTTCATCCACCACGATGAGTTGCAAATGCGGCATCGACGCGAATACGGCCATGCGTGTACCCAACACAATGCGCGCTTCGCCGCTGTGTGCGGCCAGCCAGTTTTTCAAGCGCTGTGCCGGCGTGAGGCTGCTGTGCATGGACACCAAACAGTCGGCACCCCACTGTGGGCAAAAGCGCGCGCGAAAGCGTTCTTCCAGTTGTGGTGTGAGGTTGATCTCGGGCACCATGACCAAGATTTGCGCGTGCGGGTTCTGTTCCAACACGGCTTGTGCTGCACGCAAATACACCTCGGTCTTGCCGCTGCCCGTGTTGCCAAACAACAAGAACGGACCTTTGTGGGTCGCGATGTCAGCCAGCACTTGGGTTTGTTCGTCGGTGGGCTCTGGAATAGTTTGCGTCGCGCCCTCAAAGGCCGCCACCACTTTGGGCTTGCGTTTTAAGCGTCGCGCCCATTGTTCGGTGCTGAGGTCACGCAGCTGGCTGGGCAAGGCGGCCAAGGCCACTTCGCCTGCGCTGCGCTGGTAGTAGTGGGCTGCAAATTGCACCAGGTGGCGCCAGTGAGCGCTCAACGGTGGCAGGCCTTCCAACACGCTGGCGATGGCGCGCAATTGCAGGGGCACGGTGGTTTGCAGTTCGGCTTCAGACGTGTTGGTTTCGGCGTGCGCTTTGGCTTCGTCCCAGACCACGCCCAACAGCTCTCGGCTACCCAGCGGCACGCGAACCAAAGTGCCGGGCGCGTGTGCTGCGTCGCTTTCGTACGTGAGTGCGCCACCAAGACCGCTGTGTGCGGGGGTGTGAACCATCACTGAAATTTGGTGCGACATGTCAAGCGGTGAGTTGGGGTGTTTTGCTCAGGTGTTTTGGCAGAAAAGGCTTTAAGTCGTTGATTTACAAAGGCTTCAGGATGAACTCAGAATTTTTGTGGATAACTTTGTTGATATCTACAGTGGAGTGGCTCCGAAGGCGCATGAATCAAGGCTTTGAACAAACTGCCTCAAAAAAATGCAGGCTAAGAATTCTATATAAATCAATGACTTACGAGAGATTAAAGTTTTTCCAAATGCAGCAAAAGAAAAAACCAATCTGGTGTGCTGGCTCAACTTTTTTGTGCATAAGTGTTAAGTCGAAGTAAAACTTTTGGTGACTTGACACTTGATTTTCTGAGTTGCTTTTATGGTTTTCTCAAGGCGCGGGAGTGGCTGTGCACCGTTTCGACCAACACGCCCACGCTCTCTGGCGGTGTGAACTGGCTGATGCCGTGGCCCAAGTTGAAAATTTGGGTCGGGCCGGTGGTGGTTTTGTCGGTGTGGGGTTTGCCAAATGCGTCCAGCACGCGGCGTGCTTCAGCGGCCAAGGCGTCGGCAGGGGCAAACAGGGCGTTGGGGTCGAGGTTGCCTTGCAAGGCTTTACCAGGGCCGCCTACGGCACCGCCCACTTGGGCGCGGGCTTTGGCGAGGTTGACCGTCCAGTCCACACCCAGCACGTTGCAGTCGAGGTCTGCCATTTCGGGTAACCACAAGCCACCGCCTTTGGTGAACACCAAGCGGGGAATCACGGCGCCATCATGCGAGCGCTTGAGCTGTGCCAACACGCGCTTGGTGTAGGCCATGCTGAACTGTTGGAACATGCCATCGGCCAGCACGCCGCCCCAGCTGTCAAAAATCATCACGGCTTGTGCGCCGGCTTCGATTTGGGTGTTGAGGTACAAGGCCACGGCGTCGGCGTTGATTTCCAAAATGCGGTGCATCAGGTCAGGGCGGCTGTACATCAGGCTTTTGACTTGGCGGTAGTCGTCTGAGCCTGCGCCTTCGACCATGTAACAAGCCAAGGTCCAAGGGCTGCCCGAGAAACCAATCAAAGGCACACGGCCGTTGAGTGCTTTGCGAATGGAGGTGACCGCGTCAAACACATAGCGCAGCTTGGCCATGTCGGGCACAGCCAGTTCGTTCACCGCAGCTTCGTTGCGCACGTTCTTGGCGAACTTGGGCCCTTCGCCTTGGGCGAAAGACAGGCCCAAGCCCATGGCGTCGGGCACGGTCAAGATGTCGCTGAACAAAATGGCGGCATCCAGCGGGTAGCGCTCGAGTGGCTGCAAGGTGACTTCGGTGGCAAAGTCGGTGTTGGTGGCTAAGCCCATGAAGCTGCCCGCTTTGGCGCGCGTGGCGCAGTACTCGGGCAAGTAGCGGCCTGCTTGGCGCATCAGCCAAACGGGGGTGTGGTCGGTGGCTTGGCGCATGCAAGCGCGCAAAAAAGTGTCGTTTTGGAGTGGTGCAAACATGGCGACATTGTCGCCGACGAAGGCCTTAGCCCAGTTGACGATGCTCAACCATCAAGCAAAGGTTTTGCACCACGACCAAGCCTGCATCGGTGGCTAGTTTGGCGGCAGCGTCGTTCACCACGCCGATTTGCAGCCATAGCGATTTCGCACCAATGGCGATGGCTTCTGCTGCGATGGGAGGGATGTCTTCGGAGTTGCGAAAACAGTTCACCATGTCAATACATTCGTGTTGCGCTGCTTCGGTGAGTGAGGCGTAGGCTTTTTCACCCAACACTTCGGGGGCGTTGGGGTTGATGGGCACGATGCGAAAACCGTGGTCTTGCATGTACTTGGCCACACGAAAGCTGTCGCGATGCGGTTTGGGCGAGAGGCCCACCACGGCGATGGTCTTGCAATTGGCGAGGCTTTGGCGAACGGCGGCTTGGGTCATGGTTGGGTCGCTGGCAAGGTGGCTAGTGCTTCTTTCATTTTGCTCACGCTGAGCAACTCAGACAACACCAACGGCGCTTTGCCTGGCGCGTACAGCACATATACAGGTACACCGCTGCGGCCCAAGGCGGTGAGCGCGGCGGTGATGGCGGGGTCACGGCGCGTCCAGTCGGCACGCATGAGCGTGACTTGGTGTGCCGCTAAGTCTGCCAACACGTCGCTATTTGAGAGCGTGGATTTTTTGTTGATTTGGCAGGTCACGCACCAAGCGGCGGTGAAGTCCACGAACACGGGACGGCCTTGGGCCAAGCTTTGTGCCACCGCGGCTTCGGACCATGGTTGCCACATATTGGGCGTGCTGCTTGTGTTCGCTGATGCGCTGTTTGCAGTGGGGATACTCGCTGGCGCTTTCAGTTCTTCCGCAAAGTTCAACGCGCCCCAAGCCAAGGCCGTTGCAATCAACCAAGCCAAACCACGCGCCGCGGGCGTGTGTTGCTTGAGAGACCAAATGAACGCCGCAAGCAACAGCAAACCGCCCAGCCCAAACATGGCGACATCTAAGCTGGTTTGTTGGCCCAGCACCCACAGCAGCCACACCACAGTGGCCAACATGGGGAAGGCCAACAGCTGGCGCAGCGTGACCATCCACGGGCCGGGGTGTGGCAACACACGCGCAACCGCAGGCACGAAGCTGGCCAGTAAATAAGGCGCAGCCAACCCCAAGCCCATGGCCATAAAAATGCTCAGCGCTTGCCATGCGGGCAAGGCCATGGCCAGCCCCAACGATGCACCCATGAAGGGCGCTGTGCAGGGGGATGCCACCGCCACGGCCAGCACGCCCGAGAGAGCGGCGTCCATGACGGGGTGTTTGTATTGAAAGCTGGCCACGCGTGAAGGCAAGATTTGGCCAAATTCAAACAGACCAAATAAATTCAGCGCAATGAGTGTGAAGAAGGCGGCTAGCACGCTGACCACCACAGGCGATTGCAGCTGAAAGCCCCAGCCCAATTGTTCGCCCGCCGCACGCAGCGCCAACACGCCAGCACCCAATGCCAAGAAGCTCAACACCACGCCAGTTGTGTAGGCCAAGCCTGCCACGCGGTGCGCTCGGTGAGCGCGGCTGTGTTGCGCAAAGCCCAGCAGTTTGATGGCCAGCACAGGCAACACGCAAGGCATGAGGTTGAGGATGAGGCCACCAACAAATGCGCCTAGCAGTGCCAAGACAAAACCCACGGCGCCTTCGTCGCTAGGTGTTGGTGCGACGGCGGTTGTTGTGACAGCCGGTAGCTCTGACACCGCTGGCCAAGCTTGCGTGACGGGGGCCAAAACTTCGAAGCCTTGTCGCGCAGCACCCACACCCGTTGTGAGTAAAAAGCCTACTTGTTTGGGGTCGTTCAAGCGTAAGTTGCTCAGGGGCAGTTGCACGGTCCACAGACCGTCTTGCCAAGACTGGCTGGCGCGTGGGTGTTGTTCCGTGGCGGACTCCACCAGTTCGGGCGTGTTTGGAAACACCACCAACATTTGCCCATGCAGTGAGGCTGGTAGGTCTCTGATTTGCAGCACCAAGCGTTGCGATTCAAAGCTGGCGGTGGTTTTGGCGTTGGGTAGAGATTGAGGTTGCTGCGCTTGCAACGCGTCGAACGCCGAAGCGTGTGGCGCAAAGCTGCTGTTGACCGGAATGCGCAGGGCAAAGTCGCCCTCTTGTGGAATGCATTCGAGTCTGCACACCAGCCAGTTAGCGTGGACTTGAAGGTCTAGCGTTTGTGAGGCGTTGGGCTTGAATGCTTGGGTGACGGACAGGGGTACGGCCAGCAACACGGTTTTTTCGAAACCGTAGTTGGTGAGGTTGCCGGCTTTGAGTTTGTTCGGCAATGGCCATTGCACCTCACCCGCTGTGATGCCTGGCGGAAGGTTGAGTTCCATTTGTGTGGGCAGGCCCGAGTCACCGGGGTTGCGCCAGTAGGTGTGCCACTCGGGCTGATGCGTGAGCTGCAAGCCCACCCACACAGGCTGACCCGCTTGCACGCCTTGTGGTGCGTGCGCGACTAGCTCAATACGCAGTTGCGGTGTGCTAACTACGGCGCTGGGCACACCTTGCGCCCATGCAGAGCCTAGCAGGCAGGCGACCAATAAAACACGTGAGATGAGTTTGAGCATGCGCCAGATGTTACCTAGCCGCAGTTTTTCGTGTGCAGCAGGTGAGGGACAGGGAAAGTAAGATGGCGTCTATGACGGCGAACACCAGCACACACACCGCCCAAGCTTTGGCCTCGCACCGTTGGGCCGAGCTCAATACGCGCGACTTTGCCGCGCTTGACCCCGCACGTACCGTGGCCGTGTTGCCCCTTGGGGCAACTGAACAGCACGGGCCACACCTGTCGTTGTCGGTGGACACCGTGCTGGTTGATGGTGTGGTCAATGCTGCTTTGGGGCATTTGGCGGCGATTGATCCTGTGTTGGTGCTGCCCACACAAACCGTGGGCTTGAGCACGGAGCACACGGCTTTTGCAGGCACGCTGCATTTGTCACCACAAACTTTGATTCAGCTCTGGTGCGACATCGGCGCTTCGGTTGCGCGTGCGGGCGTGAAGAAGCTGCTGATGTTCAACGCGCACGGCGGTAATGTGGGGCTGATGGATGTGGTGGCCCGCGAGCTGCGCGCGCAACACGGCTTGATTGTTTACAGCAGCAGCTGGTACAACCTGCCCCTAGATGCTGACGTGATGGGGCAGTTCTCGGCGGATGAGCATCGCTTTGGCATCCATGCTGGCGATATTGAAACGTCGATGATGCTGGCGCTGTCGCCTACTAGCGTGAACATGGCCGAGGCGCAAAACTTTGCTTCCACCTCGCAAGAGCGCGCCAAGCACTACGCGGTGTTGGGCAACGGCAAAAGCGCCAAGCTCGGCTGGCATATGCAGGACTACAACCCACAGGGCGCCGCAGGCAATGCCGCTGTGGCCACCCAAGCCAAAGGCGAAGCGCTGGTGCACAGTGCGGGCGAGCAGCTGGCGTTGTTGCTCAAAGAACTCATTGCGCTGCCGCTGAGCACCGTACGCGTGTGAGGCTTGCTGTGGCGACAGCCAAGGCAAGCGTCAACGCAGATGAGCCTTAAGCGAACGTCACCCAGTCTTTGTGGCTGGGGGTTTCCAAGTGCGGCAGACTGTTAAAGCTCAGCAGACTGTGTCGCTTTGGGCTAAAGCTCAATTCCGTCACTGCTGTGTTGCGCAGTCGCATGTTGAGCTCAATGCTGGTTTCTGGGCTGGTACGCAGCACATGTGCCACGGCCGTGGCAATTGGCCCGCCACTGGACACCAGCAATACATTCCCTTCGTGCTGCTGGCGAATGCGATCCAGGGCTGAGGTGACCCCTTTGGCAAACTCAGCGTAGCTGGGCATGCCTTGTGGGCTGATTACACCTACCATCCATTGCGTGAGGCCATCGCGAAGTAAGCGGAAATACTGTTTGTAGCCTTCGGGCGTGGTGGGCTTCATCAACTCGCCGGGCTGTATGGCGCGAATAACGGCGTCGGCGTCGTATTCGTTCAGGCCTGGCCAAACCGCGGTTTCATGCTGCGTACCCATCCCCGCTTGGATGCCTGCCAAGGTTTGCGTATGGCGCTTGAGCGTTCCGGTGATGATCGCTTCAAAGGTGATGCCCTGTGCGCGCCAGTGTTCACCTAGGCGTTGGCTTTGCTGTTGTCCCAAGGTGCTGAGCTGGTCGTAGTCTGCGGCGCCTAGAGAGGCTTGCCCGTGTCGCACTAAGTAAAGGTGTCCCATGGCTGTGAGGTGTGTTGTTTGTGCTCATTCTGAGGATGAGGCGCAAGAGTTGCAGTCGCGGCAGAGACCTTTAGTCACTTGCGCGGCACTGCCTTTAGCCGCTGCTTAACCCGCTTGCAGTGCGGCAGAGCGAACCATCCAAACCACGGTCCCTAAGAGCGCCAATGCCATGAATCGGTTAAACCATTGCAACCGTTGGGCGGTGTCGTCGGGGCCACGCAGCCAGTGGCGCAAGCTGGCACCAATCCATGCATAGGTCAGGTTGCTGGTGAGGCCAAAGAACATGAAGATGGGCAAGGTTTCCAGCAGTCGTGCCACGGTGTCCTCGTGGCCAATGACCCAGCCACTCACCACAGACAGCGCCAAGAACCACGCTTTGATGTTGATGAATTGCAACATCACACCTTGTTTGAAGCTCACAACCGGTCCTAGTGCGGCTTCGCTTAATCGTTGCGTGCTTGCAAGTTTCCAAGCCAGCCATAGCAAGTACAACACGCCTGCGGCCAACAAACCCCAGCGCAGTGGCGGATAGCCCAAGACCATTACGCCTAAGCCTGCAGCGTTGAGGATGAGCAACACGCCCCAGCCCACAGGCACTGCGCACACGAAAGGCAGCGCACGGCGCATGCCGTGGTTGGCCGCGAGGGTGGCGGACAAGGCTGTGTTTGGACCTGGTGTGAATGTGCCCACGGTGGCGAGGGCAATCAGGGCAAATAGTTCTTCGCTGCTCATGCAGGGGAGGATAGTTGCTCCCAGCGCTCAAGTGCTGTCATCAGCGCGTCTTCAATTTCGGTGTCGCGCTTGTGCAGTTGTGCAATCTTGGCGGGGTCGCTGGCGTACAGGCCGCTGTCGTTCAGGGCTGCTTGTGTTTCTTTTTGCTCTGCTTCGAGTGAGGCAATCAGTTCGGGCAATGTGTCGAGTTCGCGCTGTTCTTTGTAGCTGAGCTTGCGTGTCTTCGCAGTGGGCTGTGCTGCGGCTTTAGGCGGTTCGGCTGCCGTGCTTTTCGCTGCAGGCGCTGCTGCTTTTGCTTGTGGTGCTAGGCTGCGTGCGCGTTCTGATTGGATGAGCCAGTCTTGCACGCCACCTTCGTACTCGCGCCAGAAGCCGGGTTTGTCGTCGGTGCCTTCAAACACCAAGGTGCTGGTGGCCACGTTGTCGAGGAATGTACGGTCATGGCTGACGATGAATACCGTGCCATCGTACTTTTGCAGCAACTCTTCCAGTAGTTCAAGCGTGTCGATGTCTAAGTCGTTGGTGGGTTCGTCCAGCACCAACACGTTGGCAGGGCGTGCAAACAAGCGGGCCAATAACAAGCGATTGCGCTCGCCGCCAGAGAGTGAGCGTACGGGCGATGTGGCGCGTGCAGGGGAGAACAAGAAGTCGTCCAGGTAACTTTTGACGTGCTTGCGTTGTGTCCCGATTTCAATCCATTCGCTGCCGGGGCTGATGAAGTCTTCCAGCGAGGCGTCCATGTCCAGCGCGTTGCGCATTTGGTCAAAGTACGCCACTTGCAAGTTAGCGCCTTGGCGAATCTTGCCGCTGTCGGCTTCAAGCTCGCCCAAAATCATTTTCAACAAGGTGGATTTGCCCACGCCGTTGGGACCAATCAAACCAATCTTGTCGCCACGTAGGAAGGTGGCGGAGAAGTTTTTGGTAATGACTTTGCCGCCAAAGGCTTTGTCGACTTCCGTGAGCTCTGCCACGATTTTTCCAGTGGGGGCGCCACTGGCCACGTCCAGCTTGACGCGGCCCACAGCTTCGCGACGCGCTTCGCGCTGGGCACGCAGGGCTTCTAAGCGACCAATGCGGCTTTGGCTGCGGGTGCGTCGTGCTTCCACGCCTTTACGAATCCACACTTCTTCGCCTGCCAATAGCTTGTCGGCTTTGGCGTTGATGACGGCTTCTTGCGCGGCTTGTTCTTCTTTTTGCAATTGGTATTGCGAGAAGTTGCCGGGGTAGGTCATCAAATGGCCGCGATCCAATTCCACAATGCGTGTGGCCACTTTGTCGAGGAACGAACGGTCATGGGTGATGGTGATGATGCTGCCCTTGAAGTCAATCAAGAGTTGCTCTAGCCACTCAATGCTGTCGAGGTCCAAGTGGTTGGTTGGCTCGTCAAGCAAGAGCACATCAGGCGATGTCACCAGAGCTTGTGCCAGTGCGACGCGTTTGAGTGTGCCGCCTGACAACGCATTGATGCGCGCTTCAGGGTCTAGGTGCAAGCGATGCAATGTTTCTTGTACGCGCTGTTCCCAGTTCCAGCCATCAAAGAGTTCAATCTCGTTTTGCATGGCTGTGAGGTCTCCCTCGCCAGCAGAGTACTGCTCAATCAAATGAATCACACGGGCAAGGCCAGCGCTGACGGATTCAAAGACGGATGCATTGCTGTCGAGTTGCGGTTCTTGGGCCACATAGGTCACGCGCAAGCCTTGTTGAACGCGGAGGTCGCCATCGTCAGGCTTCTCAAGCCCACCCAAGATGCGTAACAAAGAAGATTTGCCTGCGCCATTGCGGCCAATCAGGCCAACGCGCTCGGTTGTTTCAAGGGAAAACTCTGCGTGGTCAAGCAAAGCAACGTGCCCAAAAGCGAGTTGGGCGTTCTGTAAAGTAATCAAAGACATGCGCCATTATCAAGGGCCCTCTTCGAGGGCTCCTATGTATGGCGTTGACCTTTGTAGAAAAAGGGCGAAATGAACTCATTGCGAACTTTTTCGAAAATAGTTGCGCGGAGCTGAAAAGTAGTGCTATACTGACAGGCTCCGCTGGTAAAAATCGTTGAGGGTTAACCCGAAACGCAATCAACGGAGTTGTAGAAAAGATTTTTAAAATTTCTTCGAAATCTTCAAAAATCCGATGTATACTGCAAGGCTTCGCTGATCGCAGCGTGGTTGCCCAAGTAGTTGGGTGGTTCATTAAAAACATACAGCCGATAAGCGTGGGCGTTTGATGGTGATTGCCAAGTTCTTTAGGAACTTAGCTTTAA
>Ga0228703_1000222_pt1 | contig 45320 bp, 39 predicted proteins | sample McNCre217_Aug_MG_3_FD_178020 | JGI IMG/M metagenome (GOLD analysis project Ga0228703, IMG submission 178020) | Freshwater microbial communities from McNutts Creek, Athens, Georgia, United States - 29-17_Aug_MG | ecosystem: Environmental > Aquatic > Freshwater > Creek | place: USA: Georgia...
ATGCCTTGAATGTCTGACAGCTTCAGGGCATACAGCCGCTCGGGCAACTCGTGCTGCTCGATCACCGTCAGGCCATCGGGCTTTTGCATGTCTGACGCGAGCTTGCCCAACAGCGTGTTGGGCGCAATGCCAATCGAGCTGCGCAGGCATTCGCCCACGCTGCGTTGGATTTCTGCTTTGACCTGATGCGCCAATGCGATGGCCCGCTCACGTTCGCGCCAGCGACCCGTCAACTCGCACTCCATCTCGTCAATCGACAGCACCTGCCGCACCGGCACGATCCGGTCCACCGCCGTCACGGCTTGCTGGTGAATCTCGACATATTTGGCATGGTCGGCCAGCACGATGGCGATGCCCGGACACAAACGCTTGGCCTCGGCCACGCCCGTGCCCGTCTTGACCCCGAAGGCCTTGGCTTCAATGCTGGCCGCAATGCAGCACGAGGAATCGGCCATAACCGGCACCACCCCCACCGGCCGACCGCGCAAGGCCGGGTTCAGGTGCTGCTCGACCGAGGCGAAGTAGCTGTTGAAGTCAACGAAGAGGGTGCGAAGCATCGTTGCATAATACTGTATTTAAATACAGTATTCAAGAGGAATTCATGGCCAAAGTCGATGGGGATCAGGCTGGATAATGAAAAGTGAATCAAAAAAGCGCATCATCCACGCCGTGACCACTTCAGAAAAAACCAAAGGCCCCGCTTCGTATTTCCCCTCCATCGAGAAGAAGTACGGTCAGCCCATCGCGCATTGGCTTGACTTGCTCAAGTCGTGTGATGGGATGAAACACATGGAGATGGTGGCCTGGCTCAAGTCTGAGCACGCCATGGGCCATGGCCATGCCAACGCGATCGTGGCTTACTGGATGGCATCCAAGACGCAGTAGGACACCTGTTGCCCTTGTCTGAAAACTTGTTCATGTTTCTGGAATTTCATGACCCACACCGTCCGTTTTCAACGTGTCCTGCGCGCTCCCGCCGAGCGGATTTTTCGCGCATTCATCGACCCCGATGCCATGGCCAAGTGGTTGCCACCGCATGGCTTCACCGGGCGTGTGCACGAGATGGATGCCCGCTTGGGCGGCAGCTACCGCATGTCGTTCACCAACTTGGGCACGGGCCATTCACACAGCTTTGGCGGCACGTTTTTGGAGTTTTTGCCGAACGAAAGGTTGAGCCATACCGACAGCTTTGACGATCCAAATTTGCCAGGACAGATGACGACCACAGTGACCTTCAAACCCGTGCTGGTGGGCACCGAGGTGAACATCGAACAGTCGGGCATCCCTGAGGTGATCCCGCCCGAGATGTGCTGCCTGGGCTGGCAAGAGTCTTTGACTTTGCTGGCGCTGTTGGTCGAAGCCGAGATTCCGGCTTAAGCGCGTTTGTGACTCCCTAGGGCGATGGGGCTGAATGATCAGCCCTTGGCAGTCATCTGCATGACAAGCCCAAGGTGTGCGAGGCCTTATGTTCGGGCTGATGAATTGACCAACGTGAAAGCCTCGCTTGACCGACATGAACACCCCCGCCCAAGCCAGCCAAGAGTCCGTGGTGCGCGGCCCCATCAGCACACGCGACAAAACGCCCCGTCATTGGCCTGCTGAGGGCTACACGCGAGCGCCTTATTGGGTCTACACCGATCCTGAAATTTACGCACAGGAACAAGTCAAGATCTTCCGGGGCAAGACCTGGAATTACCTAGGCCTGGAGGCCGAAGTGCCTGAGGTGGGCAGCTTCAAAACCACCTACATCGGGGACCAGTCCGTGGTGCTGACTCGGGCGGAAGATGGCTCATTGCATGCGGTGGTCAACCGCTGTGCGCACCGGGGCAATATGTTGTGCCGCGATGCGTTTGGTCAGGCCAAGAAGCTGTACTGCGTTTACCACGCCTGGAATTACAACCTCAAGGGCGACCTTACGCATGCGGCGTTCAGCCACGGTTTGCGCGGTGAGGGCGGTTTGCCGAAAGACTTTCAATTGTCTGAACATGGTCTGCACAAACTGCGCGTGGCCACGATTTGCGGTCTGGTTTTTGCCACCTTCTCGAACGAGGTTGAGCCCCTCGAAGAGTGGCTAGGCGATGTGGCTGCGGGCATCCGCCGCGTATTGCACAAGCCCCTGAAGGTGTTGGGCTACGACACCCAGCGCATCCATGCCAACTGGAAGACGTACCACGAGAACCCACGGGACTCGTACCACGCCAACATCTTGCACACTTTTTACGGCACCTTTGGTTTGTCGCGCCAATCGCAAGAGTCGGGCATGACGCTCGACAAAAACGGCCGCCATGTGTATTTCTATACCAAGGCCGGCACCGAGAAAAAGTCGGAGGACTTTGACAAGACCAGCGCTGCCTTGCGCTCCGTCAACGACGACATGAAGCTGGAGGACCCCAGCATCCTGAAGTGGCGTGACGAGTTTGGCGATGGCGTGAGCGTGCAGATCCTCACCACTTACCCCAGCTTCGTGCTGCATCAAATTGCCAACAGCCTGGCGACTCGTCAGCTCATACCGCGTGGCGTCGGTGAGTCGGACCTGGTGTGGACCTACTTTGGTTTTGCCGATGACGACGAGGCCACTACGCAGACCCGATTGGTGCAGGCCAATCTGGCCGGATCGGCCGGCATGATCTCGGTGGAGGATGCGGCTGTTTGCGAGATGATGCAAAAAGCCATGGCCGATGGACAGTCGGGCGAAAGCTTCATTGAAATGGGGGGCAAGACCCTGGAAAGCGGCGGCACCAGCAAACTCTCGGAACGCGCGATCCGCAACTTTTGGCACAACTACCGATCAGACATGGAATTGGCATGAGCGCTCACCACGAACAACATTTCCGGGCTGTTGAGAACCTCATCTACGAATGGGCCCGCGCCATTGACGAAGACCGTGTGGAAGCGATTGCCGAACTCTTGCAGCCAGAGGGGCGTTACACCGTGCAGTCGCGCTTCAACCATGACCGGGGTTTGCCCATGGCCATCATTGACGCCCGCAGCGCTGCGCAACTGCGTGACCGCATCAAGTCCATGCGGGTGGCCAATATTTATGAGCCGCACCATTACCGGCACATGTTGTCAGGGGTTCAGATCGTGGGCGAGGTCGATGGCGTGCTGCAGGTGCGCTCGAATTTTCTGGTGGTGCGCACCATGTCGCTGGACGGGGACATGGCGATTTTTTCCACTGGCCAATGCCATGACGAAGTTCTGATCACGCCAGAGGGACCGCGTTTCAAAAAGCGCTTGTTCTTGTACGACTCGCGCATCATTGAAACCTTGTTGGTCATCCCCCTTTGAATTTTTGAAAGTTCGCCAATGACAATCCACCGCCGTGAATTTCTCAGCAGCACTTTGGCCTTGAGCCTGCCCTGGTGGGCGTCCTCGGTCGGGGCGCAAAGTCAGGCCGCTTGGCCGCAAAAAACCATCAAAATTTTGGTGCCCAACCCTGCCGGTGGCAGTGCCGATTTGTTTCCCCGGCTGGTGTCGGACGCCTTGTCCAGCAAGCTCGGTCAAACGATCGTGATTGAAAACAAGCCGGGAGCTGCGGGCAACATCGCGGCTGAGATGCTCTTCAATGCCGAACCCGATGGCTACACCTTGATGGCCGCGCCGCCACCGCCTTTGTCGATCAATGTGAGCCTGTACCCCAAGCTCAATTACGACCCGGCCAAGTTCGTGCCGATCACGGTGTTCTCTTTGGTGCCCAATGCCTTGATGGTGCACCCCTCGGTGCCTGCCAATTCGGTGCAGGAGTTGATCGCTTACGCCAAAGCCAACCCTGACAAGCTCAGCTATGCCTCGCAAGGCAACGGTTCCACTGCTCATCTGACAGCAGAGTTGTTCAAGCAAAAAACCGGCACCAAGCTGGTCCATGTGCCTTACAAGGGCGATGCTCCGGCTGTGGCCGATTTGCTGGCCGGGCATGTGAATGTGATGTTTGGCAACGTGGCGCAAGCATCGGCCCATTTGCGCAGTGGCAAGCTCAAAGTGCTGGCGGTCACCAGTGCCAAACGCATTCCCAGCATGCCGCAGACCCCGGCATTGCAGGAGATCGTTCCTGGCGTGGTGGCGGTGGCTTGGTTCGCCTTGGTGGCACCGCCCAAAATGCCCATGGCCATTGCTCAGCGCTTGTCTAGCCTGATCAGCGACATCTTACGCACCCCTGAAATGCAACGCCGCTTTGCCGAAGTGGGTGCCGAGCCCGTGGGCAACACGCCTGAAGAAATGGCGCAGTGGATGAAAGAAGACACCGAGCGCTGGCGTCAAGTCATCAAAAACGGTGGTGTCACGATCGACTGAAGCGGGGCGCTTTCAAATCGCCGCAGCCCCCATGTCGTCGGGCAGCGGTGCCAATTGCCGCAATGCTTGCAGCGCCTCGGCATCGGTGCGGTACATCTTCAGTTGCGGGTTGGCGGGCAACTCGCCAGCACGCTTGAGGGCGGTCTCGACCGGCAGCTTGATGCCGCTGATGTGCAGCGTGATGCCTTTGCTGAGCAATTGCCTTTGCAATTGGCCGAAGACTTCCACGCCGGTGGCATCGATCCGGTTGATGGGGTGCGCAAACAGGCAGACGTGCTGCACGTCAGGGTGTCTGGCCAGGTGATCGGTGATGGCGCGTTCAAAGCCACTGGCCGCTGCAAAGTCCAGCTCGGCATCCATGCGCAAGGCATACAGGTGGGGTGCCAGCGGTGGCAGTTTCCACAGGTGACGGTCGCGCAAGCTGCCATCAGCGTGCAAGCCCACTTCGATGATGCGGGGGTGCAGCCGGGTGTGCAAAAAGTGGCTCAGGCCCACCAACACGCCAGCCATCACGCCCCAATAGATGCGCGGTGCGGTGGCCAAGGTGATGGCAAAGGTCACACCGGCGGTCATGGTTTCGATGCGGTCGATGCGCCAGAGTTTGAGAAATTGCCGAGGTTGAAACAGGTTGAGCACGGCCACAATCACCGCTGCGGCCATGACCGAGCGGGGCACAAACTGCAGCGCCGGCATGAGCAAGAGCAAGGCCAGCAAGACAAAGCCGATGGACGCCAGCACGGCCCAGCCGGAACGTGCACCGGCGTAGAGCATCAATGCGGAGCGCGAGAACGAAGTGCTGGTCGGGAAGCTGCCCGAAAACGCCGAAGCCAGTTTGGCCAAGCCTTGGGCAAACAATTCGGTGCTGTCGTCCCAGCGGCGTCCGTCGCGCTGGCATTCAATGCGGGCACTCGATGCGGTTTCCAGAAAGCTCACCAGCGCGATCACCATGGCCGGGACCCACAGCTGGTTGAGGGTGTCCAAGCCAGGCCAATGCGGCCAGTAAAAGTCGGGCAGGCCCGAGGGCAGCAGGCCCACCACGCTGCCATGCTGTGTGTAGTCGCTGACATAGCCGAGCACTGATGCGGCCGCCATCACCAACATCACGCCCGGCCAGCGTGGCAGGTAGCGTCGCAGCACAAGCAAAACGGCCAAACTGCCCAGGCCAAACAGGGCTGGCCAGCCCACCAGCCAAGCCCCCCAGCTGGACACATCCCATTGCCAAGTCTTCACGCCCAGCAGCGCAGGCACTTGCGAGGCCATGATCAAGAGCGATGCCGCTTGTGTGAAGCCCATCATCACCGGTGAGCTGACCAGGTTGATCAGCCAGCCGTAGTGGCCCAGCCCCAGCAGCAACTGAATACCACCCGACAGCAAAGACAACCACACCGCGAGCGAGACCCATTCGGCCGAGCCCGGCTCGGCCAGCCCGGTGAGCGATGCGCCGATCAAGACGCAGGTCAAGGCGGCAGGCCCGACCGACAAGCGCGAGGCACTGCCAAACAGCACGGCCAGCAAGGCGGGCAAGAGGCAGGTGTAAAGCCCGGTGACCAGCGGCATGCCCGCCAAGCCCGCATAGGCCACGGCCTGCGGCACCATGACCAGGGCCACGGTGAGCCCGGCCAGCACTTCGATGCGGGCCAGCTCAGGTGTGAGTTTTGGCCAGTGGCGGAAGGTCAAAAAGCGTTTCAAATCCATGCCCCATCTTAGTCGCTGCGCCTCAGCGCTGCGGCATGTCCTTGACCGAGTAGCCCAGGCTGATGGTCGCGTCTTCGGGGATGGCGGGCACGGTGTTGTCCCATGCTTCCCAGGCTTGGCGCATGGCTTGCAGGCGCTCTGGTTCACGCTTGGCGATGTTGGCGCGTTCCCGTTCGTCGGCCGGGATGTTGAACAGGTAGTCGTTGCCATCTACCCGCAGGTATTTGTAGTCGCCCATGCGCAGGGCGCGCTGGCCTCGGTGGTTCATGCGCCAGTACAGCGGCCGCTTGAACTGGTGCTGAGCGTCGCGCAATACGGGGGTCATCGACACGCCGTCAAATGGGTGTGCAGCATCGGCCTGGGCACCTGCCAATTCCACCATCGTGGCCGACCAGTCCATGGTCATGCAGTGCTGGGTCGATGTGCCGCCGGGCGCGATGACGGCGGGCCAGTGCGCGATCCAGGGCACGCGGATGCCACCTTCGGTCAGGTCCATCTTGCCGCCCACAAGGGGCCAGTTGTCGCTGAAACGCTCGCCGCCGTTGTCGCTGGTGAAGACGATCAGGGTGTTGTCGAGTTGCCCGGTTTTTTTGAGCGCGTCGACCACCCAGCCAATGCCTTCGTCCATGTGGTGGATCATGCGGTGGTAGGTGTGGATGTTGCCGCCGTGCAGGTGGAACAGGTTGTCTTTCACTTCTTGCGCCAGCGCATGGTCTTCGCGGGTTTCCCAGGGCCAGTGGGGTGCGGTGTAGTGCAGGCTCAAAAAGAAAGGCGTGCCTTGCGCTGCGCCGGGGGCCATGCGCTCCACAAAGTCAACGGCCTTGTTGGAGATCAGGTCGGTCAGGTAGCCGTCTTCGTGTTTTTCTTCTTCGCCCGTGTACAGGTCGTGCGTGCCGTTGTTGCTGGCGTGTGTGAAGTAGTCCACCCCGCCCGACATGGGGCCAAAAAATTCTTCGTAGCCTGACTTGATGGGGCTGAAGTGGGGCGGGTAGCCCAAATGCCATTTGCCGATCAGCGCCGTGCGGTAGCCACTGGCCTTGAGCAGGGACGGCAGCGTGGGGTGCTCGGGCGGCAGGCCCAGCACCGAGCTGCCTTTGCTCTTGCTGTTGATGGGCTCGTCGGCACCGCCACGCAGGCGGTACTGGTAGCGGGCCGTCATGAGCGCAAAGCGGGTGGGCGAGCACACGGGTGAGTTGGAATAACCCTGCGTGAACTTGAGGCCCTTGGCGGCCAGCTGGTCGAGCACCGGCGAGACCTTGCCGAACTGCGCGTCGCGGCCGCCGTAGCAGCCCAGGTCTGCAAAGCCGAGGTCGTCGGCCACGATGAAAATGATGTTGGGGCGTTGTGTCATAGGGGTCAATCGACTTTCATGCCGGTGGCGCGGATGATGCGGCCGTAGTGGTCAGAGAGTTTTTTCAGGCGGGCGGCGGCGGCCGATCCGGTCAGACCTTCGTAGGCCATGTCCAGATCGTTGATGCGGGCTTGCTGTTCAGGGCGGGCCATCGCGTCGGTGATGGCTTTGGCCATGGTTTGCATCAGGGGCTCGGGCGTGTTGCCCGGGGCCATGACCACATAGAGCACTTCGCTTTCCAGGTCCTTGAATCCGGCCTCGGCCACGGTCGGCACCTCTGGGGCCAAGCGCGAACGTTTGCTGCTGGTCACGGCCAGTGCGTTGACCTTGCCGCCTTTGACTTGCGGCAGCATGCCGGGCGTGGCCAGGGTGCCGCCGTCCACCTCACCGGCCACCACGGCCATCACGGCGGGTGAGTTGCCCCGGTAAGGGATGTGCACCAGGCGTGTGGAAGCCGAGAGGTTGGCCATGTTGACCCACAGGTGGCCGGGCGAGCCGTTGCCGCCAGAGCTGAAGTTCAGGCTGCGCTCACGTGCCACTTGCAGAAAGTCTTTCACCGACTTCAAGCCCGTGCCAGGGTGCACACCCAAGAGCAGACCCGAGCTGGAGATCACCACCAGTGGCTTGAGGTCTGCGTCCTTGAAGGGCATCGCCTTGTAGATGTGCGGGTTGATGGTGTGCGTGGTGTCGATGCCCCACAGCAGGGTGTAGCCATCGGCAGCCGATTTGGCCACCGCATCGGCCCCCACATTGCCCGAGGCACCGGCTTTGTTTTCCACCACAAAGGGGTGGTTGAATTGCTTTTGCAGCACATCGCCCACGGCGCGGGCCAGGATGTCGGACGGTCCGCCCGGCGGGAAGCTGTTGATGAACTTGACCGGTTTGCTGGGCCAGGGTGCGGTTTGTGCAAGTGCTGTTGTACCCAGCATCAGGGCCAAGTTGGCCCACAGAAATGTGCGGCGAAATGTCATGGTGTGGTACTTTGCGTTTCAGTCGAGTTGCACGCCAGTGGCCTTGATGGGTTTTTCCCAGCGGTTCAGGTCGGCCTTTTGGGCAGCGGCCAGATCGGCCGAGTTGGAGCCAATGGGTTCGTAGCCGAGCTTGATCAGCTTGTCCTTCATGGCCGGGTCACGCACGATCTTCATCATCGCTTTTTCCAAGCGTGCCAGTGCATCGCCTTTGAGGCCTGCGGGGCCATACATGGCAAACCAGGCGGTGGCGTCCATGTGGATGCCGGCCTCTTGGAGCGTGGGCACCTCGGGCACTTGCGTGTCGCGTTTGCTGCCGGTCACCGCAATGATGCGGGCCTTGCCGCTGTGGTGCAGTTCGGCGGTTTCACTCACCACGTCAAACTTGTAGTCGATGTGCCCGCCCAGCAAGGCGTTGTTGGCCGGAGCGCCGCCCTGAAAAGGCACATGGTTCAGTTGCACACCCGCCGACTGTTCCATCAGCACGCCCATGAAGTGGGGCAGGGTGCCTGCGCCCGGCGTGCCATAACTGCTTTCTCCGGGCTTGGCCTTGGCTTTGGCGATCATCTCGGCCACGCTTTTCACGCCCGATGCGGGGCCAGCCACGACACCAAACTGGAAGCGGGCGATCTGCGAGACGGGCGTGAAATCCTTCACCGCGTCGTAGTCGAGCTTTTTGTACACGTGGGGGAACAGCACCATGGGGCCGCTGGGCAGCACGATCACGGTCTGGCCATCGGGCTTGGCGGCTTTGACCATGTTCAGCGCAATGCGTCCGCCTGCACCGGGTTTGTTGTCCACCACGATGGGGCCAAAGTCATCGCGCAGCGCATCGGCCACGAGGCGGGCGATCACATCGGCCGAGCCACCCGGCGGAAAACCCACCAGAATTTTCAGAGGTGTTTTGTCCTGCGCCTGTGCACCCAGACTGGCCAGGGCCAACAAGGCCAGGCTCCAGGTGCGGCGTGAAAGTTTCAACATGGCGGTGCTTCCTGATGAAGAGCGTTGGAATGTCCGGCCCAATCCAGGCCAGTGCGGTGCTGCTTCACAATGTAGGCTGATTTCCGATGATTGATCTAATCAACCATCCCCCCTGAAAACCCTGATGCCTCCGATGACGCTGTCCCCTTCCCAACGATTGGCCTCGGTCGATGACCTGTTGCTGTACCGGCTCGGACAACTGAGCGCCGCTGCGGGCGCGATGGTGGTGCGCCTGTGCGAGGGCGGCTACGGCATCACGCGGCGTGAGTGGGGCGTGCTGGCGCAGTTGCAAGGTCACCCCGATGGCTTGTTGCCGTCTGAGCTGGCCGATCGCATGCACCGCGACCGGGCCCGCACGTCGCGGGCCATCACCACCTTGTTGGGTAAACGCTTGATTGAACGCACCTCCTTGCCGCACGACAGGCGCAGCGTGCGCGTGAGCCTCTCGCCAGCGGGCCAATCGCTCTATGCGCAACTGATGCCGCAGATCCAGGCCATCAACAGCCGCATCCTGTCGGTGCTGTCACCCGATGAAGCGGCTTCGCTGGACGATGCCCTGGAGCGCTTGCGCATCCAGGCCCTGGTCTTGCAGGTGACCTTGGGGCCGGACTTGCCCAAGGCAGACCGCCGCCGTGGCCGCGCAAAGCCTGTGGCCCGTGGTGCGCGGCGATCCGGCTTGGAGCCCCTGTGAGCCGAGTGGCTGCCTTTTGGGCGGGGTGCTGGCTGCTGTGCGGCTCGTGGATGGGGCCTTCGGCCTGGGCGCAAGAGGCTGTCTGGACGCGTGCCTGGGTCAGCTGGGTCATGGACGGTGACACCTTGCTGCTGGTGCCCGAGGGTCAAAAGGAGGCAGTCAAAGTGCGGGTGGACGGCATCGATGCGCCCGAGACCTGCCAGCCCGGCGGCGAGGCTTCGCGTGACGCGATGATCCGCCTGGCGATGCGCAAAACCGTGGAGCTGCGCGAATTCGGGCACGACCATTACGGACGGCAAGTGGCGCGGGTGCGCATCGATGACATGGACCTGGGCGCAGAGATGGTGCGCACCGGCATGGCCTGGGCTTATCGTTACCGTGTGGGGGCAGGGCCTTATGCCAAGCTGCAAAAGCGGGCCCAGCAAGACCGGCGTGGTTTGTTTGGGGCCTCAGAGACGGCGATGACGCCCGGGGTGTTTCGCAAGTTCCATGGCAGCTGCCATGCGCCCATGAACTGAATCGTCAGGCGCGGTGCGAAGCGCAGACCGGGCACTGCGCATTGCGGCCCATGCGGATGTCGGTCCACGACAGGTCGCGGCCGTCCAGCATCAAGAGGCGGCCTGCCATGTGGCTGCCCATGCCAGACAGTATCTTCAGCGCTTCAGCCGCTTGCACCGTGCCGATGATGCCCACCAGCGGCGCGAACACGCCCATGGTGGCGCAGCGGGTTTCTTCTGGTGCCTCGTTGGGCGGGAAGACGCAGGCATAGCACGGCGTGTCGGCATGGGTGCTGTCAAACACCGAGACCTGTCCGTCCATGCGAATGGCCGCGCCCGAGACCAAAGGTTTGCCGTGCTGCACGCAAGCACGGTTGACAGCATGGCGGGTTTCAAAGTTGTCGCAGCAGTCGATCACCACATCGGCTTGCGCCACCAGCGTGTCCAGCAAGGCGGCATCGGCCCGCTGGTTGATGGGCGTGACTTGCACATCGGGGTTGATTTGGGCAATGGCGGTGCGCACCGACTCGGCCTTGGACTGACCGACCCGGTCCAGCGTGTGCGCGATCTGGCGCTGCAAATTGGTGGCGTCCACCTGGTCGTGGTCGACCACGGTGATGTGGCCCACGCCTGCGCTGCCCAGGTAGAGGCTGACCGGAGAGCCCAAGCCGCCTGCGCCGATGATCAGCGCATGCGAAGCCAGCAGTTTTTCCTGGCCGTCGATGCCCAGCTCATTGAGCAGGATGTGGCGCGAGTAGCGCAGCAGCTGGGCGTCATCCATCGCGCTCACTCGTCTTTTTTCTCGACCTTGCGTTCAGCCAATGTGGTGCTGGCTTTGACGGGCAAGCCTTTGAGCTGGTTCAGCGCTTGCTGCAGCTGGAAGTCCTTGTCCGAGCCAAACTCGGGCAGACGGCGTTCGGCCAAGGGCTTCTTGGCGTCTTCTTCGAGCTTCTTCAAGGCCTCTTCACGCGCTTTTTCGCGTTCGGGGTCTTTTTTCTCTTCTTCCTTGCCGTTGGACAAGTGCTTTTGCAGATCCGCTTCGCGGGTGCGCAAGGCGGCAAACAAGTTGCCTTCTGCGGTTTCGTCCAGCATCACCTCCGGCACGATGCCCTTGGCCTGGATGGCGCGGCCATTGGGCGTGTAGTAGCGGGCGGTGGTGATCTTGAGCGCGGTGTCAGGGCCGAGCTGGCGCACGGTTTGCACCGAGCCTTTGCCAAAGGTCTGGCTGCCCATCAAGGTGCCGCGTTTGTAGTCTTGCAGGGCACCGGCCACGATCTCGCTGGCCGAGGCCGAGCCTTCGTTGACCAAGACGACCAGGGGCACTTTTTTGAGCACGCCGCCGGTGGCCTGCGTCAGGCGCTGAATGGGGTCATTGCTGGCATTGCGACGCCAGAACTGTGGCGAAGCTTTGTAGGTGAACTTGCTTTCTTCGAGCTGGCCGTTGGTGGTGACCACGGTGACGTTTTCGGGCAAGAAGGCGGCGGACAAAGCCACCGCAGCATCGAGCAGGCCACCCGGATCGTTGCGCAGGTCGAGCACCAGACCTTTGAGCCCTGGCGACTGCTTGACCATGTCTTCGACCTTGCGGGCGAAGTCTTCCACGGTGCGTTCCTGGAACTGCGACACGCGCACCCAGCCGTATTGGGGCTCGATCAGCTTGACCTTGACCGATTGGGTCTTGATTTCTTCGCGCACGATGGTCACCGGGAAGGTGCGGCTTTCGTCTTTGCGGAAGATGGTCAACAGCACTTTGGTGTTGGGCTCGCCGCGCATGCGCTTGACGGCTTCGTTGAGCGACAGGCCTTTGACGGCGGTGCTGTCGATCTTGGTGATCAGGTCATTGGTCTTGAGGCCTGCCCGGTCTGCAGGCGAGCCCTCGATGGGCGAGACGATTTTGATCAGGCCGTCTTCTTGGCTGATCTCGATGCCCACGCCGACGAACTTGCCGGACGTGCCTTCCGAGAATTCCTTGAAGCTCTTTTTGTCAAAGTATTGGGAGTGCGGGTCCAGGCTCGCGACCATGCCGGAGATGGCTTCGGTGATGAGTTTTTTCTCATCGACGGGTTCGACATAGTCGCTTTTGACCATGCCAAAGACGGCGGCGAGCTGCTGCAACTCTTCAAGTGGCAAAGGGGCCATGTTGCCGCGAGCGGCGGTTTGCAGTGACACGGTGGTCAGTGCGCCAGCCAGAGCGCCCACGCTGAGCCAACCGACGATCTTGAGTTTCTGTCCCATATTGCTGAAGTGTTCCCAGTAGGAGATGCGGGTCAATATACACCGCAGGCCCGGCCCCCGCAGGGACAGGCCTGTAATTTCAGGTAAAGACCCGGGGCAGCCGAGGGGGCTGCCCTGCGGGGCTCAGGCCTTGCCTTGGTTGCTCACGGCAGCCGCAGCTGCCGCAGCAGCAGCGGCATCACCCAGGTAGTAGTGGCGGATCGGCTTGAGGTTTTCGTCCAACTCGTACACCAGCGGGATGCCGTTGGGGATGTTCAGGCCCACGATGTCGCTGTCGGAGATGCCGTCCAGGTACTTGATCAGGGCTCGGATCGAGTTGCCGTGGGCGGCGATCAGCACGCGCTTGCCGGACTTGATGCTGGGGGCAATGCTGTCGTTCCAGGCGGGCAACACGCGGGCCACGGTGTCTTTCAGACATTCGGTCAAGGGCACCACATCGGGGTTGGGGTAGCGGCGGTCGCTGCGCTCAGAGCGGGGGTCGGTCGCTTCCAGGGCCGGTGGCGGGGTGTCGTAGCTGCGACGCCAGACCAGCACTTGCTCGTCGCCGTATTGCTTGGCCATGTCGGCCTTGTTCAGGCCCTGCAGTCCACCGTAATGGCGTTCGTTCAGGCGGTAGTCCTTGACCACGGGCAGCCAGGTGCGGTCCATCTCGTCCAGGGTCAGCCACAGGGTGCGGATGGCGCGCTTGAGCACCGAGGTGTAGCACAGGTCAAAGTCCCAGCCTTCGGCTTTGAGGAGTTTGCCCGCCGACATGGCTTGGCTCACGCCGGTGGGGGTCAGGTCCACATCGGTCCAGCCGGTGAAGCGGTTTTCGAGGTTCCAGGTGGATTCGCCGTGGCGGATCAGGACAAGTTTGTACATGGTGAGAGGCAGCAGTGGCTGTGAAAAACAAAGGACAAGGCCGACATTTTAGAATCGAGGCTTGGCGGCCCGCTGACGGGCCGATGTTTTTGATGCCGACAAAGGTCTGATTCGTGAAATTTCTGCTTGATAACTGGATGTTGATTGCCGTGGCGCTGGCCTCTGGCGTGGCTTTGGTCGTGCCCACCTTGGGCAAAGGCTCTGGCCTGAGCCCGCAAGACATGGTGCAACTGATGAACCGCGAAAAAGCCGTCGTCATCGATGTCTGCGAGCCCGATGAGTTCGCCCGCGGTCACGTGGTCGGGGCCAAAAACCTGCCTTTGGGCGAGCTGGAAGCCAAGTTGTCACAGGTGGCCAAGAACAAGTCCAACCCCGTGGTGATGGTTTGCCAGGTGGGTGCCCGCTCGGCCCGCGCTGCAGCCACTGCGAAAAAGCTGGGTTACGAAAATGTGCAGTCCCTTGCCGGTGGTCTCAAGGCCTGGCAAGCGGCCAACATGCCCATCGAAAAAGCCTGAACAGGAAGCGCCATGCAAGCCGTCAAGATGTACACCACCGCCGTCTGCCCTTACTGCATCCGCGCCAAGCAGGTGCTCAAAGCCAAGGGCGTCGAGCAGATCGAAGAAATCCGCATCGACTTGGACCCTGCGCAGCGCGACCACATGATGCAAATCACCGGCCGCCGCACCGTGCCCCAGATTTATGTGGGCGAAACCCATGTGGGCGGCTGCGATGACCTGATGGCCCTGGACGCCAAAGGCGGTCTGGTGCCCTTGTTGCAAGGCGCTTGACCCCCTAGGGTTTTCACAGGCCCGAGCCTTCACGGGAAGCTCGACCTGATCGCGGATAATCCCGCTGTCTCAATGCAAATGCGGCCCTGTTCGGGCTGCTTGTCTTTTCATTTCAAGGGAGCTCCCATGACCGACACCAACACCACACCCGAAGCCGCAAACCCTGTGTTTCAAATTCAGCGCGTGTACCTGAAAGAAGCTTCGCTGGAGCAACCCAATTCCCCCGCCATCTTGATCGAGCAGCAGCAACCCAGCGTGGACATCCAGTTGGGCGTGGAAGCCACCCCGGCTGCCGACGGCGTATTTGAAGTCTGCGTGACCGCCACCGTGCACACCAAGATTGGTGACAAAACCGTGTTCTTGGCCGAGTGCAAGCAAGGCGGTATCTTTGAAATCCGCAATTTGCCCGAAGACCAGATGGGTGCTGTCATGGGCATTGCTTGCCCTCAAATCGTGTACCCCTACCTGCGTGCCAGCGTGGCCGACTTGATCACCCGTGGGGGCTTCCCGCCCGTGCACCTGGCCGAAATCAACTTCCAGGCCATGTACGAACAGCAGCAAGCGCAAGCCGCTGCAGCCACCCAGCAGTAATTGACAGGCTCGTCGCGCATGCGCATCACGGTCATTGGCGCGGGCGCCTGGGGCACCGCCATGGCCATGGCGGCTTGCCGCCAAAATGGCCATGATGTGGGCCTGCACGCACGCGATGCGGCCCAAGCCGACGCCTTGCGCGTGCAAGGCCAAAACGCCCGCTACCTGCCGGGCGTGGACTTGCCTTCCCATCTCCACATCCTCAGCGGCCCTTTGACAACTTTGGCGGCACAAGCGCAGCCGTCCGATCTGTTCATCGTGGCCACACCCATGTCGGGCTTGCGCGGTACCTTGCAAGCCTTGCAAAACGTGCCTGGCCCCGTGGCCTGGCTGTGCAAAGGCTTTGAGTCTGGCACCGGCCTCATGCCCCACGAGGTACAAAGCCAGGCCGCACCTCAATTGCAAGCTGGCGCTCTGAGTGGCCCCAGCTTCGCCCTCGAAGTGGCCCGCAGCCAGCCCACCGCCTTGGTGGCTGCCAGTGCTCAGGCGTCGGTGCGCGAGGCGCTGGTGCAAGCCTTTCACGGCTCGGCCCTGCGTGTGTACGCCAACGACGACATCGTGGGCGTGGAAGTCGGTGGTGCCGTCAAAAACGTGCTGGCGATTGCCACCGGACTGTGTGATGGCCTTGACTTGGGCTTGAACGCCCGCGCTGCGCTCGTCACGCGTGGCCTGGCCGAAATGACCCGCCTGGGCTTGGCTCTGGGGGCCAAAGCCGAAACCTTCATGGGCCTGTCGGGCCTGGGCGATCTGGTGCTGACGGCCACCGGCGATTTGAGCCGCAACCGCAAAGTGGGTCTGGCTCTGGCCCAAGGCATGACACTGCAACAAGCCGTGGACTCGCTCGGTCATGTGGCCGAAGGCGTCTACAGCGCCCGCACCGTCTGGCAGAGGGCGCAAAGCCTGGGTGTGGACATGCCTATCACCGAAGCCGTGGTGGCACTGCTGGATGGTCGCCTGCAAGCGCGCGAAGCGGTGCAAGTCTTGATGGGCCGGGGCCCACGCGGCGAATCGGTCTGATCCCGCCTCAGTTGGGCGTGTAAGCCAGCCGCACGTAGATGGGGGCAAAGGCCTCGGCCTGGGTGATCTCGATCAGGGTTTCCTTGGCCAGCTCCAGGAGGGCGATGAAGGTCACCACCAGCACTGGCACCCCGAGCGTGGGGTCGAACAGGTGCTCGAACTCCACAAATTTGCGGCCTTGCAGGTGCTTGAGCACGATGCTCATGTGCTCGCGCACGCTGAGTTCTTCGCGGCTGATCTTGTGGTGCTGGACCAGCTTGGCGCGTTTGATGATGTCGCGCCAGGCCGACTGCAACTCGTCCAGGTTCACATCCGGAAAGCGCGGTTGCAGGCTTTGCTCGATGTAGACCTCGGCCTTGATGAAGTCGCGCCCGTAGTGCGGGATCTGGTTGAGCTGCAGGGAGGCGAGTTTCATTTGCTCGTATTCGAGCAGACGGCGCACCAGCTCGGCGCGGGGGTCTTCGGCTTCTTCGCCTTCTGCCACTTTTTTGGGCGGCAGCAGCATGCGCGATTTGATCTCGATCAGCATGGCGGCCATGAGCAGGTATTCGGCGGCCAACTCCAGGTTGTGCTGGCGGATTTCATCGACATAGCTCAGGTATTGGCGGGTCACCGCGGCCATGGGGATGTCGAGGATGTTGAAGTTTTGCTTGCGGATCAAATACAGCAGCAAATCCAGTGGGCCCTCAAAGGCCTCCAGAAACACCTCCAGCGCATCCGGTGGGATGTAGAGGTCGGTGGGCATCGAAAACAGCGGCTCGCCATACAGGCGGGCCAGGGCCACCTGGTCCACCACCTGCGGCATGGTCGCAGGGGTGCTGTCCAGCGGCTGGGGCAGCGCGTTGGGGTCAGCGGTGGTGTTCATCGGAGCGGTCGATGCCCAAGGTCTGCAGATCAGGCCTGGGTTTGGTACACGTAAGGTTTTTGCGCCACACGGCCGGCTTTGAAGGCGGCTTGCTCGTCAAGGCTGAGTTTTTTGTCCCACAGCAGGGCGCGGCCTTCTTGTTGCTCGGCGTCCAGTTCAGGGTGCTGCGTTTTGAGCTGGTTGATGAACTGGGTGGTGTCGGACTGGTAGTCGGGGCGGCGGAAGATGGACATGGTGGATTTCTTCAATGAAGCAAAGGGTTTGGACGGGCATGGTGCCCACCCAACCGTAAAGAGGGCATTTTACCGGTCTGGCTCGGTTGCCAGGCTGACGGCGCGGGCCAGGCCGGTGGGCAAGTCGGCTTCGAGCTGGCCGCTCAGGTGCTCCAGCAGGCCACTGCGGCGGGCAATGTCCAGGGGCTGGTGCAACAGGCCGCAAACGATCAGCTGGACATTTTTCTTGCGGCAGGTGTGGATCAGGTTCATCAGGGCATCGGCCCCCGAAGAGTCCACGTAGATGACATTTTTCAGATCGATGACCAGCACCGGGGTGTTGAGCTTGTCTTCGATCTCTTCGACCAGCTTGACCGCACCAAAGAACAAGGCACCGTACAAGCGCCAGGCTTGAATGCTCGTTTCATGCCCCGCCATGCTCGGGTGCTCTGCCGTGCTGACCGGTTCGCTGCGGCTAAGGCTGGAGATGCGGTAAATGAAGGTCAGGCAGGCGGCCACCAGGCCGACCTCGACCGCCACGGTCAGGTCAAAGACCACCGTGAGGAAGAACACGGCCAGCAGCGTGATGCGGTAGGGCGTGCGGTACTGGCGCAGCAGCAAAAATTCGCGCCACTCGCCCATGTTCCAGGCCACGAACATCAAGATGGCTGCTAGCGCGGGCAGCGGAATGTGCCCGGCCAAGGGCGCAGCCACCAACACCACAGCCAGCAAGGTCAGCGCATGCACCATGCCCGAGACGGGGCTGGTGCCTCCGCTCTTGATGTTGGTCACCGTGCGGGCAATGGTGCCGGTGGCGGGCATGCCGCCAAAGAAAGGCGTGACAAAGTTGGCGATGCCCTGCGCCATCAGCTCCTGATTGGGGTTGTGGCGGTCGTCCACCATGCTGTCGGCGATGCGGGCGCACAGCAAGGACTCGATGGCCCCCAACAAAGCCAGCGTGAGCGTGGGCATGATCAAAAAGCGGGCGCTGTCCCAGCTGAATTCAGGCCAATGAAACGAGGGCAAGGTGGCCGGGATGCCGCCGAACTTGCTGCCAATCGTGTCCACCGGCAAAGACAGGCCCGATGTGGCGGCCGTGGCAAAAGCCAGGGCAATGATCGAGCCTGGGATGGTGCTGAGCCATTGGTGGCGTGTTTCGAGCAGGCGACGGCCCAGTCGCATCCAGCCCACCAGCAGTGACAAGGAGCCCAGCGCCACCAGCAAGGCGGCGAGGTTGGTGCTGCTCAGGTGGCTGTGCAGGGCATTGAGCATGCCGAAAAAGTCGGCGGGCATGGCTTTGACTTTGAGGCCCAGAAAGTCTTTGACCTGCGACAGCATGATCAGCACCGCGATGCCGTTGGTGAAACCGATCACCACCGCCACCGGAATGAAGCGGATCAGGCTGCCCAGCCTGAACAGCCCCATCAAAAAGAGCAGGATGCCCGACATGGCCGTGGCCAAGATCAGGTTGGCCAGGCCATAGCGCTCCAAAATGCCATACACGATGACGATGAACGCCCCCGCAGGGCCGCCGATTTGCACCTTGCTGCCGCCCAGGGCCGAGATCAAAAAACCCGCAATGATGGCGGTGAACAAACCCGCTTCAGGCTTGAGGCCCGAGGCAATCGCAAAGGCCATGGCCAGTGGCAGTGCCACTACCCCCACCGTGATGCCTGCGCCGATGTCCTGCGCCAGCCGCTGACGGTTGTAGCCCACCAGGCTGTCGAGCAGACGTGGACGGAAAAAATGGGTTGCTTGCAGCCAGGTCATGGAGTGGTCGTCAGGTAGAGCAAGAAAATCATGGCGTACGTTGACGCCAGTCATCCAGCAAGGGCCGAAGACTCAGCAGCCAGAGCAAAGCAGCCAAGGGCACCGTGGTCATGTAACCCAGATTCTTGAAGCCCCATGCCCCCAGCAGTCCACCGGTGATGAAGCCTGCCACCAGACTGGCTTGCACCCGCAGTCGCTTGCGATCGGCCTGCACAGGTGCCAGGGCGCGAGTGCGGTTGATGTAGACCATCTTGCCCAACTCAATGCCAATATCCGTGACCAGACCCGTGATGTGCGTGGTGCGAATTTCAGCTTTGGAAATTTTGGTGATGACGGCATTTTGCAGGCCCATGATGAAACACAGCAATACCACGGTGATGGGCATGAAAATCGGCGAATGTGCGGTGATGGCTGCACCGAAAAGGCCGAAGATCAGCAACGCAAAGGACTCCAGCATCAAGGGCAAGCTGTAGCTGCTGCGCAGGTGCTGGCGCAGTCCCCAGTTGACCATGATGGCTGTGCACATGGCCCCCAACACAAAAGCGAGCAAACTGAAAAAACCGACCAGGACCAGCGCGGCATGGCCCAACACCAAGTCATCGGCGAGCGAAGAAACAATGCCGGTCATATGCGATGTGTACCGACCCACCGCCAGAAAGCCGCCTGCATTGGTGGCTCCGGCGACAAAACTGAGCACCAGCCCCAGGTGCCGATTCGCCCCTGGGCTTCGTTGCACATCGGTCCAGCCTCGAATCAGTGGGAACATTGGTGCAGCGAGTGATGGGTGAAAAGGGAAGGTCAGTGGATGCGCATGCCGGGCTTGGCGCCGGGCCAGGGGTGTAGCACGTGGATGCCAGGCTCAGCCTTTTCATCGGCGTGGCTGGCGGCCAGCACCATGCCTTCGCTGATGCCAAATTTCATCTTGCGCGGGGCCAAGTTGGCCACCATCACGGTGAGCTTGCCGATCAGGTCTTCGGGCTTGTACATGCTGGCGATGCCGCTGAAGACGTTGCGTGTGCGACCTTCACCCACATTGAGCGTTAAGCGCAGCAGCTTGACCGAGCCTTCGACCGGCTCGCAGTTGACGATCTCGGCAATGCGCAAATCCACCTTGGCGAAGTCGTCGATGCTGATGGTCGGAGCAATTTCTTCGCCACCGGGGATGAGTTTTTCTTCGACCACGGCGGGAGGCTCAAACAGGGCTTCGAGTTGCTCGGGGGTGACGCGTTGCATCAGGTGCTGGTAGGTGCCAATTCTGTGTCCGTTGAAAGCAAAATCATCGGCATTCGTGAATTTCATTTCGGGAATATTCAAAAATGCTTCTACAGATTTGGCCAGCGATGGCAGTATGGGTTTGAGGTAAAGAGTGAGCCACCTAAAAGCAACAATGCAAGTGCTGCAAACCTCTTGAAGTTGAGCATCCTCACCTTGAATTTTCGCAAGTTCCCATGGCTTGTTGGCATCCACGTATGTGTTCACCATGTCGGTCAGCAGCATGATTTCTCGTGCAGCTTTCCCGAATTCTCTGGCTTCATACAGTGAGGCAATATCGTTTTTCTTGGCTGCCAACTGCTGAACTAAATTGATGCCAGTGGACGTGCGAATATGAAGCTCACCCTCAAAACGCTTGGCAATGAAACCGGCCGAGCGCGAGGCGATGTTGACGAACTTGCCGATCAGATCGCTGTTGACGCGCAGCATGAAGTCTTCGGCGTTGAAGTCGATGTCTTCGTTGCGGCCCGACAACTTGGCCGCCAGGTAGTAGCGCAGCCACTCGGGGTTCATGCCCAGGCTCAGGTACTTGAGTGGGTCGAGGCCCGTGCCACGGCTCTTGCTCATCTTTTCGCCGTTGTTCACCGTGAGGAAGCCGTGCACGTTCACTTTGTCGGGCGTCTTGCGGCCACTGAAATGCAGCATGGCTGGCCAAAACAGCGTGTGGAAGGTGACGATGTCTTTGCCGATGAAGTGGATCTGCTCCAGATTCGGGTTGGCCATGTAGGCGGCGTAATCTTCGCCGCGCTTGTCCAGCAGGTTTTTGAGCGACGCCAAGTAGCCCACAGGCGCATCCAACCAGACATAAAAGTACTTGCCCGGTGCATCGGGGATCTCGATGCCAAAGTAAGGTGCGTCGCGCGAAATGTCCCAGTCGCCCAGGCCATCGCTGGTCGTGCCGTCGGGGTTGGTGCGCACGCTGAACCACTCTTTGACCTTGTTGGCCACTTCGGGCTGCAGCTTGCCGTCTTGTGTCCAGTTGCTCAAAAACTCGACGCAGCGCGGGTCGGACAGCTTGAAGAAGAAGTGCTCCGAGGTCTTCAGCTCAGGCTTGGCACCGGACAGGGCCGAGAAGGGGTTGATCAAGTCGGTGGGGGCGTAGACCGCGCCACAGACCTCGCAGTTGTCGCCGTACTGGTCTTTGGCGTGGCACTTGGGGCACTCGCCTTTGATGAAGCGGTCGGGCAGGAACATGTTCTTTTCGGGGTCGAAGAACTGTTCGATCGAGCGGCTTTCAATCAGCGAGCCATCGGCGCGGTCGCGCAGGTCGCGGTAAATCTGTCGGGCCAGCTCGTGGTTTTCGGGGGCGTCGGTGCTGTGCCAGTTGTCAAAGGCGATGTGAAAGCCGTCCAAATAGGGCTTGCGGCCCGCAGCGATGTTGGCCACGAACTGCTGGGGCGTGATGCCGGCTTTTTCGGCGGCGATCATGATCGGTGCGCCGTGCGTGTCGTCGGCACCCACAAAGTTGACCTGGCTGCCCATCATGCGTTGGAACCGCACCCAGATGTCGGCCTGGATGTACTCCATGATGTGGCCGATGTGGAAGTTGCCGTTGGCGTAGGGCAGGGCGGTGGTGACGAAAAGCTGGCGGGGCGCGTTGGGGGCAGACATGGTGGGACAACTTGTAGGGGAATCTGCGATTTTAGGGCTTGGCGCAGCATCTTGTCGGTAAACTGCGGCCATCTTCAGAAAGCATCTCTCCCATGGCGACCTCCGAACAACTGCTGCAAGCCCTGCAAACCGTCATCGACCCGAACACCGGCAAAGACTTTGTATCCACCAAAGTCCTGAAAAATCTGGCAGTGGAGGGTGACAACGTGTCTTTTGACGTGGAGCTGGGTTACCCCGCCAAGAGCCAGATTCCGGCCCTGCGTCAGGCCCTGATTGCAGCTGCCAAAGGCGTGGCGGGCGTGGCCAATGTGTCGGCCAATGTGACCAGCAAGATCGTGGCCCATGCTGCCCAGCGTGGCGTGGCCCTGCTGCCGCAGGTCAAAAACATTGTGGCCGTGGCCTCGGGCAAGGGCGGCGTGGGCAAGAGCACCACGGCCGTCAATCTGGCGCTGGCGCTGGCCGCTGAGGGGGCCAAGGTGGGCCTGCTGGATGCCGACATCTACGGCCCCAGCCAACCCATGATGATGGGCATTGAAGGTCGCCCCGAGAGTGAAGACGGCCAGTCCATGGAGCCGCTGGAGAACTACGGCGTGCAGGTCATGTCGATCGGCTTCTTGGTGGACCAGGACGAAGCCATGATCTGGCGCGGCCCCATGGCCACCCAGGCCCTGGAGCAGTTGCTGCGCCAGACGAACTGGAAAGACCTGGATTATTTGATCGTGGACATGCCGCCCGGCACAGGCGACATCCAGCTGACGCTGAGCCAGCGCGTGCCCATGACAGGCGCCGTGATCGTGACCACGCCGCAGGACATCGCGCTGCTGGACGCCAAAAAGGGCATCAAGATGTTTGAAAAAGTCGGCGTGCCGATTTTGGGCTTGGTCGAAAACATGGCCGTGCACGTGTGCACGAATTGCGGCCATGTGGAACACATTTTTGGCGAAGACGGCGGCAAACGCTACGCAGCTGACAAGGGCATCGACTACCTGGGTGCCTTGCCCCTGAACATGCAGATTCGCTTGCAAGCGGACAACGGAAAACCCACGGTGGTGTCGGACCCGGACGGGGACGTGGCCCAGATCTACAAGGCCGTGGCCCGTCAGGTGGCGATCAAGATCGCGGCCAAGGCCAAGGACTTCTCCAGCAAGTTCCCGACCATCAAGGTCAGCAAGGACACCTGATGCCATGGTCTTTGCGAGGCTTGTTTTTTTGAGTTAAATAGTATCCATTGATATCATTCACTTCGTTCTTAAAGGTTCGAAGTGAAATCTCTCAAATTCCCTGTCGCCTGGTTTCGTCAATTGCTGCTGCGCTGGCCGATGCAGTGGCTTGGCTTGGTACTGATGGGTATGGGGCTGTGGGTCGTGTTCTACACCTACCAATCGAGTGAGCGCATGGTGCAGCAATACGCCACCGAGAGCGCTCAGGCCCATGCTGCTTCAGTCACCCAGTTTCGCAACTTCTACACCCAGGAACTGGTTCCTCGTGCCCTGCAAGCCGGCATGGAGGTCACCCATGACTACAAGGCCCGCACCCATGCCTTGCCGCTGCCAGCCACTTTGACGATTGACTTGGGGCATTACCTGTCTAAGGTCGATGGCGGAACCCAAGTACGCTTGTACAGCGACCAGCCCTTTCCTTGGCGGGTTCAAGAGCGTCAGCTTGACGATTTCCAGCAGCAAGCGCTGGCTCACCTCAAGCTCAAGCCCAATGAGCCTTTCGTGCGCGAAGAGATGATGAACGGCACGCGTGTGCTGCGCTTTGCCCAGGCTGACCGCATGCTGCCCAAGTGCGTGGCTTGCCACAACAGTTACCCCGGTTCACCCCGCACCGATTGGCAAGTGGGCGATGTGCGAGGTGCTCTGGAGGTGGTGTTGCCGGTGTCGCAATGGCAAGTGGCCAGCACCGGGGTTCTCAACCGTACCTTCTTTGTGTTGCTGGCCTTGCTGTTTTGCGGCTTTTTCCTGGTCTGGCTGTCCGTGCGCCGCATCCGGGTGGCTTTGCTCAATTCTCGCCAATTGTCTTCAGAGCGGCAGTTGGCGATTCGTCAGCTCAGCGAGGAAATCAACGAACGCAAACAGGTCGAACGACATTTGCGCTTGAGCGAGAGCAAGCTCAACAGCATCTTTGCTTCAGTGCCTGAATCCATTGTGGTGGCCGATTCACATGGTCGTATCGTTCAGTGCAATGCCGCCACGGCGGTGATTTTTGCTTATGAGCCGGAGGAACTGATCGGACAAAAGATCGAGTTGCTCATGGAGTCTGCCATGCGGCAGCATCATGATGGCTATTTGAAATCGTATTTGGCCACTGGACACAAAAAACTGATCAATCAACCTCGGGTACTCAAAGGCCGACGCAAGACGGGCGAATCATTTCCTGTGCGGCTGACAATCAGTGAAATGAAGGTGGACAACGAGCATTTCTTCATCGGGGTGATGCAGGATTTCACAGCCATCCAAAACGCACAGGATTTGTTGGTGGAGGCCAAGGATAAAGCGGAGCAGGCCAATCGCATGCGTGGTGAATTTTTGGCGACCATGAGTCATGAAATTCGCACACCCATGAATGGCATCTTGGGCATGACGGAATTGGCCATGGAGACGCAAAACGATCTCTCGAGTCAAAGGGAATACCTTGTGTTGGCGAGGGATTCGGCCCACCATCTCTTGCACATCATCAACGAGATTCTGGATTTTTCGAAAATCGAGGCAGGTGCCCTCGAGTTGGAGTTGCTTGAGGTTTGTCCGGCTCAGCTGATCCAGCACACGGCCCGTTCTTTGGAACAGTTGGCCAAAGCGAAAGACCTCGATTTGAAGGTGGACACTGCAGATGATGTCCCGGACTTGGTCTGGATGGACCCCGTGCGTATGCGTCAGGTGCTGACCAATTTGATCGGCAATGCCATCAAGTTCACTGAGCAAGGTGCTGTCACCGTGAAAACGCAGACCTTGCCGGGCGCAGATGACAACAGCGCCATGTTGAAGATCAGCATCATCGACACCGGCATCGGCTTTGACCCGGCGCGCACCGATGCGCTGTTCAGTCCATTCACCCAGGCTGACGGTTCAGTGACCCGCTCCTATGGCGGTACAGGGTTGGGGCTGGCCATTACCCGCAGTTTGTTGCAATTGATGGGCGGAGACATCACAGCACACAGTCAGCCGGGTTGCGGTGCCACTTTCGTCGCGACGGTCCCGGTCGCCAAAGTGCTCAGCTTGCCAGATACGACGGCTGCGCCGCTTGTTGCTTCGGTTTCGGATTCAGCCCTAAGCGAGGACGGGCAGGGGCGAGTGTCGATCCTCTTGGTGGAAGACCATGAAATCAACCGCAAGTTGGCCGAGATCATGTTGCAGCGAATGGGTTATCGCTATGCCACTGCCAACGATGGACAGCAGGCTCTGGATCGGCTGGCAATTGAACAATTTGATGTGATCTTGATGGACGTGATGATGCCGGTGATGGATGGGGTGACTGCATTGCGCCTCTTGCGTGAACGTGAGGCTCAAACTGGGCATCGCTCTAGGGTGCTGATGGTCACAGCCCATGCCATGACGGGGGACAAAGAGCGATTTCTGGCGGCAGGTGCTGATGGGTATGTCTCCAAACCCATGTCACAAACTGCTTTGCAAAAGGAAATCGACCGAGTGGTTCAGCTGTTTGCTTTGCGCAAACCCTGATCGCGGGACTGGCCCGATCGCCTCACACGGGGCGATCGGGGCGCGGATTTATGAGGCCGATTTTTCCAGGTCGCGCAGACGGAAGCGCTGGATCTTGCCGGTGGCGGTCTTGGGCAGCTCGGCCACAAAGTCGATGAAGCGCGGGTACTTGTAGGGGGCCAGGCGCTCTTTCACAAAGGCTTTGACCTCCTCTTGCGTTAGGCTCTGGCCTTGCTTGAGCACGATGAAGGCCTTGGTCTTGGTCAGGCCGTCGGTGTCTTCCTTGCCGATCACGGCCGCTTCCAAAATGGCGGGGTGTTGCACCAGCGTGGCTTCGACTTCAAACGGTGAGACATAGATGCCGCTGACCTTGAGCATGTCGTCGTTGCGGCCTGCGTAGGTGTAGTAGCCCTCGGGGTCTCGTGTGTACTTGTCGCCGCTCTTGGTCCACACGCCCTGGAAGGTGTCGCGCGATTTTTCGCGGTTGTTCCAGTACATGAGGGCGCTGCTCGGGCCCTGGATGTAGAGGTCGCCGATCTCGTTGTGGCCGGTGACCACGCTGCCGTCTTCGTTGCGCAGCTGCACTTCGTAGCCGGGCACGGCCTTGCCGGTGGTGCCATAGCGCACGTCGCCGGGGCGGTTGGACAAGAAGACGTGCAGCATCTCGGTGGAGCCGATGCCGTCGATGATTTCGCAGCCAAAATGCTGCGTCCAGCGCTCGCCAATGTCGCGGGGCAAAGCTTCACCCGCCGACGAGCACAGGCGCAGCGCGACCTGGCTTTTGGCGGGCAGATCGGGGCTGGCCAGCATGCCGCCGTAGCCGGTGGGGGCGCCATAGAACACGGTGGGCTGGTGATCCACCATGCGCTTGAAGGTGGCTTGTGGTGTGGGCCGCTCGGCCATCAGCACCACGCTGGCACCCACGCTCAAGGGGAAGGTGAGCGCATTGCCCAGGCCATAGGCAAAGAACAGCTTGGCGGCGGAGAACACGGTGTCGCTCTCGCGCAGTTCGAGCACAGCTTTGCCATACAACTCGGCCGTCCAGTACAGGTTGCCCTGGCTGTGCACGGTGCCCTTGGGCTTGCCGGTGGAGCCTGATGAATACAACCAGAAAGCCGGTTCATCGGCCAGTGTCTGAGCGGGCAGCACAGGGCTGCTCTGTGCCACGAAGTCGGCCATGTTGACTTGACCTGGGGCCAGTGCGGCTGTCGGGCGCGAAACGACCACATGCTGCACTTCGGTCTTGACCAGGTCCAGCGCCGCTTGCAGTGTGGGCAGCAAGGCCCCTGACACCAAGGCGGCTTGCGCCCGGCTGTTGCTCAGCATGAAGGCATAGTCTTCGGCCGTGAGCAAAGTGTTCACCGCCACCGGCACCACGCCTGCATACAGCGAGCCCAGAAAAGCCACCACCCAGTCGCTGCTGTCTTGCATGAGCAAGAGCACACGCTCTTCGCGTTTGAGGCCCAGGGCCTGGAGGCCGCCCGCAAAGCGGCGGATCTGCTCGGTCAGCTCACCATAGGTGAGTGTGCCCACATCGTCGATCAGGGCGGTTTTGCTGGCGCGGGCAGCGTTGCTGGCGATCAGGTGCTGGGCAAAGTTGAACTCTGCTGGGGGTGGGGTCACGGGGCGGGTCATGTTTGTCTCCTCGGGGCTCAGTGTTCTTTAAAAGCGTTGCTTTTGCAAATGGGGTGTAGGAGCTGCGCCCTCGCAGCGATTTGTCTGCTTGAGCACATTCGCCGCGAGGGCGCGGCTCCTACAAGGGGGTCAGAAGGCCAGCTTGCCGCCTTGCGCTGCCAAAGCATCCAGCGCGAGCGAGCTGCCCTGCACTGCGGTGCGGCGGTGGTAGAAGTTGAGCGCCCTGAGGCCCCCCAGCTCTTCGCCGCCCCCGGCGCGGCCAGGGCCGCCGTGCAGGCTCATGGGCATCACGTTGCCGTGGCCACTGTGCAGGGCCGCCACGTCGGGCGAAATCGCGTGGACACGGCCGTGGCTGCTGGCCAACTCGACCGAGGCTTGCGCGGTGAAGGTCGGGTCTTCGCTGTAGACCGAGCACACCAGCGAGCCTTCGCCGCGGCGGATCATGGCGTAGGCCTCGTCGATGCTGTCGTAAGGCATCAGGGTGGACACAGGGCCAAACACCTCGACCGCGTGCAGCACTTGGGCCGTCATGGGCGAATCGGTGCCCAGCAGTACCGGGGCCACGCAGGCGCTGCCCGCGTCAGCGTCCACCAGGGCGGCGCTGTTGCCATCAAACAAAACGGTGGCTTCGGTTTTGAGTTGGGCCAAACCGGCCAGCACGCTGGCCTTTTGCTCTTGGCTGACCAGTGCGCCCATGCGCACGGTGTCGTTGCGCGGGTTGCCCACGGTGGTTTTGGCCAGGCGAGCGCCAATGGCCTCAGCGGCAGCTTGGTACAAGGCGCGCGGCACAAACACGCGGCGAATGGCCGTGCACTTCTGGCCCGACTTGACGGTCATCTCGCGGGCGACTTCGGCCACTAAGAGCTTGAAGGCTTCGCTGTCGGCGGTGGCGGTGGGTGAGAGCAGGGCGCTGTTGAGGCTGTCGGCCTCGATGTTGCAGCGCACCGACAACTCGGTCACGGCACGGTGGCTGCGGATGATCTTGCCGGTCTCGGCCGAACCGGTGAAGCTGACCACGTCAAAGGCTTGCAGCTGGTCCATCAGGCCTGCGGACGAGCCGCAAATGACCGACAAGGCACCCACGGGCAGCACGCCCGCATCGACCACGTCTTTCACCATGCGCTGGGTCAGCCAGGCGGTGGCCGTGGCGGGCTTGATGATGACCGGCACGCCCGCGAGCAGGGCCGGGGCGGCTTTTTCCCACAAGCCCCAGCTGGGGAAGTTGAAGGCGTTGATGAACAGCGCCACGCCGCGTGTGGGCACCTGGATGTGCTGGGTCTGGAAAGCCGGGTCCTTGGCCATGCGGATGCGCTCGCCGTCGAGCAGCAGCGTGGCATCGCCCAGGGCCGCGCCCTGTTTGGCGTAGTAGCCCAAGGTGAAGATCGCGCCGTCGATGTCCACGCCCGAGTCCTTGGCCACGGTGCCGCTGTTGGCGGTGGCGATCTCGTAATAGGCATCGCGGTTGGCTTGCAGCACTTCGGTGATTTTGGTGAGCAGGCCTGCGCGCTGGCCGTAGCTCAGGGCACGCAACGCAGCACCGCCTTGTTCGCGGGCAAAGGCAAAGCCTTCGGCCAGGTCGATGCCTGCGCTCGACACGCGGGCCAGCTCGGTGCCCAGCACCGGGTCAAACATCGGCGTGCCTGCGCCGGTGCCGGTTTGCCAGCGGCCTGCAAAGAAGTTGGGGAGCAAAGAGGTGGTCATGGTTGAGTTCAGTCCAAAAGGGAGGAGGGGCTTAAAGGCGGCTTGCAAGTCGAGGACATGCAACAAAAAACTGTTCGCGTGCTTCAGTTGGCGGTATAAACACGGGTTGATGCATTATTCTGCGCATGTCGCAGTATGCAATAAAGTGCATGTTTTGAACAGGTGTAGACCTAAGGGTTTTCCCGGTAAAAAGAGACAAAGGTTCCCCATGACGTCAGAAGAATTGACGGTGACAAGTGCTGCGGCAGAGTCCGCGCAAGACAGCAAACGCAGCCCTTTTTTGGAGGCGCTGGGTGAGCGTGTGCGCACGCTGCGTTCACGTCAGGGCATGACCCGTCGCTCTGTGGCGCTGGCGGCAGACGTGTCGGAGCGGCACCTGGCCAACCTCGAATACGGCACGGGCAACGTCTCGGTGTTGGTCTTGCTGCAGGTGGCACAGGCTCTGCAATGCACTTTGGCCGAGTTGCTCGGCGATGTGACCACCTCCTCGCCAGAGTGGTTGCTCATTCGCGAATTGCTGGGCAAGCGCAACGAGGCTGACCTGCGCCGTGCGCGTGTGCAATTGAGCGAAATGTTTGGCGAAGCTGGTAACGCTCAAGAGCGCAAGAACCGGATCGCCCTGATCGGTTTGCGTGGTGCTGGCAAAACCGCTCTGGGCCAGCGCTTGGCCGATGACATGGGCTTTCCATTCATCGAACTCAGTCGCGAGATCGAGCAGTTTGCCGGCTGCCAGATCAGCGAGATCCACAACCTGTACGGTGCCAATGCATACCGCCGCTATGAGCGCCGCGCGCTTGAAGAGGCGATCCAGATTTACCCCGAAGTGGTGATCGCCACGCCGGGCGGGCTGGTGTCGGACTCGGCCAACTTTAATCTGCTGCTCTCGCATTGCACCACCGTGTGGCTGCAGGCCGATGCCGCTGACCACATGGGCCGCGTGGCCGCGCAGGGCGACATGCGCCCCATGGCCGCCAGCCGCGAGGCGATGGAAGACCTCAAGCGCATTCTGGAAGGGCGTTCGGCTTTCTATTCCAAAGCCGATTTGGCCATCAACACCAGCACGCGGACAGAAGACCAGGCTTTTGCGGCTTTGCGCACGGCCGTGCGGCAACATTTGGCAATGCCGGTTTAATTCCTAGGGTAAACACCTATTAAATGCAGTAAAGTGCATGTTGTTTCTGGCTGGGTGATGCAATAAACTTCGTGTTACCTGCACTGAAGTGCATTTTTCAACCTCGCCAGATTTGCACCGGAGACACACCATGACAGAAGCCCTGTTGGTCAATTACCAAACCCACCCTTCCCAGTACAAGCACATCAACCTGTCGTTTGACGGCGAGATCGCCACTTTGGCCATCAACATCAACGAAGACGCAGGCATCCGTCCTGGCTACAAGCTCAAGCTCAACAGCTACGACCTGGGGGTGGACATCGAACTGCACGACGCGCTGCAGCGCATCCGTTTCGAGCACCCCGAAGTGCGCACGGTGGTGGTGACCAGCCTGAAGGACCGCGTGTTCTGCTCCGGTGCCAACATCTTCATGTTGGGCGTGTCGACCCATGGCTGGAAAGTGAACTTTTGCAAGTTCACCAACGAAACCCGCAATGGCATCGAAGACTCCAGCAAGCACGACGGCCTGAAATTCGTCGCCGCCCTGAACGGTGCTTGCGCTGGCGGTGGCTACGAGCTGGCCCTGGCCTGTGACGACATCGTGCTGGTGGACGATCGCTCCAGCGCCGTGTCCCTGCCTGAAGTGCCCTTGCTCGGCGTGCTGCCTGGCACAGGCGGCCTGACCCGCGTGACCGACAAGCGCCATGTGCGCCACGACCTGGCCGACATCTTCTGCACCAGCGTTGAAGGTGTGCGCGGTCAAAAAGCCGTGGACTGGCGTCTGGTCGACGCGATTGCCAAGCCTGCTGTGTTCAAGGATGTGGTCAAAGCGCGTGCCACCCAACTGGCCGCTGGCAGCAGTCGTCCTGCAGGCGCCAAGGGCGTGCAGCTGACGCCCCTGAACCGCACCATCGCGGCCGATGCCCTGAGCTACACCAATGTCACTGTCGAGATCGACCGCGCCAAGCGCATCGCCACTTTCACCGTGAAGGCGCCAGCGACTGCGCAACCCACTGACATCGCGGGCATCGAAGCCGCAGGCGTGAACTGGTGGCCGCTGCAGATGGTGCGTGAACTCGACGACGCCATCCTGCACATGCGCACCAACGAGCTGGACATCGGCACCTGGGTGCTCAAGACTGCCGGCGACGCTGCTGCCGTTTTGGCCTCTGACGCCACCTTGCTGGCCCACAAGGACCACTGGTTGGTTCGCGAGACCATCGGCCACCTGCGCCGCACCCTGGCCCGCATGGACGTGACCTCGCGCAGCCTGTTCGCCCTGATCGAAGAGGGGACATGTTTTGTCGGCACACTGGCCGAGTTGGCTTTCTGCGCCGACCGCGCTTACATGTTGGCCTTGCCCGACGATGAAGCCAAAGCCCCCAAGATTCAGTTGAACGAGATGAACTTCGGTTTCTTCCCCATGGTCAACGACCAGACCCGCCTGCAGCGCCGCTTTTATGAAGAAGTGCCCGCCATGGAAGCCGCTCGCGGTGCCATTGGCAAGGCCCTGGATGCTGACGCCGCGCTGGCGCTGGGCTTGGTGACGGCTGCCCCTGACGACATCGACTGGGCCGACGAGATCCGTCTGGCTTTGGAAGAGCGCTCGTCCATGTCGCCCGACGCCCTGACCGGCCTGGAAGCCAACCTGCGCTTTGCCCAGCAAGAGAACATGCTGACCCGCATTTTTGGTCGCCTGACCGCCTGGCAAAACTGGATCTTCCAGCGCCCCAACGCCGTCGGCGAAAAGGGTGCCCTCAAGGTTTATGGCAAGGGCGAAAAAGTCCAGTTCGACCAGAACCGCGTTTGACTTTTGACGTTGTGCAGCGTGGTTCCCGGTGGTCCGCGCTGCAACCGAAATTTGACCCCACCGTTGCTTTAATTTCTGGAGACTCTCATGTCCGGTATCAACTACAGCGAAAAAATCCCCAACAACGTCAACCTGAGCGAAGACCGCACGCTGCAACGCGCGCTGGAGCACTGGCAGCCCAACTACCTGCAGTGGTGGCAAGACATGGGCCCTGACGGCTCGCAAAACTTTGACGTTTACCTGCGCACCGCCGTGAGCGTGGACCCCCAAGGCTGGGCCCAGTTCGGCCACGTGAAGATGCCCGACTACCGTTGGGGCATTTTCCTGAACCCCGGTGAACAAGACCGCAAGATCCACTTCGGTGACCACATCGGCGAAGCCGCCTGGCAAGACGTGCCTGGCGAGCACCGCGCCAACCTGCGCCGCATCATTGTGACGCAAGGCGACACCGAGCCCGCATCGGTCGAGCAGCAACGCCACCTGGGCCTCACAGCCCCCAGCCAGTACGACCTGCGCAACCTGTTCCAGGTGAACGTGGAAGAAGGCCGCCATCTGTGGGCCATGGTCTACCTGCTGCACAAGTACTTCGGCAAGGACGGTCGTGAAGAAGCCGAAGGCCTGCTCGAGCGCAACAGCGGCAACGCAGACAACCCCCGTATCCTGCAGGCGTTCAACGAGAAGACACCCGATTGGCTGTCCTTCTTCATGTTCACCTACTTCACCGACCGCGATGGCAAGTTCCAGTTGTGCGCCCTGGCCGAATCCGCATTCGACCCCCTGGCCCGCACCACCAAGTTCATGCTGACCGAAGAAGCGCACCACATGTTCGTGGGCGAGTCCGGCGTGAGCCGCACCATCCAGCGCACTGTTGATGTGATGAACCAGTTGAAAACCGACGACGTGGCCAAGCTGCGCGCAGCCGGTGTGATCGATCTGCCGACCATCCAGCGTTACATCAACTTCCACTTCTCGGTGACCATCGACCTGTTCGGTGCCGACCAGTCGTCCAACGCCGCCACCTTCTACAGCTCGGGCCTCAAGGGCCGCTACGAAGAAGGCAAGCGCACCGATGACCACGTCCTCAAGGGCAACAGCTACAAGATCCTGGCGGTCGAAGACGGCAAGCTGGTCGAAAAAGAAGTGCCGATGCTCAACGCTTTGAACGAAGTGCTGCGCGACGACTACATCACCGACTCCAAAGGCGGCATCGAGCGCTGGAACCGCGTGATCGCCAAGGCCGGCATTCCTTTCACCTTGACTGCGCCCCACAAGGCTTTCCATCGCAACATTGGCTCTTTGTCGGGTGCCAAGATCAGCCCCGAAGGCCGCGTGGTGTCCGAAGCGGAGTGGAACGCCAAAGTCGGCGAGTGGTTGCCCACCAACGAAGACCGCGCTTATGTGGCCAGCCTGATGGGCCGTGTCGTCGAGCCAGGCAAGTTCGCCAACTGGATCGCGCCACCCGTCATGGGCATCAACCGTCAGCCTGTGGACTTTGATTACGTCCGTTTCAACTGATGCGTTGAGCTTTTGATTGACTGCTGCTTCCTTGATGGGAGCAGCAGTTGACAGAGGAAGGGGCGGGTTCCTCATACTGGGGTACCAGAAATCGTCACCCGCCCCTTCCTCTGTCAACTGCATGGGGTTAGCTAGGATTCTGAGTTGTTTGACTTGCCCACATGTTCTGCCTTGATCAAAGGCGGTCATTGAAAGCGCAAGGGGCGGGTTCCTCATACCGGGGTACCGAAAATCGTCACCCGCCCCTTGCCCTTTCAATGACATGATGTGAGCGAGTCAAAGACATCGGTAGACTGACTACGTTCAATCTGGCACAGAGCGACGATATGGCTTGGGGCCGGGCGCCGATTTCTGGTACCCCAGCATGAGGCGCCCGGCCCCAAGCCATACCGTTGCGGACCAGGCAGACAACAGACAAAAAACGCCAAAGTACAAGAGAGCCTAAACATGAGCACAGAAGCGACGCTGATCAAACAACACCTGATCGACCCCGAAATCTGCATCCGCTGCAACACCTGTGAAGCGATTTGCCCAGTGGGCGCGATCACGCACGACTCGCTCAACTACGTGGTCAAGGCCGACATCTGCAACCTCTGCATGGACTGCATCTCGCCATGCCCCACAGGCTCGATTGACAACTGGCGCATGATGCCCAAGGCCAAGGCCTACAGCATCGAAGAACAACTCAAGTGGGACGAGCTGCCTGCCGAGCTGAGTGCCGAAGAACTCGCTGCCGCTGGCGGTGATGCTGCTGCCGCAGAACAAGAAGCGCAAGCTGTGGTTCAGGCCGCCGCTGCTTCGTCGGCTTCTGCCGCCAGCACCGCTGTCGCCTCGGGCTTCAACTCCGCCCAGTTCGGCGCGACCATCCCTCCTTGGTCTGCTGCCCACGCCTACACCAACCTCTACGGCCCCAAAGCCGCAGATAAAACCATCACCGCCACCGTCACCGGTAATCTGCGCGTGACCGAAGTCGGCAAGGAATACGACACCCACCACATCGTGCTCGACTTCGGCAACTTGCCCTTCCCGGTGCTTGAAGGCCAGTCGATCGGTATCTTGCCGCCCGGTGAAGACGCCAAAGGCAAGCCCCACCATGCGCGCCAGTATTCGATTGCCAGCCCTCGCAACGGCGAGCGCCCTGGCCACAACAACCTGTCGCTGACCATTAAGCGCGTGCTTGAAGACCACGACGGCAAGCCTGTTCGCGGCGTCGGCTCCAACTACATGTGCGACCTGAATGTGGGTGACAAGGTGCAGGTGATCGGCCCGTTCGGCGCCAGCTTCTTGATGCCCAACCACCCCAAGAGCAACATCGTCATGATCTGCACGGGCACAGGCTCTGCCCCCATGCGCGCCATGACCGAATGGCGCCGCCGTCTGCGCGCCAGCGGCAAGTTCGAAGGTGGCAAGCTGATGCTCTTCTTCGGTGCCCGCACCCCCGCTGAGCTGCCGTACTTTGGCCCCCTCAACAACCTGCCCAAAGATTTCATTGACATCGAATTTGCCTTCTCGCGTGAAGAGGGCAAAACCAAACGCTATGTGCAAGACGCCCTGCGTGACCGCGCCGCCGATGTGGCTGCGTTGCTCAAAGACGCCAACACCTGCTTTTATGTGTGTGGCCTGAAAAGCATGGAAGAGGGCGTGGTCATGGCCTTGCGCGACATCGCGCAAAACGCGGGTCTGGATTGGGAAACCATTGGTGGTGCGCTCAAGAAAGAGGGCCGCCTGCACCTCGAGACTTATTGAGCTGGCATGGCGAACGCTACCCGCATTGGCCTGGACCAGGTTCGCCAACAACTGCGCAAGCCGCGCTCGCAACTCAAAGGTCGACAAGTCTCGGACGAAGCCCGTGCTCAAGTGCAGGCTTTGATCGGCATGCCGCCTGCGGGCGGTCACCGCCGCGATCTGCTGATCGAGCACCTGCATGTGCTGAACGACCATTTCCACGGTCTCTTCGAGCGCCACATCGTGGCGCTGGCGGCCGAGGTGCGGCTGTCGGTGGTGGAGGTCTTCGAGGTCGCGTCCTTCTACCACCACTTTGAAATCCTGAAAGACGATGCAGCCGCGCCGCGCATCACCGTGCGCGTGTGCGACAGCTTGAGTTGCAGCCTGGCCGGCAGCGACTCGCTACTGCGTCAGTTGCAAGGTGATTTGAAGGGCGATGTGCAAGTCGTGAGCGTGCCCTGTTTGGGCCGCTGCGAGCAAGCGCCTGCAGCACAGGTGGGCCAGCAGGCTGTGGCCTGTGCCACGGCCGAAACAGTCGCCCAGCGCGTGGCCCAGAATCAGACCACCCCCAACGCGCTGCCCGATGCGATCGGCATGGATGCCTATCTGAAAACTGGTGGCTACCAGCTGGCGCGGCAAGTGGCCGCCGGTCTGAAAGACCACGAAACGGTGATCCAGGTGCTGGAGTCCTCAGGCTTGCGTGGCCTGGGCGGTGCAGGTTTCCCGGCAGGTCGCAAATGGCGCATCGTGCGTAGCCAGTCTGCGCCGCGCCTGATGGCGGTGAATATCGACGAGGGCGAGCCCGGCACTTTCAAGGACCGGACCTGCCTGGAGGCCGATCCGCACCGCTTTCTGGAAGGCGTGTTGATTGCCGCCAGTGTGGTGGGCTGCGAGGCGATCTACATCTACTTGCGCGACGAGTACCACGAGGCCCGCTTGCTGCTCACGCAAGCGCTGGCTGATTTGCGTGCCAATCCGCCATGTGCTTTGCCGCACATGGAACTGCGCCGGGGTGCGGGGGCCTACATTTGCGGCGAAGAGTCCGCCATGATCGAGAGCATCGAAGGCAAGCGTGGCGAGCCGCGCCTGCGCCCGCCCTACATCGCCGAGGTGGGCCTCTTCGGTCGCCCGACTTTGGAGCACAACTTCGAGACCCTCTACTGGATTCGCGAACTGCTGGAGCAGGGCGCAGACAGATTTGCCGCGCACGGACGCCATGGCCGCAAGGGCTTGCGCCGTTTCAGCGTGAGCGGTCGCGTCAAGCAGCCGGGCGTCAAACTCGCGCTAGCGGGCATCACGCTGCGCGAGCTGGTGGATGAATACTGCGGCGGCATGGCCGAAGGCCACACGCTCTACGCTTACCTGCCTGGTGGTGCCAGCGGCGGCATCTTGCCTGCACGCCTGGCCGATGTGCCGCTCGACTTTGATACCCTGCAGCCGCACAGCTGCTTCATCGGCTCGGCGGCTGTGATGGTGCTGGGCCAACACGACAGTGCCCGCGATGCGGCGCTGAATGTGATGCGCTTTTTTGCGCACGAGAGTTGTGGCCAGTGCACGCCTTGCCGCGTGGGCACCGACAAGGCGGCGCAACTGATGACCGCTGATATTTGGGATGCCGACACTTTGAAAGACTTGGCGCAAGTCATGGGCGATGCCTCCATTTGCGGACTGGGACAGGCCGCGCCCAATCCGATCCGATGCGTGCTGGACTACTTTCCGCATGAAGTGGGCGCGGAGGTGAAGGCATGAGCACGGTTCAATTCACCCTGAATGGCCAACCGGTTGAAGCGCCTGCTGGCCAAAGCATTTTCAACATTGCCAAGGATTTGGGCATAGACATCCCGCACCTGTGCCACAAGGAAGGCCTGGCGCCCGACGGCAACTGCCGCGCTTGTGTGGTCGAGGTCGCTGGCGAACGCACCCTGGCCCCCAGCTGCTGCCGCAGCGCCACGCCGGGCATGCAGGTACGCACCGACAGCGAGCGAGCCGTCAAAAGCCAGAAAATGGTGCTGGAGATGCTGCTGGCCGATTTGCCCGAGCAGGGTTACAAATGGCTTGACGACCGGGCTGAAGCGCCGCATGGCGAGCTGAGCCAATGGGCCGAGCACCACGGCGTGCAGGTGCGGCCCGCATTGGCTGCGCTCAAACGCGATGCCGTGCCTGCCGATTATTCGCACCCGGCCATGGCCGTCAACTTGGATGCCTGCATCCAGTGCAACCGCTGCGAACGCGCTTGCCGTGATTTGCAGGTCAACGACGTGATCGGTCTGGCGCACCGGGGTGCCCACACCCAGGTGGTGTTTGACCTGGCCGACCCGATGGGCGCGAGCAGCTGCGTGGGTTGCGGCGAATGTGTGCAAGCCTGCCCCACGGGCGCGCTCATGCCCAAGAGCCACATCGGCCCGCAAAAGGTGGACCGCGAAGTCGATTCAGTCTGCCCGTTTTGCGGCGTGGGCTGTCTGGTCACCTATCAGGTGCGGGATGAAAAAATCATCAGCGTCAAAGGCCGCGAAGGCCCTGCTAACGAAGGCCGCTTGTGCGTCAAGGGTCGCTTTGGCATGGACTACATCCACAGCCCGGACCGCATCACCCAGCCGCTGATCCGCAAAGTGGGCGTGGCCAAAAACGTGTCCTTGCTGGATGGCCACACCGACTGGCGCGAAGTCTTCCGCGAGGCGACGTGGGAAGAAGCACTCGACCTGGCCGCCCAACCGATCAATGCGCTGCGCGATCAACACGGCCCCAAATCCCTCGCCGGCTTTGGCTCGGCCAAGGGCAGCAACGAAGAAGCCTATTTGTTCCAGAAGCTCGTGCGCACCGGCTTTGGCAGCAACAACGTGGACCATTGCACGCGCCTGTGCCACGCGTCCAGCGTGGCGGCCCTGCTCGAAGGCGTGGGCTCGGGCGCAGTGAGCAACCCGGTGCGCGATGTCGAGCACTCGGATCTCATCATCGTGATCGGCTCCAATCCCACGGCCAACCACCCGGTGGCCGCCAGCTGGATGAAAAACGCCGCCCAGCGCGGCACCAGCATCGTGCTGGCCGACCCCCGCATCACCGACATCGGCCGCCACACCTGGCGCAATCTGCAGTTCAAGGCCGACACCGATGTGGCCTTGCTCAACGCCATGCTGCACGTCATCGTGCATGAGGGTTTGTGCAATGAAGCCTTCTTGAAGGAACGCGCCGACAACGTGGCCGAACTAAAAGCCCATGTGCAGGCCTTCACGCCCGAGGCCATGAGCGCCATCTGCGGCGTTGCGGCAGACACCATCCGCGAGGTGGCCAGGGCCTACGCCACGGCCAAAGCGGCCATGATTTTGTGGGGCATGGGTGTGAGCCAGCACGTGCACGGCACCGACAACGTGCGCTGCCTGATCGCGCTGGCCAGCATCACCGGCCAGATCGGCCGCCCCGGCACGGGGCTGCACCCGCTGCGCGGCCAGAACAACGTGCAAGGCGCGAGCGACGCGGGCCTGATCCCGATGATGTACCCCAACTACCTGCGCGTGACCGACAAGTCGGCACATGACTGGTTTGAAAAGTTTTGGGATACCAAGCTGGATGACCAGCCCGGCTACACCGTGGTCGAGATCATGCACAAGGCGCTGGCGCCAGACAGCGACCCGCACAAGGTGCGCGGCATGTACATCATGGGCGAGAACCCGGCCATGAGCGACCCGGACCTGAACCACGCCCGCCATGCCTTGGCCAGCTTGCAACATCTGGTGGTGCAAGACATCTTCTTGACCGAAACCGCCTGGCTGGCCGATGTGGTTCTGCCCGCCAGCGCTTGGCCCGAGAAAACCGGTACCGTCAGCAACACCGACCGCACGGTGCAGATGGGCCGCCAGGCCGTGCTGCCGCCGGGCGAGGCGAAACCTGACCTCTGGATCATCCAGCAGATCGCCCAGCGCATGGGCCTGAACTGGCACTACGCAGGCGAGCACGAAGGCGTGGCCGAGGTTTATGAAGAAATGCGCCAGGCCATGGCCCCGGCCATTGGCGGCATCGACTGGGCGCGCCTGAACGCGGGCTCGGTCACCTACCCCTGTGTGAGCGCCGACGACCCGGGCCAGCCCATCGTTTTCCATGACCACTTCCCGACGGCCGATGGTCGCGTGAGGCTGGTGCCTGCCGAGGTAATCCCCGCTGCCGAGCGGCCCGATGCCGAGTACCCTTTCGTGCTCATCACCGGTCGTCAGCTGGAGCACTGGCACACCGGCAGCATGACGCGCCGCGCCACCGTGCTCAATGCCCTGGAGCCAGCGGCCACGGCGTCCATGTGCTCGGCTGACATGCGCCGCTTGGGTGTGCAGGCCGGTCAAAGCATCTGCATCGCGTCTCGCCGGGGAGTCATTGAATTGCAGCTGCGCTGTGACGAAGGCACGCCGGTGGGTGCGGTGTTTGTGCCCTTTGCCTATGTGGAGGCCGCAGCCAACGTGCTGACCCATGCAGCGCTTGACCCCTTTGGCAAGATTCCCGAGTTCAAGTACTGCGCCGTTCGCATCCAGGCCTTGTCTGCGCAGCCCGCATAATCGGCGTCCATCCACAGCCGTACAGCAGGCGCTTCGCCGCTTCGGTCAGGACCAACCGATTGGCCAAGGAGGCCCTTTTGAATTTTGATGTGCGAATCATCTTTTGGGTCGATGCATTTTTGTACCTGATGCTGCATGCGGCCCTGTGGTACGGGCTGGCCCGGTTTCGCAGCCGTGTGGCGGTTTTGTGGAGTGCCTCTGGTATTTTGAGTGCCTTGAGCCTTGCGGTGCTGGGCAGTCGCGGCCTGATCGCCACCGATATCGTCGTGGTTTTCGGCCAATTGTTCATGGCCCTGGGCAACTGGGGCCGTCAGATGGCCTTGCGCTCGCTGGATGGCCCGCCTGAGTCGCGCTGGTTGTGGCTCACCGGCTTGTTCAATTTTTTCTATTTGGTGCTCAGCTATAGCCTGCATTTTTCGGGTTCGCCCGAAAGCACCATCATGCTGCTGTTTTATGCGTTCTACGCCTTGAACTGCATGGAGTACGTCTGGTCGGGACGGCGGATTGGCTTGACCCATGACAGTATCGGTGCCACAGCCGTTCAGTGGGCCGGGGCGGTGTTGGTGGTGACCTTGGGCATCAGGACGCTGGCCATGTTGACGGGGGTGGGCTCTTTGGATTTGTACGAAGCCTCCTGGGACCATGGGGTGGTGTTTGCCGGTCAGTTCATTGCCATCAACATGCTCAGTGTGGGCTTCATGCAGATCTTTGTGGACAAAGACCACCGCGCCAAGATCGCAACGCAGGAACAACTGGCCCGTGAGCAGGAGCATGCCGCGTTGGCTCAGCAACATACGCAGGCACTGGCCACTTTGCTGGCCGAGCGTGAGGAAATCATTCGCCAGCTGACCTTGTCCAACAAGAGTGCGGGCATGGGGGCCTTGGTGGCCAGTTTTGCGCACGAACTGAACCAGCCCCTGGCGGCCACGCTGCTGCATGCAGAGCTCATTCAACGCCAGATGAAGATCGCCTTGGAAGGGGGGCGGCCGGCAGATCCGCAATTGCTGCAGACGGTGGCCAACCACATCGTGAGTGACACTCAAAGGGCTGGTGACATCATCCGCAAATTGCGCAACCTCTTTCGCATGAGCAAAGGTGAGTTTTCAAAGATTGATTTCAAGCAGTTGGTGTTGGATGTGCTGGACATTGTCAAAGCGAAGACGAAGGATCAAAAAATCCATATCTTCACCACGTTTGACGATGGCTTTCGATTGGTGGGTGATGCCACCCAGTTGCAGCAAGTCGTGCTCAACTTGGTCAGCAATGCGATCGACGCCCTCAGCGACATCGAAGATCGCAAGTGTGTGTTGCAAATCCGTGGAATAGTGTCTCCGGGTTATCTTGAACTGGAAATCGAAGACAACGGCACAGGCATTCCCGTGGACAAACAGGCCGAGGTGTTCAGCCTGTTCAAAAGCACCAAGTTCGATGGCATGGGTGTGGGCTTGTGGCTCAGCCAGTCGATTGTGGCGTCTCATGGCGGCACTTTGACTTTTTACAGCCAGCCAGGTCAGGGCACGGTCTTCACCTTGCGATTGCCCTCCACCGACTATGTTTTGCTTGACTGACCGACAATGCGCCCATGACTGCCCAAGCTCAAATCGATGTGTCCGTCTTGATGCGCCGTGAACCGGTTCAGGGTGCCATGGCTCGCTGGCAAAGCCACCGCTGGGTGCTGGACGATGTGGTGCTGCATGAAGCCGGCTTTGGCGACACCGTGCGCTGCCTGCGTGAAACGCCCGATGAAGCGCAATGGCTGTACCCCGCTTGGCCCGTGCGTTTGTACCCCGATGATGCTGAAGGTTATTGGCTCAACGCTTCATCACCCACACCCTGCTGGTTTGTGCTGTGGCGCATGATCGAGGTGGACGGGCAGGCCAGCCGTGCCGAGCCTCAGGCCGTCAGTCTGAGCTACCACGATGCGGGCCGCTGGCTCGATGCCCAGGAAACCGTAGAGACCGTGCCCGCACCGGCCGATGTGGTGGCCTGGATGCGTGCATTTGCCGAGCACCACTATGTGCCCGAAGTCAAGAAACGCCAGCGCCCGCAAAGTTTCCAGGGGCTCACCGACCGCTTTGGGCAACCGGCCTCGGTCAGCACCACCGAAAAGCGGCGTGGCCCACGTGGCGAAGGGCAGGGCGCATGAGCGATCATTTTTTCAGCCGCTGGTCGCGCCGCAAGCAAGACGCTGCCAAAGGCGTGGCGCTGGATGAGTCGGCCTCCAAGCCCCGCCCGGCAGATGTGCAGCCCCTCTCCGTGACAGACGACGCCAGCCCGCACACACCGAGTCCTGATCGTCCTGTCGCCGGTGCGTCCGCCACCGCCGAAGCATCACCTGCGCAGCCTTTGCCCACGCTCGACGATGTGCAGACCCTCACGCCCGAATCGAATTTTCAGGCCTTCATGAAGCAAGGCGTGCCCGCGCAAGTGCGCAATGCGGCGGTCAAAAAACTGTTTGCCGACCCACACTTCAATGTGATGGACGGACTCGACATTTACATTGGGGACTACAACATCCCGGACCCATTGCCTGCGGGCATGTTGCAGCAAATGGCCAGTTCCCAGTTCATGCAGTTGGTGCCGCCTGAGACCCCGCATTCATCAGGGGCATTGACCGAGGAAAACCCTCACTCGTCGGCTGCGGGCGCGGAAACGTCTGCAGTTGTGGCACAGTCGCCGCATCCGCAGGCCGCACCGGCCGTGCACGACATGCCCCCAAGTGAACATGACGACCCTGATTTGCAACTGCAACCAAACCATGCCCCTGCAAGCCCAGACCCTGGGCCAGGCGCTGGGTGAAGACTTAAAGCCGCACACCGCTTTGTGCCGCCGCGAAGCGGTGGACTTTCAGCGGGCCGTGCAAACTGGCCAGACCGTGGTGGTGGCCTGCACCCAAGAAAAAAAGCTCTTTTCCGAGCTGGCTGAACAAACCGAAGGCGCGATCTCGCCCATCCGCTTTGTCAACATTCGCGAAACCGGCGGTTGGAGCCGTGAGGCCGCAAACGCCAGCCCCAAGCTGGCCGCCTTGCTCGCGGCTGCGCGCTTGCCCGAACCCGAGCCGGTGCCCACGGTTACCTACAAAAGCGAAGGCCGCCTCTTGATCTTGGGGCCTGTGGACCTGGCCGAAAAGGCCGCAGCGCTGCTGGCCGACGCCATGCAGATCACCCTCTGGTCCGAGGGCGCAGGCAAGGCCGGCGGCATGCAAGAGCGCCGTTACCCCGTCATGGCGGGTCGTTTGAACAAGCTCAGTGGCTGGCTGGGTGCTTTTGACGTGAGCTGGGACGCCAGCAACCCGATTGACCTGGACCTGTGCACCCGCTGCAACGCTTGCGTGGCCGCCTGTCCCGAGCAAGCCATTGGCCTGGACTACCAGGTGGACCTGTCGCGCTGCGCCTCGCACCGAGACTGTGTGAAGGCGTGTGATGCCGTAGGAGCCATCGACTTCATGCGCGAGCCTCAAACGCAAAGCGCACGCTTTGACGTGGTGCTCGACCTGCGTGGCCCAAACGCATCGCCCACCTTCACCTCTCACGCATTGCCGCAAGGCTATTTCCGCTGGGACGGGCAAGACCTGCAGACCTTGCTCAAAGTGCGCGAGCTGGTGGGCGAGTTTGAAAAGCCGCGTTTCTTTGCCTACAAACAAAAACTCTGCGCTCACAGCCGCAACGAACAAGTGGGTTGCAATGCCTGCGTGGACATCTGCTCGGCCGAAGCCATCAGCTCAGACAAGTCGCGCCAGCAGATCAAGGTCAACCCCAACTTGTGTGTGGGTTGCGGTGCCTGCACCACAGCGTGTCCGACCGGCGCATTGACTTACGCTTACCCGCGCCCCGCCGAGCAGGGCGAAAAAATCCGCACGCTCTTGAGCACCTACCAGGCTGCAGGTGGGCGCGATGCCGCTTTGCTGCTGCACAGCCAGGACAAAGGCCAGGCCTTGGTGGACGAGTTGGGCCGGGGCGCACAGCTCAAGGTCATGCAAGGCGTGCCCGCCCGCGTGATGCCAGTGGCCTTGTGGCACACCGCCAGTGTGGGCCTGGAACTGTGGCTGTCGGCCGTGGCCTATGGCGCACGCCAGGTGCTGGTCCTGCTCACCCACGAAGAAGCCCCCCAATACAAAACCGCGCTGCAAGAACAAATGGCCGTGGCCCAAAGCCTGTTGAATGGCCTGGGTTACGAAGGCGTGCATTTTGAATTGCTGCAGGCCAGCAGCGCTGCATCGCTCGATGCCGATTTGCAGCGCCTGTCAGGCCGTGCGGTCAAAGCGCCAGCTGGACCGGCAGCGGCCGCACGCCATGCGGTGCAGGCCGAAAAGCGCAGCAACCTCGAACTGGCACTGGACCACCTGATGGCCCAATCGCCGGTCATGGCGGCCCCCTCCCGTCCTTCGGCGCTCAGCTTGCCTGCGGCGGGCTCACCCTTGGGCACCATCGTGGTCGATGGCAGCAAATGCACCTTGTGCATGAGCTGCGTGGGCGCTTGCCCTTCATCGGCCCTGCAGGACAACCCGCAACAGCCCGAGATCAAGTTCATCGAAAAGAACTGCGTGCAGTGCGGCCTGTGCGCCAAGACCTGCCCCGAAAACGCCATCACCTTGCAGCCGCGCTTGTCGCTCTTGCCCGAACGCCAGCAAGCGCGTGTGATGCACAACAGCCCGCCTTATGGCTGCGTGCGCTGCGGCAAGCCTTTTGGCACCGTCAAGGCCATCGAGACCATGCTGGGCCGGCTGGCCGGGCACAGCATGTTCCAGGGCCAGGCTCTGGAACGCCTCAAGATGTGCGGCGACTGCCGCGTGGTGGACATGTTCACCGATGAAAACCAGGTCCGCATGGCGGGCGACAAACCCCTGAATTGATTGGCCATGAGCTCAGATTTGAACTTGTCGAACACCAGCCATGCGCTGGACGAAGAAACCGCACGAGCTGAAATGTATGGCCTGCTGTCCATGCTGTACTACCAGCCGCCGACGTCGGAATTGTTGGGCCAATTGCAGGTGGCGGTGACCGAAGCGCCCGATGCGGGGGCGTTTTTGCAAGAGCCCTGGCACGATTTGGTGGCCAGTGCCCGTGCACTCAATGCAGAGCAAATCACCGCTGAATACAACAGCCTCTTTGGCGGTGTGGGCAAGCCCGAGGTGTATCTGTTTGGCTCACATTACATCAGTGGCTTTTTGAATGAAAAGCCACTGGCCCGCTTGCGCCAAGACCTGGCCGACTTGGGACTGGGCCGCAGTGACACCATGCCTGAAACCGAAGACCATGTGGCCTATGTCTTCGAGGTCATGCGTTACCTGATTGCCGGTGACGATGCCAGCGTGTCCAATCTGAGTCGACAAAGTGAATTCTTTGGGGCTCATTTGCAATCTTGGGTTTCTGCCATGTGCAGGGCTTTACAAGATCATCCTCGCGCTCGGTTTTATGCCTGCCTGGCCTCACTCACGCAGGCTTTCATGAGTGTCGAAGCGCAGGGGTTTGACCTGCTCGATGGTCAGATTTGAATTAATTTCAACCCCTCTACCCGTTTACCCTGAGTGCTGGAACAGCAGGGGTCTGTAACATCAGGTTTGTCAAAAGTTCTAGAACTTTTGTTGATTTGGCATTTGCCCCCTGTTCAGGAGAGACCATGAGCGAAAAATCTTCCCCCTTGTCGCGTCGCAGCCTGTTTGCTGGTGCGGCCACTGTGGGTGCTGTGGCCGCTGCCGCCAGTGTGCTGCCCACTGTGGTCAAAAACAATTTGCCAGCCGCACCTGCACTGCCCAAACCCGAGCGTGGCGGTGGTTACACGCTGAGCGAGCACGTTCAGCGGTACTACAAAACCACCCGCGTCTGATTCCGCCATTTTCTTTACCCAACTGGAGCCCTCCATGTTGTTGACCAAAAAGTCCAGCGCCGCCACCGGTGCCGTTTCCTCTCCCTTCGTTCACAGCCTGCGCCG
>Ga0228703_1000224_pt1 | contig 45248 bp, 43 predicted proteins | sample McNCre217_Aug_MG_3_FD_178020 | JGI IMG/M metagenome (GOLD analysis project Ga0228703, IMG submission 178020) | Freshwater microbial communities from McNutts Creek, Athens, Georgia, United States - 29-17_Aug_MG | ecosystem: Environmental > Aquatic > Freshwater > Creek | place: USA: Georgia...
TGGTGCGGTAAATGTCTCGCACAATGCTGAAGTGGGTGCTGGCAGGGGTCTCGCCCGCCGCGTTAGGGAAGCTCAAAGACAGAAGCGCAAACACACCGGCAACCAGAGTCTGCCCGGCAATCTTGGCCCAACCGCCAAGACCAAGGTTGCGCTTCTTGTGTGTTTTGAGGAAATCATCGATGAATCCAACAAGACCTAGACCAACCATCATGAACAGCACCAGAAGCGCACTCACGGTTGGTGGCTCGTTGTTCACGGCCTTGCCCACAAAGTAGCCAACCACGGAACCGAGAATGATCACGATGCCGCCCATGGTTGGGGTGCCGTGCTTGGTGTGGTGGCTCTGCGGGCCGTCAACTCGAATGAACTGACCCCACTGCCACTTCTTGAACAAGAAGATGAAACCAGGCGTTAGAAACAGGCTGAACGCCAACGCAACCGCACCTGCAATCAGCAGTGCTCTCATGCGTTCACCTCCAGAAGGGCGTCTCCAAGGTGACGCAGGTTTGCGCTCTTGGAAGACTTCACCAAAACGATATCTCCGGCTCTAAGCATTCCACGAACAGTGGGCAAAGCCCCGTCAAGACTCTCGATGTATTGCGATTCGCCATCGTAGGAACCTTCAAGGTTGGCACCCATGTAAATCAACTTGGCATTTTCACCGATGGCGATGACCAGCCCGATATTGAGCCTCACCGCGGTGCGACCGATTGCGTCGTGCTCGGTGCGAGCGAACTCGCCGAGCTCTGCCATTTCGCCCAAAATTGCCACCGTGCGGCGGCCAGTTTGACGGCCCAGTTGAGCGAGGGTTTGCAGCGCAGCCTTGGTGCTGTCTGGGCTGGCGTTGTAGGCGTCGTTTATCACACTTATGCCGTGTGCCGTGTGGGTCAATTGCATGCGCCACTTTTCTGCAAGTGGCAGGGACTCCAGTGCCGAAACGATGAGCTCGGGGTCAACACCAAGTTGGTGCGCCACGGCCGCACTAGCAAGTGCGTTCATCACATGATGTTCACCCAAGATCTGAAGTTGAACGCGAGTGACTTCGCTTTCTGGCCAGTGCAGGTCAAAACTGGTTCCAGCCAAACTGAGGTCGTAGTTGTCGGCCCAGTAGTGGCAACCTTCGGATGTGCCAAACCAAACCGACTTGCCGGGAACATCAAGCGCCATCTGTCGAACGTAAGTGTCGTCGGCATTTAGAACCGAAATCGAGTCACTGGAAAGTTCCTTAAGCAGTTCCGCCTTGATGGCAGCGGTGGTTTCAATTCCGCCAAACTCCCCCGCATGGGCCATGCCCACCTTAAGTTCAACGGCCACGTCTGGACGGGTGATCTTGGCTAAGTAGGAAATGCTGCCGGGACCGCCGGCACCAAGCTCGGCAACCAAGAACCTGGTTTCGCGGTCAATTTTGAGCACCGAGATAGGTGCGCCAACTTCGTTGTTGTAACTCTCGATAGGCGCGATGGTTGGCCCAACCTGGCTCAAAATAGCGCGCAACATGTTCTTGGTGGTGGTCTTGCCGTTGCTGCCGGTGATGCCAACTACCTTCAGCTGGCCACCCTTGCGAACTTCCGCCAAAACAAACTGGGCCAGCTGACCCAGCGCCTCAACCACGTTTTTCACCAGAATCTGCGGAATGGTTAAACCCGCCACTTCACGCTCAACCACGGCGGCAACGGCCCCAGCGTCTTGAGCGGAAGCAACAAAGTTGTGACCGTCGGTTACCTCGCCGGGCTTGGCAAAAAACAAAGCGCCAGCGGAAACAAGACGCGAGTCTGTTTCTACCGAGCCCGTCACCTGAATCTCGCCAAAACCGTCACCGAGAATCGAGCCCCCAACCGCCGCAGCGATCTGAGCTAAGGAAAGCTTGATCATGACCAGCCTTGCTCTTTGAGCGCGTCGCGCGCCTCTTGACGAGCGGAATAGGGGGTGCGCTTACCCTGAATGTCGCGGTAGTCCTGATGGCCAGGACCGGCCCACAAAATACTGTCACCAGGCTCAGCCAACGAAACTGCCTTGCGGATGGCTTGCTCCGGCGGGCTCACTTCGTAGAGCTCAAGTTCTGGCTTCGCAGCATGTGCCGCGTTCATCAAAGTCTCACGAATCGTGACTGGATTTTCGAATCTTGGGTGGTGATCAGTAATCACCAAAACATCGCAGTTCTCGGCGGAAATTCGAGCCATGTCGGGTCGCTTCGATGCGTCGCGGTCACCATCGGCGCCAAACACCATAAAAAGCCTGCCCTTTGTAACGGTTCGAAGTGACTGCAGGGTGTGCAAGAACGCATCGGGGCTGTGTCCAAAATCAACGTAAACCGCGGGTCCCGAAACCGCGCCAGTAGCGGAGTTCGGGGTGTTGACCATTTCGGTGCGGCCAGGCAGGAATGCGTTGATGCCATCCTTGATGCGCTCGGCAATCAATCGCCAGTCAAAACCTGCAAGTACAGCCATCACAACAGCCAGTGCACCGTTTGCTGCCATATGTGCACCAATCAACGGCACACTGCTAACCACAACTTCACCGTTTGGGCCACTAAGTTCAAATCCAGTGTGAGTGGTTTGCTGCTCGGTGATGGTCACGTTCCAGTCGGCAGGAACCGCTGGATTGCTACTAATGGTTACAGTTGGAATCTTGCTGGCGGCCACAAAGTCCGCACCAAAACGCGAATCCAGCGAAACCACACCAACCGAGGCACGCTCAGGTGTAAAAAGCGCAACCTTTGCCTTCAAATAGGTTTCAAAGTTTGGATAGTCGTCAAAGTGATCGTGGCTCAGATTGGTGAATCCAACCACATCAAAGTGAATGCCGTCCACGCGAAGCTGACTTAGGGCCTGCGCCGAAACCTCGATTGCAACACTAGAAACACCGTGCTCACGCATGCGAGCAATCAAGGCCTGCATCTCAGGCGACTCGGGAGTGGTCAATCTACTAACAATCACCTCGCCCGCAATGTGACGCTCGGCGGTGCTGGTGAGCCCTGTCACCTCACCAATCTGGCGCAATATGCCTTCAAGCAGGTAACTGGTGGAAGTCTTGCCATTGGTTCCGGTGGTGCCAAAAATCTTTGGAAGGTTTCCCGCCACGTTGCCGTAAACGTACGCTGCCAAATCACCAAGGTGCGCGCGAGGGTTTTCAAGCAGAAGCACCGGGAGGTTTGCCTGGCTAACTACCCCATCGGTGTTTTTGAATCCATCTATGATTTGTAACCCGGCCGCATCTGTAACAACCGCAACTGCACCGTTGGCCACGGCCTTGGCAATGAAGTTTGCACCGTGGGTCTTGAGGCCCGGCATGGCAACGAACAAATCACCAAAGCGAAGGTCGTTTGTATTCATGCTGATGCCGGTTAGTTCAACTGAAGCAACATTTTCAGAGTCGGTCGCGGCCGAGGCCGGAAGGCCAAAGTGTTCGGCAAAGTTCTGGAGACCAACCGGCACCACATGTTCGGGGCGCAGGATGGGAGGGATCGACTCTTTCATGCCCGCTCCTACTTCCATTCAGTAGCGATGTTAGCCGATTTGGTGGTGCTTGGCGGCACTCGGTAGGTGCGCAAAATCTGCTGCATGATGTCTTTGAACGCCGGCGTGGCACCAATGGAGTTGCTAACGGTTCGTGGGCGGTAGATGGTTACTGCAAGCACGTATTTTGGATTGTCGGCTGGGGCCATTCCAATGAACGAAATGGCGTGAAGTGCTCCATAGCCGTTGCCCTGCTTCAGCTGCGCGGTACCACTCTTGCCAGCAACGCGGTATCCAGGAACTCCCGCAGTGCGACCGATACCACCCTGCTCCACAACCTTTTCGAGCATGTCCACGGTGGAACGAGCGGTTGCGGCACTAATAACGCGGGTTGGACTGATCACATTTTCGAGTGGAGTCACGCTGCCGTCAGCGTTCTTGCAACCCATCAAAAGCTGTGGCGAAAGGCGCACTCCGCCGTTGGCAATGGTCTGGTACAGGAACGCGGTCTGGATTGGTGTAACGGACATACCCTGACCAAACATCGATGTGTAAAGCGTTAGGCCGTCGGTTTTTGCGGGGGTGTGAATGATGCCACTGCCTTCACCTGGGAAATTCACAGCAGTCTTGGCCCCTAGGCCAAACTTGAGCCAGTACTGGTAACGGGTTTCCAAAGGAACCTTGATTCCAATCTGGATGATTCCGGTGTTCGACGAGTCGCGCAGCACACCTGTGAGAGTTAGGTTCTGTGGTGGGTGCACGTGGCTGTCGCTAATCAACAGGTGCTGTCTAGTCACGTACGCGTTTTGGGTTGCTACCACGCGCGATTCAGGTGTTGCCTTACCCTGATCGATTGCGGTGGCGGCTGTTACGGTCTTCAACGTGGATCCCGGCTCAAACAGCGCCTGGAAGATTCGGGAACGGCGATCCACTCCATCGGTGGCAAGAGGGTTGTTCGGGTCCACGCTGGGGTACTCGGCTGCGGCAAGCAACTTGCCCGTTTTAGCCTCCACGATCACTGCACTACCCCAGTCGGCGCGCTCATCTTTTACGTACTTGGCCATTACCTGCTGAGCGTAGAACTGCAGGTCGTTGTTGATGCTAAGCACTAGGGTTCCACCTTGCTTTGGCTCAACAGTCACCTGACGACTAGAAGGAATCTTGATTCCGTCGGTTCCACTCTCGTAGGTTTCCTGACCATTAATGCCGGCAAGGCACTTGTTCTGAGAAAGTTCAAGGCCCTCTAGAGGATTTCCATCGGAGCCCATGAAGCCAAGCAGGTTTCCTGCCAGCGCGCCGTTTGGGTAAATACGATGAGGCTTGTTTTCAAAGAACAGCCAAGGAATGTTCAGCTTCTGCAGGCGGCGGTAAGCGGTGCCATCAACTTCTCTCACCAGGTTGGCGTAGTGGCTGGTGCCAACCATCTTCTTGGCAAGTTCGGCTTCGTCTGCTTTGGTGATGAATGCAATCTCGTGAGTGGCCTGGGCAACACTCACCTGCGTGGTCACCTGGTTTGCATCCACACGCTCAAACGGGCTAACCATGGTTGGGTCCACGTTTACGTCATAAGACATCACCGATGTAGCCAGCACGTTGCCTTTGTCATCCACAATGTCGCCGCGAAGCGCCGGGATTACGGCGTTTACGCCGAGTTTGTCTTTAGCCAGGGTGTTTAGTCGAGGGGCGTCCACAATCTGGAACCAGCCCAAACGAAGCACAAACGCAATCAAAATGAAGGCAAGAATGCGGCGAACCCAAATCATTCTTCCCACGGCAGCGGCAGGAGCTCGATTTCTCATGGTCCCTTAGTGGGTTGGCGAAGCGGGGATTCCGCTATTTGCTGAACCTACCTGAGTGGCGGTGGATTTTGCGCCACCAACATACCCAGCGCTGCTTCCAAGTGCGGTTCGGCTCGCGCTAGCCGGTGAAGTCACCTTTACCGGTGCGCCAAGCACGGTGGCGGTTGCCTTACGCTCCTGCGCAGCAACGGCAGCCTTGAGAGCCTTGGCGGTGGTCTTGCTGGTCATCACGGAGTTGGCAACCAGGTTGCCCGAAACGCGGCTGTTTGGGTTAGCAATTGCAGCTTCCGGCTTGCCGTGTACCTGCTGTGCGTTCACATCGAGGAAAACTGGGTTTGCATTCGCAACCATGCCAAGTACCTGTGCCGCGTTGGATAGGTTCTGGTCGCTGCTTAGCGAGCTAACCTGCTGGCCAAGAATCTGAGTGTTTAGGTTCAGATGCGCCTGCTGCTTCTTCAGTGCGGAAACCTGGTACACGCCGTCTGAAGTGATGGTGGTGATGAAAAGGTTTGACAGGCAGATGGCAATAAAGCCGATGATGATCGCCTTGGCAATGTAAAGGATTGGGCTGTTGGCCTTGGAGGTGCTGCGGTTCACCGACTGCACCAGAGTCAACCCCGGCGTGCGCTGGGTTGCATTTCTTAGGCTGCCATTGGTAAGTGCGCTCATGCCGCTCTCCGGATTCGTTCTGCCGCGCGTAGTCGCACCGATGCGCTGCGCGGGTTCCCCTGAATTTCTGCTTCGCTTGCCAGCTCTGCACCCTTGACCACTAGCTTCAAAATCGGAGCGTGCTCAGGAAGTTCAATCGGAAGGTCAATAGGTGCGCTCGAGGTTGACGCGGCGGCAAGTGCTTGCTTCACGATTCTGTCTTCTAGCGAGTGGTAGGCCAGCACAAGGATGCGTCCGCCAACTGCGAGCGAGTCAATAGCCGCTGGCATGGTGCGGGTTAGAACTTCGAGTTCGCCGTTCACTTCGATGCGAAGCGCCTGGAACACTCGCTTTGCTGGGTGACCGGTGGACTTGCCAGGGATGAATGGGATCACTTTGGCAATAAGTGCGGTTAGCGCAGCGCTGGATTCAAACTTTGCGGTCTGTCTTTCGGTAACGATTGCACGAGCAACCGGCTTGGCATAGCGCTCTTCGCCGTACTCCTTGAAAATTCGGGCGAGGTCTTTTTCCTCGTAAGTGTTTACAACCTCGGCTGCGGTGATTCCGCGGCTGGTGTCCATTCGCATGTCCAGCGGTGCGTCGTAGCTGTAGGCAAAACCGCGGTCGGCCTGATCTAACTGCATCGATGAAACGCCCAGATCAAGCAGGATTGCATCAACCGAGTCGTAGCCGAGGTCCTCGATCACGTCGGCGATTTCCTCGTAAACGGCGTGAACCAGGTGAACGCGGTCGCCAAATCGAGCCAAACGCTCACCGGCAAGTGCCAGTGCATTGGTGTCACGGTCGATACCGATCAGGGTTAGCTGAGGGAAGCGCTCCAGGAACGCCTCGCTGTGCCCGCCAAGGCCAAGGGTTCCATCCACCAGAATGGCCGGTTTTCCATCGATGGCAACGCCGAGAACTTCGATGCAGCGCTCCAGCATTACCGGGGCATGTAGCTGATTGATCTGCTTTTCCATACATTTCCCTAGCTGAATCCCCATCCGTTTGGATCTGGCAAAGGGGAAGATTGCCAGCGGCCAAACGGGTAGAGACTCAACCACAGCTCTAGAAGAGCCCCGGAATCACCTCCTCAGCAATCTCGCTGAAAGAAGCATCGCGGTCTGCCTGAGAGTTGTTCCAAGCCTCAGCATCCCAAATCTCTGCGCGGTTTCCCATGCCAATAACCGCTAGGTCGCGTCCCAGCGAAGCGTATTCGCGAAGCATGGCCGGAATGGTTACTCGACCCTGCTTGTCTGGCACCTCATCGGTGGCACCACTGAGAAGGCTGCGCAAGAAGTCGCGGGCCACCTTGCTAGAGATTGGCGCTTGGCCGATTTTTTCGTTTAGCTGCTCGAACTCGCGAACGCTGAATACGTAGAGGCAACGGTCTTGACCGCGAGTGATTACGAGTCCACCGGAGAATTCGTCGCGGAATTTGGCGGGAAGAATGATGCGGCCCTTTTCGTCCAGCTTGGGCGTGTGCGTGCCTAGCAGCATCTCTACACCCCTTCCACTTTCGACAATGAACCTATGTTCTCCACTTTATTCCACTTTCAACCACAATTCTTCATTTTGCAAGAAATATTTCCTTAAGCGTGTCGCAATTTCCTTTTATTTACAGGGTTTATGAGGGCAATTGGCAGGTGGAGGGAAATTCACCGAATGCACCCAAATTTCGCCAAATTCGACCAGTTAAACACCAAAACCGCCGGCCTGACGGCCAGCGGCTGTTAGCTTGCGCTAGTTAGTGGTGCAAAGTGGTGGGTTTCGGCTTTTAGAGCTCGCCGTTCATTCGCTTGTCCCAGCGATCTTCAAAGAACTCGCTTGGCTTGAGTTTTGCGGCCTTGGATTTTGCGCCTGGCTTACTGCCCGAGCCGCCACCCATCGATGCACTAGATTTTCCGGACTTTCCAGACGGTGCATTTTTCATTGAGGTGGCAATCACAAGGCCAGCCAATGTCATGAGGAATCCGCCAACGCCTATGGCCGTATAGTGGGCAATCACGCCAACCAGAATCACGCTCAGGCCGCCAACCGCAACCAGAGTTCCAGCAATCATTCGAGTTGCTGGTGTGCGGCGTGCATCTTCTGGCTTAGGTTGGGTTTTACCCATGCGGGTTGCCAACTTTGGGTCCTCGGCGTAAAGCCCGCGCTCCAGTTCTTCTAAAACTTTTCGCTCTTGCTCTGATAGACCCATGTGTATTACCTCCGCAGACTCTGATATTAACCCCGTTGGCTGAAATAAACTATCCCCATGAACGAATCCGCGGCGTTGCTTGACCTGATTCAGGAACACCTCGATGGGTTCTGTGCGCAACAGCACTCCGACTTCAGCCACATCTCTCCCGACCTGGCTCCCATCGTGGACTATAGCCAGGCTCTTCTAAAGGGCGGTAAGCGACTTCGCGCGCTTTTCACTTACTGGGCTTGGCAGGGTTCGCTTGCCAACTCGGCAACCCGCCAGACCACCGAACAGCTGGCCGTTAGCAGCGAGGCCATGGTGGGAATTACCGCAGCCTTGGAGATGTTCCATGCCGCCGCACTCGTGCACGACGACATTCTGGATCAGAGCGACACCCGCCGCGGCGAGCCTGCCGTACATAAGAAGTTTGAGGCTCTGCACCAGCAGAACCAGTGGTCCGGTTCTCATGAGCGCTTTGGAGTTGGTGCCGGAGTTCTCGTTGGAGACCTACTGCTCAGTTGGAGTTCCGAGATGTTCGGCCGCGCCCTCCAAGGAGCTCCCACCCCGGCCATCGAGGCCGCCTGCCGCGACGAGTTTGCCAAGATGCGCATCGAAGTTATGGCCGGTCAGTACCTCGACGTGCTAGAGGAAAACGCTGCAATGAGCCGCGATGTTTCCGAGGCCGTTGGTCGTGCAAATCGTGTGATGCTCTACAAGACCGCCAAGTACACCATCGAGGCCCCGATGTTGATTGGCGCCGCCTTTGCCGGTGCAGACCCTGCACTCTTGCGCGGTTTCTCCGCCTTTGGCATTCCGCTGGGAATGGCTTTCCAGTTGCGCGATGACGTGCTTGGTGTCTTTGGAGACCCGGCAATCACGGGTAAGCCTGCTGGGGATGACCTGCGTGAGGGCAAGCGCACAGTGATGGTTGGCCTCACCCGCGAGTCGCTCAACTCATCGGTGGGCCGTGTCTTTGATGAAATGCTCACCAGCCGCAGCCTGAACGATGAACAGATCACCTTCCTGCAGCAAACCATAATCGGTTGCGGTGCACTCACCAAGGTGGAGCGAATGATTGAGGATCTGGCAAACCAGGCGCTAGAAGCGCTGAGCGAACTCGAAATTACCGATGCCGCTCGCGACAACCTGCGCGGTCTGGCTGTAAAAGTTATTCGCCGCGATTCTTAAGCAAGGGTCAGCCTTTACGGCCGAGACGGGGAAGTAATCGTCCCACTTTGGCTGTATACCCCGAGTATGCTGGGTACTTCTGCGCCAGCAACTTCTCTTCAAAGCGAGCCTTCACGTTTAGCAGCGCCGTAAGCAGAACAAAGTAGATTGCCTTGCGAATCGATCCAGAACCAAGCGCACTCGCGAATGCAATTAGCAGCAAGCCAAGGTAAATCGGGTGGCGAACAATTCCGTATAAGCCGGTGGTTTTGAGGGTTGCTCGTTCAAGCGGCACAGGATTTGCGGTGAGGCTTTTGCCCAAGTTTACGGCGGCTACAACAAGAATTAGCCATCCCATGTAGAGGGCAATTGCTGCAATGGCGGTGAACCACAGTGGGGTTGGCCAATCGGTGCCGTTTGGCAGAAAGACAATTAGGCCCAAGAAAACAAACTGGAGCACAACCATTAGGTTGCCTTTGGTTTTGTTGCTCAAATGCTTTGGCCCCATGCTGTTCCTGCGCTAGCTCTGGCTCTTAGACCGCTTGGCAACAATGGCAAAGTAAACCTTCATTAGGTTTGGTACCACCAGGTAAACCGCGGTTGGAATAACTAATAGGGTCAGCACCAAAACCTTCAAGAACGGGCTTGCCGAACCCATGGCTGGCAGCACCGTGAAGAACGCGATTAGAACCAGTGGGTAAATTGCCAACCAGGTGATGAAGGCGCGAACGTGAACGGAAGGAGGCTTCATCGATGTCTTTCTAGAACGCTAGTTCTTGGGTGGCGCGGCGAACCGGGCTCTTGCGGCCGGCAACCAGTGCGCTCATCGGTGTGCACTCCAGGTAATCGTTCTCGGTGTAAAGCCATTCAATGGCAGCCTCAAGCGAAAGTCCGGCGTCGAGCAAAACAATGATGGTGCCGTGAAGACTGGGCAGCGGGATGTCGCCCTGGATTGCGTCTGCGGGGACTTTACGAACGCCATCGATGCGAACCTCAACCAGCTGGTGTTCCTCAATGAGGCGGTGCACCTTACCCAGCGGGAGGTCTAGTTTTTCGGCAACTTCTGGAATGGTGAGCCAAGCTACGTTGGCGAATACATCTGACACCCTTCAAGATTGCCACACCCGCGCCTGTTTTAGGGAGTTGACGCCAAAATTCAGGTGGCAAAACTAGGCTTGAACTAGCCAATCAAAGGATTCATGTGCAGCAATCAGAGCTAATCAATCGCCTAATCGCGGACAGATACCGCATTAGGAGTTTGGTGGCGCGTGGCGGCATGGCAAACGTTTACCTAGCCACCGATGAACGACTTGAGCGCGAAGTAGCCGTGAAGGTTATTTACCCGCACCTTGCGGAGAACCCAAGTTTTAGAACCAAGTTCATTCAGGAAGCCAAGACGGCGGCAAGATTGAACCACCCGAACCTGGTGAATGTGTACGACCAGGGAACTCATGACGGCCTTACCTACATGGTCATGGAGTATGTGCCGGGCATGACTCTGCGCGATGCACTAAACAAGTTTGGCAAGCTGAAGCCGCTTCGTGCATTGGAGCTTTTTGAACCAATCATGCAGGGTTTGGCGGCGGCGCATCGCGGGGGCATCTTGCACCGAGACCTGAAGCCAGAAAACGTTTTCTTAGCAGATGATGGTCGCATCAAGCTTGGCGACTTTGGGTTGGCCAGAGGCATCGATGCCAACACCAGCACAGGTTCGCTCATCGGCACCATTGCCTACCTCTCCCCCGAACTAATCACTCGCGGCCAGGCCGATGCCCGCAGTGACGTGTATGCCGCCGGCATCATGCTTTACGAGTTTCTAACCGGCGAGCAGCCCTATAAGGGCGAGGAAGCCGCACACATTGCGCATCAGCACACCACCGGAACGCTGCCAATGCCAAGTGCCATCTCACCCGATGTGCCGCCGCTGCTAGACGAAGTGGTGTTGTGGGCAACCGCGCGTGCACCCGAACACCGTCCGGCGAACGCACAGGTTTTGGTCGAGGTGGTTCAGCGAGTGCGAGCCGAGATTAAGGCTGGCCGTGGGGCTACCGCACGTTTGGATTTGCCAGAGTTTGCGGATCACGCGGCCACAAAGGTGATTTCGGTTGATGCCACCGTGGCAATGCCGGACTTGAATGCTGGGTTCACGGGCGCTACCGCAGTTATCGATGTAAACAGAGCCGAAGCCGCAAACCAAATTGATTCGTTGCTGGATGCCGAAATGCCGTTCGATGCGAACGCCACCACAGTTTTGGGCGAACCAGTTGACCAGTTTGCACTTACACCGCTGGAAGATTTGGCCTTCCGCCGTCGCAAGCGCGGAAAATGGATTGCGTTGACGATAGCGGTGTTTACCCTGGCGAGTAGCGGCGCGGGTTGGTGGTTTGGTTCAGGTCCGGGTGGCCTCACAGCGCTGCCGGAACTCACCGGCCAAAGCGAGTCCGCTGCGAGAAGTGCGTTGGAGCCGTATGGGGCAACCATCAAGGTTCGCAGCGAGTACTCGGGCGATATTGGGGCGGGTTTGGTCACACGAACCGAACCGGCAGCTGGAAGCTTGTTCTGGCGTGGTGGCGCCATCACGGTTTGGGAGTCGCGCGGACCCAAGCTTGCTGCAGTTCCAGATCTAACCAAACAAACGCTGGTGCAAGCAACCGCAAAGCTTGTGGCCGCCGGCCTTAAGTTAGGCGCGGTTACCAGCTCGTTCAGCTCCACTCCAGCCGGGCTAGTCTCCAGTTACGACGCTGGCAGCAATGGCAAGCTGGCGCTTGGTTCATCGGTGGCTGTAACTGTTTCACTGGGGCCGCTGCCATCACTCGCTGGCCTAGACAAGACCGCAGCGGCAGCCGCCCTAAAGGCCGTGGGCCTCAAGCTGGGCTCGGTTTCTCTGGGCTACAGCGACACCGTGGCAATCGACCAGGTGATCCGAATCGTGAGTTCAACCAGCAACCTCAAAACTGGCGACAGGGTAAACCTCGAGGTCTCCAAGGGTCCGCTCACCGTGATCATGCCAAACGTGATTGGTTTGAGCGTGGCACAGGCACAAGCCCAGTTACAAAACGCTGGCCTGGTGGTTTATGTGACATCACGAAGTGCTGGCCAGCCAGACTATAACAAGCTCAAAGTAACCGGCCAGGACCAAGCCATTGGCGCCAAACTTAAGGCCGGCGACAGCGTGACAATTACTGCGAAATAGCCACGAACTGGGCCAAAAAGAAAACGGGCCACCCGAAAGGGCAGCCCGTTTTTCAATTCTCGAATGATTAGCGCTTCGACAGCATCTCTGCCACCAGGAACGAAAGTTCCAAGCTCTGCATGTGGTTGAGGCGAGGGTCGCAAAGACTCTCGTAACGCTCTTCCAAAGATGCCTCATCGATGTGATCCGAACCGCCGAGGCACTCTGCCACGTCGTCTCCGGTTAGCTCAATGTGGATTCCGCCAGGGAAGGTTCCAGCGGCCTTGTGAACCTCAAAGAAGCCACGAACTTCGTCCATCACGTCATCGAAGCGGCGACTCTTGTAACCGTTCTTGGTGGTGATGCCGTTGCCGTGCATTGGGTCTGTGATCCACAGTGGGTTGGCTCCGGTGCCTTTCACCGCGTCAACCAGCTTCGGCATTTCCTCGCGGATCTTGCCTGCACCCATGCGGGTGATGAAGGTAAGTCGGCCCGGCTCGCGGGTTGGGTCCAGCTTCTCAATCAGGTCGCGAACATCCTGTGGCTGAGTGGTTGGGCCAAGTTTGATGCCAATCGGGTTGCGAACACGCGAAAGGAAGTCAACGTGTGCGCCGTCTAGCTGACGGGTGCGCTCACCAATCCAAATGAAGTGACCACTGGTCACGTATGGGGTTCCGGTGCGGCTGTCGATTCGAGTCAGCGGTCGGTCGTAGTCAAACAGCAGCCCCTCGTGGCTCACGTAGAACTCGGTGCTCTTGAGACCTTCAAAGTCGGCTCCGGCCGCTGCCATGAAGTTGATGGCGCGGTCGATTTCCTTGGCCAGGCTCTCGTAACGAGCGTTTGCCGGGTTGTCTGTGAATCCCTTGTTCCACTCGTGCACAGAGCGCAGATCTGCAAAACCACCGGTGGTGAAAGCGCGAACCAGGTTCAATGTGCTTGCCGAGGTGTGGTACGCCTGCACCAAACGAGCTGGGTCATTGCGGCGGCTTTCAGGAGTGAAGTCGTAGCCGTTCACCGCGTCGCCGCGGTAGGCAGGCAAAGTCACATCGCCGCGGGTTTCGTTGTCATTGGAGCGTGGCTTGGCAAACTGCCCGGCCATACGACCCATCTTGATAACCGGCATCGATGATCCGTACATCAACACAACGGCCATCTGAAGCAGAGTCTTTACGCGGTTGCGAATGCGGTCGGCAGTTGCGTCGGCAAAAGTCTCGGCGCAGTCTCCACCCTGAAGAAGGAACGCGTTACCCGATGCCGCGGTGGCCAAACGCTCGCGTAGTCTGTCTACTTCACCGGCAAATACCAGCGGTGGCAGGACTGCAAGCTCGGCCTTGGCCGCTGCCAGCGCGTCTGCGGAATACCAGGTTGGCTGCTGAGCTGCTGCGAGGTTCACATAGTTGTCTAGGCCAGCAAGTACCTGCGGGTCTACAGCAACATTAGGTTCGTTCACTCTTGCCAATTTGGTTTCTCTATTCGTTAGGTGGCGGCATTTAGGCCACGAGGCTATTTTAAAGCTTTTAGCGGGCTGCGCGCGCGGCGCGGGACTTCACGCTGCTGGCATAAACGTCGTCATACTGCTGACCGCTGATGCGCTGAAGTTCATAAACAATCTCGTCGGTCACGGCGCGGAGCACAATGCGGTCTCCCTCCATGCCTTCAAAACGAGAGAAATCTAAAGGTGCACCGATGACAATGCCAACGCGACGAATCTTTGGAAGTCGTTGACCAATTGGCTGAACCTTTTCAGTGTCAATCATGGCAACGGGAATAACAGGAACCTTTGCCTCGAGCACCATACGAGCGATACCCGTGCGGCCGCGGTACAGGCGACCGTCTGGCGAGCGAGTGCCCTCTGGGTAGATACCAAGGAGGTTACCTTCGCTCAATACGCCAAGACCTGTGTTCAGCGATGCCTCGCTAGCCTTACCGCCAGAGCGGTCAATTGGAAGTTGGCCGGTGCTCTTGAAGAACCAGCGAGTAAGTGCACCCTTTACGCCCTTACCGGTGAAGTACTCACTCTTGGCAAGAAAGGTAACCGGGCGGCGAAGCATGAGCGGCAGGAAGATGCTGTCGCTAAAGGAGAGATGGTTGCTGGCCAAAATGGCTGCGCCTGAAGCCGGAATGTTTTCGATTCCACGCACCCACGGGCGGAACAGCACACGCAGCAACGGGCCAAGAATGAAGGTCTTCAGAAAGAAGTAAGTCACTCTGGAACCTTTCTTGCGTGGGCTGTTGCGGGTTTCGCGGGTTTAGGCGCGAACTTAGAGTTTACTAAACGCCACTCGCGCTAGGTCTGCAGCTCCTACCAGACCGGCGTCGTTTAGGAACTCCGCGGCCTTGATCTGCAATTCCGGACGGAATCCGCGCGCCGGCAGGTGGCTGAGGAAAGCTTCGCGCATCGGGGTGAAAAGCACGTCTCCAACACTGGAAACTCCGCCACCGATGATCACAACTTCTGGGTCTAGCACCGCGCTCAGCGAGGCAATCGCCTGACCGATCCAAGAGCCTAGGTCCTGAACCAGCGAAACGGCACCCGGGTCTTTTTCTAGGATGGCCTGCGCCACCTGGAGTCCAGTGAGCTCACCAACCTCGTGCTGAATCTCGGCGAGGCGCGCACCTTCTGGTCTGCCACTCGCAGCAAGCTCTTTAGCAGCTCGAAGTAGCGCGGTCCCCGAACCGTATTGTTCGATGCAACCGTGCTGGCCACAACCGCATAGGCGCCCTTCTGGAACAACACGCATGTGACCGAGTTCGGCTGCAACGCCAAAACCGCCGCGAAGCAGGTGGGAATCAACAACCACTGCGCCACCAACTCCGGTACCTAGGGTAAGCATCACCATGTGCTTGGTGCCCTTGCCGGCGCCGTAACGATATTCGGCCCAGCCTGCTGCGTTTGCATCGTTTTCAAGCAGTACAGGAACCTTCACCAGCTTTTCAAGATTCGCCTTGAAAGGTTCGTTTCGCCAGGCAATGTTTGGCGCATAGATGATGTTGGCCTGTTCTGCATCGATGAATCCAGCCGCAGCCACACCCGCGCCAACAACGCTTTCGCCCTCTGACAAAACGTTGATTAGGTTCGCCACTGCCTCGGTTAGCGCAATCGGGTCGTTGCCAGGAGTGGGAACGCGAAGTTCCTTCACCAGGGTTCCGTCAACATCCACCAGCGCGCCCGCGATCTTGGTGCCACCGATGTCAATTCCGATTGAGTACATGATTTCCTAACCTGAGCCTTGGCAACAACAGCCAAACGGCACTTCTAAAAGTCTAGTTAATCGGTATCAAAATGCGACCAAAACGAGTTCACTGGACCCACGGCGCAAGGCTACAAGCCCTAAAGTAGTGGAAAGCGCTTATACGTCCACATGTAAAGCAAGCTACCAAGCAAAAGCACAGAGAGGTGTTCATGGAAACCTACGACCTACCGTCACTGGTTGAGTCAGATTTGCACTCGAACATCACCGATTTGCTTGTAGACCGTGCCGCCAAGACCCCGAACCTCCCCCTCTACGCCCGTGAGAACGCGGCTGGCGAGTGGGTAGACGTTTCGGCGAGCGCCTTTTTGCAGCAGGTGCGCGAGTTGGCAAAGGGATTCATCGCTGCGGGCATTCAGCAGGGCCAAACCGTTGCCATCATGAGCCACACCAGTTACGAGTGGACTCTTACTGACTTTGCGCTTTGGTTTGCCGGCGCCATTCCCGTGCCAATCTACGAGACCTCTTCGCCTTCGCAGATGGCTTGGATCCTCACCGATTCCAAGTGCGTTGCCATCTTGGTTGAGGACCAGGAAATGGTGGACAAACTTTCGGAAATCAAGGGACAGAGCGCATTCCTTCGCGAGGTTTGGCGCTATGACCAAGATTCCCTTGCTCAGTTGGTGAAACTCGGCAAAAACATCGATGACGCCACCTTGGAAGCCCGTCGCACCGCAGCAACCTTGGATGACCTATCCACAATCATTTACACGTCTGGCACCACTGGGCTGCCAAAGGGCTGCGAATTGGCTCACCGCGGCTTTGTGGATCTCTGCAAGAACGCCAAGTTGGAGCTGCCGGTTGTTGTGGCCGACGGACAGAGCACTCTGCTCTTTCTGCCATTGGCTCACGTGTTTGCTCGATTTGTGCACGTTCTAACCGTTCACGCGGGCGTGAAGGTGGGTCATCAGGGCGACGTAAAGAACCTGAGCAACGCAATGGCCACCTTCAAGCCAAACTTCCTTCTTGCCGTTCCTCGCGTGTTTGAGAAGGTTTACAACATGGCGGAGCAGAAGGCAGAAGCCAACGGCAAGGGCGACATCTTCCGCAAGGCCGCTGCCACCGCCGTTGCCTACTCGCAGGCACTGGACACCCCGGAGGGTCCAAGCCTCGGTCTGAAGCTCAAGTTCTTTGTGTTCGACAAACTCGTTTACGGCAAGATTCGCGCTGCCATGGGAGGCCGAGTTAAGTATGCGGTTTCTGGTGGTGCGCCTCTCGGCGTTCGCTTGGGCCACTTTTATCGTGCCATCGGCTTGATTGTTCTTGAGGGCTACGGCCTCACCGAAACCACCGCTCCGGCCATGATTGCGCGTCCGGAGTCGATCCGCATTGGAAAAGTCGGCCGCCTCCTGCCGGGTTGTGGCATCAAAATCAACCCAGACGGTGAGATTCTGCTTCGCGGCAGCAACGTGATGCTGGGCTACCACAACAACCCTGCAGCCACTGCCGAAACCATGCAAGACGGCTGGTTCCGCACTGGCGACATTGGTGCCCTAGATGAGGACGGCTTCCTCACCATTACTGGCCGCAAGAAAGAACTGCTAATCACAGCCGGTGGTAAGAATGTGGCTCCGGCACCAATGGAGGATCCGCTGCGCGCCGACCCGCTGATCGGCCAAGCAGTTGTTATTGGAGACGCTAAGCCGTTCATCGCCGCGTTCATTTCGCTCGATTCTGAGATGCTTCCAATCTGGCTTGGTAGCCACGGGCTCAATAAGGAACTCACCGTTGCCGAGGCCAGCCATTTGCCAGAGGTTATCGCAGAGGTTCAAGCCGCAGTCGACCGAGTAAACAAGACCGTTTCAAAGGCAGAAGCCATTCGCAAGTTTGTGATTCTGGAGCAGGAACTCACTCAGGAAACCGGCCATGTGACGCCATCGTTGAAAATCAAGCGCAACGTGGTTTTGAATGACTTTGCAGACTTGGCCGCACAGATGTATGGCGAGAAACACTAGTTTTTCAGATACTTGCTTTGCGGCAATTAGCCGCGCATAAACCAGTCTGTGGCGCGCAGGTTCTTCATGGCTAGCTTGCGCTCTTCTGGCTCCAGTCGGTCCAGGTAAACCAAACCGTCTAGGTGATCGCACTCGTGCTGCAGTGCCTGAGCCATTAGCCCGAATCCCTCAAGCGTGATCGGCTCCCCAGCCGCATTGAACCCCTCAACTTTGGCGTACTCGTAGCGCGGCGTCTCGTGCCAGAGCCCCGGAACGCTGAGGCATCCCTCCTGCACCAAACGTCTTTCGCCGCTCAGTTCCACAATCCTGGGGTTGAAAATCACGCCACTCTTGCCATCTACGTTCCAACTGAAGCCGCGCAGGCCAACGCCTATCTGGTTGGCGGCAACCCCGGCACGACCGGAAATCTGAGTGGTGGTTTCAAGCAAGTCCAAAGCCAACTCAGCAATCTTGGAATCGAAAACTTTCACCGGGTCGCAAACGCTCTTCAGCACAGGGTCGCCAAACAGGCGGATTTCACGAACGGTCATGAGGGCGTAACTGGGAGGTTCTTAGTCCTGCTGAAGACTGTCAACCACAAGAGCGGCCAACTCACGGGCTGCCTCTTGGGTGCCCTTCTTGAGTTCGCTGAACTTGATCACAGAACCCGCAGCCAAGGCTGGGTCGTAAGGAATGCGAACCACTGCTCGAACGCGGCTCTTGAAGTGCGCCTCGATCTCGTCAAGCTTCACAAGCTGAGTAGCCTGTGTTGCGGTGTTCAGAGCCACAATCGAGTTGCGAACCAAGTCGCCATAGTCGTTTGCCTCAAGCCAGGTAAGAGTCTCAGAAGCCAAACGGGCCTCGTCTACCGAACCGCCAGAAACAATCACCAGGCCATTTGCGCGCTGCAGGGTTGGGCGCATCACACTGTGAACAATGCCGGTACCGCAGTCGGTGAGCACCACGCTGTAGTAGCGCGCGGCCATATCGGCCACAACGTTGTAGTCACCCTCGTTGAACGCCTCAGAAAGCATCGGGTCGTTGTCGCTGGCTAGCACGTCAAGGCGGGTCACGTCGCGCGAAACCATGGTGCTGAAGTCGGTGAATCCATCGATGGCAGCCGCGCGGTTCACAACGTCTCGCACGGTGAAGCGGGTGTTCTTGCTCACGCGCTCGGCTAGAGTTCCTCGGTCAGGGTTTGCATCGATGGCAACCACGCGGTCTTCGCGGGTCAGAGCCAGCGCCATTCCCAGCAAGGTGGTGATAGTGGTCTTGCCCACGCCACCCTTGCGGGTCAGCACCGGAACAAACTTGGTGCCGCCGTCCAGAGCCGCACCGATTCGGGCATCCACAGCACGACGTTCACGAACCGCGAGCGAGTCGCCAAGGTTGATGGTCTTGAGCGAAACAAAATAAATGAAGCGGCGAATTCCGGTTTCAGGCGCTGGACGGTAGCGGTTGCTGTTGTCAATCAAACGCTCGGCGGTGAGCATTGCGGCTGGTTCCGGTGCGTCAAAAAGCTGGCCTCGCAGGCTGTCTCTGCGGCTGTAGTTGCTGCGAACCGGCTCGGCAGGGGCAGGAATCTCAACCGGAAGTTGTGCAACAACCGGGGTGATGGTTTCTGGCGTGATCGGAATGGAAGCGGTTGATGGGTTCACATCCACGATTCCGGCATCGATGGCAACTTCGGCCAGGTTGTGCTGCTTGGCTTCGGCGGCTGCAACAGCCTCGGCTTCTTCAGCCTGGGTAAAGATGTCTACCGGCTTGTCTGCCTTTTTCTTGCCAAATGCCACTTGTTGCCTCCTGAGCGTTGTTCCCCCAAGCGCTTTCACGCAAGTCCCATATTAGCCAACCCCACCAACCTTGGTTCCGGCCAAAGGGGGTCGGACCACTGAAAGTGGGGTTCGCTATTGAATCGTTATTCGATCCCTAAATGCTTACTCGATAACTAGAATCAGATCGCCCGCGTCCACCGGAGTGGTCTTGGCAATCGCCAAACGACGAACCACACCTGCCTTGCTGGCGGTGATGGTGGCTTCCATCTTCATTGCCTCGATGGTTGCAACCGGCTGACCAACCTCCACGGAGGTGCCTTCCACAACCTGCAGGGTAACCACACCGGCGAACGGTGCGGCCACGTGTCCAACGTTGTTGGTGTCTGCCTTCTCTGCCTGAGGGGTGGAAACCGCAATTTTGCGGTCGCGAACCAGAATCGGACGAAGCTGACCGTTCAGGGTTGCCATCACGGTTCGGAATCCCTTGGCATCTGCTCCACCAATGGCCTCAAGGCCAACATAAAGACGAACACCGCGAGCGATCTCAATCACGTGCTCAACACCCTGCTCGAGACCGTAAAGGTAGTCAACCGTATCTACCTGGTCCAACTTGCCGTAGGTGTCTCGGGTCTTCAGGAACTCTGCGGTAGGAGCTGGGAACAGCAAACGGTTCAGGGTGCTGCGGCGAAGTCCCGCATCGGTGCCCTCAAGCGTTGCCAAGTCCTCGGCGCTAACCGGGGTGATTCCAAACTTCACGTTCTTGCCCTGAAGCACCTTGGTGCGGAATGGCTCAGGCCAACCACCAGGCAGGTCGCCAAGTTCGCCGGCCATGAAGCCAATGACGCTGTCTGGGATGTCGTAGTTCTGAGGGTTCTCGGCAAAGTCCTTCGGGTCCGCGTTCACGGCCACTAGGTGCAGGGCCAAGTCGCCAACCACCTTGCTGCTCGGGGTTACCTTGGTTGGGCGGCCCAGCAGCTCGCTGGCGGCTGCGTACATGTCTTCAACACGCTCAAACGAGTCGCCAAGACCAAGAGCGATCGCCTGCTGACGCAGGTTGCTCAGCTGGCCACCAGGAATCTCGTGCTTGTATACACGACCGGTTGGGCCAGGCAGTCCGCTCTCGAACGGCGCGTAAACGTTGCGAACGGTCTCCCAGTATGGCTCCAGTGCGGTAACCGAACTCAGTGGAATCTGGGTGTCGCGCTCGGTGTGGGCCAACGCTGCCACCAGAGCCGAGGCTGATGGCTGGCTAGTGGTGCCGGCCATCGGTGCGCTTGCCACGTCAACCGCGTCAACGCCCGCGTTGATGGCGGCCATCAGGGTAGCCAACTGGCCACCGGCGGTGTCGTGTGTGTGCAGGTGAACTGGCAGGTCAAAGCGCTCGCGAAGAGCGGTAACCAACTTGGCCGCTGCGGCTGGACGCAAAAGGCCGGCCATGTCCTTGATTGCAATGATGTGAGCACCCGCGTCAACGATCTGCTGCGCCAAGTCTAGGTAGTAGTCCAGAGTGTATAGCTTCTCTTCTGGGTCTAGAAGGTCGGCGGTGTAGCAGAGGGCAACCTCGGCAACTGCGGTCTTGGTGCGAAGCACTGCCTCAATTGCAGGGCGCATCTGGTCCACGTCATTCAACGCGTCGAAGATGCGGAAAATGTCTACGCCGGTTGCTGCCGCCTCGGCCACGAAAGCATCGGTCACCTCGGTTGGATACGGGGTGTAACCAACGGTGTTGCGGCCGCGGAGCAGCATCTGAATGCAAAGGTTTGGCATTGCGGTACGCAGGTTGGCCAAGCGCTCCCAAGGGTCTTCACCCAAGAAACGAAGTGCCACGTCGTAGGTGGCGCCACCCCAAGCCTCAACCGAAAGCAGCTGAGGGGTCAGGCGTGCCACGTGTGGGCCAACCTGCACTAGGTCGCGGCCGCGTACACGAGTTGCCAACAGGCTCTGGTGTGCGTCGCGGAAAGTGGTGTCGGTAACTGCAACAGCGGTTTGAGCGCGAAGTGCCTTGGCAAAGCCCTCAGGACCAAGCTCAAGCAAACGCTGACGCGAACCCGCAGGAGCGGCCACATTCAGGTCCACCTTTGGCAACTTAACCTCTGGGTTCAACCGGCCGTTGCGCGCACCCCAAGGCTGGTTCACAGTCACTTCGGCAAGCCACTGCAGAATCTTGGTTCCGCGGTCCTGGCTCTGCTTTGCAAGGAACAGCTCTGGTCGCTCATCGATGAATGAAGTGCTCAGGTCTCCGCTAGCAAAAGTGGAGTCGGCCATCACGGCCTGAAGGAAGGCGATGTTGGTGGAAACGCCGCGAATACGGAACTCGGCGAGCGCGCGCTTGGCACGAGTAACTGCGCTCGGGAAATCGCGGCCCTTTGCAATCAGCTTCACCAGCATCGAGTCGAAGAAAGGAGAAACTTCGGCACCGGTGGTCACGGTTCCGCCGTCGAGACGGATGCCGGCGCCACCTGGTGAACGGTAGGTGGTGATCTTTCCGGTGTCTGGGCGGAAGTTCTGTGCTGGGTCTTCGGTGGTGATGCGGCACTGGATTGCAAAGCCGTGGCAAGAAATCTTGTCTTGGGTTAGGCCAAGGTCCTCAAGTGATTCGCCCGAGGCAATGCGCATCTGGCTCTGCACCAGGTCCACATCGGTGATTTCTTCCGAAACGGTGTGCTCCACCTGGATGCGCGGGTTCATCTCAATGAACACGTGCTTGCCGGCGTTTGCGCCAACGGTGTCTACCAGGAACTCAACGGTTCCAGCGTTGCTGTAACCAATCTGCTTAGCAAACGCAACGGCGTCGCGCAGCATAACCGCACGAAGTTCCTCGTCTAGCAGTGGCGCCGGAGCAATCTCCACAACCTTCTGGTTGCGGCGCTGAATCGAGCAGTCGCGCTCAAACAGGTGCACCACACCACCCTGGCCATCGGCCAAGATCTGAACTTCAATGTGGCGAGGGCGAAGCACTGCCTGCTCAAGGAATACGGCTCCGTTACCAAACGCGCTCTCGGCTTCGCGAGACGCTTCGGTTAGTGCGGCGGCAAGGTCCTTGGCCTCGGCAACGCGACGCATACCGCGACCGCCACCACCGGCAACAGCCTTAACAAAAAGTGGGAAACCAATTGAGTCGGCCTGTGCAATCAACTCATCGATGTTGGTGCTCGACTGAGTGCTCTTCAAAACTGGAACACCGGCGGCGATTGCCGCAGCCTTGGCGTTTACCTTGTCGCCAGCCATCTCAAGCACGTCGGCCTTAGGACCAATGAAGGTGATGCCGTTTTCGGCAGCGGCACGTGCGAGGTCGGGGTTCTCGCTAAGGAAACCGTAGCCAGGATAGATGGCGTCTGCGCCGGACTCCTTGGCAACGCGAATGATTTCGTTTACGTCTAGATAGGCGCGAACTGGGTGGCCAACAGTGCCAATCTGGTAAGCCTCGTCCGCCTTCATGCGGTGAGTGGAGTTGCGGTCCTCGTACGGGAACACAGCAACGGTAGCGGCGCCTAGCTCGTAGGCGGCTCTAAATGCTCTAACCGCAATCTCGCCGCGGTTGGCAACCAGGATTTTCTTGAACATGCTGTTTCCCTCGATGTTTGTTCGTGCTCTGGTGTCAAAGGGGGTTGAAGTCACTCAAAGTGGGTAGCCTATAGAGGTGCATGTTCTAAGCGTTAGCTCCCTAAAAGGGGGCGTTGGCAAGACCACCATCTCCTTGGGTCTCGCATCCGCTGCCTATGCCGCCGGTCTAAGAACTCTCGTTGTAGACCTGGATACACAGTGTGACGCGTCCACCGGTTTGGGTGCCATCGGGGACTATGAGACAACCGTTCTGGATGTAATCAAGAATCCCCAGCACGGCGTTGTGCATAAGGCAATCTTAGCCTCCACATGGAACAAGGCACAGCCTTCGCGCATCGATGTGATGGTTGGTGAGCCACTTGCCGGAGCGTTCGACACACCTACGCCAAGTTTGCGAGACGTTTGGACCCTTGAAGAGGGTTTGAGCAAGATCGAGTCAGAGTACGACTTGGTGATTATCGATACTCCCCCAAGCCTCAACGGTTTGACTCGTGCGGCTTGGGCCGCGAGCGACCGAGTGCTGATTGTTGCGGAGCCAGGCATTTTTGCAGTGAGCTCGGTAAAGCGTGCCATCACGGCCGTTGAGGAGATGCATAGCGACTTGAACCCGCGTTTGGGCTTGGCGGGCGTAGTAATCAACCGTCTAAACGGAAACTTCACCGAGCACGAGTACCGATTCCACGAGTTGGAAGAGATTGCTGGAGACCAGTTACTCGGGATTCGCCTGCCAGAGCGAGCTGCGGTTCAGCAGGCCCAAGGTGCCGCGCGACCAATCCACTCTTGGCCGGGTGAGGCTGCCGCAGAGTTGTCTCAGCAGTTTGATGAGCTTTTGGCCGTGGTGCGCACATCGATGGATGTCAGCGTGAACCGCCGCACTCGCAACCGCGGCAAGAAAACCGCGGGAAGGGCGCCAAAGCAGGGTTGGTTCCGCAGAAACAAAAAGTCCACCGGAGAGTAACTCTCGGTGGACCTTTTTGTTTGCCGGCTTGGTTTCGGCCAACAAAACTTATTGCAAACTACCTGAGATAGTTTGGCTAAATCTTTTTCTAAACAGCCTGCTTGCGCTGACGGCGACTAGCTAGTTCGTCCATGTCGCTGAGCGAATCGGCGTGAATGTTAACCAGGGTGGCTTCCACTTCGCGAAGCACACGGCCAACTGCAATGCCGAATACGCCCTGCCCGCGATCTAGAAGGTCAATAACTTCGTCTTGAGTGGTGCACAGGTAAACGCGTGCGCCGTCCGACATAAGTGTGATCTTGGCTAGGTCGCTGATTCCGCTGGCGCGAAGTTCTTCAACCGCAGTACGAATTTGCTGAAGCGAAACACCGGTGTCCAACAGGTTCTTAACCAGCTTGAGCACGAGTACGTCGCGGAAAGAATAGAGACGCTGGGTTCCAGAACCGGAAGCACCGCGCACGCTCGGTTGAACCAATGCGGTGCGGTCCCAGTAGTCCAACTGGCGGTAGCTAATGCCAACGGCGTTTGCCGCGGCAGTTCCTCGGTAGCCCGAACGCGAGTCGGTGGCAGGCAGGCCATCGGTGAAAATCATGTCTGTGTAGTCGGCAGATTCCTGACCCTCGCGGACCATCTCTGCTTCGGCTACGGGCGCGGCAAAGGCAAGCGTGTTGTCGTCAAAATCTGACATCTGCGCTCCTTTTTCAACCGGCCCAACTTAAAGGTTCAAGTACAGGTTTAATTCTGTTGAACAAAAGGCACAAGAGGCGCTCATTAGCGCTTTCGGCGTGTCGGGGCTGTAGCCCAGTGCTGGCGGGGATTTTCGCCCCAAAAAACTGGTTGCGAATTAGTTCTCGAGTTGCTGGATGAAACCGTTGATTAGCTCAACGCGAATGGTGGCAAACTGCTGCTCCAGCTCGCGTGCATAGGCCGCAGCCTTGGCTCGACTGGCGGTTTCGTTGCGCGCGGTAACCGGGGCAATAACACCTTCGATGAGGCTGAGTTCTCTGTCTACCAAAGCCTTGTGGCCGCGCAGGTGACGCGGGGCGATGCCAAATCGCTGCAGGTTCATTAGTGCCTTGGCGATTTCAACCGCTGAGTAGTCAAACGGTTCGCTGGTGAGCAGTTTAAGTTCCTGAGCTTCGGCAATAAGGCCATCGCTGATTCCGGTTTGCTTGGTGAGTTCTAACTTGGTGAGCTTCTGAGAACGAAGCTTTCGCTGAACCAGTTCAGGCGCTTCCTGCGATCCAGGTAGATCTGGATTCTGGCCCTCGTCCAGCTGCTCCAGGTATTCACCGATGTACTTGAGGGGCAAACGACGGGTCTGTAGTTCAAGGATGATGCGGATGCGCTCGATGTGGTCTTGAGTGAACTTGCGATAGCCACTGCTGGTGCGCTGCGGCGTTACCAGACCTTCGTCTTCAAGGAAGCGGAGCTTGGAAGAAGTCACGCCTGGATAGTCAGAATCCAACTGAGTGATTACTTGCCCAATTGTGTAGAGTTTCTGCGCCCCTGCAACGTGCAGTCGGGCTTGCTGTGCGCCCGCCATTAGTTCCCGCGCTTATCCAGAGGAGACGCGTAGAAGGTCAGTCGGAACTTGCCAATCTGCACTTCCGCGCCATCGTCCAAAAGCGCGGTTTCAATTCGCACGCCATCGAAGTAGGTACCGTTCATTGAACCCAGGTCTTTTACCTCGAATGAGGTGCCGTGACGCAGGAACTGAGCGTGACGACGCGAAACGGTTACGTCGTCTAGGAAAATGTCCGCGTTTGGGTGGCGGCCGGCAACGGTCACATCTTGGTCAAGTAGGAACCGAGCACCGATGTCGGCGCCGCGTTTTACAACCAAAAGTGCCGAGCCAGAAGGCAGCGCCTCGATGGCACTATTCTCGTCTGGCGAGAGGCCGGAAGCCGAGTTAGAAAGGAGGTCATCGCTGAACCGCTGGGTAGACGTAACGTCATCGCCGTCGGCGCCAAATTCTGCGAAATCCACCATTATTCCCTCCCTGTAAACACCTAGCCTAATGGCTTAATTAGCGTGAAAAAACCAAATCTTTAACTTGCTTTACGTACACAAATCCCGCCCACCAGTAGAGCCCCGCGCCCCATAGCGCAAAAGCCCAAGCGATTGGCTGGATCACAAAACTGATGGGTTCAAAAACGTTTGCGAGAAGCAAAAGTGGGAACGCGTATAGCAGCGCAAAAGTACCAGCTTTGCCAAGGTAATGCACCGGCAACGGGCCGTACCCGTGGGTCGCCAGCATGGGGTAAACCACAAGCAACATGATGTCTCTTGCGATCACAACGATGGCCAGCCAAACAGGAATAACACCTGTGAGAACCAGGCCGATCAGAGTGGTGAAAATGTACAGTCGATCAGCAAACGGATCTAGCAGTTGACCCAACCGGGTGATCTGGTTAAAGCGGCGAGCAATGTAGCCGTCTAGTAAATCGGTGAGGCTTGAAATCGCCAGGAGCAAAATGGCCCACGCTCCGTGGTGGCTAAGGATTAACCAAAGAAAAACGGGCACCATAAGTAGGCGCAAGAAACTCAAAGTATTGGGTACGTTGCGAGCCTGTTTCCACATAGATTGCGTTTGCTCGACCATGCCTTGAGTCTACCCGTTGGCACCCGCGCTAAATTTTGCGGTTCGATAACAGTGGCGGCATTCACGCAACATTGACGCGCGGCAAGCGCTCGCCCGAAAAGTCGACCGAGGCTTTTCGCAAGCCGGTCAAATCCGACTACCGCAAAGGTGTTACATGGTCGGGCTGACCACGGGATCGCGACCAAGCGATTCCGCTTGAACGAGTCACGTTACGAATACGAGGTAACCGGCGAGCCGGTTCAAATCCGACTACCGCAAAGGTGTTACATGGTCGGGCTGACCGGATTTGAACCGGCGACCCCTTGACCCCCAGTCAAGTGCGCTACCAAGCTGCGCTACAGCCCGTATGCCTTGGCAACTTGGCCTAGACAACCTCTAAAGTCTACTGCGAGCGCCGAACGAACTGGTTTGAAATCTATTTGAGGCTAGTCTCCGTCTCGGCCTTCATGCTTTTCATGTTTGCCCGAAGCGGTGGGTGAGCTCGCATTTCCTGAACCCGATGAAGTTGGTCCAGACGAGTTTCCGTAGGAAGGGTTTGAGAGATAAGTAGGCGAGGTTACATTGCCGACCGGTGCTGTTGATTTGCTTCCAGATGACTTAGCTTTTGCCTTGGACTTTGGCTGCGCAACGCCTGACTTGTTGTAATAAAGAACCTCAGTGCCGTTGCCACCACCCGCATTGGATTGACCAGGCTGCGCCTCTGCAGAAGCAGAACCTGCGGGATTCGACGCAGCGGCTGGTGCCTGCTCCGCTGCTGGTGCATCTGCCTGTTGGGTTTCTGCAGGTACCTGCGACGGCGCCGCCACCGCGGTGGTAATGGCTACTGCAGCAATCGCACTGGCGATACCGGTGACTACCGCGCTGATTGCGCCAGAACCCTTCCGGGCGTCGTCAAAGACGTATAAGTCGTCGCTCATTGTTTCACTCTATTGCTCAGGCAACTCACAGTTGCTTGGAGTTTCCTGTGAAACAGGTCACAGTCTTGTATCGGCTACTAGAGCCCCAGATGCGCAATCGAGGCCTTGAGCGCCGTGGCGGAAGCGTGCAACTTGGTTCGCTCTTCCGCAGACAGGTGCATGTCCAGCGGTCGTGCCGCACCCTGCCTATTCACCAGAGTTGGAACGCTAAGTGCAACACCGCTAATCCCCATGTAGTTTGTGAGAACGCTCGAAACCGGCAGAACCACGCCTTCGTCACGCAGCACTGCTTCAACGATTCGTGCGCTGCTCAGGCCAATGGCAAAGTTTGTGGCTCCCTTGCCCTCAATCACCTTGTAGGCGGCGTTCTTCACATCGATGGCAATCTGGTCTAACTCGTCGTGCGAAATGGCTGGCACGCCGTTCACCTTCCAATCGGTGAGTGAAACCGGGCCAATCTTGCACTGCGACCAGAGGGGGAACTCGCTGTCGCCGTGTTCTCCAACGATGAGTGCGTGCACCGACTCGGTTGAAACACCCGTGCGTTCCGCAAGCTCCCAGCGAAGGCGACTGCTATCTAAGACCGTGCCGCTGCTAAACACGCGGTTTGCAGGAAGTCCACTGAACTTAACCGCGGCATAAGCGAGCACGTCGCAAGGGTTGGTAACAAGTAAGAAAATTGCGTCTGGGGCCAGGTGCACCAGCTTTGGCATCAGGTCGCGAAGAATTTCAACGTTTACACCTGCTAGCTCGAGTCTGGTTTGTCCAGGCTTCTGCTTGGCTCCAGCGGTGATCACAACCATATCGGCGTTACGAACAACCTCCAGATCGTCTCCGCCGTAAATCCTGGACGGACTGGTGAATTGGCTTCCGTGGGCAAGGTCTAAAACCTCAGCCTCAACCTTGGCCTTGTTCAAATCGTAGAGTGCCACTTCACCTGCGATTCGCTTGATCAGCAGTGCGTACGCCAAAGACGTACCTACCGCACCGGCACCTACGATTGCTACCTTGCTGCGCTGGCTCATGGCCTTCTCCTCGCTTATCCCCTAAGGGATGTTCGCCCCTCGTGAGGGCATTGTGTGTACACCTAAATGCTAGCCACCTGTTAAACGCCAAATCGCCCCCAGAGGAGGCGACTTGGTTAGGTAATACTTAGGTGCGCTTGCGCTTTTCGCGCACTCGCATGCCAACCTCAATTGGAGTTCCTTCGAATCCGTAGGTCTCGCGAAGTCGACGTGTGATGAATCTACGGTAACCAGGATCCAAGAAGCCGGTGGTGAAGAGAACAAACTTTGGTGGGCGGGTACTTGCCTGAGTTCCAAACAGAATTCGTGGCTGCTTTCCGCCGCGCACTGGGTGAGGCGTTTCCATAACCAGTTCCTGAAGGAACGCGTTGAGCTTTCCGGTCTGGATTCTGGTGTCCCACGAGTCGAGTGCAACTTCGAGAGCTGGAACCAGCTTCTCAAGGTGGCGGCCGGTCTTGGCGCTAATGTTCACACGCGGTGCCCAGTCAACGTGCGCCAGGTCCTGCTCGATTTCACGCTCTAGGTAACGGCGACGCTCGTCGTCAAGCATGTCCCACTTGTTGAACGCAAGAACCAGCGCTCGGCCGGACTCCAGCACCATGTCGATGATGCGAATGTCCTGCTCGCTGATCGGCTCCGTAACGTCAAGTAGCACAACCGCAACTTCGGCACGCTCAAGAGCTGCCGCGGTGCGCAACGATGCGTAGAAATCGGCACCCTGCTGAAGGCGAACCCTGCGGCGAATACCCGCGGTGTCCACAAATCGCCAGATTCTGCCGGCAAGTTCAACCTGCTCGTCAATCGGGTCTCGAGTGGTTCCGGCAAGGTCGTTCACAACCGCGCGCTCGGAACCAACTGCCTTATTTAGCAGCGATGATTTACCCACGTTTGGACGACCAATTAGGGCAACGCGACGAGGGCCGCCGAATTCCTCTTTGGCAACTGCCGAAATCTTTGGAAGCACCTTCATGGCTGCGTCCAACATGTCTGCAACACCGCGACCGTGAACAGCCGAAACCGGGTAAGGCTCGCCTAGTCCAAGGCTCCACAAAGCTGCTGCTTCTGGCTCCTGTCGGGCATCGTCAATCTTGTTGGCAACAAGCACAACTGGCTTGCCAGATGCGCGAAGCATCTTCACAACACGCTCATCGGTGCTGGTTGGCCCAACCATGGCGTCAACTACAAACAAAACTGCATCCGCTAGCTCAACTGCGATCTCCGCCTGAATGGCAACCGAAAGGTCGATTCCCTTAGCGTCGGGCTCCCAACCACCGGTGTCCACAAGGGTGAAACGACGTTCGTTCCATTCGGCTTTATAAGAAACGCGGTCGCGGGTAACGCCTGGCTTGTCTTCAACCACTGCCTCTCGGCGACCCAGGATTCGGTTTACAAGGGCAGATTTACCAACGTTAGGTCGACCAACAATCGCCAAAACTGGAAGGGCTGGAAGGAAGCGTGGTCGGTCATCCCAGTTCTCTTCGCCGTCGAGTACATCGAGGTCTTCCGGTTCAAGGTCGAACTCGTCAAGGCCACTGCGCAGCGCGCGGGCGCGGTTGTCGGCCTCATCATCGGTGAGGCTATTGAGTTTTTCAACAAACTCTGGGCTGAGCGGCTTGTCGCCGTACTCGTCTTGCTCAGGCATTACTGGTCCTTAGTTGTGGCTTTCGCAATGGTTTCAAGAACCGCGGCCACGGTTTCTGCAAAGTTCAGATTGCTGGAGTCAATCAGGCTGACTCCCTGCGCCGGTGTCATGAAGTCGACAACTTTGGCGTCTGAGGCGTCGCGCTGCGAAACTTGTCGCGCCACCTGCTGGGTGTCCGTTTGGCCAATCTCGGCCGAACGTCTCTTAAGTCTAACTTCTTCGCTGGCAGTTAGTAAGAGGCGAGCTTGAGCATCCGGCAAAACCACCGTTGTGATGTCGCGACCCTCAACGATGATTCCAGGGCGTGGACACTCCCCCACAAGAGCTCGAGTGAGCAGTTTCATGTAGTTTCGAACCTCTGGGATTCGAGCAACCTGGCTCACGGCTTCCGCTACGGAGGTGTCGCGAATCGCGTCGGTTACATCGGTTTCGCCAACTTTTACCCAGTAGTTGTCTGGGTCGATGCTGATTGAGTATTTAAAAACAGTGGGCAGATCCAGATCGGCTAGGTGCTCCAGTTCGAAGCCAGGCAAGTTTTGGGTTGCCCAGGTGAGTGCCCGATAGGCAGCACCTGTATCCAAGTAACCCCAACCCAAGTCACGGGCGGCTTGCTTGCTCACGCTACTCTTGCCACTTCCGGCAGGACCATCGATGGCTACAAAGATTTTGGACATCAGGCCAGACGCCATCCGCGCGAGGTCAGGTCTGCCACAAGTTTCTCTTCAGCGTTTGGAAGCACCGAGAGCTCAACTAGGCCAATCTGGGCACCTGGTGAGTGCTCTAGTTTGAGGTCTTCAAGGTTGATACCAATCTGACCGATCTCGGTAAGTAGCCGTGCCAGCTCTCCAGGCTTGTCGTCAATCATGGCAACCACGATGCTGTAGTTGGTGTGGCCGCCACCGTGCTTACCCGGGATGCGCGAGACGCCGCGATTTCCAGCCTCAATGGCACGGCTCACGGTGGTTAGCGAGCCAGGCTGGCTCAGGTTCTCCAGTGCGGCGATAACGCCCGCCAGATCGCCGGCAAAGTCCTTCAAAACTGGTGCAATCTGCGAGGCGTTGGCGCCAAGGATTTGCACCCAGAGGTTTGGGTCACTCGCGGCGATCCTGGTGGTGTCGCGCAGACCCTGGCCGGCAAGCGAGATCTCCTGCGCCGATGTCGAGATGAGGCGGGCGGCCAGCAAGCTGGAAATCAGCTGTGGCACGTGGCTCACTGCAGCCACAGCGTGGTCGTGCTCCACGGCCTCCATATTCACCGGCGCTGCGCCAACCTCAAGCGCCAGGTCGGTGATCAGGTTGATTGCATCGAAACTGTTTCCGGGGTGCGGAACAATCACCCATGGGCGACCGATGAACAGATCGGCGCGACCAGCAATGGCTCCGCCGCGTTCACGACCGGCCATGGGGTGTGAACCAATGTAATTATTGGCATTGGATCCTGAAGCCAAAATCTCGTCCAGCACCGGCTGCTTTACGCTCGCCACATCGGTGACAACTGCGTTTGGAAATGCAGCCAATTCCGCAACCACAACGGCTGGGGTGATGTCTGGTGGCACGCAAACCACAATCAGTGTCGGGTTGTCACCTTCAGCGGCCTCGCGACCGGCTCCGTAGTCAATGGCTAGCGCCTGGCTGGCACGTGAAGTGTCGCTAACGACTACGTCCACGCCGTGTTTTCTCAGGGCAAGGCCAAGGCTGGTGCCAAGCAAGCCTGCACCAACTATTCGAACCTGCCCCGAGATGCGGGTCACTGCGCAATGTCCAATCGGAGCGCTGCAGCGCCGCGCAGGTAAGTGTGTTTGATCTGGTTGCGAGGCAAATCGGTGTCAACATTTACCAAAATGCGAATCACGCGAGGCAGAGCACGCGCCACGTCCATCTCAACAAAGCACATGAGTGGAACGTCAACGATGCCGAGTTCGCGAGCGGCAACCGCAGGGAACTCGCTGGTGATGTCCGGGGTTGCGGTAAACAAAATCGAGATCAACTGGGAGTTGTCGATGTCGTTTGCGTGAAGCGTCTTGGTCAGCAGTTCAGCGGTTGACTTGAGCAGGTGCTCGCGCTCATCGCTGTCTAGCTGGATTGCGCCACGGATCGCACGCACTGCCATGGTTATCGCCTGTTCTGTCCGTCGCGGCCTTCGTAGCCACCGCGATTATCGCCATCGCCAGATCGGCCACGGCCACCGCTCGAAGAGCCGCCGCCTGAGCGTGAGTCTTTACTGCGGGAGAATCCACCGGAACGGCCTTGTGAGCCTTCACCTGGCTTGGAACGTCCGGTTGGACGACCATTGCCGTTTGGTCGGTTTGGGCGCTGAGGCTTTTTGCCGTCTACCGGTCTCGGGGTTCTGGCTTCTTTGCCATCAGCCACCTTCAGCAGCGCGCTAACCTCCATTTTACTGAGTTCACGCACCTGTCCCGGTTTTAGCGGGCCTAACTGGATCGGTCCAAACTGGCGGCGAACCAGACCAACCACAGGGTGACCAACGGCCTCAAACATACGACGAACTATTCGGTTACGTCCGCTGTGCAAAACAATCTCAACTAGCGACTCATCGCTGGCAGCGTCCAGCAAACGCACCTTATCGGCCTGAATCGGTCCGTCTTCAAGTTCAATACCCTCGATGAGTTTGTCGATGCTGTCCTGCGAAATCGCACCCTTGATTCGCGCCCAGTAGGTCTTGCTAACTCCAAACGACGGGTGAGCCAGGATGTGCGCAAGGTCTCCATCGTTGGTCAGCAGTAGCAAACCGGTGGTCTCAACGTCTAGTCGACCAACGTTGAACACGCGCTCATACTTCAGCGAGTACTGGTTAAGGTCTGGGCGACCCATCTCGTCTTTCATGCTGCTCACAACGCCGAGCGGCTTGTTGAGGGCAAGGTAAATTTTTGAAGTGTCTAGCTGCAACGGGTTACCGTTCACAGTCACGGTGTCGTGTGCTGGGTCAATGCGGGTACCGAGTTCGGTTACGCGCTTTCCGTTTACCTTTACGCGACCCTCGATGATGAGCTCTTCGCAAACGCGACGGCTAGCAACGCCGGCGTTAGCCATCACCTTCTGCAGACGCACACCCTCAGTGGAGCGTGGTTCGTATTCATTCGGGTTATAAGTCAATGTCAAACTCGCTATTCGCGCTAGGTAGGTATGGGCTAATCAGAGGCAGTTCGTCCAGGCTGTTGATACCCAAGAGCTGCAGCATTAGTTCGGTGGTGCCGTAGTTTATGGCACCGGTTTCGCTGTCGGTAAAGAGTTCCGTGATCAGACCGCGGCTCAACAAAGTGCGAACCACACTGTCAACATTAACGGCTCGGATGCTTGCAACCTGACCACGACTGATCGGCTGCTTGTAGGCAATCACTGCAAGAGTTTCCAACGCGGCCTGGCTGAGCTTGGTTGGGTTCTCATTTGCAACGAACATATTCACGGCCCAGTCGTAGTGTTCGCGCACGTAAATGCGCCAACCGCCGCCCACTTCTCGCAGTTCAAAGCCGCGCAGTTTCGAACCGTTTTCGCCGTCGTAGTCAGCCTTCAACTCCTGCACAGCCTCGCGAATATCGTTCAGCGGACGGTCAAGTGCACCGGCCAGCGAGATCAGCGGAACTGGCGCCTCGGCAACCATAAGGATGGCCTCCAGCGCGGACTGCAGGTTTTCGTCGTCCACGGCTTGCGAGTGAATCGTTAGGTCTGGATCGTTAACTGTCATATTCGGCCCCAAGGGTTGAGAGTTGTTCGTCTGCAAAGTTGTCATCGCGCCAGGTGAGGGTCAGGTCGCCCAAAGGCGAAACCTGGTCAAAACTCAGCGCGGTCATTCGGTAAAGCTCCAAAATGGCAAGGAACCTGGCCACCACCTGAGCTCGGTCGGTTAACCCACCGATGATTTCCCTAAAAGTGAGTGGCTTCCCCGCACGTAGAAGGCGCACCACTTCGGCGGCCTGCTCACGAATGCTCACGCGCGGTGCATGCAAGTGAGTTAGCCCCACCGATGGAATCTCGCGCGGGGTTAGGGTTTCCTCGGCAAGCTTGGCGAACTCGGCCAACCCGGTAACCCAAACCAACTCGGGCTTTCGGTTACGGAAGCGCTCTTCGAGACGAACTTCACGCGGCATGCGACGGGCCTCGAGTGAAATCGCGGTGTTGAACCACGAAGAGATTTCCTTGAATGCTCGGTACTGCAAGAGTCGAGCAAACAACAAGTCTCGAGCCTCAAACAGGGCAACGTCTTCAGGGTCTACAACCTCGCCCTTTGGCAATAGGCTGGCAATTTTCAGGTCTAGCAGAGTTGCCGCAACCACCAAGAACTCGCTGGCCTGTTCCATTTCCTCGGCGTCATCGAGGCCTTTGAGGTAGCCAATGAACTCATCGGTAATCTTGCTGAGTGAAACCTCAGTGATATCCAGTTGGTGCTTGGAAATCAGGTTTAGAAGAAGGTCGAACGGGCCTTCAAAGTTGCTTAGGGTAAGCGAGAAGCCTGCGTTGACTTCTATTTCACTAAGCGGCGCAGCCACGAGCAACCAGCTCACGAGCCACCGTACGGTAGGCCTCGGCAGCTTCGGAATCAGGCGCAAATGCGGTGATTGGTAGAGCGGCAACCGTTGCGTCCGGGAACTTCACGGTGCGGTGAATCACACTGCGGAAAACCTTGTCACCAAATGCGTCGTGCAGACGCTCGAGAACCTCGCGGCTGTGGAGGGTGCGGCCGTCGTACATGGTTGCAAGAATTCCGTCTACCTGCAGCGCTTCATTGGTGCTCTCACGAACCTTGCCAATGATGTCCATCAGGAGCGCAACACCACGAAGTGCGAAGAACTCACATGCCAGCGGAATCAGCACGCCGTGAGCCGCGGTAAGCGCGTTCACGGTGAGTAGACCCAACGATGGCTGGCAGTCAATGAGGATTACGTCGTAGTCGTCCGAAACCTTCTTGAGCACGCGGCCCAGAACCTTCTCGCGACCAACCTCGCTCACCAGCTGAACCTCAGCGGCGGATAGGTCGATGTTGGCAGGAATCAAATCTAGGTTGGCAACCGCAGTCTTCTGGATAACAGTGTTCGGGTCCAGGTCGCGCTTCATCAGCAGGTCGTAAATGGTTGGCTCGTCCATGGCGTTCACGCCAAGTCCAACGCTCAGCGCACCCTGAGGGTCAAAGTCCACAAGAAGAACCTTGCGACCGTACTCGGCAAGCGACGCAGCAATGTTGATGGTGCTGGTGGTTTTACCCACACCACCCTTCTGGTTGCACATGGCAATAATGCGCGCTGGGCCGTGCGAGGCAAGAGGCTTTGGGGTAGCAAAACGAGTGTCTTTGGCTGCGGCTTTACTTGCCATCAAAACCTCCTGATTTCGCTGTGGGGATGCCTTTTAGCCTACCGCTAACTGCGGGCCCTTGGGTGCGCCAGAGCGTAGCTCTCCCGCAGCGAATCAACCGTTACCAAAGTGTAAATTTGCGTGGTTGCCACCGATGAATGCCCCAACAACTCCTGGACCACGCGAACGTCCGCTCCTCCCTCCAAAAGGTGGGTTGCAAAGGAGTGACGAAGCGTGTGCGGAGAGATTTCAACGCTGAGCTCGGCCGCTTCGGCCGCATCGCTGATGACCTGCCAAATGCTCTGTCTGCTCAACCTGCCACCGCGCTGGTTCAAGAAAACGGCTGGAGTTCCTCTGCCCTTGGCAACCAAGTGTGGACGTGTGCGAACTAAGTAGTTTTCCAGAGCCCGCTGCGCGTAACTACCAACCGGCACGATTCGCTCCTTTGAACCCTTACCAAACAGGCGAATCAGGGTTGGATCAACTAGGTCATCGATGTCTAGATTTACAATCTCAGACACACGTGCACCGGTTGCGTAGAGCAACTCAAGAATGGCGCGGTCCCGCACCCGAACCGGGTCAACGGCCGAGTCTCCAGTTTCGCTGTCCGGCTCAGGACCCGAGGCGGACAGGAGGGCCAACACCTGATCCACGCTGATGGCCTTAGGCAGACGCTTGGCCGCCTTTGGTGGGTGAACCTTGTGGGCGTTATCTTTGACCAGAACGCCCTCCAGCAGCAGGTATTTGTGCCAGCCCCGCACGCCGGCTAGGGTTCGGGCCACCGAGCTCGCCTTCTTGGTTGCAGCAACGTGCTCCACAAATGCTTCGATGGTCAGGTCAGTAACCTGAGCCAGGTCTGTGATTCCTTGCCGCTTCAAAAACGCAAGGTACTCGCCCAGATCTCTGTTGTATGCGGCCAACGAATTCTTGGCTAGTCCACGTTCCAGATTCAGATGGCGCAGGTACCTGTCGGCCAAGACTTCTACATTGTGTTCGGCCATCTGGAACCTAGCGCTTGCTCGGTGATACGCCCAGCCTGAACGCAGCCGCCATCACACCAACCACGGCACTCGGGCTCCGCATCTCAGCGCTCAAAACGCTATCAAGCGCTTCCTGAAGTGGGAACCACTCAACCAACATGTCGGTCTCTTCACCCTCAAGTTCCAGGTTGTGTCCAACGTGCTTCAGGTCTTGGGCCAAGAAAACAGTGATTACTTCGTCGTTTCCGCCGGGGGTGGTCATGAAACTGGTGAGTTCGCTCCAAGTTTCGGCTTCATAGCCGGTTTCCTCAAGCAATTCGCGCTTTGCGGCATCGATGCGAGGTTCGCCAGGAACGTCCAAAAGCCCAGCAGGAATCTCCCACAGGTAGGAACGCACGGGATGACGATACTGGCGAATCAAGAGCACGCGCTGCAAATCATCGATGGCCAAAATGGCTACAGCCCCTGGATGCTGAACGAACTCGCGAACCAACGGCGACCCGTTGTAGTTGAACGTTTCGCGAACGATGTTCCAGATGCGGCCAACAAACGGCACCTCGGTCGCAATGACCTCAGGTGTCGAAAGTTGGTCTTTAGGCATCTGAGCCGTCGAAGATCTTGTTGGCGGCACGACGCTCGAGGGCTGCCTCAATCAGGCCGCGGAACAGCGGGTGGGCCTTGGTTGGGCGGCTCTTGAACTCTGGGTGCGCCTGAGTTGCAACATAGTAAGGGTGCACGTCTGCAGGAAGCTCCACGTACTCAACCAGGTGGCCGTCAGGCGAAGTGCCACTGAACACAAGTCCTGCAGCCGAGATCTGGTCGCGGAATGCGTTGTTCACCTCGTAGCGGTGGCGGTGGCGCTCCTCGCTGGTGTTACTGCCGTAAACGCCGGCAACAATCGAGCCCTCCTTGAGAGCCGCAGTGTAGGTGCCCAAACGCATGGTTCCTCCCATGTCGCCGGCGGCAAGAATGTCTACCTGCTCGGCCATGGTGGCAATAACGGGGAACTTAGCTTCTGGGTCAAACTCGGTGGAACTTGCGCCTTCGAGTCCAGCCTTGTTGCGAGCGTATTCAATAACCATGCACTGCAAACCAAGGCATAGGCCAAGGGTTGGAATGCCGTGCTCACGAGTGAACTTGAGTGCACCAAGCTTGCCTTCGATTCCACGAACGCCAAAGCCGCCTGGAACGCAGATACCATCAACGTCGCTTAGCTGTTCGGCCGCGCCTTCAGGGGTCTCGCAACTGTCGCTGGCGATCCACTTGAGCTTCACTTTGGCCTGGTGGGCAAAGCCACCGGCTGTAAGTGCTGCGGTTACACTCAGGTAGGCGTCTGGCAGGTCAATGTACTTACCCACCAAACCGATGGTGACCTCATGCTTTGGCTCGTGAACTGCGTTCAAAACCGGAGTCCAGTGATCCCAGTTCATCTCGCCGGCATTTAGGCCAAGGTGCTTGATGATGTAGCTGTCGAGGCCCTCGTTGTTCAGAACCTGGGGGATGTCGTAGATACTGGCGGCGTCCGCGGCGCTAACCACGGCCTTCAGGTCCACGTCACACATGAGTGCAATCTTGTTCTTGATGTTGGATGGCAAAGCGCGGTCGCTTCTAAGCACTAACGCATCTGGCTGAATGCCAATGGAGCGAAGAGTAGCAACCGAGTGCTGAGTTGGCTTTGTCTTCAACTCGCCCGATGGCCCGATGTAGGGAACCAACGAAACGTGCACGAAGAAAACGTTTTCCCGGCCAAGTTCGTGACGAACCTGACGTGCCGCTTCGATGAACGGCAAAGACTCGATGTCACCAACGGTGCCGCCAATTTCGGTAATGATTACATCTGGCGCTGGGGATTCTTGTGCCTGCAAACGCATGCGGCGCTTGATTTCATCGGTGATGTGAGGGATTACCTGCACGGTGTCGCCAAGGTACTCGCCGCGGCGCTCGCGCTGGATAACTGCTGAGTAAACCTGGCCGGTGGTCACGTTGGCACTCTGAGCCAGGTTGATGTCTAGGAAGCGTTCGTAGTGACCGATGTCCAAGTCTGTCTCGGCACCATCTTCGGTAACGAAAACTTCGCCGTGCTGGAACGGGTTCATTGTGCCCGGGTCAACGTTTAGATAGGGGTCCAGCTTCTGCATGACCACGTGCAAACCACGAGCTGTTAGAAGGTTACCTAGAGAGGCTGCCGTCAATCCCTTACCAAGGGACGAGACCACACCGCCGGTCACGAAAATATGACGTGTCTTACCGGATTCCATCGCATCTGCCATGGAATTAAACTCTAACATTCACGCGGTCTGGCTTTGACCAATAGGGGCCTTAAACACGGCGTTTTGCCCAAATAAGGGCGATAAATGTTGCGCTTCAACGCTCCGTGACAAGGTTGCTGGTTACTGGGCGTGCGGCCACTGCATCTTGGCAAGCTGCCATAGTTCGGCGGCGTGTGCTCGAGCCAGCTCGCTGTCGCTCATTCCCGACAGCATGCGAGCCAGTTCCTCAACACGAGCGACCTCGGTGAGGCTCACCACATCACTGGCGGTGAACTCGTTTGCGTGATTCTTCAGAACACGCAGGTGGGTATTGCTGAACGCCGCAACCTGAGCCAGGTGAGTAACCACAATCACCTGAGCTTGCTGTGCGAGTCTTGCAAGGCGCTTACCGATTTCGATTGCTGCCGCACCACCAACACCGGCATCCACTTCGTCAAAGATGAAGGTTGGATTGCTCTTGGTCTTGGCCAAAACCACTTCGATGGCGAGCATGATTCTGCTTAGTTCACCGCCGCTGGCGCCCTTGCCAAGCGGGCGAGGTTCCGCGCCTTGGTAACTGCTGAGCATAATGGCTATGTTGTCCGTGCCATGTGGCCCAGGTTCAACCGATGAGACCTCAACTACAAGTGTGGAACCCGGCATGGCCAAGGCATGAAGTTCGTCGGTAACCTCTGTAGCTAATCTTTCAGCTGCAGCCTTTCGTTCGGCGCTAAGTTCCTCACCGATGGTTCGGGTCTGCTGTTCGAGATCTGTAACCCTGGCTGCCAACTCGCTCAGCTGGTCGCCACTCGAGTCCAGGTCAAGTAATCTCAGCGATGCCTTTTGGCGATAATCCAAAACCTCTGCCAGGCTTGGCCCGTACCGACGCATCAGGGTGTTCAAAACTGCACGACGATTTTGGATCTCATCCAGGCTTCGGTCGCCTTCCACCTCTAGCGATGCAAGAATCGAGGCAATCTGGCTGGCAACTTCGGTTGCCTGAAAACTGATTTCCTTGAGCTGAGCAGCCAATGGCTCCAGGCGCGAGTCAAACTGAGCACCTTGCTCAAGGAACTTGCGGGATTGGCTGAGCAGGCCGATGACGTCCACCGAATCTCCGACATTCTCAGACGAAATGGCTTCGTGAGCGGCGGCGGCGGCGGTTCTAATGGTTTCGGCGTTGTTTAGCCTTTCAGCCAGTTCGCTGAGTTCAACATCTTCGTTTTCTTGAGGATCCGCCGCTTCAAGTTCATCAAATGCAGCTCGCAGTTCATCGGCCTCGCGAGTGCGGGCATCGCTCTGTGTGGTCAGTTCATTCAGTCGGTCCGCTGCGCCGCGCCACTCGTTGTACTTGGCCGTGTAGTTCTGCAGCAGAGTGGCTAGTGCCGGACCGCCAAAGGCATCTAAGGCTTCTCGTTGCGCACTCGCGCTCTTCAGCCGCATCTGCTCGCTCTGCCCGTGCACCACCACAAGTTTCTCGCCAAGTTCTGCCAGCAGTCCAGCGGGCACGGGACGCGCACTAATGCTCGCTCTAGACTTACCATCGCTGCCCACGGTGCGGCTAATGATCAGTTCCGACGGGTCAAATTCCACGTCAGCTTCCGCAAGACGCTCCGAAACTTCTCTTCCAACGGCACTGTTCGGGTCTAGCTTCCAGAGACCGTGCACGGCAGCTTGGTCCTGACCACGACGCACCGAAGCGCTGTCGGCACGTTCACCCAGCAAGAGCCCAAGCGCCGTGAGGATCATGGTTTTACCAGCACCGGTTTCGCCAGTTAGCGCAGTGAAACCTGGGCCAATTTGAAGGCGTGCCTCGCCAATAACGCCAAGGTCGCGGATGACAATTTCTTCAATCACGATTACTTCTTGTCTGGGCCACGCCAGCCCGAAACTGGAAGTTCAAACTTGCGAACTAGACGGTCGGTAAACGCGCCTTCGCGGAAACGTGCCAGCCGAACCGGGTGTTCACTTTGCTTTACTTCAACGCGAGCACCAGGCGGCAAGGCCTGTGTGCGACGACCGTCACACCACAGCTCACCGTGGCCGGCGCTGCGCTGCAGAACCTCAACGGCCAGCATGGAGTGCGGGCTAACCACAAGTGGACGAGAGAACAGCGCATGCGCGCTCAGTGGAACTACCAACAGCGCTTCCACGCTTGGCCAAACCACCGGACCGCCAGCCGAGAAGGCATACGCGGTGGATCCGGTTGGGGTGCTCAAAACAATTCCATCGCAGCCAAAGCTGGTGAGTGGGCGGCGGTCAACTTCAACCACCACCTCGATCATCTTTTCCGCGGCGCTCTTCTCAACCGTTGCTTCGTTTAGTGCCCAGGTACGGAACGCCACTCTGCCTTCAACCACAACGGAAACCTCAAGGGTCATGCGCTCGATAACGGTGTAATCCTTAGAAACCACCCTTGCCACCGCTTCGGCAATGCCGTCGCGCTCGCTCTCTGCGAGGAAGCCAACGTGCCCCAGATTGATTCCCAAGAGCGGAGTATTGGATTCGCGAACTATCTCGGCAGCTTTCAGAATGGTGCCGTCGCCACCTAGAACAATCACAACTTCGATGTCCCATACGTGCGCGTCAACACCCAAAATGCCAACTGCCTCTACCGAATCGGCTGCGGAAACCGACTTGGCGAATTCAAGAAGTTCACCCTGTTCTGCGCCAGTCATTATCGGCTTGATACCTTGCGATTGCAGGCTCGAAACCACTTGAAGCGTAGCCTCGAGAGCATCATCGCGGCGTGTGTGGGCCACAATCAAAACCCTTCGGGTGTCTGACACGGTGACCTCCTTCGCCTAGCTATTTGAAGTTCGCCAAAAACGTTGGTTTCCCCCAGCTTTCGCCGAGCTCCGCCTAACGCTCCTTAGCGAGCGATTCGATTCTGCTTGTCCATTCTTGCCGATTCTCGGGGCGTTTCCCATTTATCCACAAGAGATACTCAATATTCCCATGAGTTCCTGGCAACGATGACTTCTCCAGCCCGTGCACATGGAACCCAAGATCGTAAACACAATCCACAACCTGCTTAATCGCTCCTGCACGCAGACGGTGGTCGTTCACAATCCCGTTGGCGTGAAGGCTCTGCTTTCCAACCTCAAACTGCGGCTTAATTAGCAGCACAAACTCGGCGTCTGGAGCGGTGGTCACCATAGTCGGTAATACCAAAGTCAAAGAAATGAAACTCAGATCACCAACCACAATCTCAATTGGCGTCTTTGCCACATCGATGGTTACCCCCGCGTCCGCAGTGCGTTCGCGTAGCGACTCAGGTGTTAGCTCACGCGCGTTGAAGCCCTCAAGATTCACAACCTTACGATTACGGGCAAGCTCAGGTACCAACTGCCCGTGACCCACGTCGAGCGCCACCACCTGCCGTGCACCTTTGCGCAGCAGAACCTCGGTGAATCCTCCGGTTGATGCGCCAACGTCAAGGGCAAGTTTGCCTTCAATCTCGATCTCGGCAAATGCCTCTAGCGCCCCTGCAAGCTTGTGGCCGGCGCGTGATACGTAGTCGATTGCGTCCAGTACACGAATAGCGCTGTCCTCGGAAACATTTGAGCTGGCCTTTCGAGCCGGCTTTCCCTCAACTAGAACGCGCTCGGCCTCAACCAGATCCACAGCGTGACTTCGTGAGCGAGCCAAACCGCGCTCTACCAGAGCAAGATCAAGACGCATTAGCGGTCAGCAACCTGTCGCATTAGTTGTTTTCTGAAGGCGCGGCAGAGCCAGCCTTAACCTCGGGCGCTTCTAGCGCGGCCTCGAGTTGATCGCGAAGCGCACCGAAAGCCTCAGGCTGTTCGGAGAGCTCGAGCTGGCCAATGCGGTCAAGCTCTTGCTCGATACTTTCTTGCAGGTTTTCACTCATGTTCTAATCCTAAAAGGCTGGTTTCTGTGGGTTCACGAATCTACTGATACAGCGAGGTCTCAACATCCAGAGCATAAATCGGCAGTTCGCTGCCATAAATCACAGCACAAGCTGCGCGCAGAGACTCAACACTCTTCGGATCGCCATCAACCACCATCACCTTGTTTCCAAGTAACTCCACCAGTGACTTGCCACACTTGTAACCGCGCTTAGTGGCAACAGGGGTTTCGTATGGCTTCAACAGTTCGCCTAAATCATCGATGATGAACTTTGGACGACCTTCAGGCTTGATACCCAGAACTTCTTTGCGACCACTAACACCGGTGAGCACCAAAACCGAGTCGATGCCGGCACGGTTGGCACCGGTGATGTCAGTGTCAATTCTGTCTCCAACAAAAAGCGCCTTTTGAGCGCCAGTGCTGCGAACGGCAACGTGGAAAATCTCTGGCTCTGGTTTACCCGCTACCGGTGGAAGTATTCCAACAGCGGTATGTACGGCCGAAACCAGGGTTCCGTTTCCCGGTGCCATGCCCTTTTCACGAGGAATGGTCCAGTCTTGGTTGGTTGCAACCCACTTGGCGCCACCTTGAATGGCGTAAGACGCCTCAGCAAGGTCGGTCCAAGCCACCTCGGGAGCAAATCCCTGAATCACTCCGGCTGGCTGGTCATCGCTGGTTTTTACTAGTTCAAAACCCGCATCGATGACCGCGGTTCGCAACCCATCGCCACCAACAACAAGGACCTTCGCGCCGGCAGGAATTAGGGTTGCTAGTAGATCAACCCCAATCTTGGCGCTGCCGATTACCTGAGCGGGTAAGGTGTTGACACCGAAACCTTGGAGTTGCTCGGCAACTGTTTCAGGCGTGCGCGACGAGTTGTTGGTCACATAGGCAACCTTCACTCCGGCTTCCTGCAAACCGTTGATAACCGATGGAGCCGGCTCGATTGCGTGCTTACCCTCATAAACCACACCGTCAAGGTCCGCCAAAAGGGTGTCGTAGCTGCCCCAAATCAATGCCTGATGGGAAGCCGACTTACTCGTCACTTGACTTCTTCCACTTGGCGCGTGGACCATCAGCGGCATCAGAACTGTTGTCCGCTGGACGTTCCTCGGCCGGCTTCGCTGGCTTATCTAGGTGATCAATCCTGAATCCACCCGCATACTTATCGCGCTTCGGGCGGTCCTCGCCAGCTCCGCGATTGCGGTCACCCGCAGGTCGCCCAGAAGGTCGATCTGAGTCGCGACGTGGTCGATCCCTGTCGCCCCCGAAATCTCTCGATGGGCGAGCCGGGCGTGCATCACGATCTCCACCACGTGGACGTTCATCACGACCACCATCGCGCGACCCAAACTCACGGCGTGGGCGATCATCTCGACCACCACGGTCGGACCCGCGATCACGGCTGTCGCCACGACCTTCGCCGCGAACCTCTTCACGGCTGGTGTAAGGCTCAGGGATCACGTACTCCTCGATCACCTTCACGGTCTCGATAGCTGGTGCGTTCTTGGCCTCAAGTGCATCTATCGCGCGATCCGCGTAGTCGTGCCACTTTTGTGCCTCTTCAACGCGACCCAAAATCTCCAAAGTGTGCGCGTAGGCGCGGAACAGGTGTGGAGAGTAATCAAAAACGGAAGCTGGATTCAGCTCAGGAATTTCCAACTCGGCTAGGGCAAGGTCAAATTGCCCCTTATCCAGACGAGCGCCACTCATTGCGATTGCCAGGTTCACACGAACGCCAACATCAAGCTTCTCGCGCGGAATGCTGCGACCTAGCTCGAGGGCCTTGTCTGGCCGACCCAGACCTCGCTCGCAGTCAACCATGATTGGCAGCTGATCGTCCTTGCCAGAAATCCTGCGGTAGGCCTGAAGTTCACGCAGAGCGAGAGCGAAGTCACCAACGGTGTAAGCCGTTAAGGCAAGCGTCTCTCGCACAATCCCAATGCGACCCGCACGATCGGCGGCCGCAATAGCGTGCTGGTGTGCAAGTTCAGGATCTGCATCCATGAGGAAGTTCACCATTGCCAAGTGCCGGGCAACCCGCTCGGCGTTCTCTGGGCTTAGGGTCTTCATTTGAACTCGAACCAATAGGTCTAGGTCGTTCTCGGTGATGTCTTCAGGAATCATCGGACTCTTGGCGCGCTCAGGGTCGCGTGGTCGCTCCACTCGGGTCTGCCAATCCGGACGTGGCGCGCCTTCGCGCCCCTCTCCGGCTCGACCAGGCCTGTCATTTCGAGGGAAACTCGTACGTCCTCCGCGGTCATCGCGTCGGTCTCCGCCGCGCCCTCCGCGGTCATTTCCGCGTGGTGCCCCGCTGCGTGGGCCGCGATCGCCACTTCGTGGGCGGTCTCCGGCGCCTGCAGGGCGGTCGTTATCGCGCGCAGGTCGCTCGGAGCGCTCCCCACGATCGCTCTGAGAACGCTGAGGGCGATCGCTATCGCGAGCTGAACCACCATTTTCAGCGTTCGAATCGTTCTTTTTCCAACCAGGACGGCCAGAATCGCCGCTCGAAGCGCGGTCGTCGTTGTAATCAGTCACGATTTCCTCCTGTTGAAATTGTAGTTAAAGCAAAAATGGCCACCTCGAAAGGTGGCCATTTTCTAAATTAAGTCCGGCGGTGTCCTACTCTCCCACAAGGTCCCCCTTGCAGTACCATCGGCGCAGAAGGTCTTAGCTTCCGGGTTCGAAATGTGACCGGGCGTTTCCCCTTCGCTATGGCCGCCGAAACACTATTGAGTTATGTGCA
>Ga0228703_1000226_pt1 | contig 45059 bp, 45 predicted proteins | sample McNCre217_Aug_MG_3_FD_178020 | JGI IMG/M metagenome (GOLD analysis project Ga0228703, IMG submission 178020) | Freshwater microbial communities from McNutts Creek, Athens, Georgia, United States - 29-17_Aug_MG | ecosystem: Environmental > Aquatic > Freshwater > Creek | place: USA: Georgia...
CACGGTCGGCATGGGCGGCAGAAGGCGCGAACTTAGGGGGATCGAGCACGATGGCATCGAAAGTCTTGCCCTCTTTATGGAACTGGCGCAGCGCGCCGTTCACATCGGCATCCATCATGGTGGTGCGTGAGGCGTCAAAACCATTCAAAGCCACATTGGCACGGGCGCGTTCAATCGCGGGACCGGATGAATCAATCGATGTGACATGGGCCGCACCACCCGCCAAGGCGGCCACGGTGAAACCGCCGGTGTAGCAATAGCAATTGAGCACGCGCTGGAATTGCAAACGCTTGGCGTAATCGGCAAACTTTTTGCGGCTGTCGCGCTGGTCCAGGTAAAAACCAGTTTTGTGCCCTTCGGCAATGTCGAGCGACAACTGCCAGTCGTGCTCGCGCAAGATGATGCCTGTGGGCCCCTCGCCGCGCAGCCATCCGGTGACGGGCTGCAAGCCTTCCAACCCACGCACGCCCGAGTCTGAGCGCTCGTACAGCTTGGTCAAGCCCGTCTGCTCGAGCAAGGCGTCGGCAATCTCGTTCTTCCAACGCTCCGTGCCGCTGGACAAGAACTGCGCCACCAAGGTGTCGTCGTAGCGGTCGACGATCAGGCCGGGCAAACCATCGGACTCCCCGTGGATCAGACGCACACCATTGCTTTGAATGTCAAACCGGCTACGCGCGGCGATGGCACGCTGGATGGAGCGTTTGAAAAATTCCGCGTCAATGCGCTGGCTTTCATCAAAGCTCCACACACGGGCGCGAATTTTGGAGGTCGGGCTGAAAGACGCCCAGCCAAGAAATGTGCCGCTGTGACTTTCCACCCGCACGGTCTCGCCCGCATCGGCGCCGCCTTTGGCGATGGCGCTGTCAAAAATCCAGGGGTGGCTGCGCAAGGCGGAGCGCTCTTTGCCTTCTTTGAGTCGAATCGTTTTCATTGACCCGATTGTCGCTGGTTTGCGTCACGCACGATGCCACGTGCTGGGGCAGGGGTGCGGTAGGCGATGAGGCGATTTCGAGGCGCGTCAGCGACGTATGAGCCTCAGCGCCTACCGCACCCCTGCCCCGGCACGTGGCTATTTTTTCCGAGCCCGCGGATGCGCTGCGTCATAGGCCTTGGCCAAGTGCTGAAAATCCAAGCGCGTGTAAACCTGCGTCGTGCTGATGTTGGCGTGCCCCAACAGTTCTTGCACGGCCCGCAAATCACTGCTGGACTGCAACACATGGCTGGCAAACGAATGCCGCAGCATGTGCGGATGCACCGGCGTCGCCAAGCCCGCCTGGCCGCTGCGCTGGCGCAAACGTTGCCAAATAGCTTGTGCCGTCAACCGTGTGCCGTGCTGCCCAATGAACAAGGCGGTTTGATGCGCGGTGGCGGCGTTCAAGCCCTCCGCGCGCACTTGCTGCCAGGCACGCAACGCCTCGATGGCCTTGCGGCCCACGGGCACGCTGCGGCGTTTGCTGCCTTTGCCCAGCACGTGAGCCTCGCCACTTTCTAAATCAATCCAGCCTTTGGCCGAGGCGCTGGCTTGCACATCCAAGCCCACCAGCTCGCCCACACGCAAACCGCAGCCATAAAGCAGTTCAACCATGGCCGCATCGCGACGTTCCAGCCAAGGGTCGGTCACGTCTTGCGGGGCAGAGAACTCGGCGAGTTGCACCGCGTCGTCCACGCTCAAGGCCTTGGGTAAAGGTTTGGGGGCTTTGGGCGCGCGCACGTCTTGCACGGGGTTGCTGGCGATCAAGCCTTCACGCCCCATCCACACATAAAAACCGCGCCAACCCGACAGAATGAGTGCAATGCCGCGACCACTGCGCCCGCCGCTGTGCATCTGGGCTACCCAGCGGCGCACATGGGTGGTTTGCACCGCGTCCAAGGCCACGCCTGCCTCGAGCGCGTAAGCGCTGAGTTTTTCAAGGTCGAGGGTGTACAGCGCCAGCGTGCGTTCGGCCAAACGCTTTTCGTAGCGGACGTGGTCGAGGTAGCGGGCGACCCAATCCATGGCGAGGCTTAGCGCAGGTGCGACAAGGCCGCGCTGGCCAAATCACCCAAGCGTTCCAAGAAGGCCGTCCCCATGCCTTCGTGGTAACGCTGAGGATCGGGCGAGGCCAAGACCAACAAACCGATGACGGGTTGTTCTGCCGCCGTTTGGGGCGTGTCTTGCGCACGAGTGGCACGCAACGCAATGAACGCGACGGACTGCGCCGCATCAGGCTCGGGCAACCACTGCACAGCGTCAAACGCGTTGTTCATGCCGACATACGGCGTTTTCAAGCTGTCCGCGAATTCTTTGATGGCATCGATCACGCCCACCGCAAAGGGCTCGATTTTGAAGGTTTCATTGACGTCCCACACCTTGATAGCCACCTGAGGCACCATGAAGTCGTGCTGGATGTGGTCGGCGATGGTGTGGGGCAAATCGCGTGCATTGGTGGTCATCAACAGGGTTTTGACCCAGCGCTGCATGCGCTCGATCAGCACCTCGTTTTCAGTGCCGTGACGCATCATGTCCATGCTGCGCAGCTCCAAGGCTCTGATTTTTTCGCGCAGCATTTCGGCTTGGCGCTCTTGCAAGCTGACCGCGCGTTGGCCGTGGGGGCTGGTCAATTTGACAGCGGCCAACAGCTCTGCATGGCGTTCAAAAAAATCGGGCGTGTTGACCAAAAAATTGGCGATGTCGTCTTCGGTGATGGGGTTCATGGCTGCGTTGTTCATAAGGTATCTGGAATAGTGATTTCGCCGTGAAACACGGTGGTGGCGGGGCCGGTCATGCGCACGGGGCTGTCGCCGCCCGGCCATTCGATGGTGAGTTCACCGCCGTGGGTCTGCACGCGCACACGCGCGTCGAGCAGGCCCCAGCGAATGCCCATGACCACCGCCGCACATGCGCCAGTGCCACAAGCCAAGGTTTCGCCTGCGCCGCGTTCAAACACACGCAAGCGCACCGCACTGCGGTCGAGCACTTGCATAAAGCCCGCATTCACGCGTTTAGGGAACGCCGCGTGGTGTTCAATCCAAGGGCCTTGCACGCTGACAGGAGCAGTGTCGACATCGGCCACCACTTGCACCGCATGGGGGTTGCCCATCGAGACGACACCTACCCGAGGTGCATCGCCATTGGGGAGGGTGAGTTGCCAAGCCACGGCATGGGCAGCATCGGTGGGCTGAGCTTTCGCATCCAATGCTTGGGCGTGTTGCGGATTGAACGGCACCTGGGGCAGTTCAAACACGGGCGCGCCCATGTCCACAGTGACTTGGCCATCGGGCATTTCTTGCAGCGTGATCACGCCGCCATGCACTTTGACGCGCACCGTGGTTTTGTCTGTCAACCCCTGTTCGCGCACAAAGCGCACAAAACAACGCGAGCCATTGCCGCACTGCTCCACCTCGCCGCCATCGGCGTTGTGGATGACATATTCAAAGTCCACGTCAGGCGAGGGCGCGGGACGCACAGTCAGAATTTGGTCGGCACCGACACCAAAGTGGCGGTCCGCCAAATAGCGGTACTGGGCGGTGGTAAGGTGAAGGCGCTCGTGGGTCTCGTCCAAGACCACGAAGTCATTGCCTGCACCTTGCATTTTGGTAAAGCGAATTCGCATGGCCTGATTATCGACGACCCATGTCGCTCAGTGGTCAAGCCCATCCACACAGACGGTTTATGCTGATGCCCTTCTTTTCATCCACCGCACACGAGAACACCTTATGCGCATTCCAGCCTGGACGCCCGAACAAAAACCACAACCCCATGATTTGGTCGACGCCATCTTGGCCCGACGCGGTGGTGAGCTCATCAACCTCGACCGCGCCTTGCTCTGGAGCGAGCCTGTAGCGCGTGGTTGGAATGTGTATTTGAAAAACGTGCGCACGGGCTTGCCCACCAGCCGCAGACTGTGCGAGCTGGGTATTTGCACCGTGGCCTTGCTGACAGGCGCGCAGTACGAGTACCACCACCATGCGCCCGACTTTTTGACCGCAGGCGGCACCCAAGCCGAACTCGACGCCTTGAACCGCGTGGTGCAAGGTGATGCGCGCCAAACCGTGACCGATGCGGGCTTGGGTGAAGTGGAACGCTTGGTGGTGCAGTACGCCGCGCAAATGACACGCGATGTCAAAGTGGAAGACAGCGTGTTCGCCGCCTTGAAAGCCCGCTTCACCACCACCGAGCTGGTGGAGTTGACCACGGCCATTGCCACCTACAACATGGTGGCGCGCTTCTTGGTCGCGTTGCAGATCACGCCCGAAGGCGAGCCACAGCGCTAAACCTGCGACATCAAAAGGCCGATATCAATCGGCTTTGATGTCGTTGTCTTTGACCACCTTGGCCCAGACGGTCATTTGTTTTTCAATGAACGCGCGGGCTTGTTCGGGGCTGCCGCCGGTCACGTCAATGCCCTGAGCGTCCAGCTTTTTGGCCACCTCTGGGTTTTTCAGCACTTTGTTGAGTTCTTCGTTCATGCGCTTGACGATCTCAGGCGGTGTTTTCGACGATGCCAACAACGCCCACCACGCAGGCGCTTCAAAACCGGGGTAGCCGTTTTCGGCAATGGTGGGAACGTTGGGCAAATCGGCCGCGCGTTTGCTGGTAGTCACCGCCAAGGGGCGCATGCGACCACTGTCGATATGCGGCTTGGTCACAAACACCGAGCCGATGGACAAAGGCACATGGCCTGCCACCGCATCACTCATCAAAGGGCCGCCGCCTTTGTAGGGCACATGGGTCCAGTCCACGCCTGCGTTTTTACCCAGCAAAGCCATGGCCAAGTGGCCCAAGCTGCCGTTGCCGATGGTGCCAAAACTCACATTCTTTTTGGCTTTGGCAGCGGCCACCACATCGGCAAAAGTTTTGTATTCGGAGTTGACGTTGGTGGCCAACACCATGGGCGAAGTGCCCACCAGCACCAAAGGCAGCAAGTCTTTTTTGCTGTCAAACGGCATACTGGCCGTCAGGCTGGGGTTGACGCCGAAGGTGTCAAACACCACCGCAAAGGTGTAGCCATCGGCTGGCGCTTGCACCACGGCGGCGGTACCAATCGTGCCCGAGGCACCGCCCCGGTTTTCCACAATCACGGATTGACCCAGTTGCTGCGACAGGGGCTGCGCAATGATGCGCGCCACTTGGTCCACCGAGCCACCGGGCGGGAACACCGCGACCAATTTGATTGGTTGCTTGGTCGGCCAAGCTTGTGCCATCGCCAATGACGACACACTGAGTGCAGCCAATGCCAAGGTGCAGCCCAGCGCTGCTTTGAACGTGCGACGTTGCATGGTGTGTGTTCTCCAAGAATGTTTGTCTAGGGCAGAATTGTTGGTCAAACCAAGCTTTGAAAGCTTGCGGCTTTTACGCATCGGGTAAACACGCAGAGGCAAGCTCTTCATAATGTCTGCATGGTCCGTTCTACCCAACTCCCCCATCCCCAGCGCGAACCCGCGCGTTTGTTGTCTGCTGCCACCGTCTTGCTGGTGCGCGATGGCCCGCAAGGCCTAGAAGTGTTGATGACCCGCCGTTCCATGACGGCGAGCTTTGCCCCAGGTGCCTATGTGTTTCCCGGCGGCGGCATTGACTCAGCCGACCATGCCGCCCACCCTCACGCCCGCCGTCGCCCGACCCAAAGCGACTTGCACCTCACACAAGCCATTGCCGCCATCCGTGAGAGTTTTGAAGAACTCGGCATCTTGCTGGCCCGGCACGCCAATGGCCAAATGGCCAGCACCGCAGACATTGCCGCGCTCGATCGCAAAGCCAGCGCAGACGCGTTTGCCACCCAATGCCAGACTCGCGGCCTCACGCTCGCTGCCGACGAAGTGTTTGTGTTGGCCCACTGGATCACCGACCGCGATTTGCCACGCCGCTTTGATGTGCCGTTCTTGGTCGCACGCATGCCCGATGCACAAACCCCCGTGGCTGACGAAAAAGAACAATTCGAACCCGTGTGGGTGCGCCCCGCGGATGCACTGAGCCGTCACGCTGAAGGCAATTTCTTCATCATCTACCCCACCATCCGTACCCTCGAACGTTTGCAGAGCTACGCCACGGTCGACAGCGTGCTGGCTGCCTGCGCCAGCGAGCAACCGTGGTTCACCAGCTGCCCACGCGCCGCTTGGTTGGGAGGCGAAGAGGTGCGCTACATGGAGCACGAGCCCCCCTTTGGTGAACTCGCCCTCACCTGCCCCGATGGGCAAATCCTGCATCACCTTGATTGGGTGACCGATCAACCTGTGCTGCTACTCAAAAACGTGCAGCGTCTCACGGCACCTAACCCCGGCGTGATGACGGGCCCTGGCACCAACAGCTATCTGGTAGGCGACCCCGACACAGGCTATGCGGCCATCGACCCCGGCCCCGCTGACGCCGAACACTTAGACCGTTTGTGGCGCGCCGCAGGCGGCAACATCCGCTACATCGTGTGCACCCATTCACACCCTGACCATTCGCCTGGCGCAGCACCCTTGCAAGCCTTATGCGCACAGCATGGTCACCGCCCACCCGTGTTGGGTTTGCCGTCGCTGCCCACAGCACGTGCACACAGCCACTTCACACCGGACCGCGCCTTGAGCGATGGCGAGCTGCTCATCTTGCAAGGACCAAGCACCACCCACACCTTGCGCGTGGTGCACACGCCGGGCCATGCGGCCAACCATGTGTGTTTGGTGCTGGAAGAAGACGGCCTGCTGTTCAGTGGCGACCATGTGCTCAACGGCAGCACCACGGTGATTGACCCACCCGACGGCAACATGGCTGACTACATGAACGCGCTCGACAAATTGCTAGACGCTTGCGAGCAAGACCACATCGAATTCATCTTGCCTGCCCATGGCCATGTGCTGGGAAACCTATGGGATGAACCGTTTGACGCGCGCGCCTGCATCACACACTTAAAGAACCACCGCCTCAAACGCGAAGCCAAGATTTTGGGGGTGATGCAACAGCTCCCACACGGCAGCATGGACGATTGGGTGAAGCTCGCCTACGACGATGTGCCGCCGCGTTTGTGGCCGGTGGCGATGCGTTCGCTGTTGGCCCATGTGGAGCGAATTCGGTCTCTTCAATGACGTTTGCCATGCAGCAACGCGATGTTCATTTCGGCCGATAAGGTGCTGGCGTAAAACTTTTCGATCATCTCGACCGACGTTCTGGCGTTTCTGGCGAGCGTGAGCAAATCGATGTTGCCGCCGTAAATCAGACGGAACGTGATCGACGTGTGGCGCAGGCTATAGAGCGAACGGTTCACGCCGTGTGGACCTTGTTTGAGTCCTAGCTCTTTCAAGATCCAATTGAATTGCCAGCCAATCACGTCCAAAATTAATGAACGATTCTTCTCTTCTGGAAAAAACACATAGTCATCGGGTTGTCCATAGCCATGACTCAGCTGTTGTTGCAATAAGCGCTCGTAGATACCGACTGCCGCAGGCAAACTGACCACCGGTGCTTTATGCCGTTTCACCTCAGGCAATGTGAGGCGTAAATAGTGAAACGTGCTTCGAACCACTTCCACGTGTTTGTTCTTCAACTGCCGAATATCCCCTGGGCGAAGAAATGTATAAATCATGAAACGAATCAGCAAGTTCATGCTGCCCGACATGCTTTGGTATTTCTTCCTCACCCACGCCCGTTTTCCTTCACCCCAGTCGGTAAATGTTTGTCCGATCAGTGTTTTTGATTTTTTCAAAATCGCGCGGTATTCCGTCACCGTGAAAGCGCCTCTTGAATTTGGCGGTGACTTGACCTTCGGAAACAAAGGCATTTGTCGGATGACCTGCTTTCTCACCAGCAACCTCAGCAGCTTTCGCATCAAGGCCAAGTAACCCACAATCGTTGGTGGAGCCAGATTTTGCGTGGTTAAAAAGCTGACAAATTGCTCCATCGTTTCAGTTTTAATCAACGCAAGCGGTTGTGCTTTTAGAAACTGAAATATCAGTCCTTCAAGCCTTCCTTGGGTCATCAAGTAAGACCCATGCGTGATCTCATCACGACTGAGTCGTTCGAACTCTGAAAGCAAAACTTCTTCAATTAAATCGTGCAGAAAGTTTTGGTTATCGATCTCGGCGACACGAAAGTGGTTGCTGTCTTGCGTAACTGCCTCGTCAACCACCCCCGTATTTTTCAAGCCTATATAAAAGTGTTGCGCCAGCATCGCTGCTTCTTGCTTGTCTGTGGTTTTCAAACTCTTAGCGATGTATTTCCCATGGTTAAAAAATCGAACTTGCCAATATTTACTGCCGGAGATTCTGAAAATTTTTAACTTATCGGGTAGCCCTTCTACCTTGGAAAAACTCTGCTTAATTGGAGAATTGCGCGCTTTAGGAACAAAGAAGAAATCTTCATTCGCAGAGACAATATTAGTCATATTGATTTCAAATCGCCTGTTAAAAAAGGATCATAGTTCGTAACCCATGAAAGTTATGAATAGCTTGATGGGAAGAAATTTTCTTCACTTTCTTCAGGCACTTTAACGATTTAACGCTGATACAAGGGTAATAACCCTCGTTGCTATCGCAGCACTGACCGCAATCGCTGCTTCTGCACAAACTACAACTGGTAAGCCTGGTGTTGAAATCCAGGGTAACTTTAACGGCGGCTACCAAGCCAACAGCTATAACGGCGTGAGCAGCAAAGGTATTGACCAAAACGGCGCTGGCACAACCCAAATCAACATCCGTGGTTTGGAAGATATCGGTGGCGGCATGGCCGCTTACTTCCGTGTTGAGAACGACCTCAGCATCATGAACAACGCCACCAACCAAGGCGTGTTGCCCACTTACGCAGCTTCTACAGCAGCTGCACTGACACCTGGTGCTAACTCCACCGTGCAAAAAACCACAACTGGCGTAGCTTCTAGCTGGGGCAACGGCGAATTGGCAGTTGGTTTGCGTAGCTCAGCCGGTGACTTCGCATTCGGCGCTTTGAACAACGCTGGCTTGGTTTACGGTCAATTGACTGCAGCTCCAACACAAGGCACTTCGTTTGCTGGCGGCTACGGTACCGTGTTGGGTGCTGATCCAACACTGACAGTTGTACGTTGGGCTAACAGTTTCCGTTACTTGACTCCTAACTACAACGGATTTGAAGGCTCGTTCATCTACGCTGCTAAGCAAAACCAAGCTTCTGTGCCTGTTTCTGCAACATCTGGCGTTGCAGTCACCACAACTTCTTTGGGCCTCGGCTTGAACAACCAAGTTGGCGCTAAAGAATTGGGCTTGAAGTACGCTCAAGGTCCTTTGAAAGTTGCTTACGTTGCTTCTAAAACCAGCATTGACAGCTTCTGTGCAGCACCATCAAGCTCAGCATTGACTAACTTGTCTGGCACTGCCGGCACTGCAAACAACCCTTGCTTCTCTGCAACAGTCTTGGCAACTGGCTCAGCCATCTTGACAAACCAAGACAACAAGCAAAGCGGCTTGTTCGGCAGCTACGACTTGGGCGGCGGCTGGTTGGTGACTGGCGCAACACAGAAAACCACTTTGGGTCAAATCGGTAACCTGACAACTGGTAACCAATCTGATCGCACTGCTACGTTCTTGAATGCACAGTACACAACTGGCGCACACACTGTGTTCGTGTCTAACGGTAGCGTGAAAGAAAACGCTGCTGCAAACAAGTACAACGGCAATACTTCTAAGTTCACAGGTGTCGGTTACAACTACGCTTTGAGCAAGATGACTTCTTTGGTCGCTCGTTACGAACAGTTTGACGACCAAGCTCGTATCCTGCCTTTGACTGGCACTACTGCTTACACTTCAACACAGGGTACAGACGCCAACAACCTGAAGCGTGTTCGCAGCATGCTGGGTATCAACATGAACTTCTAATCCCCACGCTGGCTTAGCCAGTTAAGGATTTAAAAGTCTAAAACCCCACCGTGGCAACACGGTGGGGTTTTTAATTTTTATAGTTTGTTTTTTGCAGACTACCGTCGCAGCTTGGCATGTGCTGCTCGCGGGAAATAGTGAGTAACGCATTACGCTTGCGTGAAAGTTTGATCACAGATTTGTGACACGATTTGCCCGACTTTAGTCACAGTCATATTTGATGTATCTAGATTTTTAGTTCTAGATGATTTCAGATCTTCGTGACGCACGGGTAAACACCCATGCATGTACCAAAACGTACATAGACAATGTGTACCAAAACGTACATTGATCTTTGAGGGGTGTTTGTCTATGTTTCAGATCGTTCTGAGGCGCTTGGTAATGTCGGTTCCACTGGTGTTTGTGGTGACATTCCTGACTTTTCTTTTGAACAGCCTGGCACCCGGTGATTTGGCGCAAACAATTCTGGGCGCCGATGGCACGCGAGAGCAATACGAGGCTTTGCGCATTGAGATGGGGCTGGATCGCCCTCTGGTCATGCAATACATCGGCTGGCTGGGTCACACCTTGCAAGGCGATTTGGGCTTGTCTTACTTCACCAAAGAAAGTGTGTCCTCGCTGGTCAACGCGCGCTTGGGTGTGTCTTTGTCAATCATGGCGGGTGTGTTGCTGATTTGTGCCAGCGCAGGCGTGCTGTTGGGCGTGGCCAGTGCTTTGCGCGGTGGCTGGGTAGGGCGTGCGATTGACACCTTGTCCTTGCTGGGCTTGATTTTTCCGTCGTTCTGGTTGGCCTTGGTGCTGATTTCTGTGTTCGCAGTTTGGCTGCAGTGGTTACCCGCAACGGGCTATGTGATGTTCAGCGACTCTCCCGCCGAGTGGTTCGCGAGTTTGGTCCTACCGGTGGTGTCGGTGGCCTTGTATTCCATCACCAGCATTGCCAAGCAAACACGCGACGCCATGAACGAAGTGATGGGGCGTGACTACATACGCGCTTTGCGTGCCTGCGGTTTGCCAGAATCGTCGGTGGTGTGGAAGCACGGTTTGCGCAACGCGGCTTTACCCGTCGTCACTGTGTTGGGTTTGGTGATGGTGGCTGCCATCAGCGGCACGGTGTTTGTGGAGCGCGTGTTTGTGTTGCCTGGGCTGGGCAGCCTGGCGGTGAGCGCTGCACTCAACAAAGACATTTTGCTGCTGCAAGGTGTGACGCTGTATTTCACCCTGATGACGATTGCCATCAACCTGTTGGTGGATTTGAGTTACAGCTGGCTCAACCCCAAGGTGCGTGTGTCATGAATTACGTTTCTCGTTTATTCAAACGCCCGCTGGCTGTGTTGGCCTTGGTTTGGCTGCTGTGTTTGGTCCTTGGGGCTGTGTTGGCAGTTCACATTGCACCCTATGACCCACTCGATCAAGACTTGTTGGCCATCAAGCAATGGCCTTCGTCTGAACACTGGTTGGGCACCGATGCGCTGGGGCGCGATGTATTGAGTCGCGTGCTGTTTGGTTTGGCGCCCACTGTGGCGGGCGTGTTAGAGGCCGTGCTGATTGCCTCTTGCATGGGGTTGAGCTTAGGGTTGACGGCAGGTTACTTTGGCGGCGCCTGGGACCGTTGGGTGCAGCAATACGTGAGTTTGGTGCAGTCGTTGCCCAACATCTTGATCATGCTGGCGGTGTTGGCTGTCTTTGGCCAAACCATGCTGCCTGCCATGGTGACTTTGGGGGTGCTGGGCTCTGCGGGTATCTCGCGGGTCATTCGCAGCGTGACCCTGGCTGTGCGTGAAGACCTGTACATTGCGGCGGCACGCATTTGCGGCATGAGCGATATGTACATCATCACCCGCCATGTGGTGCCCCGCATTGTGGGCCCAGTCATTGTGCAAATGTCCATGTTTGCCGCTGTGTCGGTGATTGTGCAAACCGGCATCAGCTTTTTGGGTTTGGGTGAACCACCGCCTGCGCCGACTTGGGGTGGCATGATTTTCGAGGCCTCGGCCAGCTTGAACGATTTTCCTTGGCTGCTGGTTCCCTCGGGGTTGGTGGTGGCCTTGACCATTTTGTCGTTTGGTTTGTTGGGCGACAGCTTGCGCGACGCTTCCACAGAAAAGTGGTCACGCCCGAGCCATCGCCGCCAAATCAAAGCCCGCCAAGCGGCACGCCCTGCCGATCTCCCCTCAGGTCAAGTTTTGTCCTTGCGCGATGTAATCATCACCACCGGTGAAGTTGAGCAAACACGAACCTTGGTGCACAACGTCAACCTTGATCTGGCACCTGGCGAAACGCTGGGCATTGTGGGCGAGTCAGGCAGCGGCAAAACGCTCACCAGTTTGTCGCTCATGGGATTGCTGCCCGCTGGCACGCAAGTGGTCTCAGGCACGTTGGTGATGGGAAATCACGTGATTGATCTCACCGATGAAGCCAGTCTGTCACGCCTACGTGGCAACACCATTGGCATGATTTTTCAAGAACCTATGGCAGCGCTTGACCCCTGCTTTACCGTGGGGTACCAGCTGGCTGAAGTGGTGCGCTTGCGCGGCAGCTGCAGTGAGGCAGCGCTACAAGCCAAAGTCATTGAGCTTTTGGAACAAGTCAAGATTCCAAATGCCAAAGACGTAGCAGCGCGTTATCCACATCAAATTTCAGGCGGCATGGCGCAACGTGTGGGCATTGCACGCGCACTGGCCAGTGAACCGCAGGTGTTGTTGGCCGACGAGCCCACCACCGCGTTGGACGTGACCGTGCAAGCCGAAATTTTGGATTTGTTACGCAGCCTGAGCCTGTCACGGCACATGGCCGTGATCTTGGTCACGCACGACTGGGGCGTGGTGGCCGATTTGTGCGATCGCGCCATGGTGCTGCGACATGGCCATGTGCTGGAGTCAGCCCCCGTGCTCGATTTGTTTCAACGGCCACAGCACCCTTATACCCAGGCCTTGCTGGCTGCTAATCCGCACAGTGCAGTGCCTGGCCAGGTGTTGCCCACGGTGGACGATGCCTTGATGGCTCTGCAAGGAAAAAACCAGCAAGGAGCAAGTGCATGAGTCAACCACCTCTGTTGCAAGTCCATGATGTTCGGGTCGACTTCACTCAAGGACGCGGCCCGGTGTTTCAGGCCCTCAAAGGCGTGAGTTTGCACATCAACGCTGGCGAAACCTTGGGTCTGGTCGGTGAGTCAGGTTCGGGCAAAACCACCTTGGGACGCGTGATTTTGGGCCTGACCGAAGCCACCTCGGGTCAGGTGTTGTTTGATGGGCAAGACATCACCCACTTGTCGCGAGCAGCAAGGCGTGAACTGGCGCGTGATATCCAAGTGGTGTTTCAAGACCCGTATGGCTCACTCAATCCCGCACGCACCGTTGGCGACACTTTGGCTGAACCTTTGTTGAACGACGCCACACTGACACGCCAGGATATTCAACGCCGCATTGCCGAGGTGCTCGAACGGGTAGGCATGCCTGTGGACACGGCCAGCCGTTACCCCAACCAGTTCTCGGGCGGACAGCGTCAGCGCATTGCGATTGCGCGCGCGGTAATTGGTAAACCACGTTTGGTGGTGTGTGACGAACCCGTGAGCGCGCTCGATTTGTCGGTGCAAGCACAGGTGTTGAACTTGCTCAACGAGTTGCAACACAGCATGGGCTTGGCCATGTTGTTCATCTCACACGATTTGACCGTGGTGCGCCATGTGTCACACCGCACTGTGGTGCTGTATCGCGGCGACATTGTGGAGCAAGGTAGCGCTGAGCAAGTGCATCACCACCCGCAACACCCCTATACACGGGCCTTGCTGGCTGCAGCACCAGTGCCCGATCCCATTGCCCAACGAGAACGTCGTCAGCAATTTGCTTTAGCCCGTCAGGCCATGGCCTGAGTTTTTGAATTTCAACAGGAGATACTTATGTCAGAGCACACGATTTCTCATCTCACCCACAGCGCTCGTCGAAGCGTACTGCGTCATGCCGTGGCATGCACCTGCCTGGCCACTGTGGCTGGTTTGTCTAGTTTGGCGGCGTTCGCGCAAACCAATAAAGTGCTGACCGTAGGCAGCGCTTTTTCGCCTTTGAGCATGGACCCAGCCTTGAGCGGCAATGGCCGTGCAGGCGTGCATTTGTCGCCCGCTTATGAACCTCTGATGCGCACCATGGCGGATGGCAAATTTGCCCCTGCTTTAGCCACCGCTTGGAGCATGTCGGCCGACAGCAAAGAAGCCACTTTCACCTTGCGTCAAAACGCCAAGTTCAGTGATGGCGAGCCCGTGACGGCCGAGGCAGTGAAAAAATCCATCGAATACTTCATCAGCCGCAAAGGACCTTTCTCGGCCAACTTGGCAACGCTCTCAGGCATTGAAGTGCTGGATAAATACAAACTCAAAGTCAAGGTGTCGGTACCACAACCGGCCTTGTTGTCCTTGTTTGACGCATACTTTTTGAGTGGCGACATCATCAGCCCCAAAGCGATTGAAAAACCCGACCAGCTTGGCAACGCCACCTTTGGCGCTGGTCCTTACAAGCTCGATCCTGCAGCCACCATCACGGGCAAGAGCTACACCTACGTGCCTAACGAACACTATTACGACAAATCGCGTATCACCTGGGACAAGGTGGTGATCACGGTATATGAGGATCAAAACTCTGGCATCCAGGCCATGAAATCGGGACAGCTCAAGCTCTTGGTGAGCGACCCCTTCACTGGCAACGCCAATGCCAATAACTTGGGCCCCAAGATGCGCATCCTCTCCGATCCTGTGCAATGGACAGGCATTGTGCTGACCGACCGTGAAGGCGTGTTCCAGCCCGAACTCAAAGACGTGCGTGTGCGTCAAGCCATCAACTATGCTTTGGACCGCAAGTTGATTTCGGATGCTTTGTTTGGCAAATTAGCCAATCCCACCCTGCAATTGCAAAGTCGAGGCTTCTTAGGCAATGACCCGGCCTTGGAAGCACGCTACTCCTATGACCCAGCCAAAGCCAAAGCTTTGCTGGCAGAGGCCGGCTACAAAGATGGGTTTGAGCTGAGATTGCAATACGTCAACAACACCTTGAGCCGCTTTTTAACCATGGCCATTGCCGGTCAGCTGAAGAAAGTAGGCATCAAGGTAGTGACTGAAGAGTTTCAAAATTTTGGCGCCATGAACACCGCAGCACGAAACAAAAAAATTGGCGCCCTGGTGTTTAACAGCAACTCTGGTGTTCCTAATTTGGCGCGCTTCCAAACCTTGGACCCCAAGGGCAGCTTGAACTTCCACGGTTCAGAAGACCCCACCTTGACCAAGTTGATGGCTGAAGCCGCACTGTTGCCACTCGACAAGGCAGAACCTGCCTGGAAAAAGGTCTACGCCCAGGTGGTGGAGCTGGCTTGGTTTGCACCTGTTGTGGCCAGCCACACCGTGTACTTCGCCTCCAGCGATGTCAAAACCCCCAAGATTGGTCAATCGGTGGTGATTGATTTGATCGATGTTGTTCCAACCAAATAAAAGAAAAGATCATCATGTTTGAACCCATTCAAAAACAAGCGCTCGATCCTGTCATTGTCGAGATGGAGCATCGCTGGCATGAGTCAGGCATTCCGGGTCTGTACGACGGCAACAACGGCCCCGTGAGCCGTGAACGTGCGCGTAATATTCGCGCCTTGCTCTACCCCAAACCCAATTTGCCTCATGGCGCCATGGAGCGCTTGCACATTGCGGGTCCTGGGGGCGATTTGGAGCTGCGCATCATTCGCCCTGCCACTGGCGAGCCTACAGGCACCTTGGTGTACTACCACGGCGGTGGCTGGGTGGTGGGCGATGTGGACTCCCACGAAGCACACGCCATTCGATTGGCCAATCGCGCAGGCGTGGTGGTGGTCAATGTCGACTACCGCTTGGCACCGGAACACAAGTTCCCTGCCGCGTACGACGATGCCGTCGCTGCCATGGTATGGGCCCACGCGCATTTGGCGCAGCTCGGTGGCGCCAACAAGCCTCTGGCGGTAGGCGGCGACAGTGCAGGTGGCAACCTCGCGGCGGCAGCGGCCTTGCATGCTCGCGATACAGGTATTGCCTTGGCGGCGCAATTGCTGCTCTACCCGGCCACCAATTTGCAAGGTCGTGATGGCCCAGAGAAGTCCTACCTCGGAGAACAGGCCGAGACTTTGGCGCGTGATCCACGCGCTTCACCACTGATGGCCACCACGTTGTCGGGCGTGGCACCTGCGCTGATCGGAGTGGGTGCGCACGACTTTTTGTACCAAGACAACATGACCTACGCGGCGGCGCTGCACAAGGCCGGCGTCAAGGTGGTGTTGTGTCAGTTCGACAACATCAACCACGGCTTCTTCAGCTACACCGCCATCTCTCAGCACTGCGAAGCAGCGGCAGAGAAGATGTGTGACGAGTTGCGTCACATGATGTTGGCCTGAGCAACGTGTCTGAGTGCGCGATGGATCCTGTCAAACAAAACATCTTGGAAGAAGCGCTTTCTGAGTTCGCCCAATATGGCTTCAAAGGCACACGCATAGAAGCCATCACAGAGCGCACACACACCAGCAAGCGGATGATTTACTACCACTTTGGTGGCAAAGAAGGTTTGTACAAAGCCGTGCTCGAATACGCGTACCTCATGGTGCGTGACGGCAGTTCCTTGAGTGACCGCGTCAAAGACCTTGAACCCTTGGATGCGCTGGCCATGTATGCAGAACACGCCTTTGACAATTTTTGTAAGTTTCCAAATTTCATCCGTTTGTCTTTACAAGAAAATTTGCAAGGGGCCAAGTTCTTAAAAGACTTGCCCAGCGTGGCAAAGATCAACCAGGACGGCCTTGATGCGCTGAAACAAATTTTGCGCAAAGGACAAAAGCAAGGTGTGATCCGCAAAGACATCACGGCGATGAATGTGTATGTCAACTTCGTTGGCTTGTGCAATTACCACATCTCAGCACGCAACAACTACAACGCGATTTTCAACTTTGACTTTGCGGATAAGAAAAACCAAGCTTCACGCAAGGCCTCCATTTGCGATCTCATCGTCCGTTATGTGAAGGTGTGAGACATGACTCCTGTTATTCCTCCCTTTGCTGAGTTGGCCTGGCAAGCATGGGTTGACATTGGGCCGCGTCAAGATTTGGGTTTGTCTGCGGCCGGCGAGCGCTTCATGATTCCGATTCTCGGAGGTCGCTTTGAAGGCCAGGTCGAAGGCGTACTGCTGCAAGGAAACGTGCTTGCAGGTGGCGCCGATCGCCAGTTGCTGCGCCCTGACGGGATCAAAGAGCTCGATGCTTTGTATGAAATGCAAACCCACGATGGGGCTGTTGTGACCATTCACAATCGTGTGCTGATTGACGATGCCGCACAACCTCAGCGCTATGTCATGTCGCATGTGCGCGTAACGGCGCCACAAGGCCCTTATGAGGTGCTGAATCGACGTGTCTTTGTGGGCACATTGCATCCGCTGCCTGCTGAACAACAAGCTGTTTTGATTCGTGTGTGGCAATTGAAAGTGTGAAGCTCGCCGATACGCCGGATTCTGTGCACAACGGTTGCCCGTTGTGTGACCGTCATTAATCTGGGCCGAGGGTCACCCACTCGGCTCGGTGCTACCTACCCGCCAACCGTTCCTGCGGATCACAAGATCAAGGTGATGCGGCGAACCGCACCCCTTGGGGCTGGCCTACTTGGTATTGCTGCGCGCAGAGATTGCCCGTTTCACCCGCACTCAAGCGGCTCGTCTCTGTTGCTCTGATCCTCACCTCACGGTGGAGAGGTGTTACCTCTTGCGCTGTCCTATGCAGTCCGGACGTTCCTCCCGTGCCTGGTTTCCCAGATTGCACCGGCGACGGCCTGGCGAGCTTCACGCCCTGATTATCGACGGATAATTTGCAACATCTCCATGACCTGCCCGATCACTACGGGCCACCGCCATGATTCGACTCTCTGAACTCAAACTCCCGCTGGCTGACTTGCCCGTTGAAGCCCGTCGCGCCGCCGATGCGCCCGCCGAAACCGACGAAGACCGCAAGCTGCCGCCTCACCCAACAGAGGCCTTGCAACGCCTAGCGGCCCAAGCCCTAGGAATTGCATCAGAGGCGATTGCTGAACTCGCCGTTTTCAAACGCAGCTTCGACGCCCGCAAACAAAACCTGCTGGTGGTCTACATCGTCGACATCAGATTGGCTGACCCAGCGCAAGAAGCGGCTCTATTGGCCAAACACGCCAACAACTCACACATTCAGCGCACGCCCGACATGACGTGGCACGCGCCTGCACATGCCCCCGGCGATTGGGGCGCACACGCAGGCGAACGGCCCGTGGTGGTTGGCTTTGGGCCATGCGGTATTTTTGCGGCGCTGGTGTTGGCGCAAATGGGTTTCAAGCCCATCGTGATCGAGCGTGGCACCACCGTGCGTCAACGCACCAAAGACACCTGGGGTTTGTGGCGCAAAAAGATTTTGAATGCCGAGAGCAATGTGCAGTTTGGCGAAGGCGGCGCGGGCACCTTCTCGGACGGCAAGCTCTACAGCCAAATCAAAGACCCGCGCCACTTGGGCCGCAAGGTCATGCAAGAGTTTGTGAACTTTGGGGCTCCCGAAGAAATCATGTTCGTGGCCCATCCCCACATTGGCACCTTCAAACTGGTGAAGGTCGTTGAAGGGCTGCGTGAAGAAATTATTCGCTTGGGCGGCGAGGTACGCTTTGAGCAACGCGTGGTGGACGTTCTTTACGAAGGCGAAGGTGCGAACAACAAGTCCAGCCGCAAACTGCAAGGCCTGCGCATTCACAACAACGCCACGGGCGAGACCTACACCTTGCCCGCACGTCATGTGGTGATGGCGCTGGGCCACAGCTCGCGCGACACCTTCACCATGTTGCACCGCCATGCGGTAGCGATGGAAGCCAAGCCTTTTTCAGTCGGTGTGCGGATTGAACACCCGCAAAGTGTGATTGATCGAGCGCGCTGGGGCCAACACGCAGGCCACCCCTTGTTGGGCGCGGCCGACTACAAGTTGGTCCACCACGCCCACAACGGCCGCGCGGTGTACAGCTTTTGCATGTGCCCTGGCGGCACGGTGGTGGCCGCCACCAGCGAACCGGGTCGCGTGGTGACCAACGGCATGAGCCAGTACTCGCGCAACGAGCGCAATGCCAACTCTGGCTTGGTGGTTGGCATTGACCCCAGCGACTACCCGACCGACCCAGCAGCCTTTGAGGTCGAACTGGGGCAAGAGGTAGGCAACGCCGTACGTCACGACACGCGCGATGCGCCCGGTGGTTTTCATCCCTTGGCAGGTCTTGTACTGCAGCGTCAACTCGAAGCCCACGCCTACACCTTGGGGGGCAGCAACTACGAAGCCCCCGCACAGTTGGTCGGTGACTTCATCGCCGATCGCGCTTCAACCGCATTGGGCAGCGTTGCTCCTTCGTACAAGCCGGGCGTGAAAATGGTCAGCTTGAACAGCGCCTTGCCTATGTACGCAATAGATGCCATGCGCGAAGCTTTGCCTGTGTTTGGGCGCAAGATCAAAGGCTATGACATGCACGATGCCGTGCTGACAGGCGTCGAAACGCGCACCTCGTCGCCCCTGCGCATTGACCGCGACAGCAGCACGCTACAAAGCCCCACCTTGGCGGGGCTGTACCCGGCAGGCGAAGGTGCGGGTTATGCCGGCGGGATTTTGTCGGCCGGTGTAGATGGCATTAAAGTAGGCGAAGCTGTCGCACAACAACTCATTTCTTCAAGGAGCACCCCATGAAAGCCCATAACGTTTTAGACACCATCGGTCACACACCGCATATTCGCATCAACCGGTTGTTTGGCAGCAGCCACCATGTGTGGATCAAGTCAGAACGCACCAACCCCGGTGGTTCGATCAAAGACCGCATCGCTTTGGCCATGGTAGAGGCCGCTGAAAAATCGGGGGCTTTGAAAGCAGGCGGCACCATCATTGAGCCCACTTCGGGCAACACCGGTGTAGGCCTGGCGATGGTGGCTGCAGTCAAAGGCTACAAACTCATCTTGGTCATGCCTGACAGCATGAGCATTGAGCGCCGCCGCTTGATGCTGGCGTACGGTGCTTCCTTTGATTTGACGCCCCGCGAAAAAGGCATGAAAGGTGCGATCGCACGCGCTGAAGAATTAGCGGCACAAACCCCGGGGGCGTGGATTCCACAGCAGTTTGAAAACCCAGCCAACATCGATGTGCATGTGCGAACCACCGCACAGGAAATCATTGCGGACTTCCCAGAGGGCGTAGATGTGCTCATCACCGGTGTGGGCACGGGCGGCCACTTAACAGGTACGGCCAAAGTGCTCAAAGCCAAATGGCCTCAGCTGAAGGTGTACGCGGTGGAGCCCACGGCATCGCCCGTCATCTCAGGCGGCGCACCGGCACCCCATCCCATCCAAGGCATTGGCGCGGGTTTTATTCCTAAGAATTTGGACACCACGTTGCTCGATGGTGTGATTCAAGTGGAAGCCGATGCTGCTCGCGAAATGGGCCGTCGCAGCGCCACTGAGGAAGGCTTGCTGGTCGGCATCTCGTCAGGCGCCACATTGGCCGCGATTGCTCAGAAGCTGGCAGAAATTCCAGCGGGTGCGACCGTGTTGGGCTTTAACTACGACACGGGCGAGCGTTACTTGTCGGTGGATGGCTATTTGCCGGTTTAAGCCCCAGGAAGCTGACATGTCTGACCGCACTGTGCGTCTTCACCGCGTTCTCAAAACATCTCCTGAAAAGGTGTATCGCGCTTTTCTTGAAGGCAATGCTTTGGCCAAGTGGTTGCCACCGTATGGCTTCACTTGCACCGTGCATCACCTTGAGCCACAAGTGGGCGGCACGTTTCGCATGTCGTTTCACAACTTTGGCAGTGGCAACAGTCATTCGTTTGGTGGTGAGTACCTTGAGCTTGTGCCCAACGAACGCATCCGCTACACCGACAAGTTTGAAGACCCCAACTTGCCCGGTGTGCTGGAGGTGACGGTGTCGCTCACATCCGTGATTTGTGGCACCGAGGTGAACATCACGCAAGCTGGGATTCCTGACATGATTCCCCTTGAGATGTGCTACCTCGGATGGCAAGAGTCGTTGGAGCAATTGGCCAAACTGGTGGAGCCTGATATTGCGGGCTGATTTTTTATCGGTACAGCAAGCGGTCTAAATCGGTCAACTCAGCCCGCGCCTCTTTGGCCAACTGCACTTGTTCTTTGAGCCAGCGTTTCAGCTCTGCGTCGTTTTGGATGCGACGCAAGTCACGTTCTAGCGTGTCCACCGTATGCTCTTTGTCGCGCAGTTGAATCGCGAGTGCGCGCGTCAAGCTCTCGGCGCTGATGTGGTCAAGTTCGTTCACCCCCAAGTAGTGGCGAATCTCGAACTGGGCTTGGGCTTCGTCTTCTTCCAACGCTTTCACTTGCTCTTTGAGCAGCAAGCACATGGCGTGGAGTTTGTCATCGGCCATGCGGCTCAAGGCCGCGCTGTCGATTTGTGCAATGTGCAATTGCAGCTTGAGCAATTCCGATAAATTCTTGCGGTCATACGCAGCGTTGACTTCGCTCATCAGCGCGGTCTTGCGCAAGCGCTCGGCTTCGTCAGGTTCGCGGTCGGGATGCAGGGCACTGGCCAACTGGCGATACACCGTGCGCAGCGCGGTGTTGGCATCCATCTTTTGTTGCGCGTCTTTGAGCTGTCGTGCGGCAGGTTTTTTCTTAGCCTTCTTGGCTTGGCGTTTGTCTTCTAAGCGTTGTTGCTGCTCACGGTATTGGCGCAAACCCGCCTCAAACACCGCCTCTGCTGTGTGCAAATCGTCCGCGCCATGCAAGGGCTTGCCGAACAAATCTTCAAACACAGCTTTGGCGTGTTCCGCACCGGCGCGGGCTTCTTCGGTCAAGGCTTGGGCATCTTCTTTGCTGTGGTGTTGATTGAACACGGCTTGCACTTGCACATCGTTCTTGTGCGCCAAGGCTTCGCACAAAGCGAGGATGATTTGCGTGGCACTGCGTCGGTGTGTGGCGGTGAGCTCAGCGTTGTGCAAACGCCCGTCTAAAAACAGCAAGAGGTTTTTACGCGCTGCGTCTTCTTGGCTCTTCAACGCGCTCATCGCCGCTAAGTGACTGCTGCGATGCTGGGCAGACAAAGCCTCTAGCGTGGCAATGGACTCGGACAACGCCGACACCCGCGCCAACAAGGTGTTGAAACGTTGTTGCGCTGGGGTTAAATCTGCTGAGGACTGAATGGCAACGGTCGCCACTGCCTGCGCAGGAGCGACCGTCCAAGGAAATTCAGAGTGGGTCAAAAATCAGCGCGCCGCTTGCAGGGCAGCGATACGCTCTTCGAGCGGAGGATGTGAAGCAAACAACTTGCCCAAACCACCCGTGATGCCCATGGCAGCCACGCTGGCGGGCAGCTCGCCCGCTTGCATGCTGTTCAAACGGGCCAAGGCATTGATCATGGGTTGCTTGTTGCCCAAGAGTTGGGCTGAGCCTTCGTCCGCACGGAACTCGCGGTAGCGACTGAACCACGCCACGATCATGCTGGCGACAAAGCCCAACACGATGTCGAGCACAAAGCTGGTGATGTAGTAGCCCATGCCAGGGCCACTGGATTGGTCATCTTTGCTGCGCAGCATGCTGTCAACAAAATAACCAATGACGCGGCTCAAGAACACCACAAAGGTATTGAGCACACCTTGGATGAGCGTGAGCGTGACCATGTCGCCGTTGGCCACGTGGGCAATTTCGTGGCCCAACACAGCTTCAATTTCTTCTTTGGTCATGCCTTGTAGCAAACCGGTAGACACAGCCACCAAGGCTGAGTTTTTAAATGCCCCCGTTGCAAACGCGTTGGGCTCACCTTCGTAGATGGCCACTTCGGGCATGGCAATGCCTGCACGCTCTGACAAGCGCTGCACCACGCTGACCAACCATGCTTCGTCTTGGTTGCTAGGCTGGTTGATGACATGCGCGCCTGTGCTCCACTTGGCCATGGGCTTGCTCATCAAGAGCGAAATGATGGCACCGCCAAAACCCATGATGAGCGAGAAGCCCAACAAGGCTGACAAGTTCAAACCGTTTGCGGTGAGGTAGCGATTGACGCCGAGCAAACTGGCGACGACCCCCAGCACCACCATGACAGCGAGGTTGGTGAGGACGAACAGAAGAATGCGTTTCATGGTTTCCTTTTCAGCGGGGAATACGAAACCCCGCTCTTTCGAATGGTAGGGACGAATTCTTGCAATTCAATGCGAGGGCTTTAAAAAACCACACAGAAACTAGGCCAAGCCATGTGGCTTTAGAACCACTTCGCGTTTAGGCCGGAACACATTCATGTCCTCGTAATAAGCCCGTTTTGCATTGGCGGTCCACCAGCCAGGCACGCCTAGAACTGGCAGTGGCTCGTACGGTTTGGTGGCGAGTTTGTTGGGTTGCAAATCTTGCACCAACCACGCATCGAGTTCGGCTTCATCGTTCGGATGGACGTCCTGACCCACACGGTAGACATGGCCTGTGATGGACTTGTACGGTGTGACGAGTTTTTCTAACAAAGCGTGACCAAACAGCACAAGGTGTACCTGTTGCCATAGGTCACGCAAATCGACAAACAAGGTGAGCCAATCGCGTGCTTGTAGCGCGTCCCAAACGACATCGGGCGCATGCATGAGGATTGCGTTTTCATCAAACAACGTGAGTGCATCACGTACAGGACCGCGTGTGGCACGCACACCTTGGGTTTCGATTTCGGCGGCTTGCAGTTGATTCAAGCGCCGCTTGGCCAGCGGGAAGCGGTGCCAGCACAAACCGTTGAAGAAATCGTGCAGGCCATCGCGCGTCGGCACTTGTGCTGTTTTGAAGATGAAGTCTTCGTAGGCTTGGCCCTCGGGCAGGGTTGATTGAGGGACGAACTTCACGTTGTTAGCGCCACCAAGAGCGAGGCCAGTTCCGTTCGTGCTCATACTCACTGCGCTCGCAAAATCGCCCGAGCCGGCACTGATCTCGCTCTTGGTTGGAGTTGGCAGCTCGTTGAGCGCAACAGCGACGCTTTGCTGTTGCAGCGCCAGGTGTGCCGTGCACTCACCCAGTTCGCGCCACGGCTCAAACCACGGTTGAGACCAATCAATCTCGGCTAAAACAGCGCCTGCAAAGCCCTCAATTTTTGGACTTAAACCACGCGCCAAGGCAGGGCCTCGCCAGAGCGCAAGGGTTTCAAATCTGCTTCGCCAAATGCAAAGCTCTCGGGCGGCGTCCAGCTTTCTTTGCGCAACGTGAGCGTGCCCGTGTTGCGTGGCAAACCGTAGAAGTCTGCGCCATGGAAGCTGGCAAAGCCTTCGAGTTTGTCGAGTGCACCTGCGTTGTCAAACACTTCGGCATACATGGGCATGGCCGCGTGGGCGGTGTAGCAACCCGCGCAACCAGTGGCGTGCTCTTTGAGGTGCGCGGGGTGTGGCGCGCTGTCGGTGCCCAAGAAGAATTTGGGCGATCCGCTGGTGGCGGCTTTGACCAAGGCTTGGCGGTGTGTTTCGCGTTTCAACACGGGCAAGCAGTAGTAGTGGGGGCGAATACCGCCGGTGAAGATGGCGTTGCGGTTGTAGAGCAAATGATGCGCGGTGATGGTGGCACCCGTGTACTTGTCGCTCGTCGCCACATACTGCGCCGCTTCGGCGGTGGTGATGTGCTCGAACACAATTTTGAGTTCGGGGAAATCTTTGCGCAGCGGAATGAGTTGTGTCTCGATGAACACGGCTTCGCGGTCAAACAAGTCGATATCGCTGCTGGTGACTTCGCCGTGCACCAACAACAACATGCCTGCTTTTTGCATGGCTTCGAGTGTTTTGTAGGTCTTGCGCATGTCGGTCACGCCGGCATCGCTGTTGGTTGTTGCCCCGGCCGGGTAGAGCTTGGCGGCGACTACGCCTGCGTCTTTGGCACGCACGATTTCGTCGCTGGGCAAGTTGTCGGTGAGGTAGAGCGTCATCAAAGGCTCGAAGCTCGTACCTTGTGGCACTGCGGCCAAGATGCGTTGTTTGTACTCCAGCGCTTGCGCCGCCGTGGTGACGGGTGGCTTGAGGTTGGGCATGATGATGGCGCGACCAAATTCTGCAGCGGTGTGGGGCACCACGGTGTTCAGGGCAGCGCCATCGCGCACGTGCAGGTGCCAGTCGTCGGGTCTTGTGATGGTGAGTTCTTGCGTCATGTTTTGATTGTCGACGAAGTTGGTGTTATCTCCAGACTCGTGTCATTTCAATAAATGGGGTACAACGAATTAACACAATATATATAAACAATTACTTCTCAGAAACCTGATGGATACAAGCGAAGGTGATGCTACATGTTCCGGTTTTCAACCGACATCGGAATGTTCTTCACCCTTGATCTATGAGGTAATCATGAAACTCTCAAAATTTGCTGCGGTAATTGGCGGTCTTGCACTTTTGAATGGTGCTGCTTTTGCTCAACCACCTCAAAGTGACACCTACGTCGAACTTGGTTATCTGAATCAGAAAATTACCGATAGCACCGACTCCACCAACAACGCGAGTCCAAAGGCGATCCGAATGATTGCAGGTAAAAATCTGTTCCCCCATGCGTCATTAGAGTTGATGGCTGCAATCAATAGCTCGAAAGGGACAGACACCCAAACTACACCTGATAACGTGTCGAGCAATTTGTATGGAATTTATCTCAAACCCAAAACCAATCTCACCAAAGATACGGAACTGTTTGGGCGTGTAGGTGTAGCCCACGCGTCGTTGAAATATGACAACGGCAATGGGTCTGGCGTGGCAACAAGCTATTCAGGCACCAAATTGTCGTATGGCGTTGGTCTTCAAACAAAATTCACTGACAACGTTTATGGCGCAATCGACTACATGTCTTATGGCAAAGTGAACACATCGTTGGCCAATGGAGATCGACTCAGCAACAATGGACTCACAGTTTCTGTAGGCTACAGATTCTGATTATTGATGGGTGCGCGAGGGATGCACTGACCTTGATGAAGGGTCAGTGCGCCAAGATCTTGTTCAAGAACTCTTTGGTGCGTGGCTGACGGTTCTCTGGGTGGTTGAAGAACTCGTCTTTCGAGCAATCTTCCAACACCTTCCCGCCCACATCCATGAAGATCACGCGGCTACCTACTTTGCGGGCAAAGCCCATTTCGTGCGTGACGCACATCATGGTCATGCCCTCATGCGCCAAGTCGACCATCACATCCAGCACCTCGCCCACCATTTCGGGATCGAGCGCGGACGTGGGTTCGTCAAACAACATCACGATGGGGTCCATGCTCAAGGCGCGGGCAATGGCCACACGTTGTTGTTGACCACCTGAGAGCTGGCCTGGGAACTTGTCTTTGTGCGCCATCAGGCCCACACGTTCCAAGTACTTCAAGCCATGGGCATGCGCTTCTTCCTCGCTACGACCCAACACCTTTTGCTGGGCGATGGTCAGGTTTTCGGTCACCGACAAATGGGGGAACAGCTCGAAGTGCTGAAACACCATGCCCACGCGGCTGCGCAATTTGGGTAAGTCGGTATCTTTGCCGTGCACGGCGATGCCGTCGACAAAAATCTCACCTTGTTGGAACGGCTCCAAGGCGTTGATGGTTTTGATGAGGGTGGATTTGCCCGAGCCCGAGGGACCACAAACCACCACCACCTCACCTTTTTGAATGTGGGTGGAGCAGTTGTTCAGCACCTGCACAGGGCCATACCACTTGGACACATTTTTTAATTCAATCACAGCAAACTCCAGCTCAATTTTTGAACGCGCATGCTTCGCTTGTCTTTAGCGAATGATGGCAATGCGCGCTTGCAAGCGACGCACCAGGGCCGAGAGGCCAAAACAAATCACAAAATAAACCAAGGCGGCCAAGATGTACACCTCTTCCACGCGGCCATAAATCTTGCCTGCCGTGACAAAGCCTTTGAGCAAGTCATAGGCGCCAATGGCGTAGACCAGGGATGTGTCTTGGAACAAGATAATGGTTTGCGTGAGCAGCACCGGAATCATGTTGCGAAACGCTTGTGGCAACACAATCAGGCGCATGTTTTGGCTGTAGCTCATGCCCAAGGCCTGCCCCGCCATCACCTGACCACGCGGGATGGACTGAATGCCCGCACGCATGATTTCGCTGAAGTAAGCCGCTTCAAAAGCCACAAAGGTGATGGTGGCCGACAGCTCCGCCCCGATGGAGCGCCCAATCAAAAATGGAATCAACAAGAAGAACCACAGAATCACCATCACCAAGGGGATGGAGCGCATGCCGTTCACATAAACAACAGCGGGCAATTCCAGCGCCTTGTTGCCTGACAAACGCATGAGTGCAAGGACAGTGCCAAACACAATGCCACCGACGGTGGCGACGATGGTCAGCTCTACGCTGAACAGCATGCCTTTCAACACAAACTTGTTGAAGATGTCCCATTCGACAAACGAAAAATCGAGTGCACCCATGCTCAGTGCCCCCCGCCTACATTGCCTGCGACTACCAATCCAGGAATTTGCATGCGGCGTTCGACCAAGGCCATCACACGGTTGACCGCAAAAGCAGACAAGGTGTACAGGGCCGTGACGGCCAAATACACCTCAATGCCACGCGAGGTTTCTTCCTGCACTTGCATGGCGTACATGGTGAGTTCAGCAATGGACACGGCAAAGGCCACCGATGAGTTCTTGAGCAAGTTCATCGACTCGCTGGTGAGTGGAGGCCAAATGGTGCGAAACGCAATCGGCAGCAACACATAACGGTAGGTTTGCCAAGTGGTAAAGCCCATGGCCATGGCCGCATAGCGCTGGCCGCGAGGCATGGCTTGGATACCAGCGCGCAGCATCTCGGCCACGCGCGAGGAAGTGAAGAAGCCTAAGCCCAGCACCACCAACACAAACCCCGGCACTTGTTGCATGACCGGAAAAACCTTGGGCAACACAAAGTACCAGAGAAAAATTTGGACCAACACGGGGATGTTGCGAAACAACTCCACCCACGCATTGGCGAATCTCGCTAACCAAACATTCAAACGCGTGTCTTGTGGCAAGGTGCGCAGAATGCCCATCAGGCATCCCGACACCATGGCCACCACCCACGCACTGCCTGCGACGGACAGCGTCCAGCCCCAGGCGTCAAACATCCACTCGAGGTAGGTGCGCCCCCCACCATCGTCTTCGAGAAAAACCTGCCAATCGAGTGTCATGTGGTGCGTGCTTCTGAATTACTTCTTGGCGTAGGCTTCGACAGGCTTGTCGTTAGGCGTTGCCCAAGCGGCCTTGTTGGCATCGCTGGCAGGCATGCCCAGCTTGATGTTCTTGGGAGGAATGGCTTGCACGAACCACTTGTCGTAGAGCTTGGCGAGTTCACCCGATTTGGCCATGCCCGCGATGGTGTCGTCGGCCAATTTTTTGAACGCGGGATCGTCCTTGCGGAACATGATGGCAATGGGCTCGACGTTCAACACTTCGCCCACGATTTTGAAATCAGCCGGTGCTTTGGAGTTGGCGATGTTGCCAGCCAAGATTTGACCGTCCATCACGAACGCATCAGCACGGCCAGATTCAAGCAATAAGAAGCTGTCTGCATGGTCTTTGCCGAATACTTCTTTGAAGTCCACACCCGTGGCGCGTTCGTTCTTGCGCAGCAGTTGCACCGAGGTGGTGCCCGTGGTGGTGGCCACGTTCTTACCGTTCAGTTGAGCAATGGACGTGATGCCAGAGTTGGCGCGCACCGCAATGCGCACTTCTTCCACATAGGTGGTGAATGCAAAAGCCACTTGCTTTTGACGCGCTTCATTGTTGGTGGTGGAGCCACACTCAATGTCCACCGTGCCGTTTTCGGTCAGCGGAATGCGGTTTTGTGAGGTCACGGAGATGTATTTGGTTTCCAGCTTTTTGCCCACGGCCTTTTCGACATTGGCAATGATGCGTTGGCAAATCTCTACGTGGTAGCCCACATACTTGCCGTCACCTAAGGTGTATGACAAAGCACCCGATGAATCGCGCACACCCATGGTGATGGCGCCAGAGGCTTTGGCTTTGGCGAGGGTGTCATTGGCTTGCGCGAATGCGGTGCCAGTCAACAAAGCGGCAATGGCCAAGGTGAGGAGATGCTTTTTCATATGGTGCTCCGGTGTAGATGAGAGACGGGTAAAAATTGCATTCTAGAGACAAGCTTGCAAGGGGAATCCCTAGATTAAAACGTTGCCGACAGTGTTGTCACTACGCCACCGGATGTGACTTTGCGGACTTTCGAATACCACTGATCTGACACATACAAATTGCCAGCGTTATCGATGGTTAAGCCCGTCGGGGTATTGAATTTTGCAGCCGTGCCCGTGCCATCTGCGCTACCTGCTGTGCCAACCGTGCCAGCCAAAGTGGTCACCACTCCAGAGCTGATCACCACCTTGCGAATCACGTGGTTCGAGGAGTCGGCCACAAACAAGTTGGTGCCATCGGTGGCAATACCTGCGGGGTTGTTAAAGGTCGCAGCTGTGCCTGTGCCATTGGCTGAACCAGCCGTACCTACCGTGCCAGCCAAGGTTGTCACCGCCCCGGCTGAGCTGATGACGCGGATGGTTTGGTTCAAGGTGTCGGTGATGTACAGGTTGTTGCTGGCGTCCACCGCAATGCCGAATGGGTAGTTAAACCGTGCAGAGGACCCGCTGGCGTTGTCGGCAGAACCTATCGTTCCGGCATAACCCGCAATCGTTGTCACACCACCGGAGGTGATGTCTATTTTGCGAACAGTTTGGTTGTAGGTGTCGAGCACATACAGGTAATTACCGGCACCTGTGATGCCTTTGGCCACACTAAAAAGCGCAGCGGTCCCCGTGCCATCGGTGGAACCTACAGTGCCTGCCGTTCCGGCCAAGGTGGTGGTGACACCTGCGGTGGTGACTTTTCTGATGACGTAGTTGTTGGCGTCTGCAACATACAAGTCACCACCCAACGAAGTGACCGCAAAAGGCTCGTAAAACCTGGCGGCATTGCCCGTCCCGTTGGTACTTCCCGCATTGCCTGCAAGGCCTGCCAGAGTGGTCACAGAATTCGCTGTCAGATCCACCGCTTGAACGGTTTGATTGTCTGCATTGGCAACATAAAGCTTGGTGGGCGTTGCCGCATTGTCTAAGGTCAGGCCAATGATGGTCGAAGCAGGCGTTGATGTACCACCGCCGCCACCGCCACATGCAACCAAAATGGCAGAAAGCGCTAAGAGTGAAAGGATTTTTATCAGCTTCACGATGGACTCATTTCTTGCAAGTTGCTAGGACCGGCTGATGGTAATTGCTTTGTCCCTCACTTAGATGAAATGCCATGTAAAAAACCCCACCGTGTTGCCACGGTGGGGTTTTAGACTTTGAAATCCTTAACTGGCTAAGCCAGCGTGAGGATTAGAAGCCGACGCGCAGACCAACGAATGTACGTGTACGCTTGTGGTCAGCAAAAGCGGCTGGTGTTGTAAAGCCAGCAGTGATAGGCGTCACAGCTGTTGCAGGAGCAGCGTCTGTACCACCGTTAGCTTCTGTAGAAGTCAACATCGAAGCATCGTCTGTCACAGACTCATACTTGGCGTACAAGGCAACAGTCTTGCTCAAAGCGTAGTCAGCACCCAAACCAGTCATAGTAGTTTTGAGGCCAGAAACTTTCTTCACTGAAGAGCTCACAACCGACAAGGCCAACTCAGGAGTAGCCATGTACTTCACAGCATAACGATCAGCACTGTTGCTAGTTGAACCAGTGTCGTTCTTCATGGTTTGATGGCCATAGTAAGCTGTGAAAGCGCCATAGGTATAGTTACCACCGATGCTGTTGGCTGTCCACTTCTTGGCTGTTTGAGCAGCGCCGGAAACGTCACGAACGCCGTTGGCATCGTCGATTTGGTTCACTGCGATCAAATTCAATGGGCCGTCACGGTAGATCAAAGCCAATTCTTGAACGCCAGATTGACCTTGCAAACCTGGGGTTGTGCTGACCATGTTGTTAGCGGCTGTGTCGTTCTTTGGACGGTAAGTCAATGAACCGATGGTGTTGGCGAACGAAGGAGTCAAGTAACGAACGCTGTTGTCCCAACGCACTTTGGCAGAAGAACCGTAACCGCTACCCACAGTAGCCATGGTGATACCGTAGCCGCCACCGACTGATGTAGCAAATGGGTTGCTGAACTGGTTGAAGTCCAGAGCGGCGTTGTTCACAGCGCCGATGGCCAAGTAACCGAAGTTACCGCCGATACCGGCTTTGACTTGACCGTTACCCCAGCTAGAAGCGGCTTGTGCGCCAGTGCTATTGGTGGTGGTGACAGCTGTAGAAGAAGCGTAAGTACCGTTCAAAGCAGCAGAACCAGGGTTGGTCACATAGCTGGTAGGAATGATGTCGTTTTCGAAGAAGAAGTCAGCCTTCATGCCGCCGCCCAGATCGAACACGCCAGCGAAGTCGATTTGTGAAGTGGTAGAACCGTTGTGTGCAACAGAGTTCACTTTGTTGCCGCCTTTGTAGTTCAAAGAAGCATAGCCAACGTCAAAAGCGCCAGTGATCAGGACGCCGTTGCCCCAAGCTGGGCTAGGGTTAGCACCGCTGGGCAGTTGTTGAGCGAAAGCGCCAGTAGCGGCGAGTGCTGCGATAGCAACGAGGGTTTTTTTCATTTCAAGGTTCTCCAAGGTTTGAACAAGGTCTCCGGTCGCCCGGGACAACCTCCGTTTTCGGGAAGTTGTTGCTATTGAACCAGAGAGCGCTCGCTGTATCTATGACGAGGCTCAAAAATAAGACATTTTCGTTGCAGACACGCAACATCCATTGGCAATTACTTATCGATTTGGACAGCATTTGCCAACCCTAAAGGGTTAACCCCAGACGTCCAAGTTAGCACAGTAAACTTCCAGCATGGACGCTTTACTCATCGCCGCTGACAGCGCTTTGCGCACTGTATTTGCCACGCATCGCGCCAGCCGTCCAACGCCGGGCTCCTCATCTCAAAACCTTGATGGCGAGGTAACTGTTCCCTTAAGCGACGCTCAAAAACAAGAAGCCGCTGCGTTAATGCGCGTGAACCATGTGGGTGAGGTGTGCGCCCAAGCGCTGTACACCGCACAAGCCTTGGCAACACGCGATACCGCCTTGCGTGCTCACCTGCTCGCGGCCAGCGATGAAGAAACTGACCATCTGGCGTGGACCGAAGAGCGCCTCAAAACACTCGGCGGGCGCACCAGCTTGCTCAACCCGCTGTGGTACCTGGGCGCGTTTGGCATTGGCTACGCGGCTGCGAAATTGGGTGGCGATCGGGTGAGCTTGGGGTTTGTGGTGGAAACTGAGCGTCAGGTCGAGGCGCACCTACAAAGCCATTTAGACAAATTACCAGCGCACGACACCGCATCGCGCGCCATCGTGGTGCAAATGAAGGCCGATGAAATCAAACACGCCCAAGAAGCCTCGGCGGCGGGTGCCAGTGAACTACCCGCCCCTGTCAAAGGCTTGATGCGCTTGGCCGCCAAGGTAATGACCACCGTGGCCCACCGCGTTTAAAAAACTCAAGCCTCTACCAGCTCAAAGCTGGTGGTAATTTCCGCCGTTTTTCCCAACATGATGCTGGCCGAGCAGTATTTGTCATGGCTCATGGCAATGGCGCGTTCAACCGCTGCTGCAGGTACGCCCTTGCCGGTCACGGTGAAATGCATGTTGATGTGGGTAAAGACTTTGGGATCTTCGGAGGCGCGTTCACTGACGATCTTGACGCTGCAACCACGCACATCGTGTCGACCGCGTTTCAAAATCAGCACCACGTCATAGGCGGTACAACCGCCAGTGCCCGCCAGCAACATCTCCATAGGACGCGGCGCCAAGTTTTGTCCACCGTTTTCGGGCTTGGCCGCATCAGGTGCGCCATCCATCGCCACCACGTGGCCGCTGCCCGTTTCGGCCACAAAGCCCATGCCTGAGCGGGTGCCGCTGTGGCCGGTCCAACTGACAGTGCATTCCATGTTTTTCTCTCCTGTGATCTGATGCCCAATTGTCTGACAAATGTTGCAGCGCAACAGAAAATGTATACACTAGAGGCTTGTCTCCTCCACCCTCAAAAGTGGATTCAGCCCCAAGTTGCAAAACTTGGGGCTTTTTTTATCTGCTAAACCATGCTGATGACCAATCGCTTGCCACAAGCCTGCGCATAGCGACGCAAGGTACTCAAAGATGGGGCATGGTTTCGATTGCCCAAACTTGATTCAATCCTGGCCAACACAGGTTGGCTCACCCCCATGCGCTGCGCCACATCGGCTTGAGTCAACCCAGCATCTTTACGTGCTTTCAACAGCTCAGCCAACGCAGCAAACTCATCTTCCAAGGCGTCATAGGCCTGTCGAAACCCTGGATCAGAAATGCGCCTCTGTGCAGCGGTCTGTTTTGGATTAAACGCGATAGGTTTGAATTTTTCTCGGACCACGTCAGTCATGAAATACCTCTTTCATACGTTGCTTCGCCAAACGAAGTTCTTTGATCGGCGTTGCCTGCGATTTTTTGATGAATCCATGCAAGATGACTATCTGCCGCCCTTTCACGCAGCAAAAGAACGCTCGACCAATCCCCTCTAAACCACGCGCCCGAATTTCAAACAAGCCGTCGCCCATCGCTTTTGTGTAGGGCATGCCAAGGCTGGGGCCGCTCACCGCCATTTGTTCTGAAATACGCACAAAGCTGGCATAAACACCAACAGGCCATCTTTCGATCTGCGTCTGAACAGATGCCCTAAAGAACAGAATTTGATAGCCCATATTTTATAGCATGCATGCAATATTGGAACAACGATCAGTTCTCTGACTTTCTGGCAAAACCAAAGACAAAGCACACCGCAAGACTCAGAGATTGCGGCACTGCGGCTTAAGAGACAATCAGCGCATGTCTACCCGCACCCCCAAGCCCCGCGCCCTGCAGCCCGCCGATTACCTGAAAAAAATCTTGACCGCCCGTGTGTATGACGTGGCGACCGAATCTGCGCTGGAGGTGGCCAAAAACCTCAGCCGCCGAATTCACAACACCGTGCTTTTGAAGCGTGAAGATCAGCAGCCCGTGCACAGCTTCAAACTGCGTGGCGCTTACAACAAGATGGCACACCTCACGCCCGCACAGCTGAAAAAGGGCGTCATTTGTGCCTCCGCAGGAAACCATGCCCAAGGCGTGGCCTTGGGTGCCAAGCGCTTGGGTACCAAAGCCGTCATCGTGATGCCCGTGACCACGCCCGGCGTGAAGATCGAAGCCGTCAAAGCTTTGGGCGGCGAGGTGGTGTTGGCCGGTGAAAGCTATTCCGACGCCTACCAACACGCGGTCATGCTGGAAAAGAAAAACGGCATGACCTTTGTGCATCCGTTTGACGACCCCGATGTCATCGCCGGTCAGGGCACGATTGCCATGGAAATGCTGCGCCAGCATCAAGGACCGTTGGATGCGGTGTTTGTGGCCATCGGCGGCGGCGGCCTGATTGCGGGCGTGGCCAACTACATCAAAGCCGTGCGCCCCGAAATCAAGGTGATTGGCGTGCAAATGGACGACTCGTCCGCCATGATGCAGTCGGTGCAAAAAGGCAAACGCGTCACCTTGCATGACGTGGGCTTGTTCTCAGACGGCACAGCGGTCAAGCTGGTGGGCGAAGAAACCTTCCGTGTGTCCAAAAACCTGGTGGACAGCTACATCACCGTCGACACCGACGCTGTGTGCGCAGCCATTAAAGACGTGTTTGTGGACACCCGCAGCATCGTCGAACCGGCTGGGGCTTTGGCGGTGGCGGCCATCAAGCAATACGTGGCCGAGCACAAGACCAAAGGCGAAACCTACGCCGCCATTTTGTGCGGCGCCAACATGAACTTCGACCGTTTGCGCTTTGTCGCCGAGCGCGCCGAGGTGGGCGAAGAACGCGAAGCCTTGTTTGCCGTGACCATTCCGGAGCAACCCGGTAGCTTGCGCAGTTTTTGCGAGCTGATCGGCAAACTGCCCACCTTCGGTGGCAGCAAAACACCGCGTAACGTGACCGAGTTCAATTACCGCATGAGCGACCAAGCCAAAGCCCATGTCTTTCTCGGCTTGACCACCGGCGTGAAAGGCGAAAGCAGCAAGATGGCTGCCCACTTCACCAAGAACGGTTTTGAAGCGATTGACCTGACACACGACGAGCTGGCCAAAGAACACATCCGCCACATGGTGGGCGGCCACTCGAGCTTGGCGCACGAAGAACGCATCCTGCGGTTTGAATTCCCGGAGCGCCCAGGCGCCTTGATGAAGTTTTTGCTGGCCATGCGCCCTGGCTGGAACATCAGCCTCTTCCACTACCGCAACCAGGGGGCGGACTACGGCCGCATCCTGATGGGCTTACAAGTCCCCAAAACCGACAACAAGGTATTCACCAAGTTCTTGGGCGAGTTGGGTTACCCGTTTGTGGAGGAAACCCACAACCCGGCCTACCGTTTGTTTTTACAGCGCTGACGGCCCCGCAAACAGCCGCAAGGCATGCGGTATGGAACAAAAAGGCGCTCTGTCGAGCGCCTTTTTTATTTTTTCACGGGGAGGTCAAGTGTCAAAGTTGGCGCCCCATCCATTGCCGCCCCTAGGCTCACACGCCGACCTTGCGTTGATTGCAACACCAACCCATCGCTCACCGTTGCCCCCACGCGAAACGGCTTGGCAGGTTGGCCATCCACCCCGATCAACGCCGCACCAGCATTAGGGCCACCGGTCAGCACGCCCAACAGCTGAAAACGGCTGGCCAAACTCGGCGTTGCCGTCACTGGCAGCGGGGCTGCGCCCAAGCTGCGTACAACAGCCGTGTCATCCATCTCGGGCAAAGCCTGCGGCGGTGCAGCGGCCACGCCGGACACATCGCGCGCGGCACCCCAGCGCAACACCCAGGTCACGGCACTGAAGGCGACCAGCGCCCACACCACCAGCGCCAGCCATTTCGCCAGGCGCTCAGCAGACAGACCTCGCCCCCCAGAAAGCAGGGGCACAGCAGCAAATGAAGGGGATCGACGAAGCATGCGCGGATTATGATTCATGCATGAACACCCAACGCCTCCCCCATAAGCAGCCCTCAAAACCAAAGCGCCAACGTGGCTTCACGCTGATCGAGTTGATGGTGGTTCTGGCCATCATCGGTGTGCTCGCCGCATTGGTGGTGCCCAATGTGCTCAACCGCGCCGACGATGCGCGTGTCACCGCCGCGAAAACGGATGTGGGTAACCTGATGCAAGCCCTCAAGCTCTATCGCTTGGACAACCAAAACTACCCCACCACAGAGCAAGGCCTCAACGCTCTGGTGGTCAAGCCCACCGTGGGACCCGCGCCACTCAATTGGAAGCCCTACATCGACAAGCTGCCCAATGACCCTTGGGGCCGTCCCTACCAGTACATGAACCCTGGCATCAAAAGCGAGGTGGACGTGCTCTCCCTGGGTGCCGACGGCCAAGCCGGTGGTGAAGGCAAAAACGCCGACATCGGCAGCTGGCAATAAAACAGCCGCACACGCCGGTCATGCAGCGCCAACGTGGCCTCACCTTGTTGGAGCTGTTGGTGGTGCTGGTCATCATCGGCTTTGCCATGACCGGGGTGAGCCTTTCGCTGCGTGACAGCAGCCAAACCCAGCTCGAACGCGAAGCACAACGCCTGATCGCTCACCTGGAAGCCGCCCGTGCGCAATCGCGCACCAGCGGTATCGCACAGGTGTGGCGCATCACCCCCGAAGGCTATGCCATCGTGCGTTTGCCATCCCAAACGGGGACACCCGAACGCCAAGAAACATGGCTGAGTCCGAACACAGAGGCGCATATCGAGCCTCGCCCGTCCACCGCTGGCAATGTGACACCCATCAACCTTGTGGTGCTAGGCCCTGAACCCATCATCCCGCCAACCCGTATCACGCTGAGCCTTGCCAACCCCTCTGTGAGCGGCGCGCGCGCCGCTCATACCCTGCGTATCGCCACGAACGGACTGGCACCTTTTGAGGTCATGCCATGACACGACGTGACCAGGGTTTCACGCTGATCGAGGTATTGGTAGCGCTGGCCATCGTGGCCATGGCCTTGGCCACGGGGCTCAAAGTCAGCGGCGCACTCACTCGCAATGCGCAACGCCAGACCGATGTGCTGCTGGCCCAGCTGTGTGCAGACAACGCCATGCAGCAACTGCGTTTGTCGCAGCAACTCCCCGGTGTGGGCGACACACGCGTGACTTGCCTGCAGGCGAGTCGCACCTTCGAGGTGGCCTTGAGCGTGCGCGGCACGCCCAACCCGGCGTTTCGCCGCGTCGACGCCCAGGTATTTGACGCCGCCACCCCCGTTTTGCGCACCACCACGGTGCTGGGGCGCTATTGATGACACAGCAGATGACTCGGCAACGCGGCTTCACCTTGATTGAGTTGTTGATCGCCATCACCCTCATGGCGGTTCTGGCGGGCCTGAGCTGGCGAGGGCTGGACACCTTGGCGCGCACCCGTGAACGCACACAGACACGCATCCAGAAAATCGCCGTGGTGCAAACCGTGCTTACCCAATGGCAAGCCGATTTAGATGCCATGCAAGCCGTTCCCAAAATCAACGATGCAGGCGTGCTGTGGGATGGCCGTGTGCTGCGCATCACCCGCCGCGCCAGCACCCTCAGTGCAGAAGGCGCCGATACGGGCCTGTGGGTGGTGGGCTGGACACAGCGCAACGGCCAGTGGCTGCGCTGGCAGTCGCCAGCCATCACCACCCGCATCCAACTGCAACAGGCTTGGCAACAAGCCGAACGCTGGGGACAAAACCCCGGCACAGACGATCTCGTGTTTGAAACCGTCTTGCTGCCCTTGGACCAATGGCAGCTCAGCTACTTTCGAGGCAACGCCTGGAGCAATCCCCTCTCCAGCGCTGCCACCAACGACGGCGTCACATCGCCATCGACCCCCAACAGCACGCCACCAGACGCCATTCGCCTGCTGGTTGACCTGCCTGAGCACAGCGGCCTGAGTGGGCGCTTGACGCTCGACTGGGTACGCCCCAACTTCAGCAACACCAAATCATGACGCCCACCCATCGCCCCTCCAGCAGGCAGCGCGGCGCAGCGCTGTTGGCAGCGATGCTCACCGTGGCGCTGGTGGCCGCCTTGGCAGCCAGTGCGCTGTGGCAGCAATGGCAAACCACCGAAATCGAAGGCGCTGAGCGCCAACGGGCCCAGGCCCGCTGGTTGCTCAATGGCGCGCTCGATTGGGCGCGCGTCATCCTGCGTGAAGACGCCCGTGCCAGCGGCACAAACGCCAACACCGACCATCTGGCCGAGCCCTGGGCCGTGCCTTTGCAAGAGGCGCGCTTGTCCAGTTTTCTATCATCCTTGCCCGACGGCAGCGCCGATGTGGAAGACACCCGTTTGACGCAGCAAGTTTTTTTGTCTGGCCAAATCAGCGACCTGCAAGCACGCCTCAATGTGAACAACTTGCTGCAAGGCGACAAAATCGACAACGTGGCCTTGGCCACGTTTGAACGCCTGTTTGATGCCCTTGGTGTGCCACCCCAACAATTGCAGTTACTCACCCAAGGGCTGCAGGCGGCACAGCGTCAGAGCGAAGGCGCGCCTTTGATGCCTCAGCGGGTGTCACAACTGGCTTGGTTCGGTCTTTCCCCGGCCACGCTGGCGTTGCTGGAGCCGCACATCACCTTGCTGCCCGGCAGCACCCCCGTCAATGTCAACACCGCCAGCGTTCAGGTGCTTTATGCCAGCGTGCCGGGCTTGAGCATGTCCAGCGCACAGCGTTTGGTCAGCCAACGCGCCAGCACCCATTGGCCCACCCTGGACGCGTTTCAACAAGCAGCCGCACGGACTAACTTACAAAACACCCACAGCGTGAACACGCATTTCTTTGAAGCACTCGGACGCTTGCGCATGCCCCACACCACGCTGTTGGAACGCTCGTTGGTGCAACGCGACGAATCGAACGTCAAAGTGCTCTGGCGTGACTCGGGCCAGTGGACGCAAGCATCGCCAAACACCCCGTACCGCGGTGGGTTGGCGTCTCTACAATGACCGTTCTCATGCTGATCATTGCATTGCCCCACACCTCTGCCCAAGCCGCGACTGGCTACGCCCATGTGCATTCGGATGGGCAGTCGGTGCTGCGCAGCGCCACAGGCCTGGCCGCCACCTTGTCGGTGCATGCGGGTGAAGTCGTGGCCGTGGTGCCCTACAACCGCTTGTCATGGCTGACTGTGCCCCTCCCCCCCAACAGCCAGGGACAGCGTTTGCGCGACATCTTGCATGGCTTGCTGGAAGACCGCTTGCTCGACGACCCCGAGCAATTGCACATCGTGCCCGACCCGCAGGCTGCGACGCTCGCACGCAGCGGCGGACTTGTGCAGGTTGCGGTCTGTGACAAACAATGGTTGCGCGAAGTGCTCGCCCCATTGCAAACCGCAGGCATCACCGTGCAACGCCTGGTGCCAGAGTTCACGCCGACCGAGACACCCGTGTTGCATGTCATGGGCACGCCCGATCATTCGCACACGGTACTCACGCACAGCCAAGGCGTGACCTTGCTGCCGCCCAACACGGCACAGTGGCCCGCCTTTTTCGATGTTCGTCAAGCCGATGTGCAAATACAAGCCGAACCGGCCATGGTCGCGCGCGTGCAAGAACTGCTACAGCGTCAACCCATGCTGCAAGCCGCCAGCCAGCGCTGGGTGGGAGCTTGCCAATCGGCATGGAACTTGGCCCAAGGCGAATGGGCCCAGGGACGCCAACAGCGCCTGTGGCGTCAGCTGCAAGGCGCTTGGCAAAGCTTGCGCCACGCGCCCGCCTGGCGCCCTGTGCGGGTGGGACTTTTGGCCATGCTGGCGGTACAAGTCATCGGGCTCAACACCCTGGCCTGGCGCGAGCAGCGCGACCTTCGCAGCCAGCAAGCCGCCCTGCACACCCTGTTGACAAACACCTTCCCCTCGGTGACCTTGGTGATTGACGCGCCGCTGCAAATGCAACGCGAGGTCGAGGCCTTGAAGCAGCGCTCGGGCGCCAGCACCAGCACCGACTTGGAGCCCTTGCTCGCCGCCTTGGGCGCCGTCTTGCCCGCGGGTCAGCAGCCCACGCAGCTGCACTTTGTCAACCAAAGCTTGCGCATCCAAGGCCTCACACTCGACACCCCACAGACCAGCGCCGCCCAAGCAGCGCTGCAAAGCCGTGGCCTGAGCCTGCGCCAAGAGAACAACGATGTGTGGCTGTTGCAAGCGGAGGCGGCACGATGAGCAACGCAGCCCGCGCCCCCATCCGCGCCGCACTGGCCACGCGCTGGGCGCAGTTGTCGCCCCGTGAACAACGCGCACTGACCTGGCTCGGTGCCTTGCTGGCCCTGCTGCTTTGTTGGCGTCTGGCCGTGGCGCCTGCCTTGGACACGCTGCGCAGCAGCGAAGCACAACGCAAGCAACTCACCCAACAGCTGGCTCAGATGCAAGCCCTGCAAGCACAAACCTTGGTGCTCCAACAACGACCTGTGCTCTCACGCGATGAAGCGCTGCGCACTTTGCAGGGTTTAAGCCAACCCTTGGGCAAGCAACTCGAACTCACTGTGCAAGGCGAGCGCGTGTCCGCGCAACTCAAGGCCATACCGGCACAAGCCCTGGCCCAATGGCTCACCCAGGCTCGCACCCAGGCTCAGGTGCAACCCTTGGAAGCGCACTGGGTGCGCCAGAGCGGGACGCAGTGGGACGGCACCCTGGTGCTGCGCTTGCCCAGCGCCAAACCCGCCAGCAAAGGCAGCACACCGTGAGTCGCAACATGCATGGCGGTATGCATTGGGCAGCATGGGGCGCAGCCGTGGGATGTGTCACGGCCCTGGTCACGCAAGCGCCTGCGCACTGGTTAGCCAATGCCGTGGCACAAGCCAGCCATCACCGGATGCTGCTCACCCAGCCAGAAGGCACGGTGTGGCATGGCTCGGCCTCATGGGTGCTGAGTGACGGGCAAATCGGTGCGACGTCGGCCATGGCACTGCCATCGCGCGTGCAATGGCAACTGCGCCCGCACATCGATTGGGCCCGCCTCAGCCTGGGCTTGCGGGCACAACTGAACGCCGCTTGCTGCACCCCGCAGCCTTTGGTCATCGATCTGAACCCGCGTTGGCAAGGCGTGCAAGTTCACATCCCAGCCCATGCGTCGAATTGGCCTGCCGATTGGCTAGTCGGCTTGGGCGCGCCCTGGAACACGGTACAACCCGAAGGCCAATTGCAATTCAGCACACCCGGCTTGACACTGCAACGCCACGCTAGCCAAGTGCAACTCGATGGGCAGGCGCAAGTGCAACTGCAACAACTCTCCACCCGCTTGTCCACACTGCAGCCTTTGGGCAGCTACCGCGTCCGTGTGCAAGGGGGTGACACAATGGCCATCAAGCTCGACACGGTCGAAGGCAAGCTGCAACTGCAAGGCGAAGGGCAGTGGCTCCAAGGCCGTTTGCGTTTCAAGGGCGAAGCCTCGGCTCAGCCGGAGTTTGAAGCAGCGCTGTCTAACTTGCTGAACATCCTCGGTCAGCGCCGAGGAAACAAATCGATCATGGAACTGGGTTGATACAACGACGTCATCGCGTATATGCCACACCAACACACACCTCTTTCAACACGCACGCCCTCGGCTTCTTTGGGCTTGCGTTCGGCTTTATGGCTGGCCATCGGCTTGTGGCTGACGCCCACCGTGAGCTATTGGGCTGGGGCCCATGCCGCCCCGCTGACCAAAAAGGCTGCCTCGGCTGAACCGATCACGCTCAATTTTGTGAATGCTGAAATCGAGTCGGTGGCCCGCACCCTGGCCACGCTGTCCAACCGGAACTTGGTGGTGGACCCCCGCGTCAAAGGCACGATCAACCTCAGTACCGAATTGCCTGTCTCGCCCAACGAGGCGTGGAGCCAGTTTTTAGCCGCGCTGCGCTTGCAAGGCTTTGCCATGGTCGAAACCAAAGGCCTGTACAAAATAGTCCCTGAAGCCGATGCCAAACTGCAAGGCGGTGCGGTGCAAGAAATTGAACGCAGCAATGCCAACGGTGGCAGCGGACAAATCGTCACCCATATTTTCAAACTCAACTTCGAACAAGCCAACAACTTGGTGCCGGTGCTGCGTCCCTTGATCAGCCCCAACAACACGCTCAACGCCAATCCTGGCAACAACACCCTCGTCATCACCGATTACGCGGACAACCTGCAACGCATTGCCCGCATCATTGCGGCGCTGGACGTCTCCAATGCCAGCGATGTGGACGTGATTCCCCTCAAGCATGCGATTGCGGTCGACCTGGCACCGTTGGTCACGCGCCTGATCGAACCGGGTGTCAACGCCGGCGCATCCACATCGACCCCCGGTCAAACCGGGGCCGAGTACAAAACCACCTTGTTGGCGGAGCCCCGCAGCAACACCTTGATCTTGCGTGCCGCCAACCCAGCACGCGCAGCGTTGGTGCGCGCCTTGGTCGACAAACTCGACCAACCCGGCAGCAACAACCCCAGCGGCAACATCCACGTGGTGTATCTGAAAAACGCCGACGCCACCAAGCTGGCCACCACCTTGCGGGCGGCCATCAGCGGCGAAGTGCGTAACAGCACCGCAGCGGCTAACAACGGCCTGCCCACCAACCCGACCCCCAACACAAACAACAGCGTTTTGGGTGGCACCAACACCGCCCAAGGCGTTGCCACAGGCGGGCAAATTCAAGCCGACACGGCCACCAACTCGCTGATCATCACGGCACCTGAACCGCAATACCGTCAATTGCGCGCGGTCATTGACATGCTTGACCAGCGGCGTGCCCAAGTGATGGTCGAGAGCTTGATTGCCGAGGTCAACGCCGACAAAGCCTTGCAAATGGGCATTCAGTGGCAAACCCCAGTCGGGTCGAACGGTGCCATTGGCACCAACTTTGGCAGCACGGGCAACATCGCCGGCTTATCGCAAGGCGGCACGGCTGCTTCCACCGCAGGCATTGGTTCCGGCATGAACATCGGCACGGTGCGCAATGTCAACGGCGTAAATGTGTTGGGCAGCCTCGGTAATTTTCTGGAAACCCATGGCGACGCCAACATTTTGTCCACCCCGACCTTGCTGACCCTGGACAACGAAGAAGCCAAGATCGTGGTGGGTCAAAACGTGCCCTTCGTCACGGGCCAATACACCAACAACGCCACCGCCAATGGCGCGGTCAACCCATTCCAAACCTACGAACGCAAAGACGTGGGTTTGACGCTCAAGGTCAAACCGCAAATCAGTGAAACAGGCACCGTCAAACTGACGATCTTCCAAGAAGTGGCCAATGTGGATTACTCCCGCGCCACCACCGTGGGCCTGATCACCAACAAGCGCAGCATCGAATCCAATGTGCTGGTGGAAGACGGTTCGATTGTGGTGCTGGGCGGCTTGCTGTCCGACGAATACACCGGCACGCAAAGCCAGGTTCCTGGCTTGGGCGACATTCCTGGTTTGGGCTGGCTGTTCAAAAGCGAAAGCCGCTCGCGTTCCAAAAAGAACCTGATGGTCTTCCTGCGTCCTGTGGTGGTACGCGATGCCGCGTCAACCGAGGCCTTGAGCAACAACCGTTACCAACAGATGCAAGGTTTGCAGCGCAACGCGCAACCGGCCTATCACCTCTTGCTCAACACCGACGGCAATGCCACCCTCCCTGCGCTGCCAGGCAGCACGCCCGCCAAGCCCACCAGCCCACAGCAGTAACCCTCATGCGTCGCCCGCTGCCCTACGCCTTTGCCCGCACCCACCAGCTCTTGCTGGAGGACGATGGCCATACGCTCACGTTGTGGCACAGCGATGCGCCGGACCTGGACGCATGGAGCGAAGTCACACGCCGTCACGCCGTGCAATCGTTTGAGTACGCCGACAAACCCACGCTGGCAAAACGCATCAGCGAGGCTTATGCGCAAGCCGACAGCAACGCTGCCGCCGTGGTCAGCGAAGTCGAGAGCGATGCCGACCTGACGCGCATGATGCAAGAGTTGCCCGCCGTCGAAGACTTGCTCGAAGCTGCCGACGACGCACCCATCATCCGCATGCTCAACGCCTTGCTGACGCAAGCCGCGCGTGATGGCGCCAGCGACATCCACATCGAACCGTATGAGCGCCACAGCAGTGTGCGCTTTCGGGTCGACGGCACGCTGCGCGAAGTGGTGCAACCCAACCGGGCCTTGCATGCAGCGCTGATTTCGCGCCTGAAGATCATGGCCGAACTGGACATTGCCGAAAAACGCTTGCCGCAAGACGGTCGCATTTCCTTGCGCCTGGGCCAACGCGCCATCGACGTGCGCGTGTCCACCCTGCCAAGCGCGCACGGCGAACGCGGAGTGCTGCGTTTGCTCGACAAAACAGAGAGCAAACTCACCTTGCACGCCGTGGGCATGGAAGGCGACACCTTGCGCCGATTTGAGGCCTTGGTGCACCAGCCTCACGGCATCATCTTGGTCACGGGCCCCACGGGTTCGGGCAAAACCACCACGCTGTACGCCGCCCTGCAAGGGCTTGATGCCACGCGCAACAACATCATGACGGTGGAAGACCCCATTGAATACGAGTTGGCGGGCGTGGGTCAAACCCAGGTCAACCCCAAAATTGATTTGGACTTTGCCAAGGCCTTGCGTGCCATCTTGCGGCAAGACCCCGACATCATCATGATTGGCGAGATCCGCGATTTTGAGACTGCGCAAATCGCCATCCAGGCCTCGCTCACCGGCCACTTGGTGTTGGCCACGCTGCACACCAACGATGCCTCCAGTGCCATCACCCGCTTGACCGACATGGGCGTCGAGCCCTTCTTGCTCAGCTCCTCGTTGCTGGGGGTGTTGGCCCAGCGTCTGCTGCGTAAAACCTGCACCCACTGCCAAGGTCAAGGATGTGAGGCTTGCGGCCACAGCGGCTACCAAGGCCGCACTGGGATTTTTGAATTGCTCACCACCAACGACGACATCCGTGCCTTGATTCACAGCCAAGCCAGTGAAGCGCAGCTGCGTGACGCGGCGTTGCGCAACGGCATGCGGCTGATGCGCGAGGACGGCGAACGCCTTGTACGGGCAGGCATTTCTACGCCTGAAGAGTTGGTGCGCGTGACGCGCGATTAATCCTAAATCACAAATATTGAATTCTTTTGTTTCTTTTTAATTGATACAGTTTGAACGCTTTTGACATACTTCATCAGCGTCTTTTTCACACTGTCGTGACTTCAATTGGAAAGAAACATCATGCAACTCAATCGCCATCTCAAACACCTTCTCACGGCCTCTAGCGTGGCTATATTGGCCGCCTGCGGGGGGGGGGGGGGGGGGGGGGGGGGGG
>Ga0228703_1000230_pt1 | contig 44725 bp, 20 predicted proteins | sample McNCre217_Aug_MG_3_FD_178020 | JGI IMG/M metagenome (GOLD analysis project Ga0228703, IMG submission 178020) | Freshwater microbial communities from McNutts Creek, Athens, Georgia, United States - 29-17_Aug_MG | ecosystem: Environmental > Aquatic > Freshwater > Creek | place: USA: Georgia...
CCCGGATGTTTGGAATGCCGCCGCCTACCAACGTGGCGAGGATGTGCACGCGGCCGAGGAAGCTCACCGAGATTGAAACCGTGGCTTTCTTGAAGGGTATTTTGCCGGAACTTGCATCCTGGAAATTTGCCGGGGAACCAAACCTGGTTTGGGTGAATGAACCACTGGCCGACGGATCGACCACTCGGTATCTCGATAAGTTCAAGGAAATCCATATCACCTCGGCTTAGCCGGAATGAAAAACCTCTGAAGCCGCTTGACCCTTGTGAAGCACTCGAGCTGCACCGGAGGAAATTGATGAGCAACGCATCTAAGAACATTGACCTACGCGAGTTGGCCGTCGACCTTATCGGCCTAATCAAGGACCGGGCCAAGGATGCCGCAAGCGCGGTAACCAAGCCAGATGTAGCCATGGTGCAGAACGCGGTTCTTTCGACGATTGCCGACGAGCCAAGAAATGCCACCGAGATTACGCGCGTTTTGACTCTGGCCAGCGCCGGAGCATGGACCCCAACCGCGGGCGAGATTCAAGTAGCCCTGACCGCGCTGACCGCAGAAAAACTAGCCACCGGCAAGGTTGACGGCGACCGCAAGGTTTACTCAATCACCAAGGCCGGCAAGACACGTCTGAAAGATGCGCCAGCCGCAAGCGAGTCAACCGCCGGCAACGAGTCGCGCCGCAAGTTCAACTCGTTTGCCGACGTGGCCACGATGGCCGGCATCAACCTGACCTCGGAGTTCAGGGACGCCGCGAAAAAGCTTGCCCCGGCGATGCTCGACATGGCCAAGACCGGAACCAAGGCTCAGCAGGCGGCCGCCGCGGTTTTGCTAGCCGAAACTCGCGACAAGATGCACGCGATTCTCGCCGAAAAGTAGAACTTGAACCAAGACCCAGCCCTCAAAGCGCGTTATCGAAGGATTCTTCGATTCGCGTCGCTCGCGCTTGCCGAACTCTGGTGGTTTGAGCTTGCGTTGCCGCAGGTGGGTCTTGCCAAACTCGGCGCGAGGGGTCGCGTTCGCCGCCTTACTCGAATGGCTCGAAACTTCCACGACCTAGCCGCCGATCTGGGTGGCCTGATGGTCAAGGTTGGCCAGTTTTTGTCATCCCGCTTCGACGTTTTGCCCGAGTCTGTAACTCGAGAATTGTCTGGCCTCCAGGATGAAGTCGCCCCGCAACCGTTTGAGCTAATTGCGAAGTCAATCGAGTCAGAACTCGGCATGCCGGTCGAGGTGGCGTTTGCCGAGATCGACCAAGACCCAATCGCGGCAGCTTCGCTCGGTCAGGCCTATCGCGCCAAACTTTCGGCCGGCCTAGCCGCCGACCTCGGCTATGACTCGGTAATCATCAAGGTGCTTCGCCCAGGCATCGAAGACATCGTTGACGTCGACCTAAAGGCGCTACGCAAGGTTGGCGGCTGGCTATCAAGAGTCAAGCTGGTCTCTCGTCGCACCGATGCCCCGGCACTCGTCGAAGAGTTCGCCACCACGACCCTAGAAGAGGTCAACTACCTTCACGAGGCCGGTAACCTCGAGCGATTTGCCGCCGACTTTGCCGGTGACGCTCGAATTGGCACGCCAACGGTGATCTGGGAGCGCAGCGCCCGACGAGTTCTGACCCTGAGCAACGTAAGCGCAATCAAGATCAACGACATCGATGCGCTGATCGAGGCAGGCATCGACCCGAATGCGGTGGCCGCCGAGCTCGCCCGGGTTACCTTCGAGCAGTTCTTCGTCACCGGCTTCTTTCACGCAGACCCACATCCTGGCAACATCTTCATCAAAAAGGCTGACGAAGATTCGGGCATCGACTTCACCCTGACCTACATCGACTTCGGCATGATGGGCCAGATCAGCCCGGAGATGCGAGCCAATTTGCAGAGCTTCTTGTTTGCCGTGGCCTCGAGAGATGCGAGAGCTTGGGTAAACGCCTGCCAAAAACTCGGCGTGCTGTTGCCGACCGCCGACTCGGTGATTCTCGAGGATGCAGTTTCGAAACTCTTCGACCGCTTCGGCGGTGTGCGCGTGGGCGAGCTGATTCAGACCGACCCTCGCGAACTTCGCGACTTTGCCCTGCAGTTCAGCGATCTGATTCGCACACTGCCATTCAAGCTGCCGAACGACTTCTTGTTCTTGATCCGGGCACTGTCGCTGATCTCTGGTGTGACCAGCGAACTGAACCGCGATTTCAACATCTGGGATGCGGTTGACCCATTCGCCCGAAGTTTGCTCAACGGAGGCGGCTCTAGCGTTCTCAAACGCCTCGGCAACGATGCACTCAAGACCCTCAACACCCTCGCCCGCCTGCCGATGCGCCTCGACGAGATCACCGGCCGCATCGAACGCGGAGAACTTGTAGTTCGAAACCCAGAACTCGAACGCAGAACCAGAAGCCTGGATTCGAGCGTGCGCCGAGCAACCTCATCCGTGCTGTTTCTGGGTCTTCTGATTGGCGGCATCGTGGTCGGTGCACGCGACCAGACTCTGAGTTACGTGCTGCTCTCGGTTTCGATTGCCCCGCTGGTGCACGCGCTCGGTATTGGTCGCATCAACGGCTAGCTGTGGGATGATAGCAAAGTGCCGATTCTAAATAAAGACATGCAGGTTTGCATTTCACTAGCCGCTCGCCCAAGCAATTTGGGCACTCGTTTTCATAACTTCTTGTATGACGAACTGGGGCTCAACTTTATGTATAAGGCATTCAGCACGAATGACCTCGAAGGGGCAATTCGCGGGATGAGGGCGCTAGGTTTTCGCGGCTGCTCAGTTTCTATGCCTTTCAAAGAGGCGATCATTCCGATGGTTGATGTCATGGCGCCTTCGGCTCTCGCAATCGAATCGGTGAATACCGTCGTCAACGATAACGGCGTGCTTACCGCATCGAATACAGACTTTGAAGCCGTATTGCAGTTGCTTCGCGAGCGACGGGTCGCGACCGACCAGACAGTTTTGGTTCGAGGTTCTGGCGGAATGGCAAAAGCCGTCGTTGCAGCATTTAAGGCGGCCGGCTTCGACAAACTAACTTTGGTTGCTCGAAACCGAGAGGCCGGTTCTGCTCTGGCCAGCAAATATGGTTTCGCCCATCAGATCGACGAAGAGCTGGCAGCCTCTGGCGCGACCTTTGACGTAATCGTGAACGTAACACCGGTTGGCATGGCTGGAGAAAATCAGTCCGAATTATCCTTCGACGAAAGTCTTATCTCTGAAGCAACTACAGTTTTCGATGTTGTCGCTTTTCCGGCTGAAACCCCATTGATAAAAGCCGCCATAGCTGCAGGTAAAACGGTAATAACCGGCGCAGAAGTCATCGCACTCCAAGCGGCATTGCAGTTTGCAACCTACACAGGCGTTACTTTGACTGCAGATCAGGTGCGCCGAGCATCTGAGTTCTCAAGGAGTGAGTGATGGCTTTACCAGTGGATTTTGAAAATGTTTCTACTGCAGGTTTGGAAACATCTCCAGTAGCGCATTCACTTGCCGGTTTGCGGGCAAATGAGGCTCGCTATTTCAAGAACAAATATGGCATCACCTTCACAACCGAGTCCGCCGGAAAGGTCAAAGACTTGGTCGATTACGTTGCCAAGGTACTGCTTGAGCGCGACATCCAGATCTCATCGAAGCCGCTCGAAGCAACCGAAATGTTAATCGATGGGGTTCGCTGGACCTATGTTTTCTATGAAAGCGGGCTCGCTGTCAACGTGCTTTACGCTCTCGAGCCCGGGGGCAAGCGCGCTGTTGGTTTCAAACTTTCGATGGGCATGGATGTGCCGGATGAACTCGCATCCAAGTTTAAATTCGCCCGCCAGAAGTCGAAGCTAGCCGGCGAAATTCGCGGCAGTTTCTTTGTGATTAAGGGCGAGTACTAGGCGCGAAGCGCGAGCATATACTGCCCGCCACCCGAAGTGATCTGGGTTTCAAAAGACATTTCTGGCGCGAAGCGCGACAGGCGATCCAGCAACCACTCGGCCGCCTGCTCGGCATCGGCCTGAGATGGGCAACGCGCAACGATCTCACGGCCACCCTTACGGCTGAGACGCTCAACTGATTCGAAGATTGGCGCTGGGTCGACAACGAACAAATCCGGCGACCAAGGCACGACCGGGGCAATCTTGCCCTTCATAGTGTTGCAGGCACGATGAGCCAAGCGTTCGGTTACTGCCGAACCCTTCTTTGCCTTGGCGGCGGCGTAGTTATCGATGCTTGGGCCGAGGTCTGAGTTGGTCGAGGCATCAGGGTCTACCGCAGCGTCACACAACCAGCAGCGCCAGCCGTCGTTTGCACCAACTTCATTCAAATCGCTCATAAAAGCAGACTACGCTAAAGCGCCCTTAGCTCGCCCAGCACGTCGGCGCCACCCATTGACTTCACGGTTAAGGCCGCGTGCAACTCGGCAAAAGTCTGGTCATCTAGCAAACCGTTGCGATTTAGCAGGCGCAAGGCAACCAGTGGTGCGGCGCGAAGCGAGCCGTCGGCAATTTTCACGGCAACGCCGTGGCCCGACTTGAGACCGATCACGAAGACACCTTCGGCGCCGAGTTTGGCAACCATTCCGTGGCGCATGATGATGGCGTCAGGAGACCTCTCATCGCCGACCGCCCAAGGATTCGCGAGCATCGCCTCGGCGATCTCGGTTTCGGTGGCCGCAAACTTGCCGACTGCACGAGCCAAACCCTCGACGGTGATGGTGTGTAGCGGGGCACCGCAACCATCAACGGTTGAGTGCAGGATTGGTTCGCCCGAGAACTCAACGAGAACTTCTTCGACCGATTTCTGCAGCGGGTGATCGGCGTCAAGGTAGGTATTTACATCCCAGCCGGCGGCCTTCGAGGCGGCGATGAAACCGGCGTGCTTTCCCGAGCAGTTGAATGCTGCCTTAGATTCGCCAGCGGCCTCCGCGCGCGCGGCCGGGTTGCCAGGCCAAGCCGGTGGGCACTGCAAGGCGTTTTCATCCAAGCCAACTCCGGCAAGAATGCCGTCGACCAGGGCAATGTGTCGGCCGGTGCCGTGGTGACTTCCCGCGCAAATCGCAAGCTCTTCCCCGACTAAATCCAGACCGGCGCGACGCATGGCAACCAATTGAAGTGGCTTGACCGAACTGCGTGGAAAAATTAGACGCTTTGCAACACCGAGGTGGTCGACTAGCTTGCCATCCGGGCCGGTCAAAGCCGCAATGCCTCGGTGACGAGATTCGACAAGGCCGTCACGTTCGAGCACGGCTACCTCGACGAAATCGAGTGGGTGTGGAACAAGCGCGGCGACGGTGGCGGAGATTGAAGTCATCTTAAAAGTCTCGCATAACCGCCACGGATGCTAGTGAAGTACGGCTTTCTCTTTGCGCGTACCAAGCAAACCTACGACAGCCGCGGTGACCAAAAGAATCGACATGAATAGGGTCACGCCAACGATGTCGAGGCCAAAAATCAGGCTGGTAAGCGGGGCGGCGATAGCGCCACCGATCGAGTTGCTGAAACCAATCAGTCCAGCCGCGGTTCCGGCACGTTCGCCATGGTCACGCATTGCGAGTCCCATGATGTTCGCCATACAGAAACCCATCGCCGAGATCGACAGCGCAAATCCCACGATCGAAAGCGGCAACGTGTGGATGTTCAGAAGATTCAGGGTGGTCATGAAAAGTGCGGCGAAGATTGCCTGGCTTAGACCGTAGCGAAGCAGGCTGACGCTGGCAAATCGCTTCAAGAGCGAACGGTTAATGGTGTTGGCCGAGAACATGACGATGGTGACCGCGGCGAACGCGAAGGTGTATTCGGTAGCTGTAAGGTGAAAGCCGCCCTCGAGTGCGAAAGGCGCACCGGAAATGAAGACACAAACCTGACCGAAAAGCAGGCCACCGGTAACCGCCAGAGCGACGAAGCGTTTGTCTCTCAAGATGCCACCCCAGGCACCAAAGGTCGCTTTGAAACTCAACTGGCTGCGCTTCTCGACCGGCAAGGTCTCTGGCATCAACCAGGCAGCCATGCCGAGCACGGCGGCACCCATGATGGTCAGGAAGATGAACACCACGTGCCAGTCGCCTAGCAACAGCAACTGTCCACCGACAAGCGGAGCGATAACCGGAGCCAGACTCGAAATCGCGGCCTGAGTCGAATAGAGTCGCGAGGCATTTCCGCCGGTCGCGATGTCACGAATGAACGCGTTGTTGATCACAAAACCACCGGCGGCAGAGAAACCAAGGATGAATCGGGCAACAATCATCCAAGTCACGTCGGTTGCGGTGAGGCAGCCAATCGAGGCAAGGACGAACACCGAAAGTGCAATCAAGAGTGGGCGACGACGGCCGAGCGCATCAATCAAGGGACCAACGAAAAGCTGACCAGAGGCCATACCTAGCAAGCTCGCGGTGATAGTGAGCTGCACCATCGTGTCGGTAGTGTGCATAAACAGCATCAGAGCCGGAAGCGCCGGCAAGTAGGTATCGAACTGGAACGGGCCAAGCGACGCAATCAGCGAGAGCGTGGCAGTTTGGCGTTTTTTGATACTCATAAATTCAGGCCTATCCCAAAGCTTTTTTGATTCGCTGAACAGACACAGATTCTGCAGTACCGAGAGACTGGGCGAACAGGCTAACTCTAAGCTCTTCAATCAACCAACGCGCCGATTCGAGCTTTGCTGGTGAGTCTGTCGCCAGCGGGAACTTGCCACCGGCGAAAACGTAGAGCCCGATAGCCTGGTCGAGCTCGAGCGAGGCGGTTCGATCACGGGTCGGGTTTTCGACCATTTTCTCAATTCGCTGCTTGATTGCCTGCAAATAAACCAGGATGCGCGGCAAGCGCCCCAGCCCGGCACGGCTCACGAAGTTTGGTTCGAGCAGCTCAACGACGTGCTGCTTTTCGGCCGAGAGCACCGACAGGAAATCGAAACCGTTGACCGAAGAAATTGCCTTGTTAGCATCACGGGCCGCCCCGGCTACCTTGGTGACCAAGGTGGCGGTGGCAAAAGCCGACTCAACGATGGTTGCCGAGACTGCGTCACGCACCGACTCAAACTCTGCCCTGGTGAAAATCAGCCCGTCGGCCTCTGCTTTTTGTAGTTCGCTATCGGCTACGGCGAGAATCACATCATCGATGAACGCGCCGAAATTCTTGTAATCCAAACCGGCAATAGCGAGCTTTTCGTTTTGTGAAAGATGTGATTCGACATACTTGGCCGGGGTTGCAATCGCTGCCTTCACGAGGGCGACAACTCCCCTGCGGTGATGACGCACTTGTTCGGATTCGGTCGAGAACAACCTGATGTCTACCGAACCGTTAGGCTGAGCAACCAGCGCCGGAAAGGCCCGAACCAGGTTGCCGCCGTGCTTGCTCTCGACGCTCTGCTCGAGCTTGTCGAAATCCCAGGATGTAAGCCCGTCTCGTTCGATCGGCGAATGCATCTTTTCGACTACCTTGGCCACCGCTCCACGGCCACTCTCCGAGAACTTGGCCTGCAACGCCGCCAGATCGACGCTCAAGCCCAGCGGGCGACCGGCGGCATCGAGCGGACGGTAAGTCATTCGCAGCGAGTTAGGCAGGCGCGAGACATCGAAGTCTTCGGCCGACATTTTGGTTCCGCTCAGTTGCTGAAGCGTCTTTGCCAAGACAACCAGGATGTTGCCATTTGGCTCCTCTGGCAGCTGCGCGAGCGCCTTGGCCGCCCAGTCGGCAGCCGGCACAACATTCTTGCGCAGGGCCTTCGGCAGGCTGCGAATCAGTTCGGTGATCAGTTCGAGGCGCATGCCCGGCACCAACCACTCGAAATGGTCGGCAGCCAAGCTGGCCAGAATTGGCAGCGGAACATCTACCGAGACGCCGTCATCCGTGGCCGATGGGTCGAAGCGATAGCGCAACTTCAACTTCTGACCGTTGTATGACCACTCGGTCGGGTGATCGTGTTCGTCCGGAGCGGCGATCTGCTCTCCGAGCAGATCTTCGCGAGTCATGGTCAGTAGATTTGGCGTCTCGTTCTTGGCCTTGCGCCACCACCCCTCAAAGGTTCGGGTCGAAAAAACCTCTGCCGGGATGCGCGAGAGGTAAAAGCGGTAGGCGTCGTCTTCGTCTGGAGAGTGTTGCGGCTTTCGGGCACGATCGGCCTCGGCCTCTAGCTGCTTCATGAGTGAGCGGTTGGCTCGGTCAAACTGCTGCTTCGAATCCCACTCGCCCTGCACCAAGGCATGGCGCACGAAAAGCTCTCGACATAGCTCCGGGTCGAGTCGCGAATACTGCATGCGACGCGAGACCACGATTGGCACACCAAACAGCATCACGCGCTCGTAGGCAACTACCGAACCCTGGGTCTTCTCCCAGTGCGGTTCGCTATAACTGCGCTTGCACAGGTCTCCGGCGAGCACCTCGGCCCAAGCCGGGTCGATGGCGGCGTTCATCCTGGCGAATAGCCGGCTAGTTTCGACCAGTTCGGCCGTCATGATGGCTGCGGTCGGCTTCTTGGCCATGGTCGAGCCGGGGAAAATCACAAACTTCTTGCCGTTCGAACCTAGGTACTCGCCGGGGCCTTTGTTAGCGCCAGGCTTGCCGCTCTTGGCTAGGTCGGCACCCTTTTTTTCGCTGAGCTGGCGCAAACCGATCTGGCTCAGCATGCCCGAAAGCAGGCACTTGTGAATACCATCCGGGTCGATCTTTGGGTTGCCCGGGATGATGCCCAGCGGCTTGGCCACCGAGCGAAGCTGGCGAATCAGGTCTTGCCATTCGCGCACTCGCAGGTAGTTCAAGAACTCGTTTTTGCACAGCCTTCTAAACGCCGAGGATGACAGCTTCTGCTGCTGCTCTTCGATGTAGTTCCAGAGGTTGAGCAGGCTCAAAAAGTCGCTGGTTGGGTCGGCAAAGCGCAGGTGCATTTGGTCGGCCTGCGGGCGCTTTGCCAACGGGCGTTCACGCGGATCCTGAATGGTCAGCCCGGCCACGATGATCAGCACCTCGCGAACGAGGTCTTGCTTCTTGGCCTCTAGCAGCATTCGGGCGAAGCGCGGTTCGATCGGCAGGCGGGCAAGGTTCTTACCCACCGGCGTCAGGCGAACCGTCTTGCCCTTGGCGTCCTCGACCGCACCTAGTTCGGCGAGTAGGCCTAGACCATCCTTGACGCCACGTTGGTCGGGCGGCTGGATGAACGGAAACTGGGTGATGTCGCCGAGCCCGAGGTTTGCCGCCTGCAGAATCACCGAGGCGAGGTTGGTACGCAAAATTTCTGGGTCGGTGAACTCGGGGCGCGACTCGAAGTCGTCTTCGGCGTACAGGCGAATGACAATACCGGGGCTGGTTCGACCGGTTCGACCGGCACGTTGGTTGGCACTGGCCTGTGAAATTGCTTCGATCGGCAGGCGTTGAACCTTGGCCTTCGGGCTATAGCGCGAGATACGAGCGGTTCCGGCGTCGATCACATACTTAATGTTCGGAATCGTAAGGCTGGTCTCAGCCACGTTCGTCGCCAGGATGATGCGCCTGCGCAAACCGGCGATCTTGCTCGGCTGAAAGACCAGGTGCTGTTCGGCCGCGCTTAGTCGGCCATAGAGCGGAAGTACCTCGGTGTTTTTGTTGAGCACACCGCTAGTGATGCTTCCGGCAATTGCATCCTGGGCGTCACGAATCTCTGACTCACCAGACAAGAAAACAAGTGTGTCGCCCTCGGCCTCACCCTCGAGTTCTTTGAGAGCCTTGATGATTCCATCGATGTAGTCGGATGCGGTGGTTTCTTCATCCGGGTCGGTATCATCGTGAGCTTCGCGCGCGGTTGGACGGTAGCGAACCTCGATTGGGAAGGTGCGGCCGGATACCTCGATTATCGGGGCATCGTTGAAGTGCTTGCTGAAAGACTCCGGGTCGATGGTCGCCGAGGTGACAATCACCTTGAGGTCGGGGCGCTTCGGCAAGAGCTGCTTTAGATAGCCGAGCAAGAAGTCGATGTTGAGGCTGCGTTCGTGAGCCTCGTCGATGATGATGGTGTCGTACTGCTCGAGGTTGCGGTGGCGTTGCATCGCATTGAGCAAGATACCGTCGGTCATCACCTTGACCTTGGTTTCGGCGCTGACCTTATCGGTGAAGCGAACCTGATAACCGACCAGGCCACCTAGCTCGACCTTTAGCTCTTCGCTGATGCGCTCGGCAACGGCACGCGCGGCGATGCGTCGAGGCTGGGTGTGAGCGATGCTGGTACGACCTAGTTCGAGGCACATCTTCGGCAACTGGGTGGTTTTACCCGAACCGGTGGCACCCGCGATGACCACCACTTGGTGGTTTCGAATTGCCTCGAGGATCTCATCCCTGCGCTGACTCACCGGCAGGTCGTCAGGGCAGTAAAGCAGTGGATCAGTCATCGTATTTCAATGGTACTCAAAAGGGAAAAGGCCCCCGTTATCGAGGGCCTTTTCAAATTTTTTAGACTTCAAATCGGTCTAACATCATGACCTTGTGCCAGGCCGCAATAAAGTCTTCAACAAACTTCACCTTTGCATCTGCAGAAGCGTATACCTCAGCGAGTGCTCGCAGAACCGAGTTCGAACCGAACACCAAATCCACGCGACTACCTGTGAACTTAACTGCTCCAGTCTTGCGATCACGCGCATCAAACAGGGCACCCTCTGGTGACTGGGCATGCCATTCGTTCGAAAGGTCGAGCACATTGACAAAGAAGTCGTTGGTGAGCTGCCCTGTTTTGTCGGTGAAAACTCCGACTTTAGAGCCGCCAGTGTTGGCGCCAAGTACACGCAATCCACCGATCAGCACTGTCATCTCAGGAGGGGTTAGCGCCAACTGGGAAGCCTTGTCGATTAGAAGTCGTTCGGCAATCGGGCCGTGACCCTTGCTGGCGTAGTTTCGGAAACCATCAGCCATTGGCTTCAAATTCTCGAATGACTCAACATCAGTGTGCTCCTGGGTTGCGTCGGTGCGACCACCTAAGAACGGAACCTTTGCAGCAACTCCGGCATTTTCAGCAGCCATTTCAACGGCAATTCCACCGGCAAAAACAATCAGGTCTGCGAGCGAAATCTGAGCCGATGAACTTGAGCTATTGAATCGCGCCTGAATTTCTTCGAGTACACTCAACACTCCGGCTAGGTCGGTTGGGCTATTAGCCTCCCAGCTTCGCTGAGGCTCGAGTCGGATTCGAGCACCATTAGCGCCACCGCGTTTGTCTGAATCACGATAAGTCGAGGCCGCAGCCCAAGCAGTTGAAACCAACTGGCTAACAGTCAAACCAGACTCCAAAATCAGCGCCTTGATGCCCTCAAGATCAGCCGGGCTAGGCAACTTGTGGTTCAGCTTCGGTAGAGGATCTTGCCAGATTAGAACTTCAGCCGGAACTTCGCTTCCGATGTAGCGAGCAAGTGGACCCATGTCTCGATGGGTCAACTTGAACCAGGCACGTGCAAATGCGTCCGCAAATGCATCGGCGTCGTTCAAAAACTTGCGTGAAATACCCTCGTAAATTGGGTCGTAGCGAAGCGCCAAGTCAGTGGTGAACATGATTGGTGCATGTTTCTTACCTGCAATGTGCGCATCGGGTACAGCATCAGCAGCTGCACCGTCTTTTGGAACCCACTGGGTAGCTCCGGCTGGGCTCTTGCTCTGCTCCCACTCATAACCAAATAGCGTTTCGAAATAGGAATTATCCCAAGTGGTAGGCGTTGGAGTCCATGCGCCTTCGAGCCCGCTGCTAATTGTGCTCGCACCGGCACCGGTGCCAAAGCTGTTCGACCAACCAAGACCCATCGCCTCTAGCGGCGCCGCCTCCGGCTCTGGCCCTACGTGTGCATCAGGATTTGCGGCTCCGTGAGCCTTTCCGAACGTGTGACCGCCGGCAATCAATGCCACGGTTTCTTCATCGTTCATGGCCATGCGCTTAAAGGTTTCGCGGATGTCCTTTGCAGAAGCCAGTATGTCTGGGTTTCCATCCGGACCCTCAGGGTTAACGTAAATAAGACCCATCTGCACTGCAGCCAACGGATTCTCAAGATCGCGATCACCCGAGTAACGCTTGTTCGCTAGCCACTCGGTCTCTGAACCCCAATATGTGTTGTCTGGTTCCCAGACATCAGCGCGCCCACCGCCGAAACCGAAGGTTTTTAGACCCATGGACTCGAGCGCGCAGTTACCAGCAAGGATCATGAGGTCGGCCCATGAAATCTTCTTTCCATAGGCCTGCTTGATAGGCCATAGCAAGCGACGAGCCTTGTCAAGGTTTACGTTGTCAGGCCAGCTGTTTAGAGGCGCAAATCGCTGTAAACCTTGACCAGCACCGCCGCGCCCGTCAGAAACTCGATAGGTGCCGGCGCTGTGCCAGGCCATACGAATAAATAACGGTCCATAGTGACCGTAGTCGGCAGGCCACCAGTCTTGAGAAGTCGTCATGAGAGCATTGATTTCGCTCTTGAGTTTGTTCAAGTCAATTGATGCGAACTCTTTTGCGTAGTCAAAGTCTTCGCCCATCGGGTTACTCTTCGGAGAGTTATGCAAGAGCCCGTCAACATTGAACTGATTTGGCCACCAGTCATTATTTGAGGTTCCGGTAACTTCGCTGGTAGAGCCGGTGTATGGGCATTTGGCTTCGCTAGACATCTTTATCCTTACATTTGCTTAAGCACGCTCGAGGGTCTCGAAAAATCTCCCCAATTAATAAACAACACTCTCAAGGTTACTTTCATTCCACTAGCGCGACGTACTGAGTGCCTTGTGCTCTAGGGCCGCTCCCTCAACATCGACGTCTGGCAAGATTCGGTCGAGCCACTTCGGCATCCACCAAGCGGCATTGCCGAGAAGCGTCATAAGGGCTGGGATGAGCACCAGACGCACCAAGAAAGCATCGAAGAGCACACCGACGGCAAGGCCAAATCCAATCGGGCGAACGGTGGTTAATTCAGAGAACGCGAAGCCTCCGAATACTGTCACCATGATGATTGCGGCCGCGATGACCACAGGGCGGCTCAAGTGGATTCCGAAGTTCACCGCATCCGTTGCTGATTTACCGTGCACGTATGCCTCACGCATTCCGGAACCGAGGAACAACTGGTAGTCCATCGCTAGGCCAAAGACCACACCGATGATGATTGTCGGCACAAAGCTCATGATTGGCCCCGGGTCGTGAATGTCGAAGACCTGCCCCATCCAACCCCACTGGAACACCGCGGTGGCGGCACCCAGGGTAGCGAAGACAGTCAGCAAGAAACCGGCACTCGCGATCAACGGAATCAAGATTGAACGGAAAACGAGAATTAGCAAGATCAGCGAAAGAATGAGCACGGTGCCGAGGTAGAGAGGCAATGCATCGCCGAGCTTCTTCGAGATGTCTATGTTGGCCGCGGCGGCGCCGGTCACACCGAGGGTCGCACCATACTTGCTCTGAGTTTCGGCGGTTAAATCGCGAAGCGCAAACACCAATTTCTCGGTTGACGCGCTCGCCGGGCCTTCGACGGGGATGACTTCAAACAAGAACTTCTTGCCATCTTTTGAAACCGCGGCCGGCACGACCGAGCTAACGCTGTCGAGCTTCATGATGCGAGTCGCGATATTTGCCTCGAAATCGAGCTTCTCCTGCGAGGTTAGAGTCTTGTCGATGGTGGCAACAGTCACTAGCGGTCCGTTAACGCCGGCGCCGAAGGCCTTTGCCGCGAGTGTGAACGACTTGTATTGCGTAGAGCTAACCGGCTCTGATGAACCGTCTGGAAGACCGAGTCGCATCGAGGCAATCGGCTGAGCGGCAATGACGAGCACAGCCACCGAAAGCACGATGGCAACCCACGGATGCTTGGTTGCCCAAACCTGGCGGGTCGCATTCTTCGGTGTTTCGGCGTCGGCTTCGGCCTCGGCGTTGCCCAGCTTGGCACGCTCCCGCTTGTTGAGCACGCGCATGCCCATCAGTGAAATGATGGCAGGGGTGAAAGTGATGGCGATTAGAACAGCAACACCGATTGCTACCGCTCCGACGCTGCCCATCAGACCCAAGAAGCCGACACCGGTGAGGTTCAAAGCAATCAAGGCGATAACGACTGTTAGGCCAGCGAAAACGACTGCGTTGCCAGAGGTTCCGTTTGCTAAGGAAATCGATTCACGCACTGAGATGCCGGTCTTAAGCTGACGGCGGTGGCGGTTGAGAATGAACAACGAATAGTCGATGCCCACCGCGAGACCAAGCATGACACCGAGCATTGGAGTGGTTGCGGTCATGTCGAGCACGGATGAAAGGGCTAGCGTACCCATTGCCGATATGCCGACGCCGATGAGAGCCGAAAAGACCGGCAATCCGGCTGCCAGCAAAGTGCCGAGCATCACAAAAAGCACGATTGCGGCAATGACAAGGCCGGCGATTTCGGCAGGGCCACCTATCTTTGGCATCGACTTTGTTAGTTCTTGACTGAACTCAATCTGGACGTTGGCAATCTTTGCCTCAGAGAGTTGCGAAACAATCGCGGCTTTCTGTGATTCTTCGATGTCACCGAGTGGCTTCTTGAACATCACGATTGCCGAGGCAGTCTGCTTGTCGTTCGACAAGGTTCTAAAGTTCTGCATCGCAGCCATGATTTGAGCCGCGGTGTCTAGCTTGGCCGCGTTCTTCGAAATCGAGGCAAGCCCGGCATCGATCTTGGCCTGACCAGATTGCAACTCGACCATGTTTTTAGCGATCTGAGTCTGCCCGTCGGCGATTTGAGCTTGACCGGCAAGCAACTGACTTTGGTTGGCCATCATCGCCGAAATCTGGTCCTGAGGCGCGTTATTGGCCTGCATCTGCGCGATTGCATCTTCGAGTTGCTTGGCCTGCACGGCGAGTGCGGCATCCTGGGCGTCAAGTGATGCCTTGGCTGCCGCCAACTGCTTCTTGCCGAGGTTTAGCTTCTTCTGTGCGGCAGCAAGGTCGGCCGGGGCCGAAGCAAGCTTGGCCTGACCGTCGGTGACCTTCTGACGATTCTCGTCAAGACTGGCCTGAGTCTTGAACGGGTTCTGGATTTCGCTTACCCAAGCAAGCGACTTGAGGCCGAGGAGTGCGGTATCAATTTGGGCCTGTTCTAAAGCGTTGAACGGCTTGCCGTCTGTCTTGTGCAATACGACCTGGCCCGTGCCGCGCGAAGCTGCCGGAAACGAACTCTTCAGATCATCAATAACTACCTGGGATGGGGTGCCCGGTAAAGACATCGAGGTTGATAGGGTGCCGCCAAAATTGACGAATGCGGCGATGGCGGCTGCCAGAATCAAAACCCAGGTGGTGATTACGACCCAGGCTCGGCGAGCAGAAAACAGACCGAGTTTGTATAAAAGACTTGCCATCAGAGACCTTTGAGAATGACTGCCCAAACGCCTTTGGTGAGCAATGCTGCGAATGTGGGTTACCCCACTCGTTAATGTTAACCAGCCCACGGTCGAGTCATTCCCGAGAATCTAGACTGAAGCCATGAAGTTCAACAGCGACGTTACGACTTTGATCGCACTTTTTGCGATCGTCAGCCCAATCACATCCTTGCCGGTGTTCTTGAATCTAACTAGCGAGATGACCAAGACTCAACGTCGCATCACCGCACTTAAAACGGCCGCAGTCGCGGGCCTAACCCTCATCATCGCCTACTTCTTAGGCGACATTATTTTGCGCTCGCTCAGCATCGATATGAACTCGTTCAGAATCGCAGGCGCTTTTGTGATCTGCGCCTACGGCTGGTCGATGGTGATGGGCAAGAAGCCTCGTGAGGTCAAGGCCGCGCCGGCAGGAGCCGCTGTAGTGCCACTAGCGATTCCGATGATGGCCGGCCCAGGCGCTATCGCAACTGTGATCGCCCTAGGCAACAACGCCAACGGCATCGTGCAGATTTCGAACATGGTAATCATCCTTGCGCTTTCGGCGCTAACCGGAATCTTGCTGCTCGCCGCCGAACCCGTCGAACACATGCTAGGTGAAAACGGCTTGATGGTGGTCACTCGTATCTTCGGCCTGCTGTTGCTCGCGATCGGTATTTCGACCGTAATCTCGGCGATCTCATCAGCATTTCCGGGCTTAGCCGCCTAGACCGCTGGCTGAGCGTCCATTTCTTATGTCATTCACCGACACCGACCACCTAATTGCCGCCGAGACCGCGCTGGCTGAGGCCAAGGCCGTGCTGCCAATATTTGAGCGCATCGAACCCGACGACCCGAGACCGCGCAAGGCACTCGAAGCTCTAACCGCATGGATGAAGGGTGAGCTCGGAGTTACCGAGGTTCGTAAGGCGGCCTTCGATGCCCACGAGGCGGCCCGTGATGTGGCCAATGAAGCGGCCAGATTTGCGGCACGCGCATGCGGTCAAGCTGCCTCGGTTGCCCACGTTACTACTCATGCCCCACACGTCACCAGGTACGCCGAAAAAGCTAAATCGGCCTCAATAAAGTGAATCAAACGGTTTCACCGCGCGACCTTGGCGAAATTGCGATATTGTTGTAGCTAAGTCCGCGCAATGACGAGCGAACAGAGCCAGCTATCTTTCATGGCCAACTCGTCAAAAACTCCCCACTTACCCACTTCATGAAGAGGTTTAGGAAAAACATGACCGCATCAGCAAATATCGGAGTCGTCGGACTCGCAGTAATGGGTTCAAACTTGGCTCGCAACCTGGCCAGCCGTGAGGGCAACACCGTTGCAATCTACAACCGCTCAGTTGAGCGCACCGACCTTCTTATGGCCGAGCACCCAGAGGCCGGCTTCATCGCCAGCGCAACCATCGACGAGTTCGTTGCTTCGCTAGCCAAGCCACGCACCGCAATCATCATGGTTCAGGCCGGCAAGGGTACCGACGCTGTTATTTCACAGCTAGCCGAGCGCTTCGAGCCGGGTGACATCATCGTTGACGGTGGTAACGCACTATTCACCGACACCATTCGTCGTGAAAAAGAAGTTTCGGCCAAGGGCATCAACTTCGTCGGCGCAGGCATCTCAGGCGGAGAGGAAGGTGCTCTAAAGGGTCCTTCGATCATGCCTGGTGGTTCAGCAGAGGCTTACAAGACCCTCGGCCCAATCCTTGCTTCAATCGCAGCTGTCGCCGAGGGCGAGCCTTGCGTTACTCACGTTGGCACCGACGGTGCTGGCCACTTCGTAAAGATGATCCACAACGGCATCGAGTACGCCGACATGCAGCTAATCGCTGAGGCATACGACATCCTTCGTCAGGCCGGCGCTTACAGCCCAGCCGAGATCGCAGACATCTTTAACGAGTGGAACAAGGGCGACCTTGAGTCATTCCTAATCGAGATCACCGCTGAGGTTCTAAAGCAGGTTGACGCCAAGACTGGCAAGCCGCTGGTTGACGTCATCCTTGACCAGGCTGGCTCGAAGGGCACCGGCGTCTGGACTGTTCAGACCGCTCTAAACCTTGGCACCCCGGTTTCGGGCATCGCCGAGGCAGTGTTCGCTCGTTCGCTTTCATCACAGGCAGCACAGCGCGCAGCCGTTGATGGTCTACCTGCGGACGCAACCGCCTGGACCGTTGCCGACAAGGCAGCATTCGTCGAGGACGTTCGCCGCGCACTTTACGCTTCAAAGTTGGTTGCTTACGCACAGGGCTTCGACGCCATCCGCGCCGGAGCCAAGGAATACGGTTGGAACATCAACCTAGGTGCAGTTTCAAAGATCTGGCGCGGCGGTTGCATCATCCGTGCGCAGTTCCTAAACCGCATTGCCGACGCTTACGACAATAACCCAGAGCTTCAGTCTCTGATCTTCGACCCTTACTTCAAGCAGGCCGTGGCTAACTCGGTGACTTCATGGCGCCAGGTTGTTGCAAACGCTTCACTTGCGGGTATTCCGGTTCCAGCGTTTGCATCATCACTTTCTTACTACGACGGCTTGCGTTCACCACGATTGTCGGCTGCTCTAGTTCAGGGTCAGCGCGACTTCTTCGGTGCACACACCTACAAGCGCGTCGACATGGATGGCACCTTCCACACCCTGTGGTCAGGCGACCGTTCAGAAGTTGAACAGGCACCTTCAACTCACTAATAGACTGTTGGGATGACCCCAACGAAGAGCTCTAGCTGGATCCTGAACTACATAGTTCTAGGAATCATCTGGGGCTCTTCGTTTTTGTTCATCATGCTCGCGCTACAGAGCTTTCCGCCGCTTGGCATCGCGTTTTTGAGAACCGCCATCGGTGCGATCGTTCTGCTGATTATCCTTGCGGTGCGCAAGATTCAGCTGCCAAAAACTGCCAAAGAATGGTTTCTGCTATGGATCGGCGGTTTGTTGATGAGCGGCGTTCCGGCGGTGCTATTCGGCTTCGCTGAGACCCGCGTTTCTAGCGCGCTAGCCAGCATTCTCAATGCCAGCACCCCGGTGTTCACCGTGCTTGCGATTTTGATTGCGTTCCGCGCCGAGAAGCCCAAGCCCCAGGTGCTTGCCGGCTTAGGCGTGGGCTTGATTGGCGTTCTCGTGGTTCTGGGCGTATGGAACGGCTTTGGCGAAAACGATCCGATTGCGGTTGGGGCCCTCGTGCTCGCGGTCACTTTCTATGGATTCGGAAGCCCATTCGTTCGCAAGTTCATCGAACCGCTCAAGATTCCTGCGGAGACTTCGGTTTTCGGTCAGGTGAGCACCTCGGCACTGACCTTGCTTCCTTTTTACTTTGCCGGCCCACTCACGACCGGGCCAATCACCCTGCCGGCGCTTCTGGGAATGCTAGCCCTCGGCGCGGTCGGAACCGGCATCGCTTACATCATCTACTACCAGCTACTCGCCACTGTCGGTAGCCCGATCGCCAGCGCGGTCACCTACCTCACCCCGGTGGTCGGCGTGCTTCTAGGAGTTCTTCTACTGAATGAGAGCATCGGCTGGAATGAGCCGGTCGGCGCTCTCGTCATCATCCTTGGCGCAGCTGTGGCGCAGGGCCGCTTCAACCGTTTTCTGGTGAAGAAGTGAATCGCCTGGTTTCCTTCGCGCGCTCTGCGCAGGTAGACATCCTGCTGCTCGGTGCGGCCTTCGTTTGGGGCGCTAGCTATCTCGCCGCCAAGCAGCTGACCGAAGCCGGCAGCCTCTGGGGAATGATGGCACTTCGCTTTACAGCCGCGGCGGTTATCCTGGCATTAATTCGTTCGATTCGCCCGATCAAATTCAGCAAGGCCGACGTCTGGGTAGGTTCTGCGGTAGGTGTTGGCTTGGCCACGGTGATGACGGTCGAGACCAACGGAATCCACCTGACTTCGGCAACCAATGCCGGTTTAATCATCAGCCTCTCGATTATCTTCACCCCGATTCTCGAGGGATGGGTGCGCAAGTTTTGGCTACCAAAGAACTTCTTCATCGCGGCCTTTGGCGCAGTGGTCGGTGTTGCTTTCTTGGTCGGCGGCAACGGCCTGCAGTCACCTAACTGGGGCGATGCTCTAATGTTTGGTGCCGCTGTACTTCGCGCCTACTATCAAGTGGTTCAGGGCAGCCTGACTGCCGGTCGAAAACTGACCACAATCAACCTGACTATCTTTCAGACCCTCACGGCAGGGCTGATCTTTTTCGCGGTTGATGCTCCGGGAACCGTGAATGCAGCAAGTAACTATGGCTCGCAAGAGTGGCTATTGCTCGCCTTCTTGGTTCTGCTGTGTACCGTGTACGGTTTCTTTGCGATGATGTGGGGAATTCGCCGCACCTCGGCTTCGCGCATCGCTTTGCTGCAGGGAACCGAGCCGATTTGGGCAGTCTTCATCGCCATGCTCTTCGGCGGCGAGTCACTCAACTGGATCGGCGGGCTCGGAGCAGCACTGATTATCGGTAGCTGCTACTGGGGTCTCGGCATCGAGCAAAAGGCTAGGCTTTTGCGGGCCAGTGCGACATAGCCCATTCAGCCTGAGCAGCGATAGATAGCGACGGGTTAACTCCGGGGTTTGCCGAAAGCGTCGAACCATCCGTGATGTACATGCAGGGAACACCGAATACCTTCAAATGCTTGTCGACTACGCCGCCGCTGGCGTCGCGAGCAATCACAGCACCACCCAAGAAATGAGCGGTTAGTGGGATGCCGAACGGCTCGCCGACAACGGCCCCTGGAGTTCCGTTGATCTCGGCAGCTATGTCCCGGGCCACTTCGTGCCCCTTTGGCACCCAGCTCGGGTTTTCTTCACCATAACCCTGCTTGGATGTGAGCTTTCGCCCGAATAGACCACGCTTCATATAAGTAGACAGCGAGTTATCGCGAGCCTGCATCACGAGCAAGATCAGTGTTCGCTCCGGCCATGTGCGCAGGTTGTAGAAGCTCGGAAGTCGGTGCAAGTTCTTCATAGTGGCCCAGATAAGCCGACCGGGGTTCGGGGATTTGCCAGTCTTGGATGAAGCCAGCACGCTCTGCAACAAACCCATGAAGCCACTGCCTTTGCCATAGCGAACCGGTTCGATGTGGGTGTCGGCCGACGGAAACACGGATGAGGTGATGGCTGACCCAGCCGTGAAATCGTTTTCGTCGCCCCTTGCCACAACTCCGAGCAGACTCTCGCTATTGGTGCGGCTGAGTTCGCCGAGCTTGTCACTTATTCCGGCTAGGTAACCGGCGGCCCGCGAGCGCTGCAGAAGTTTTGCCGAGCCAAGCGCCCCGGCGGCAACGATAACGCGTTCGGCACGGATGACACCCGAGTGACCTCCGCGAGCGACGCGTTGAAGCGGGAGTTCGAATCCGCCGTTTGGTAGGTCACGAATCTCTTTGACCAGTGTTAGTGGCCAAACCTCGGCCACGGTCTTGCCGGGCGCAGCTTGCTCAGCTAAATAGAGGTAGTTCTTGACCAGCGTGTTCTTGGCGCCGTGTCGGCAGCCGGTCATACACTCGCCGCAGTTGATGCACGCGTTGCGCTTAGGGCCAGCTCCTCCGAAATACGGGTCACCGACATCCTGGCCGGGTTCTTGGCCATCTTGGGCAAAGGTGATGCCGACTGGAGCCATCTGAAAGGTATCGCCAAAGCCTAGGCGATCAGCAGAGCGCTTGACCATTAGGTCGGCCGGGCTAAAGAACGGGTTTTTGGCAACTCCCAACATGCGCTCAGCCTCGGCATAGTGCGGGGCAAGAACTTTTTCCCAGTCTTCGAGCCCAACCCAAGATCCGGTCTTATAAAACTCGGCCGGCGGACGATAAAGGGTGTTTGCGTACACAAGTGAGCCGCCGCCGACGCCGGCTCCAGACATGACTAGGACATTCTTCAAGAAATCGATTCGCTGGATTCCAAACATGCCCAGGCGCGGGAAGAAAAGGAATCGTTTTAGATCAAATGAATTCTTCGCAAAGTCTTTGTCCTCGAATCGAGCTCCGGCTTCGATGACAAGAACTCGATAACCCTTTTGCGTAAGACGGAGTGCCGAAACCGAGCCGCCGAAGCCGGATCCTATGATTGCGACGTCGTAGTCAAAATTTTGAGGAGCGGATATTTTCGAAGAAACGCTCATGAACGGCTATGGGTGACGCAGCGGGCTGGCGGGTAGGCGCTCCTGAGCTACCCAGCGCTGGTTGTATCCGGTTGACGACGACATCAGGTCAAGGAAAGGCTGCGGGTCGAAGACCTCAGGGCCGACAACGCCGGCACCCTTCCACAAGCCCTTAGCCATTAGCTCGAGAGCAATGAGCGGGTTGAAGGCGGTCTGAGCAACCACGCACTGTGCTTCAATCTCGGCCATAGTCTGAGCGTTGTCGGCAACGTGATAGATGTAGGTGGCGCGGTCCTTGCCATCCTTGTCTTTACCGGTAACCAGAACGCCGGCACAGGTCTTTCCGGTCATCTTCGGGCCAATGTGGGCCGGGTCTGGCAACACCGCCGCGACCATATCGCGAGGCGAGACATCAACCGGACCCTGGTTCGAGCGAACGCGAGTCGGACGAGTGGCATCTAGCCCAAGCTTGTGCAGAGTCTTGAGCACGCCGATGAACTCGCTGCCCAAGCCATACTTGAATGTCACACGGTTGGCGTTGAGGTGGCGCGGAAGCATGGTTACTTCTTCGTGCTCAACGTTGACACACTCGACCGAACCGATTCCCTCTGGGAACTCGAAGATCTCGGGCTCGCTGAACGGCTCGGTAGTGAACCAACCTCGGTTGCGTTCGTAGATAACCGGCGGGTTGAGGCACTCCTCAATCGTGGTCCAAATTGAGAACGATGGAGCAAAGATTTCGTTGCCATTGTCATCGAACACGGCGAGGCTGCCACCATCCTTGACGCTGATCTCGTCGATCTCACTGAAGAGGTTGTCCGCGGCGTAGCGAGCGAAAACATTCGACATGCCAGGCTCTACGCCCATGCCGACTAGCGCTAGTTTGCCAGCGCGCTCCCACTGCTCACTAACCGCGAACTGTGAATCCCCCAGCTTGATTCCCGGCTTGTGGAACGGGTCAGATTCGTGAGCTTCTGAAAGGCTCATCGCCATGTCTACATAGTTAGCACCGGCGGTGAAAGCACCTGAGAATACAGTCGGCACGAACTTAGGCTCGACCGCGTTCAGCACATGGGTGATGTTGTGGTTCTTGGCCAACTCTGAGACGTTGGCAGCGCTGCCGGCGTCAATCTTGGCGGCTAGAAACTTAGATGCCTTATCGGCTCCATACTTGTTTCGAACCCACTCGATGCTCTTTTCGGCACGGCTGAAGTCATAGTCAGACACCACCATGATGTCGAAAAAGTCACGGGAAGCAGCAATTTTGACGATCGCGTCACCGACGCCACCGGCACCCACCAAAAGAATTCTCATGCTGCCAGCCTAGTGAAAATTGGCTGAGGTTTAAGCGAAATTAGACTTCGGTGAGGTCCGCCGAAGCGTCATTTACCCAGTTGATAACGCCCGGCCAATAGCCGAAGCCGTCGTCTAGAGACAGATGGCCCGCTCCAGGGATGATCACCGGCTCAACGCCAAGAGGGTCGCCGAAGGTGACCTTGATACCGCGCGGGGTCCACTTATCTTTATCACTCGCTAAGACGGTCAAGCTCGAGGTCGAAGCGTGCAGAGCCGATGCGACCGCAGGGTTGGTCAGCTCAACATTGAGGCCTTCGACCTCGCCGAGCATTCGTGGGTCGGCAGGAGCCACTAGAAGAACGCGATCAACCGGGGTTTTGATGAGGCCGGTGGCTGCACCCTGAATCCAGTTGATGCATCCGAGCGAGTGGCCAATCACAATGGTCTCCCCCGATTCAATTTCGCCAAGGATGTCTAGTTCGGCAGCCAATAATTCTTGCCACTCGTCAAGTTTTGGTTCATCAGTGTTCGGAAACTGAGGGTAGGCAACGATGTGCCCCTGCTGGCGCAGTGCGGTTGCTAGATGACGCTGCCAGTGCCCCTGCTGACGGCGATTCGTCCATCCGTGAAGAATAAGAACTTTGGCCATGACTTCAGCCTAAGCACTACTGCTGAAGCGGCGGTACGGTTTTCGGTTTCATTACGAAAAATAAAGCCAGAACACCCAAGGATGAGTTGATCGCAATCAGGATGCCCATGCCGAGAGGTGAACCGGTGCCCAGCAGCGGATAGAAGCCCGAAAGCGCTGCGGTTGTCGCGAAGTTCAGCACACCCATCAGAGAGGCGGCGGTGCCAGCCTCGTTCGGGTGCTGGGCAAGACTAAGTGCCGCCAATAGCGGTATGCAGGCACCGAAGCTGAAAATGAAGACCATAACTAGAGGTTCAACGACCCAAATCGTTGCGTGGCTCAGACCGGCGAAGATCAGGGCAACGCCAGCTAACCCAAAAAGTGTGCCGGCACAAATCAAAACCCAGGCGGCGCTGAATAGTCGTCCCAATTTTGCAGAGAGCTGGGTGCCTAGATAAAGGCCGACCGAGTTCATCGAGAACACTAAACCAAACTGAGCTGCGGTGAGGCCATACGTGCCCTGGTATAGAAACGAAACTGTGTTGAGATAGCCGAAAAGCGCGACGATTTGCAACACCGAAAAGATCAGTAAACCGACGTAAATGCGGTCACCTAGAACCGCCTTGAATCGCAACAAAATTGCTTTCACACCTGATGTGCGACGGTCGTCTCTATGCAAGGTCTCGATCAGGAACCTGAAGGCTGACAACCAGACTGCGGTGTCAAAGATGACCAGAAAAAGGAAGATCGTTCGCCAAGGCAGCACAGTGACGATCTGCGAACCGATTATCGGCGCAATGATCGGCGCCAGCGAGCTAATCAACGAGACTCGGGCCATCATGGTGAGCATCGGGCCGCCGGTATAGAGGTCTCGCACGACGGCACCCATGAGAATGGCTGCGCCTGCTCCACCAATTCCCTGCATTAATCGAGCCCAGAAGAAAAACTCGATGGTTGGAGCCAGGAAGCAAAGCAGCGAACCGACTAGGTGTGCTCCCGAGAGAATCAGCATCGGGCGACGACGGCCAATCGAGTCAGCTAGCGGCCCGGCGATGAGCTGGCCAATCGCAAAACCGATGGTGACGCCGGTAAAGGTGAACTGAACCGCACTATTGCTCGCGGCGAAATCTAGTCCGATTTTTGGAAAAGCTGGGAGGACTAGGTCGATAGAAAACGGAAGCAGGGTGGCCAGCAAACCGATTAGAACGATGTAAGTTCGTCGCTGCTCGGCGGTAAGCGTCTCTCCCGTCAAGATCCGATTCTTGACTCGTGGCTTTTGATTAACCACGATTGCCGACACTGCGGCTAGAAGTGCCCTTACGTCGGCGAATGTATGGCAACGCGACTAGCCAACCTAGAACCGCCAAGACTCCGGCGCCGCCGGCCCATTGCCAGGCAACTTCAACCCGTGCGTCCTTGGGTGGAACCGAATCAACGTTATTGGTCGAGGCCGGGTTTCCATCCTTGCCGTTTTCAATGCCGTCGCCGTCAATGTCAGGGTCAACCGCGTTGTCGATGCCGTCGCCGTCGATGTCAGGGTCATCGTTATTCAAAATTCCGTCGCCGTCGATGTCTGGGTTTACACCCGCATGCGGCACTTTGAGGCCGCTGACGGCCATCCTGGTTGCAGATTGGGCAGATACCGGCAACGTGGCCGCCTTGACCGACATTGCGCCGATAAAAATGGTAACCACCATGCTCAAGATCATGACGATCGCACCAGTGCGGACGATTTGGTTGCGGTTCATCCCGCTAGATTACCCCAGCAACCTTCATGGTTACGAGAAGCATGATGATTCCACCAAGACGGTATACCCAAACAAAGCGCGGTTGACGCACCCATCGAACCTCGTCTTCGTCTCCCTCGCGACCAATGAGACCAAGGATGCTGAGTGCCAGCATTGGAATCGGCAAGATGGCAAAGGACCACAGGGCCGCATCAGGGCTCGAACCAAACCAGCCGGAAACGATGCTGGTCGTGATCGAAGCTACCAGCAAAGTAAACGCAAGACCCGGGATACCCTGAGGCATGATGCGCCAGATCCACTTAGAGTTCGGGAACTTATCTGAGAACCAACCGAGCATCGTCGGCAGAACGAAGAGCGCGCTACCGAACCAGACTTGCCATTCGTTGCCCATCAAAGCCGCCGTGACGAAGATGAAAACCGCTAGACGGAATCCCAGAGAAATCCACCGCTGGTAACCGGGCGTAGGTGGCACATGGGTTGGATGCAAGGTATCGAGTCGCTCCGAGAAGAAGCGAGCGGAAGCCTCTTCACCAAGCACTCGGAACACAATGGCAGCGGCGACTGCGAGGGCGAAATCGTTCACGTGGTTAGCGACGGCTAGAGTCATTCCGGCTAGCGCAGGCAAGGTGCTGATCATGCTTGCGGTAACCCATCCGCCGACGAATGGCAGCACGCCGAGGTCTACAACGCGCTCCCACAGATAGAAACTGCCCTTTTCAGGAACTTTTCGGAATGCGCGGAAGGAGTTAGCCAAGAGAGCTGGTCCAAATCCGACGATGATGACACCAAGCATCATGCGAATGTCGCCCATACCGATCGAACCACCGAGTACTACGTGAACTAGCAGAGTGCCGATAACGAAGACCGCAGTGCCGACCATGCCCGCGAAGGCATCGAAGATGCCGATGATGGTGGAGACCAAGAAAAGTTGCCAAATCGGGGTCGAAAGATTCTCACCATTTACCGCGAGCGCAACGATCGCAATTGTTGCGGCGGCAAGGGTTGGTAGCGCTGCGAACGTACCGAAAGCCGCACGCAGGTATGAACCGTCGACCATGATGCGTGACAAGACTGGTGAAATCGGCGCAGTCACTAGCGTTGCACGAATTGATATCCTGTCCAGCAAACGCATCCAACGACGACGCCAGATTTTTAGGCCATCACCGCGAGCACGGCGACGCAGTTCGTATTCTTCGTGCTCGGCATCAATGGTTGCGATCGAACCACCATTGCCTGAACCCGAATTACCTCCCGAACCACTACCGGCTCCACCTGCGGCACCACCAGCGGCGGCGCCAGCGGCAGCTCCTGCTGCTCCGGCTGCAGCGGCTCCGGCCGCGGCCGCGGCCGCCGCCACGGATGCGGCGATAGCACCGACCTTTGCGGCGGTTTCGGTCACAGCCTGAACGGCCTCAGGAGAGCCCATCGGATCAAATGGTACGGATGGCGCCGAGTCATCACCGGTAGCACCGATTGCCGGGTTTGGCACCGGAGCACCAGGAATAATCGGAGTCCCCGGCTCACCAGGAGTTCCAGGGTCACCTGGAGTGCCTGAGCCTCCCGGCACCGCCGTAGGCGAATCGGTCGGCTGATCGCTAGGTGCCGACGAAGGTTCGACACTTGGGCTTGAGGTAGGCGCTGCGGTCGGCTTTGCCGACGGCGAAGCAGTTGGGCCTGCAGTGGGTTTTGGCGAAACGGTTGGCTTGACCGTCGGCTTCGGGGTAGGCGAAGTAGTAGGTGCAGGCGTTGCCGTCGGCGTCGGAACTGCGGTCGGTGTCGGTGTCGCTGGAGCCGCTACCGGAGGAGGCGCAGGAACCGAGTGGCTCGCTGTAGCTGCGAGGCTACGGCCCACTGCGTTTATTGCAAAAACGTTCACCGTATAGGTCTGACCCGCGATCATCCCAGTGAAGTTGCAGAATAGGTTGGAAGTGCCCGAACAGACCGAGACGCCGTTTACGGTGACGTCATAACCGGTCAACGTTGAACCACCATCGGCTGTAGGTGCCGACCAAGAAGACATGAGGTCAACGCCATCTGGAGTCAGGGTAAGCATCGCTGGCGATAGCGGAACAGCAAAGTTGGTCTGGAAACCGTTGGTTGTGTTGGTGTCTGATGCGACGGACGATGAACCAACCAGGGTAACGATGCGAACTTGGAAGCCCTCAGGCACTATCGGCGTATTGCTGGTAGGCGAGGTGCTAGGAGTCGAGGTCGGAGTAGACACCGAAGCGCGGCGCATGCGGATGCTCGCTGTGCCCACCGTGATTTGCGGGCTCGGCGACGCGCTAGGAGATGCGGTTGGAGTGCTGCTCTGATTCAAGACGTTTTGAACCGTCGCAGAACTTGTGGTGGCACCGGTGACCGATGAAGAAGGAGTGCTCGAGTAGGCCTGACCAATCGGGGCAACATAGATGTCGTATCCAGTCACGTTGGCACCTGCCGCGGCTACCGGAGGAGTCCAGTTAACTACAAGGTTGTTGTTGCTTGCCGCAGCAGACAAGTTAGTGACCGCTAGCGGTGCATCAAGTGGAGTCTGAGACATCGTTACGTTAGAAACGGCACCGCGGCCGGCAGTAGTGATCGCACGCGCAACAGCTGAGTATGCGATGTTGTTCGGGATACCAACGATGGTGCAGGTGATCGAAGTATTCGAAACCGGACATGCGGCATTCTCGTAGCTTTGACCGTTGGTGTCGGTTGCAATAAGAACGAAGCCCGTGATTGGTGAACCACCGGTGTAGCTTGGCGCGGTGAACGACGCGGTTAGCGAGTGAGTTGCAACCGATGACGAGAAGATGTGCGGCGCGCCGGCCTGGTCGGCTAGAACATTGAAGCCACGGATGACTTCGGTGGCTAGGTATGAACCGTAACCGGCCTGAGCGGCACGAATCTCACAGTAACCAGCGGCGTTTAATGTAACGATGTCGCCGGCCAAGGTACAGGCATTGCTGTTCGAGGTGGTCGACAGTGTAATCACTGCATTGTTACCGGCGTTGGTGGTCGGTGCCAGCTTGAAGGCCGGGGTGCCATAAACCAGGTCAGGGATGATGTCGAACTTAATCGTCTGGTTTAGAACACCGACCTGGATGAACTGACTTACACGCGCACTGGCGAAACGGCTAGAACCAGCCTGTGTCGCGACAACCTCACACATACCGATGGCTGTGAAGTTGACCTTGCCAGGCACCAGAGGATCGATGGCGCAGGTAGAACCGTTTGCGACCGAGAAGGTCACGGCCAATCCGCTGCTTGCGATGGCGGTCGGTGTGTACGAGCCGTAAACGATAGGGTCCATCGGCACGTTGGAGGTGAATGCGACTGACTGCGCTTCCTTCGAAACTGTGATCGTCTGCGAGGCGCTGGTGACCGCGTTGTAGTTGATTGAGGCAGCCTTGGTTGCTCGAACAGAACAGGTGCCGGCGGCGGTTGCCGACATGACCGAGCCCGCGATCGAACAGTGAGCGGTTCCGGCCGAGACCAAAGAGTAGGTCACTGCGCCGGTGCCCGAACCGCCGCTGGTGAATAGGTTGAGGTTGTCGACCGACATGCTGTTCGCGCTGGCCATGGCAAGTGGGGCCTGGTTGATCTTGCGAACGGTGATGGTCTGAACGGCAGAGGTCTGAGGCAAGTAGTTGGTGTCACCAGCGCGGCTTGCGGTGATCTGACACATCGAACCGGCGTCACCAGGAATGATGGTCGCACCGATTAGGCGACAGGTGCTGCCGGCGACCACACTGTAGCTAAAGGCTCCGGTGCCGCTACCGCCCGTGGCAACCGGGTTTAGACCAGACCAGTAGTCAACGGTTGCTGCTGAGGTGATGTTGATCGGCGCCTGGGTAGCCTTGCTAATCACGAGAGTCGCCTCGGCGTAGTTGGCGAGATAGAAGCCATCCTGGTCTATTTCAACATCGAGACGAACTAGACAGTCTCCGGCACCCTTGATGATTAGGTCACCGGTACCCGGATCGAGTGAACAGACGAGTGACGACGCGTTGGTGCTGAAGGTATAAGCGCCCGGTCCTTCGACGTTGTAGATCGGGTGAACGACAGCATTCGGCACGTAATCCTGGTTCGTGTAGGCCAGGCTAACGTCGGCAACCTTCGACATGTGGAAGGCATTCGAAACCGTGGTGGTCAAGGTGGTTCCCGACCAGTCGCCCGCGAAGTTGAGTTGGTAATCCTGACCCGGAACACCCGAGGCCTTTAGGCCCGAGAAGGTAACGATACCGTTGACTGCTTGTGCGGTGGTGCTGCCCGAAACCGAACCGGTGTTGTCATTGAAGATGCTTGCGGTGACCACCGTGGTGCTGTCTGAGCTCGCTAGGTTGTTGAAGCGGTCAAGTACCTGCAGCACCGGCTGACCAACCAAATCGTCGCCGACCAATGCACCGGTCACGTTCGAGTTGACCATGCGAAGCTTGGCCGGTACGGCGTGAGTTAGCACTAGACCATTTGACTCGGTCGCCGAGACTGAAGATCCACCAAGTGCGCCAGTGAAGGTCAACTTATAGGTGGCGCCTGGAACACCGGTTACTACGAGGTTAGGGAATTGGACCACACCCTCGACGGCGGTTGCGGTCGGGTAGGTCAAGGTGCCTCCCACACCACTGGTGATTGCGGCGGTGACCACGGTGGTGTTGTCGCTAGTGCCGATGTTGCCATCCATGTCTTGAAGCTCAAGAACCGCTGCGGTGGTGAGCGGCGAACCGGTCATACCAACCGCAGGCTGGGTGTTCCAAACCAGGCGAGTTACCGCGGCGTGGTGAACGGTGAAGTTCGACGAGGTGTCGGTTGCCAGCTCACCCGAGCTAAAGGTCAAACGGTAAGACTGCGTGGTTAGACCATGCATGACCAGGTGGCTGAAGGTCGCGACACCGTTTACCACGGTCGCCGTCAAGGCCACCGAAGCGTTACCAACCACACGGGTCAAGGCTCCCCCGCTACCTGAAGATATTGCTGCGGTGATGACGGTCGCGTTGTCTTGGGTAACGGTGTTTCCGAAGCTGTCGACAACCTTAACCACCGGCATGCCGGCGAGTTCGGCACCGGTGTTAGCGCCTATCGGCTGGTTCAGCACGACGATGCGAACCGGGGCACCCGGAATCACCGAAACGTTGGCCGAGTTCACGCCGATCAAGGCGCCCGAAGCGAAGCTCAACTGGTAGTTGTTTGCCGGGGTAGCGGTCAGGGCTAGGTCGGTGAACGTCGCTCGACCATCAACCACCGATGCACTTAGGTCAGACGCGGTTGCGCTGGTTAGAGTGCCGCCGGTGCCGCCAACCGAAGCCAGCACATTGCCGACGAAGTTGTATACGCGGTTTCCGTAGACGTCCTGGATTTCAACGATCGGCTGGGTAGCTAGGGCGAGACCGGTGGTGCCACCGACCGGCTGCTGAACAACGGCCAACTTGTTAGCGCTTGCATATGTCACGCGGAAGGTGTTGGTTGCCGCCGAGGCCAACGCGGTTGAGCCAACCGTGGTGGCGAAGTCAAGGGTGTAGTCGTGGTCAGGAAGCGCGATCACCTTTAGACCGGCGAATGTCGCGACACCTTGCGAGAAGGTTGCCGTGGTCGAACCAGTCAAACTGACACCGGTCGAGGTCGCGATTCGGGCGGTCAATACATCCGTGCTGTTTGAAGTGACGACGTTTTCGTAGAGGTCACGAAGCTCGACCACCGGCTGACCGGCAAGGTTCGAGCCGGTTGCGTTGCCACCGGTTGGCTGCTGGGTGATGGTCAAATGGTTTGCAACCGCGTGGGTTACGGTAACCGGCGCAGAGGTGGTGAAGCGCGAGTTGACGGCAAACTTCAGGGTGTAGTTGGCGCCAGGCAAGCCGTATAGCTGCAGCCCGCTGAAGGTCGCAACACCGCTACTTGAAACCGCGGTGGCGTTTGCCAAACGAGCACTACTTGGATGCGTCACGGTGTTGTCGAGCAGAGTCAATCCGTCGGTGCTGCTGATCGAAGCCGTCACGGTGGTGTGAACGTTTGCGTCGGCGACGATGTTCTCGGATGCGTCGCGGAATTCGATCACCGGCTGAGTGCTTAGCGCATCACCGGTTGCGTTGCCACCCACCGGCTGGGTGCGGATGGTCAAGTGATTGAAGGAACCGTAACTGATGGTGATATTTGACTGGGTTACGTCGTTGATTCCGGCTAGATCAAGCGTGTAGGTCAACGAGTACGTGTTTGAAACCAGACCCGAAATACCGAGTGAGGTGAAGGTTGCGATACCGCCAACGGCCTGCTTGTCGGCCGCAAATGCGGTGATTTGGGCAGGCGTTGCCAGAGCGACACCGTTTTGCGCGGTGATTGCTGCCTGAACGGTGACCGAAGCATCCGAGCCCGGGCCGCTGGTTACAACGTTGTTGTAGCGGTCTAGAACACGGATTACCGGCTGGGTCGCGAAGATGTCGCCCGACTTACCGTTTGCCGCTGCCTGGGAAAGCGAGATGTGGGTGGCCACGTTGTGGTCAACCTGAAGCGCGCTAGTGCCCACCGAGGTGAGTGCCGGGTTGGCATTGGTGAACTCGAGCACGTAGTCAACGCCTGGGGTACCGACCAGTTTGACTCCGGTGAAGGTTGCGACACCGCCAACGAACGTAGCTGTGGTCTGGCCAGAACTTAGGCTGCCACCGACACCTGACCTCACTCGGATGGTCGCCGAGCCGCTGTTGGTGGTGGTCACCAGGTTGCCGTCGTAGTCGTAAAGCGCAACCACCGGCTGGGCAGACAGTAGTTCGCCGGTCATGGTCATCGATTGGTCGGCCTCGGTGGTCGAAGGCGCGGTGGTGATGCGAAGTTCGGTTGCCGCACCAGGCAGGATGGTAAATGCGGTCGACGTAACTGTCTGGTTGTTAGAGGTCAACTTAAAGGTGATCGAGTATCGATCGGTTGCCGGAGCGGTGAAGGCCAGGCCGGTGAAGGTGACCAAACCATTCGCGGCGGCGTAGCCGGTGGTCGGGTTGCCAACCGGAGTGCCAGAACCGTCGATTAGCTGAGCGGTAACGGTCGAGGTGCTGTCTGCGAAAACTCGGTTTCCAGAGGCATCGCGAAGCACAACGGTAGGAACCGGGCTAAACGCGTCGCGAGTGCGAACGTTGGTTGGCTGCTGAACGATGTTCAGCGCAACCGCGGCACCGGCCGCGAGGTTAATGGTCTGAGTGGTCGAGATCTCGGTGCCGTTGTAGGTGATCGCATACTTCAGAGTTAGACCGTTAGCGGCTGCACCGGTGAACATCGAACCACTACCGGTGAAGTCAACTTGGCCGGCGGTGGCAGCGATGGTGTTGGTTCCGCCCAAGACCTGAGTCTCGTTCTCAGACATGGTCACCGGCAGGGTACTGTCGGCCACGATATTGCCGGCTGAGTCTTCGATGTTCAACTGAGGCTGGGTGGTGAACGGCACGCCAGAGTTGGCGCCAGCGGCGGCACGGGTCAGGTTCAGCGCGGTTGGGTCACCGAAACTGATCGCCACCGGCGCCACGCTGTCTACATGGGTCGCGTTGATTGGCAGTGACCCGTTGGCAGCGGTGAAGCGCAAGGTGTAGCTGCCGACCTTGGCGCGAAGTACAAGGTTGCTGAACTTGACGCGAGCCGAGCTGTTTGAGGTAGACGAACCACCGGCAATAGAGATGACGTTGCCGTTGCTTGGCTGCTCCGCGACCGAAACGGTGGTTGCCGCGCCGACTAGAACCGGGTTCTCAAACTGGTCACGAACTTCAAGTTCAGGATCGGCGCCACCTGCACCCTTTACCGCGTAGTCATTCTTTGCTCCGACCGGGCTGGTGATCCAGGTCAGGTGGTGAGCGGCGGCGTTGGTGATGTCGAACGAGGTCGAGGTAACCGAGGTTAGGCCGTTCGAGGTGAACTGGATGTAGGCGGTGCCGGCCTTGGTGAAGGTCAAACCGGTGAAGGTGACTAGACCGTTGGTGTTGGCGACGGCAGCCTTGCTCGAATCGATGACGTTGCTTGCGGCAGCATCCGAGTAAAGGGTTGGCTTGATGGTCACCGTGTTTGCGACATCAAGGACGCGGTTGTTCCAATCGTCGAGAATTTCGGCACGAACAGCGGTCGAGAAGGCAACGCCGGCAACGATGTTTGAAGGCTGCTGAACCACGCGAAGTTGAGTCTCGGTGCCCGCGGTCAGTGCGATGTTTTGGGTCGCGGTGAATCCGTTGTAGCCGGTGGTGTTGACGATGGTGAAGTTCAGAGCGTAGGCGCTGGCGGCGACACCCTCGAGGCGCAGGTTGGCGAAGGTTGCTATACCAGCCGAGGCGTTCACCACATCCGAGCCGGCAGGACCGGTTAGGTCGGCACCGGTGTGAGCACTGCCGTCATAGGCGGTTGCGCCGGCCTGAACCTGAATCTCGGCCGAAGCTGCGGCACCGGTATCAACCAAGTTGCCATCGGCATCGCGAATCGCAAGGATCGGCTGGGTCGTGAATTCCTGACCAGACTTGGCTCCGGTGGCATTTTGGGTCAAAACAATCTGGGTCGCGGTTCCATGGGTCAGAGCAATCGGCTCACTGGCACCGGTTAGACCAGTGGATGAGTAGCTCAGGCTGTAGGTGCCAACTGCACCGGTCAGCTTGAGCTTGTTGGTGTTCTGCGCGAAGTAGGCGATACCGCCGATTGCCTGCATTGAAACATCGCCACCGAGAACGGCTCCGTTTGCGCCAGATGCAGCCACGGCGATGGTCGCGGTGCTGTCTGAAACTCGGTTGTTGGAAACGTCGAGAACTTCAATAACCGGCTGGCTGGTGAACGCGATTCGGTTTGCGGCGCCCGCGGCACCAGAGCTGATGTTGAGGTGGTGTGCGGCACCGAAGGTGATGGTTACCGGAACGGTTGCGGTGACCGAACCTGGGCTCGAAATCGAGGCGGTTAGGTTGTGTGCGCCAGCGACACCGGTGAGCTTGATGCCCTTACCGGTGAAGTCGGCAACACCAGCGGTTGACTGCATCGAAACGGTTCCGCCGATGGTCGCATCCGGGCTTGAAAGCGTGACGGCTTGAGTCGAGTAGGCACCCACTGAAACAACGACGCCGGTGGCATCGAGCAACGTGACGACTGGTTGGGTTCCAAATGCGGTGTTGTTAACCAGCGAACCGGCAACATCGATTCGAAGCTGACTTGGAGCGCCGGTGACCGCAAGAATCGCCTGCGATGCCGAAGTAAGGTTTGCCGAAGCGAAAGTTAGGGTCTTATTTCCAGCTATTGCCGTGAGTCCGAGATCCGCAAAGCTGGCAACACCGTTTACCGCGTTGATTTGAGTTGTGCCGGTCAAGGTGCCGCTGTTTACCGAAGCCGAGATCTGAACTGTCGAGTCTGCAATTAGGTTCTCAGATACGTCTCGCACCTCAACCACCGGCTGTGCACCAAACGCACTGCCATTGGCAGCATTACTTGCGAATGTCGTGATACTTAGGTGGTCCGCGGCGCCGACGGTTAGGTTTACCGTGTCGCTGGCTGATATCGATGTCGGGTTGGAAATTGTTGCAGTGACAATCTTGGGACCCACGGAGCCACTTAGCTTAATCGCGCTGCTGGTGAACCTTGCGATTCCACCCACGGCATTTACGGTTGTCGTTCCGCTGATTATGGCACCACTGGCCGAAAGCGTTACAGCCTGCGTGCTTTGTGAACCATCCGTGACGATGTTTGAATCCTGGTCAAGGATGGCGACACTCGGCTGCTGGCTGAATACGGTGTCGTTGACCAGGGTAGGCAAGACCTTCAGCACCAGGTGATCGGCAACACCAGGAACCAGGGTGAAAGTTTGGGTGGCCGGGGTCAGCTGGGCTGCTGAATCTGCGAAGGTCAAGACCTTATCGCCGATAGTTCCGTATTTACCTAGACCCGCGAAGGTCGAGATACCGGAAACGGCGGTGACGCGAGTGATTCCGGTCAACGACCCACTGTCAATTGACGCGTCAATAGCGATATTCGAACTGGTGACTACGTTTCCGGAAACATCCTCGACCTTAACCACCGGTTGAGTGCTGAAATCAGTGCGGTTTGTGAAACCGGCAACCTGTGTGGTCAAAACCAACTGAGTTGCGGAACCGAAGGTAAGGGTTATCGGAGTGTTAGCCGAAATGGTCGACGGGCTGGTGATTGTCGCAACCAGACCCTTCCGGCCGGCAGTTCCGGTTAGTTTGATGCCCATTCCGGCAAAGTTGGCGACACCTGCGTTGGCAGACATGGATGTCGTTCCCCCGATTGCGGCACCCGTGGCCGTCAGGGTGACCGTTGAGGTCTGATCGGCTACGGTGTTTCCATCGAAGTCTTGAATTGTGACGACGGGCTGAGTGCTAAAAGTTGAGTCATTGGCAAGCGAGCCGGAAACGGCGATGTTCAGTTTGCTAACCGCACCGTAAGTTAGGTAAAAGTCCTGCGTGGCCGAGGTTAGCCCCGGTGTGGCATTGGTGAAGGTCAAAGTCTTGTTTCCGACTAATCCGTACTTACCCAAGCCAGAGAATGTTGCGACACCGGCCACTGCGCTTACTCGAGTGGTTCCGGTCAATGTTCCAGAACTGATTGCAACGTCAATCGGGTAGGTCACATCTGTGACCGTATTTCCTGCCGAGTCCTGGATGGTGACCACCGGTTGCCTGGTGAAATCGGCACGGTTGACGAATCCCGTCGCGGCAGTAGTCACTGACAACTTGCTTGCAGTTCCGAAGGTTAGGTCAAATGTCGTGGTGCCGGTGGAGCCGGAAGTATTCGCGGTGTAGGTCAACGTGTAGTTACCCACCAAGGCGGTCATGGTTAGGCCCGAGAAAGAAGCCAAACCAGAACTCGCTGTGACAGTTGTAGTTCCCGAAAGCCCACTCGAGTTGGCCGCAACCGTAACAGTTTGAGTTGATTCAGAACCGGTGTTGACCAGGTTTCCATCCGCATCGACGATGGCAACGGCCGGCTGTCGACCAAATGGAGTACCACTCTTGCGAAGGCCGCTGAGGATATTCAAAACACCATTCGTACCGGCGTTGGTCTGAATGGTTGCTGCGGCGCCGTGGGTCAAAGTAAAGGCAGCCTGCGAGGCTCCGGCCAAACCTGTCGAGGCAAAACTCAATACCTTGGTGGTGTCAACCTGACCCGACTTGACCAAGTTGGTGAATGTCGCCACACCGCCCACGGCTGAGATGGTCTTTGTACCGGTCAAGGTTCCATTCGTCATAGAGACGGTGATCGAGGCTGTCGAATCCGAAACCCTGTTTCCATCTACGTCTTGGACTTCGACTACCGGCTGAGTGGTAAATGCAACACGGTTCACAAATCCGGCAGCATCTGTTGTTTGCGCCAACTTGTTAGCCGCCCCGAAAGTAAGCGTGAAATCGAAGGTTGCCGGGGTTAAACCGCCGCCAGTTTTGGTGAAGTTGAGTGTGACTGCGCCGGCAGTTCCATACTTACCAAGCCCCGAGAAGGTTGCAATTCCGTTTACGGCGGTGACATGAGTTGTGCCGGTTAGGGTTCCAGAACTGATGGCAACATCGACGGTAACGGCCGAGTCTTCGACGGTGTTACCAGAAGCGTCTTGGACTGTTACCACTGGTTGGGTTGTGAAATTAGCGCGGTTTACGAAACCCAACGGTTGGGTTGTCAGCGCCAACCTTGTGGCAGCACCGAACGTTACATCTAGGTTTTGGGTGGCCGCCGCGAGTGATCCTGAGCGGAATGTCAAGACATAGGTTCCCTTGGCTCCGGTCAACTTCAAGCCCGAGAAAGTGGCTACACCGTTCGAAAGAGTTGGCGGTGTTGAGTTGCCAGAGAGAGTAGAACCTGAGCTCTCTACAGTGATGGCGGCAGCGCTGTCAGTCACAGTATTACCCGAGATATCCTGAACGGTGACCTGAGGCTGAGTAGTGAATGCAACTCCGTTGACGGCTCCTGCTGCCTGACGCGTAATTGTGAGTCGGTTAGCTGCGCCGAAAGTAATAGTCACTGTGTTCGACTTGGTTATTCCGCCGGCGATGGATGCGGTCAGCGCCCGCCCACCGACAGTTCCGGCCAGCTTCACATTCTTACCGCTGAAGTTGGCAATTCCGCCTACCGCATCCATGGCGACTGCACCGTTTAGTAAGGTTCCACCGATGTTTGCATCAGCCGATGTGAGCGTGACGGTTGCGCTTGAATTCGCGACAGTATTTCCGTCTTCATCCTGGATGGTCACAACTGGCTGAGTGCCGAAAACGGTGTCATTTACCGTGCTCGAAGGTGAGGTCATGGCGAGCTTATTGGCGACACCATAGGTCAGTGTGAAGGCCTGAGTCGCATCGGTTAGAGAAGTTGACTTGAAGGTCAAAATCTTGTCGCCAATCAATCCCGTTTTTCCAAGATTCGTGAAGGTTGCCTGCCCATTGACGGCGGCTACCGAGGTGGTGCCAGTCAGCCCTTGGGTTGAAGTACCCGAGGCAGCGACTACCGATGCACTAACGGTTGCCGATGAACCAGTGACCGTATTGCCGAAGGCATCCTGGATAAGAAGTACCGGTTGGGTGCTGAAATTGGTTCGGTTTGTGAAGCCGGCTGCTTGGCTCAAGAAAGCGAGCTGAGTCGCATCGCCGTAGGTGATTGAGATGCCCGACTGTGCAGTAGAAATGTCACTTCCGTTGAACGTTATTCGGAAGGTAAGCGTGTAACTGCCCGAGACAAGGCCGCCAATACCTAGGTCGCTAAAGGTTGCCACGCCGGCGCCGTTGGCTGTTGCCGTAGCGGTTCCGACAAGGGTTCCGCCTGCTGACACTGTTGCGGTCACGACGGCAGTAGCTCCGGCACCCGTGGTCACCGGAGTGTTTCCCGCGGTCCGAATTTCCACGATTGGCTGAGTGGTAAAAGCCTTACCCGCAGACATAGTTCCGCCGGCGTTGCGCGTGATTGTGAGGTGGTCAGGGTCACCATAGACCACCGTTATGGAAGCGGCGGTGAAGTTTTGGGCGGAACTCACTCCAGTTAGGGACGCCGTTAGCGTCAAAGTGCCGGTTCCCGAGGCCACTGATAGCCCCGTAAACGTAGCTGCTCCACCTGAAGACGTGACCGAGGAAGTTCCGGCAAGAGTGAAGCCAGCGCTCGGTGCGATTGTTGCAGTGTAGGTTTTTAGGTTTTGACTCGACAGAACCAAGCCGAAGGCATCCTTGATTTGCACAGTGATGACCGGGCTAAAGGCCACGCCGACGAACGCGCTAAGCGGCTGTTGGTTCACGGTTGCGGTTGCTGCTACACCGAAGAGTCCGGTGATCGAATCTACGTTGCCAGGGTTATAGGTCTGACCGGTCGCCTCCGTGTAACTAATCGTTGGGGTCGACGCGGTTGAGCTTATGGCAAGATTCGTGGTGTTGTTTTGGCCAGCCAGAGTGACGTTGCCGCCCGCGGCGATGCCGAGGTTTGCGATGGCGATTGAGTTTGCAGAAGTCTCGGTCACCGAGCCCGCAGTGCGGAGCGCAAGCGTTGAGAATGTCGTTGGGGCGATCGCGCCACCGATCGTAATGTTGCCGCTGTTGGTGCCACCAGAGGCTCCGATGCGCACGGTTCCGGCGGTGATCGCACCGAGCTCGGTGTTTGAAATATCAAGAATTCCGGAGGCATCGGTGCCCGAAGCACTCAAATTGATCGTTGTCGCGTTGGTGGTAGGTGCGATGGTTACGACACCGGAGGTTTTTATGGTGCTTGAGCTATTCACATAAAGGCTGTCGCCAGTTACATTGACCGCGCCTGTGTCTGAGGTAACAGTACTTCCGGCTTTGTATCCCATGGATACGTTGCCGGAAATGTATGTTCCGGAGGTTCCACCATCGATATTGATGGCTCCGTTGGCTGAGAGCATGTCGGCGCTGGACAAGAAGACGCCGTTAGTTCCCGAGGTGGTGCTGGTTCCTGAAATATCGATTGATCCACCACCGGTGGCTTTTAGCATGGCGATATATGAGGCGCCGCCGTTTGGGTTCAAAACGACACCGTATGCAGGCTGAGCGCTTCCTGAATTTGTGGTGTTACCAATCAAGGTGATTGCCGAACCGCTGGATTTTGCCGAAATAATCGATCCGCTTGCTCCTGCCGGTGCGTCAAAGACAGCCAATCCGTGGAAGTAGCCGCTTCCCGTGCCCGAACTAGATCCTTCAAGCCAAATTGCATCGCCTGCACTGATGTTTGAACCTGGCGAAATATAGGTTCCCCGGCCGTAGGCTGATTTACCCTTCATGGTGATGCCGCTGGTGCCCGAGTAAATATTGATTGCATTGATGATCGAACCGGCGGTACCAATCAAAACACCGTTGGTATTACCGGCGGAGTTTCCAAAGGCGTAACCGTCTGGTGCACCATCCGAGTTGTTGTCTGCTCCACCTGCAAGGGTGATTTGACCACCGGTAGCCGTGAGTAGGTTACTTGCATTTGCAGAGTTGACGTTGGTGTAGTCAGCTATTGAAATTGCCCCGGCAGAATTTACATCCGAGTCAGACCAAAGATTTAGCGCACCGCCGTTTGTCTGGATGTTGCGCACCGCGCCCGATGCACCTCCGGTGACCGAAATGTCGCCCGTAGTTTTTACAAGTAGAGAGCCGCCGGCCGAGGTTGATTTGAGGTCGGCGTTCAAGGTTGCTGAAGAGCCGTAGATCTGAATATTGCCCGCAGCACTTACTGCGGCATTGAGAGTCATTGCCTTGTCGTTACCCGACTTACCCCACCTGAAGGAAGTTACATCAGCAACCGACACAAAAGTTGCCGGCCAGGTTTGCGCAGCAGAGAAAACGTTGCCGCTCGATTCGACAGTCAGAGGTCCACTGCATCGAAGTGTCGTAGTGGCGGTGGCGAAGGCTATCGAGTCGGCCCGGAGCGTAATTCCGCCAACACAGTCGCCTGAATTCGCTCCACCGATGGTGTTGGCGTCACTCGAAGTGCCAGATGTTAGCTGGATATTTTTGCCGCCACCGTCAAGAACAATGGCACCCTTAGCCAGAATATTCACGTGCGAGAGCACGAGTGAAGATACCGTCGAACTCGAATCGGTAGCGGCATATATCTGCACGCCACCACCCGTGCCCGTTGCGCTGATTGTGGCTAGGTTAACGCCGGAGTTGTTCGAGGAATTAAAGCCCCAGGCGTTCGCACCCGCTGAACTTCGACTATTTGCATTAATGACAATCGCCGAGGATGTGGTGTTTGCCGAGGTAATAGTCGTAGTGGAAACGGCACCACCACCTGAAACTTCAACACCCATCGAGCTGGTGGTTGAGCCAGCACCTGAAGTAGTTCCATAAATTGCGATTGTGCCGGTACCAGAATTTATTGTGGTTCCATTTGTGATGGTGACACCGTTGGCCCAGTTGACGTTAGCCGCGGTGTAACCCTTGATGAGGATGTCCCCGCCACCGGAAAGTAGATCAACGTTTCCTGCAGCTTGATTTAGCCCCAGGGTAACTCCGCGGAAGTTTGTTGTGCCGTAGCCGACAGCAAAAGCTGTAGGTGAACTTTCGGTCGCCGATGATCCACCGGCCAATGTGATTGCACCGCCGTTCGAAGCCAACTTAGTGAAGTCACCCAACTGCACGACACCGTTGCCGTTTGCGTCAGCGTTTGACCAAAGCGTGATCGGAGAGCTCGCCGTTGTTAGGGCGTTGCGCGTATTGGTGTTTGTGCCATTCGAGATGAATACATCCTGAGTTGCCTTCAGCAATATTTGACCGGTTGCGCTTCCGGTGGTGGTGATACTCGCGCCGGCGGTTACAGATTTTCCAAAAATCGATATCGGGCCAGCTGAGGTTAGGGCGGTGCTCAATGTGACATCCGAGTTGTTTTGAGTCGCACCTGAGATGGTGCCGCCAGTGCCCGACTGACCAATGGTGACGCTCGCGTTGTAGCCACCGTTGACCCCAGAGATACCTGGGAATGCCCAGGTTGAATCAAAAGTCTGAGACGAGCTGAACGACTGTGAGTATGGCTGAATAGTCACAGCCCCAGAGGTTCGAACTGAAATTCCAGCCGCCGAAGCGTTGGCTGTTGCTTCATTGAATCGGTCGCCAGTGAGCACGATGTCCGACGAAGATGTTCCAGCGGAAAGCGCACCGAAAGTAACCGTTCCAGCGCCGGTATTTGTCAGGTCTAATCCGTTTACGCCGGTATTTAGGCGAATTCGCCCGGTGCTCGCCAGCAATTGAATGCTCTTAGTTTGGTCAAAAGCGTATACGCCGGTGTTGGCTGAGGTTGCAGTGAAGTCAATGTCTCCGCCGCCGGTAGCCTGCCAGGTCATCGCCACATTTGGAACCTGAACTGGGTTGTATGTCGACGCCGAGTTGGTGATATTCGACACCCATTTAATCGCAGGAACGTTATTGACCGCATCAGCCGGCGCGCTCGACGAGAAAGTGACGCCACCGTTCCAGGCTTCGAACGCGTTGTCATTGATGCTCGCGCTAACGGCATTTACATCGATGCGGCCCGATCCAGCATTAATGGTTGTTGTCGAAGCGCTTTGAATCGCAAAAGCTTGAGAGGCGGCGCTTCCGGTTTGACCATACATGCGGATACTTCCGCCTGATGTTGCGATTGACATGGCTGATCCAGAAGAACCGCTGCCCATCGCAATCGCATACTTGTTGGTGCTGTCGTTCGTGAAAAGGTGACCGTTCGGGAATCCGCTTCCATCAGTCGAAGTTGAGCCCGCGATGTAAACATCACCGCCGCTGGTGCTTAGCGATGAACCGTTATCCATCGAAACGAATCCTTGATCGCTGCTGGACTCTAGCGACGCCGCTCGCCCCCACAACACAATTGGACCCGTTGTCGAAGTTAGGGATTTTGAAGCGGCAAGGCTGATATTGCTTTTCGCTTTAACCAGCACCTTCGCCCCCGAGCCGTTGGTCGCCAAATTGCTTGGCAGCGAGACCGAGCCGCCGTAAATCTGGATGTCGCCGGATGCGTTCACCGGAGTTTGGAAGGTCAAATCACTGCTGCCACCGTCGCGACCCACAGTCAACTGGGCAACACGGTTAGGAAACGCAAACTGGCCAAATCGATAGTTGGCAGCCGACTGTGCACGCTCAAAGCTGTTGCTACTGGCAACCAAACCGTTGCTGAGCGTGGCTGGCAAAATCGCAACGTTTCCAGTGGTGGATACGTTGGTACCAATTCCGCCTTCCCATGAATAGACCGAATCGGCCTGAATGGTTATGTCAGACGATGAATTTGTGAAGTTTGCCGTCACTCCGCCTGGCGTAGTGATCGTGCCTCCGCCGACGGCGGTGCTTGAGCCAGCCTGCCATCCACCCAGGCGAAGCATGCTGCTGGCATTTCCTCGCACTCCGGTTTCGAGGCCATAGGTCGCAGTGTCTGAGCTGCTCAAACCATTCAGGTTAATTGGTCCGCTAACCGCAAGGATGTCTGTGAACTCAAACCAAAGTCCGTGGCCATCGCCGGCGTTCGAGGTCGAACTGCCGATACCCGTTACGTTGATACCGCCGCCGGCCTTCGTGGCCAGAATCTGAACGCCCTGATAGCCGCGCTTTGCATCGAGAATGCCATACCAGTAAGCCACGATTCCTCGCGCCGAAGGGCTCGTGCTTGCGCTCGAATCAGAATAAAGGGTGATGGCATCAGCCGTCGCTGCATCCGAGGTAATTACAACCGGTTGACCATTGTCAGTCCAGTTGAGACAGATGCCCTGGTTCCAGTTGTTTGTTCCGGCAAGCGCCTTACCCCAGAGCGCTACTCGACCCGATCCCGCGTCAATTTTGACTCCGCTATCCAGACCGATGTGCGCGCCACCGGCTGATGCAGTAGGCCCACCGGCACCCGCCATGAAAATATCGCCGCCACCACTCTTGAAGGTCGAGTTTGAGGCTACGTAAATGCCGACGCGCCAGAGATCGTTGTTGTTGTAACCGACCGCGTAACCATCAGGAAGGCCATCACCGGCGATCTGAGTAGACCACTTACCTCGGTTCGTAGTAATCGAGGCATCGGCCCCGCCGTCGTCCAGGCCGCCGCCCATCCAGATTTTTCCTCCGGAGGTTGTTACAGAAACGGATGATTCTACATAAATGGTTCCATCGGAAAGGTTGGTTCCGGCGACTTTGTCGCGATTCGTCCAAACGACAAAGTTTCCACCTGCGGTTTTAATTGACATGCTCGGTGCGATGTAAATTCGCCCCTGGGATTTCAATCGAATTTCACTTTCGACCCCACCGGTCGTTTCTAGATTGCCCCTTACATTCAAATATCCAAAGAAGAGGCGAATAGGGCCGGCAATCTTTACATTCGGGTAGAACTCTTCGGTGTAAATATCGGCGTCCTGGTCCTTACCGAGAGTGACACCAGTACAGTCGGACGAGAATGCCAAGCCTTGGGCAGCCAACTTGAACTCCGAGAAGCCGGTAGCACTGTTCGGCTCAAACTTGAAAGTTCCAGCGGTGTTTACCTTTAGGTTTACGTCGGCATTCCAGCTGGTGAAGCGGTCCATTTTGATCGAGATGGCAGCCGATGATGTTGTCACACGGCTTGCAGGGCAAGTTGCCACCGGGCAATACCCGATTACGGAGTTTGCAGTGTTTGTGCCATTTGCCAATGCGCCCGTAAACAAACCACCGCCCCAACCTGTGCTGGTACCAGTGATATTGATTGGCCCTGCCGAAAGCAGGTTTGTGCCGTCCAGTCCGACGTCAAACAGGTCCTGCGCGCCACCATCTCCAAGGATGGTGATTCCTCCCGAACCTGTCGCCTGGATGTTGACCACGTTTGCAGTGGCTTGGTTGTAGCCGCTCGTGAATCCATAGCTGGTGCCACTCTGGGCCGTGAACTTAATCGCCGGTTGAGTGTTCGAGCTTGAGAAGAATTCGGTGGTTCCTGTTGCGCCGCCGCGTTGGATCTGAACTGCGATGCCGTTTGAAGACGTGATTCCGGTCACGTCAATTTGGCCGCCGTTTACCCAGACTCGATGCGGACCATTGAAGGCCACCGCATCCACACCATAAGCAGATTTTCCACGAACGATGAAGTTTCCGCCGCCGGTGTAATACGAGGTTTGGTTAGTCGAGTTAACGCCCGACTCAAAGCCCGTATAAGTGCCATCCGAGAAACTCGAACCGGCCGGGTAACCCGACGTATCCGTGGTGGACCCTCCGGCGAAAACTATGTCTCCGCCGCCCGTTGAGGTCGTCGTGGTGTCACCATTTGCCGAGTTGAAGGTCGAGCCGTTATAGGTGCGGTTTAAGCCAACACTGTTGCCGTCATAGTCTGCCCAGAAAACAATTGGCGCGTTGTTGGTTCTGAAAGTAGCTGCCGAGGTGTTGGCCACTGAAGTTATGGCGCGGAACTGCATCTTGGCTCCGGCGAGCGTGCTGATCTGGTTGCCGCTGATCGAGAAGTTACCGCCGTAGCCATAAATTGTTCCGGCTGCAGTGACAGCCCCAGACAGAGTCAGATCTTGAGTCTCGGTTGGCTTACCAAAGGTAAAGTTCTTTGCTGCTGTAGTTAGACCCCAGTTGGCGGCCGAAGTGAAGTTGGTTCCGGTCGACTGAATCGTGACGTCACCGGCGGTGGAGGCAGCCATTGTGGTGGTGTTCGAGGCATCAACATAGCTAGTTGCCTTAACTAAAATGTCGGCCGTTGAAGTTGCCACATATGACGACCCGCTCTTAGAGCCTAGGTATACCTGACCTCGGCTTTGGTATCCGAGGCTAGCCCATGTGCCACCACCGTCGAGCGTGATCTT
>Ga0228703_1000233_pt1 | contig 44349 bp, 38 predicted proteins | sample McNCre217_Aug_MG_3_FD_178020 | JGI IMG/M metagenome (GOLD analysis project Ga0228703, IMG submission 178020) | Freshwater microbial communities from McNutts Creek, Athens, Georgia, United States - 29-17_Aug_MG | ecosystem: Environmental > Aquatic > Freshwater > Creek | place: USA: Georgia...
AATCAGACCGATGTGGTCACCGAAGGTGGCCCTGTCAAAACGGTGGCCAAGGCCATCCATCAGGTTGAACTTGACTTGGCTGCCTCACGTACAGAGCTCACAGCTCAGGTGGGGGAGGCCACAAGGCAAGCGGGCATTTCCACTAGCAGTGCCAACCTCTCGACATCCAAAGCAGCGGACGCAGCGGCAACGCTGGCAGAGGTCAAGGCTAGGGCGGATGCTGCTACCAGTGCAGTGGTGATTCCTACCAAAACATGGGTGGGAAACGGCACACAGACAGACTTTGCGCTTGATTACGCGGTGGGTCATCCCGGTGCATTGCAGGTCACGGTTGCCAGTGTGTTGCAAACACCCGTGGATGCCTATTCGCTGTTTGACTCTAGAACCTTGAGGTTTGTGACGGCTCCCTTGAATGGCGTGAGCATCACTGCGCGGATGCTGGATAAGGAAAGTCAGACAGGTGCTGCAGCTGCAATGGATTGGGCTACCAAGACCACGGGGCCTGTGCAGGGTGCTGAGTATTCAGCGAAATACCAAGCGCAAGCGGCAGCGGGTAGTGCGAGCGCATCTAGTGCTTCGGCTTCCGCCGCTGCAACCAGTGCTGCGGCTTCTGCATCTTCTGCTTCCACATCCAGCACCAAAGCCAGTGACGCTGCAACGTCTGCAAGCAATGCGGCGGCGTCTGCGGCAACTGCGACGACACAAGCCAGTGCGGCTTCCGGCTCTGCTAGTGGGGCGGCTGCATCGGCGACTGCTGCTGCGGGCTCAGCCAGTACTGCATCTTCTAAAGCGATTGATGCCTCAAGCAGTGCATCCAGTGCTTCTGGTTCAGCGGGAGCCGCTGCAACGAGTGCCAGTACAGCGCAAGACTGGGCAACCAAAACCAGTGCACCTGTCAGTGGCTCCGATTATTCGGCGAAGTATTACGCGCAGTCGATCACGGCATCTGCCGCGACGGCAAGTCAAAAAGCAAGTGATGCGGCGGCGAGTGCCACGGCTGCGGCTGGATCGGCCAGTACTGCCACGATCAAAGCCTCGGAAAGTGCCGCCTCTGCGACTAGTGCAGCATCGTCAGCGACTACGGCAACAACGCAGGCCACTGCGTCTGCGGCATCTGCTACCAACGCAAGCGCATCTGCAAGTGCGGCTGCAGGCTCTGCAAGCACTGCCAATACCAAAGCGAGTGATGCTGCTACGAGTGCGACGGCTGCGGCAACCTCAGCGACCAATGCTGGAACGAGCGCAACGAGTGCTGCCACATCCGCCAGCGCGGCAGCGGGGTCTGCAACTACAGCGACGACCAAGGCTTCGGAGGCCTTGGCTAGTGCAAACGCATCGGCTTCATCTGCCAGTGCTGCTTCAGCCAGTGCGACAAGTGCAGCGAGTTCTCTGTCCTCTGCGCAAACGCAAGCAACCAAAGCGGCTGACTGGGCAGAAAAGACCGTCACCACGGTGGATGGGACGGGTTACTCAGCTAAGTACTGGGCGGCGCAAGCGGCGGGTTCTGCTGCTGCGGTGACGACCAACACCATCATTCCTGCAGAGACATTCACGGGCAATGGTGTCACGACGGATTTCACGATCAGTCGTGGCGTCTCTTACCCGGGCGCTTTGTTGGTTACGGTCGCAGGTGTGCAGCAAGCGCCAGTGGATGCGTACACCACGCCCACGACGACCACGCTTCGATTCAGCTCAGCGCCGGGCAATGGCGTTCTCATTAGTGTTCGGTATCTGGACAAAGAGGCGCAGTCGGGTGCCGCTGCAGCGCAAGAGTGGGCGACGAAAACGACTGGCACGGTTTCGGGTTCGACGGAATACTCCGCCAAGTACCACGCAGGTGCAGCGGCTGCGAGTAGTGCTGTAGCAACCCAGAAGGCAACCGATGCTTCTGGGTCTGCGTCGTCTGCTGCCGCTTCAGCCACAACTGCTACGACTAAGGCGTCTGACGCTTCAGGTTCTGCCAGTGCTGCGGCGAGTTCTGCAACGACCGCCACTACCAAAGCAAGCGAAGCATTAGCGTCGGCGACAAACGCGGGTGCGTCTGCATCTGCATCAGCAACTTCTGCCTCTGCCTCTGCTGGTTCTGCTGCAACCGCTACAACCAAAGCTTCTGATGCTGCAACCTCTGCGGCAACAGCCACAACCAAAGCGTCAGAAGCCAGTGGCTCTGCAACTGGCGCTGCAAGTTCGGCCAGTGCAGCGAACACATCTGCCTCTCAGGCATCGACTTCGGCCACAAGCGCTGCGACCAGTGCAACAGCATCCGCAACTTCAGCCAGCAACGCTCAGACCTATGCCACGCAGGCACAAGCTGCCGCAGCCAGTGCGCAGGGCTCAAGCGTTGCTCCACAGGTGTTCATGGGAAATGGCAGTGCCACGGACTTTGCGCTCTCCACAGCAGCAGCTAGTGTGACCAAGCTCATGGTGACAGTGGCCAATGTCATTCAAGACTCGCTAGACGCCTATGTGTTGGTCAATAGCGGCGCAACGTTGCGGTTCACATCTGCTCCCTTGAATGGGGTGCGCATTGTGGTTCGGTATCTGTAGAGCATTCTTTTGAAAGGAGGCCGTTGTGCCTATTACGCAAATCCCACCCGAAGGTCTCAAAGACTCGGGTGTCTCTGCTGGAACCTATGGGTCAGCTTCACAAATCCCCGTTGTGACGGTCAACAACAAAGGTCAAGTGACTTCAGCGGGTACAGCAGCGTTGGACTTGTCTACCAAGGTCAACAAAGCAGGCGACACGATGACGGGAACCTTGTCTGTTCCACGTTTGCAAGTTGCATCCACTGCGAACTACATCGATATGGTCGATACGGACTGGGGCACGCGTTCGTTTCATCACAACCAAGGGCTCATGGGATTTTTGAAATCCGATGGCAACTGGGATATGTATATGAACAACGGTGGCTCCATGTGGACGGCCAACTATGGCTGGCTGCATGACTACTTTTTCTACAACGTAACCAATTGCGTGCGTGTGAACAACAATCCTTCATCTGGTTGGCAAGGGGCTCCCAATTGTCAAATCACAGACAACTGCTACAACTGTGGTGATCAAGCGCCGTACAACTACTACAACCTGATCACCCTGTTTGATAACGGTGGTAATTTACGGTTGGGGGCGTATGGCACGCGCTACAACTGCAACTGCGATTGCAATTGCTGCTAAGGGGTGAAAACATGAAACTTCACCTCACAACAAAAAATACACCCTTTGCACTGGATGTCATGCTCGACGGCTCCGTGCTTTCGTTTCGAATTCGAAATGTCATGCAGCGAGAGTTTGTCGGAGATCCAACTCGAGACCATGAAAGCGGCGGTAAGTTCTTTGATGAATCATTGATCACTGAGTGGCGAGGGGATTGGGGCGTTTTTGAGGAAGGCGTTTATGAACGAACTCTGGACTTGCAAACACTCAAGGCGCACGCTGAATTCGGTGACCATGCTTCCTTCATGTTGTATGCCCCTAAGGGATGGGCCTCAGAAGGCGCGCGCGCGAGCCTCTTTGATCACACACCTAACCTGTACGTAGCCACCATGGCGAGCAAGATGGATGCACAGGCCTATCACGCCACTGTGGTTCAGGCTCACCCTATTGGCCACATCTTGGTGCCATTCAAAACATCGGAACTCACAGACTGGTTGCTTGGTTTCAATGTGTTCGATCCTGTTCTTGTCAAAACACAAGGCGACATCGATGCAGAGCCTTGCGTCACTCTGGCTCTGGCGCGTATGGAGTCTTTGCCAGTTGTGCGATTCACGCCCAGCGTTGAAACAGATGAAGGTCTGGTTGTCAATTTCAGACTTGAAGAGCCTGATGGCCAGCCAATCACCCATCACGATGCAGAGGTCTATTTGGATTCAACCGCTGGGTTCTTACGTGACCGTCGCGTGATGACAGTTGATGGCGCAGGGAGCACTGTCTTTAAAACAGATGGAATGAGCTCAGGCACCCAAGTCAAGATCAAAGTTGGTTTCAAGTACTTCAGCGGTACCGATGATTTGGTGGTGAGCGTTCCATGATTCTTGACCTTTTCCCTCTTAAAACAGGGATCTGGTCACTTGGAATGGATGCGGTGTTTGATCAAGGGCTCTATGAAGAGCTCTTGCAGTTGAACGCACGTATGCAAACAGGCGATCAGATCTGGGAGCGCAAAGACCACAACATCTTTGACGGTCATTCCCCACGTTGCCAGACATTGCAGGCAGCCGTTTTATCCAAAGTACAGGAGCTACTTGGTCCAAACGGGCGAGTGGTGCATGTGCAAGGGCGAGAGGTCGTTCGTGCGAGTGGCGTCGAAATCATGCCGCACAACGACGAAGACGAATGTGATGTGCAGGCTGTCTATTTCCCATTCGGCCCCGAACTTGACGATGACTTGAGGTTGATGCCGCAAGTCAATCAATTCGCTCCCAACGGTTTTGCCATCTGTAACCCCGCCTGGCGCTCGTCTGGGTTTGCTGGGTTGCTCATGCCTTGGGAGTCCCCATCCAAGTTCTGGATCAAGCCTCATCGCGGTCTGTTGATTGCGTTTGATGCCAGAGCGATTCATTTTCAGAAACCCTACTTTGGGGAGCACCCGTTCATGAACATTCTTTTCAATATCAAAGTGGAGCGCATCCATGGCTGAGTTCCGTATCTATGTGCTCAAACCTGATGGATCAGAGGACTTGCTGGTTTACAACAACCAAACTTCGAGCCTTGTGTGGAGTAACGGCCAATCGGTCGTTCCCGTCAAAACACGCGCTTGGCGCGATGCGACTGTTGTTTCCAAAGATCAACCCGGTCGCAAGGGAAATGTCCGCGTGCTCAAGATCAGCCTTGGCCTGCTTTGCAACTACGCCTGCACTTACTGCTCACAGCGGTTTGTGCCTCACGCGGATCAAACCAATCCAGAAGATGTTGAATCGTTTTTACGTTCTCTGGAAGACGCGCTGATTGAACCTCCAGAGCGCATTGAGTTCTGGGGCGGTGAGCCGCTGGTTTATTGGAAAACCTTAAAACCTCTGGCTGAGCGTTTGCGCACCATGTACCCCAAAGCTCATTTCAGCATGATCACCAATGGCAGTCTGTTGGATGCGGACAAGAACGCATGGATTGACCGTTTGGGATTCTCTGTGGGGCTGTCGCACGACGGTCCGGGTTATCACGCCCGAGGTGCTGATCCTTTAGACAACCCTCAAAAGCGCGCTGCCATTTTTGATCTGTACGCACGACTTAAGCCTGAGGGACGAATCAGCATCAACGCCATGATCCATGCAAACAATCCGAGTCGCGCGCATGTGCAGTCTTGGTTGCGTGAGCGTTTTGGTGTAGACGTGGTGATCGGCGAGGGCGCATTCATTGACCCGTATGACGAGGGTGGGCTGGCGTCCACATTTCAGACTTCAGGCGAGCGGATCACTTTCAGTGCCTATGCCTTCAAAGAGTTGCGCGCAGGTGCTGTGACCAATTTCGACATCGGGCGCAAGAAGGTCATGGACTTTGTGGAGTCTGTGGCCCAAGGCCGTCCTGCCAGTGCGTTGGGTCAAAAGTGCGGCATGGACCGTACCGACAACCTAGCGGTTGATTTGAACGGCAATGTGCTCACCTGCCAAAACGTGAGTGCAGCGGCTGCCGCTCCAAACGGCGAGTCACACAAGATTGGTCACATTACTCAGCTTCAAGCAGTCAAGATGCGCAGCGCCACGCATTGGAGTAAGCGAGACGGTTGTTCAAACTGTCCTGTGCTTCAGTTGTGCAAAGGCTCCTGCATGTTCTTGGATGGCCCCTTGTGGACGACAGGATGTGATGCCTCATACGCTGACAACGTGCCGTTCTTGGCTGCTGGCGTCGAGTTCCTCACTGGGTGCTTTCCGTTCTACATCGAGGGCGATTTCCCGCAGGAGCGGCGCGATATCTTCGGATTGGTCAGTGAACATTCTGAAGCGAAAGTGCGTCGTGTCATCCCCATCAAGGTAGAACATGCCTGATGTGACATTGAGTGATGCGTTGAAGGAGGCGTACGCGAGCGCACCTTCAGATGTGGTGATCTTGCATACCTTGGAGCTGCGTCACCCTGACTTTAAGAACGAGTCGGGCGTGACAACTGCCATTCGGGTGGTGCGAGATCAACAAGACCTCTTTGCACGCCTCGAACCCTCAGCCCCGTTGAACCCAAGCCAGACGGTGAGGTTTGTGGCCATGGGCTTTGATTTGGATTTGCCGCCTGTAGACATCGCGCCGGTTCCTGAGGTCGTGCTGACCTTGGATAACGTCTCACGCGAGATCGTCAAACACTTAGATGCGGCTTCTGAGTCCGAAGCTTCGATCGAAGTCACCTATCGACCTTATTTGTCAAACGATATGGAAGGACCACAGATGGATCCTCCAATCACGCTGGTACTGACCGAGGTGGAAGCGGATGTGATGCGTGTGAGCGCAAGAGCTCGAATGGTGGATATCGGAAACAAAGCATTTCCGGGGCGTCTGTACACCGCGACGGAATTCCCAGGATTGGCTCGGTGACGGAGATGACATGAAGCCAACTGATGGTTACTGGGCGCACCGATACATAGGTCGTCCATGGATAGCAGGTGCGCGAGGCCCCGAGTCATTTGACTGCTGGGGCCTTTTTTTATGGGTCCAAGGAAAGCACTTCGGACGTGAGCTTCCACTTATTCCTGTGGATGCGCTGAGTCTGCGTGTGGTGCTCAAGACATTCAACGATCACCCCGAGCGTAAACGCTGGCAGCGCGTTTCCGCCCCCAAGCATGGGGATGCTGTGCTGATGCGTCAGTCCAGATATCCGGTGCATGTCGGCATTTGGCTGGACATTGATGGTGGTGGCGTGCTGCATTGCGCGCAAAGGGTGGGTGTGGTGTTTCAGGACTTGTGGGCGCTAGACCGTCATGGCTGGCGTGTCGAAGGGTTTTATGCATTTCGAGGTGATCCATGCCAAGCAGCAATGACGGTGTCGTAGTTTGGCTTCGAAACCCGTTCGATCCCCATGAGCGTGATATCCATCACGTTCAGGGAAATCCAACCATCAGTCAATGGATGAACCAAGAGCAGATCGTTTTTGAGCAACCAACGCTGGTGCTCAAGAATGGCAAGCCAGTGCTGATGGCCGAGCGTGGTGTGACCCCCATAGATGCTGGCGATGTCATCGCACTGGTGTCATTGCCCCAGGGGGGCGGAGGAGGCGGCAAGAACCCTCTGCAGACGGTTTTGATGATTGCCGTGTTGGTTGTGGCCAATGCCTATGGCGCGGAGTTGGCTGCATCGTTTGGGTATTCAGGGGCTGTGGCTACTTCGGTGGCGTCAACCGCGATTGCCGTGACGGGTTCCATCATCGTTAGCGCGTTGGTGCCGCTACCCAATCAGAGCCTGCCTAATGCGACTGCGAGTTCGTCCTCCCCAAGTCCTACTTATTCGTTGCAGGCCCGAGGTAACTATGGGCGACTGTCGCAGCCGATTCCTGTCGTGTACGGTCAGCATCTGATTTATCCGGATTTGGCAGCGATGCCTTACACGGAGTACGTCGACAACGAGGAGTACCTGCATCAGCTCCATGTGATTGGCATTGGGCACTTTCAGTTTGAAGAGCTGTCGATTGATGATAGTCCGATTGCATCGTTTGAAGAAGTACAGGCGCAAGTCATTGAGCCGGGCGGTGAAAACACCCTGTTCAACAACGATGTGGTGACAGCCGCTGAAGTGACTGGGCAGGAGTTGATTGCAGTCGCCGATACAGGCGGGAGCATCATCGGTCCGTTCGCCCTCAATCCCGCAGGCACTCAAGTCAATCAGATTGGCATCGATGTTGTGATGATGCGTGGGTTGTATTACGCGACTGATGGCGGAACACTGGATAGCCGAACCGTTCAATGGCGGGTTGAGGCAAGAACCATCAACGATGACGGTGATGCCACTTCTGGATGGATTCATATTGCTGATGAGTCCTACTCGGCAGCCACCAATACGGCGCAGCGCAGAACCTACAAATATGGTGTGGGTACAGGTCGCTACGAGGTGCGTGTTCAAAGGCTAGACAGCAAAGACACCAGCACCCGTGCGGGACATGAACTTCGGTGGGGGCAGGCTAAAGGCTATCTGGTCAATCCAACATTGCCCTCTGATTTGACCTTGCTGGCATTGCGCATGCGCGCAACGGACAACTTGTCACAGCGCTCATCCCGCTTAGTGAACTGCTTGGTAACGCGCAAACTCCCCGTTTGGTCAAAGACCACGGGCTGGAGTGCACCTCAAGTCACCCGCTCGATTGCTTGGGCATTTGCTGATGCAGCGCGCGCGAGTTATGGGGCGGGGTTGCCTGATGCAAAGATTGATCTCAATGCATTGACTCGGCTGGATGGTGTGTGGTCTGCGCGTGGCGATACGTTCAATGGTGTGTTCGACCAGAACCTAACCGTCTGGGATGCCATGGGGCAGATTTCTAGAGCGGGGCGCGCAGTGCCATTCCTGCAAGGCGGCATCGTGCGCATTGTTCGAGATGAGCCCAAGACCATCCCTGTGGCCTTGTTCTCCACCCGAAACATCGTTCGCAGCAGCTTGAAGATTCAGTATGTGATGCCCGGCGATGCCACTGCGGATGCGGTCACAGTTGAATACTTCAACCCCAAGAGCTGGAAGCCTGATGAGATCACGGTTGCACTTGCTGGTTCCACTTTGTCCAAACCTACGCGCTTGAAGCTTTTTGGTTGTACCGACAGGTCGCAAGCAGCACGTGAGGGAATGTACATCGCCGCAGCCAATCGGTACCGCAGACGGATCATCACTTTTAGGACTGAGCTCGAAGGACTCATTCCAACCTACGGCGACTTGGTGGCCATCAGCCATGACATGCCCAGCTGGGGTGTAAGTGGTGAGTCCCTGTCTTGGGATGGCACATCAAAGGTTTTGTTCTGTTCTGAACGATTGCCTTGGCTGGTGGGGGCAAATCACTACATCGCGCTCAGACGCTTGGATGGTTCAGTCACTGATCCGATTGGTGTGACGCGCGGTGCGACTGACAGGCATGCCGTCTTGCAACAGGCGCCGAGCATTGATATCCAAACCGGTGGAGGTGAGGAGCGAACGCACTTTGCTTTTGGGGTGGGGCAGACCTGGGCCCAGATGGCACGCGTGATGAGTGTCAAGCCTCGAGCTGATTTGGTGGAGGTGACCTGCGTTGCAGAAAGCCCTGCAGTTCATACCGCCGATCAAACATAAACGAATGAGTTGTTCACAACCCGCCTTGAAGCGATTCAGGCGGGTATTTTTTTGGGAGTATTCAAATGCCAGAACCTACGAGCAGCGGAGTGGCCGGAGCCGCCGCTGCATACAAAGCCTTTGGTGGAACGGCTGCTGCAGCAGCCAGTGGTGCCACGCTTGCCGCAGTCGTGGTCATGCTCATGACACCACCTCGCGATAAGCGCGAGTGGACAGTGGGGTTGATCAGTACGGTCGTTTCAAGCATTGGAGGTGGGGCAACCACGATCGAGTATTTCCAGCTTCACCACTGGGCGTTCTCAACGGTGGGGTTGTGTGCCATGGGCGGTTTGATCTTTGCCTGCGGCTTGCCCGGTTGGGCATTGGTGCGGTGGATTTTTAACTTCATCGCGGAGCGCCGCGATGCCTCAATTGATGAAGTAGCCAAAGAAGTGAAGGAGATGCTGTGAAACCACAAGACTTCATTGCCCTCATTGGGCCTGCCGCGCGGGCTTGTCACAAGGCTGCGGGTGTTCCAGCCAGTATCACAGTGAGCCAAGCGGCACTCGAGTCTGGCTGGGGAGAGTCAGGGCTCACCAAGACGGCCAATAACCTGTTCGGGATTAAGGCAGACAGTTTGTGGCGCGGTGAAACCGTGACGCTTGACACCAAGGAGTTCATCCGAGGGCAGTGGGTTGTTGTTCCCGCTAAGTGGCGCAAGTACCCGACATGGCAGGCTAGTGTGGATGATCACGCCGCATTCTTAAAACGCAACCCTCGCTACAAAGACTGCTTCCTGTGTATCTCGGCACAGACCTTTGCGCGAGCTCTTCTGAAAGCAGGCTACGCCACGGACCCTGACTATGCCGACAAACTCAACCGTTTGATTGCTTCCTACAACTTGTCCTCGCTGGACGGGGAGGGAGTATGAGCTGGATTCATGCATTCCTCGAATTGAATAAATCCTTGTTTCTTAAGGGACTGTTGCTTCTCATGGCGTTCTTACTAGGCCTGCAGATGGGGAAATCCCGTCTGCAGCGCCAATGGGATGCTGAGAAGCAAACCGTGCAAATCGCACAAGCAAAGCAAGAGCAACACGCTGCCGATGTGGCTCGAGTTCAAAACCAAATATCGAAGGAGGTCTCAGATGACTACAGCAAGAAGTCGGTTGTTTTGGCTGATCGTTTTTTTAAATCTGAGCGGATGCTCGACGAATATGAAGTCAGCTCAGGCAATTTGTCCGAGTTTTCCAGTAATGCCGCAAGAGCTGCTTCAGCCAGCTCCAACAATGTATTTACTTCCGAAGGAGTATCGGCAATAGAGAGCTGTGAACAACTTAGTAAGGATGCATCTCAGACTACACTGATGCTGTTCGAAATTCAAAGTTGGTACCAAAAGCAAGCAGCTATTGCGCATTAAAAAAGTGATCTTCTTATCAAGAGAGGTCAGCTTCTAAAAAACATGGAGTAGAAATGTCCGAACCATTAGCTCTTTATGCTTTCCTTGGATCTTGGTTTCTCGTAGCCGTTATCAGGATGTGGGAAAAAATCAGAGAGTCAACTTTGTTAAAAAAGGTGACAAAGGACCATGTAATTGCCGAAATTGCAGGCGTTGTTGGTTGCTGTCTTTTTGTGCCTGAGCTTGTAATTTTTACTATCGGGCTTATTGGTTTCGGATCAATGCTTGCAACACTTGTTGAGTGTTGGCGACTTTTAGTTCGTAAGGGCCAGTAGCAACTTGATAGGAATAGGTGTATCAAAAATCGAATACGGCTATTTCAGGGCGAGCACCTATTCGTGCTGAGATGATTGAAGTCCCAATTCCTCTAGAGACATAGAGTTGACAGCCTGGTACATCGTAAAAACCTGCAACAAAGTGACCGCTACCTCTTGGAGTAAACGGTGCCCATCCTCCAATAGTGATCTGTCCCCCATGGGTGTGTCCTGAAAGACATAGAAAACGTTGATTGGATGGCATAAGTCGACGTACCTCTGGTAGGTCAAAAAATCCGGGAGAGTGTTCCAAGATAACGGTCGTTATGTTCTTTTTGTGCAGATATGAAAGTCTCTCTAAGAGTCCTAGGTCGGGATTCCCTCCAGTGAAATCATCGAGTCCTACTAGCTGAATGGTGCGATTACTTTTTTCGAATGAGGATTGATCATTCAGAAGAAGACGATTGAGCTGCTGGGTTTCGATTGCTGCACGCAAGTCATGAAAGTCTAGGTTGTTGCGCGCAAAGTAAAAATGAGCCACCTCGCGCAAAGTAAATCTGAACCACTTGTTCGTAAAGTTGGTCCCTTTTGCGCAGGGACCGACGATGCTCATAAAGGAACAGTGGATGCAAATCCATGTACTCCAGGCCCAGGGCCTGTCACTGCGCGAGATTGCAAGACGGCTGGGCGTTTCCCGAAACACCATTACTCGGTATCTGGCTTCGGGCGATGTGCCGCGCTATAAAGCGCGGGCACCGAGGCCCACCAAGCTAGAACCCTTTCACGACTACATTCGCCAGCGCATGGACGCGGCGGCGCCGGACTGGATAGCCGCGCCAGCCTTGCTGCGTGAACTCAAGGCCCAAGGTTATCGGGGCGAGCTGCGCAGCGTGCAAGCCTTCATGCAGCTGCACAAGCCGGTTCCAGCGGAGGACCCGGTAGTCCGGTTTGAGACTGCGCCAGGACAGCAGATGCAGTGCGATTTTGTCGTGTTTCGTCGGGGGACTGACCCGCTGTATGCATTTACCGCCACTCTTGGCTTCAGTCGTTGGCGCTGGGTCATGTTCACCACCGACGAGAAGGCGGTGACGTTGGTCCGCTGCCATCATGCGCTGTTCGAAGCGCTGGGTGGCGTACCCAAGGAGATTTTGTACGACAACGCCAAAACCATCGTCATCACCCGTGATGCCTATGGCGAGGGACTGCACGACTGGCATTCCGACCTGCTCGACCTGGCCAAGCGGTATAGCTTCGTGCCACGCCTGTGCCGGCCCTACCGTGCGCAGACCAAAGGCAAGGTAGAGCGTTTCCATCGGTATTTGCGTGGCAATTTTTACGTCCCGCTGAGCAGTCTGCTCAAGCAAACTGGTTTGGTACTGGACGTCGATACGGCCAACGCCGAGGTTGGCAAGTGGTTGCGAGACGTGGCCAATCAGCGGGTGCACGCGTTCACCGGCATGCCCCCTGCAGCGTTGTTTGAGCAGCGCGAACGTGCAACATTGCAGCCACTTCCTGGATTTGCGCGGCCATTGCAAATCAACATGCGGCGTTGGTCCATGACAGACATGGAAGTGCCCATGCAGCACCCGCTGTCGGTGTATCAGCGCCTGCTGACGGAGGTGCGTGCATGAATCTGCAGCATGAACGCATTGATGGGCATTGCCAGACACTCAAACTCGATGGTCTGATGCAGGTCTACGCCACTCTGGCCGGCGAAGCTGCCAAGAAGGAATGGAGCCTTCTCGATTACCTGGAACAACTCTTGGCGCAGGAGCGTGACTCCCGCATGGTGCGCTCACGCCAGACGCTGGTGCGCATGGCAGGATTCCCCGCCATCAAGACCTTGGACGAATATGACTACGGTTTCGCGGTGGGGGCGCCCAAGAAGATGCTCGAGGAGCTGGCCACCCTGCGCTTCGTCGAACGTGGTGAGAATGCCGTGCTTCTGGGGCCCTCTGGCGTTGGAAAGACCCATCTAGCAATCGCCTTGGGCTATCTGGCAACGCAAGCTGGTATCAAGACCAAGTTCATTACCGCCGCCGACTTGATGCTGCAATTGGAGGCCGCCCGGCGTCAGGAGCGGTATGAATCCGTGTTGCGCCATAACGTGCTGGGGCCACGGCTACTAATCGTCGATGAAATCGGCTATTTGCCGCTATCCGGTGATCAGGCCAGTCACTTCTTCCAGATTGTGGCTAAGCGCTACGAGCGTGGCTCGATGATATTGACCAGCAACCTACCGTTTACCCAGTGGGATCAGACCTTCGGCGGCAACACCACGCTGACGGCAGCGATGCTTGACCGCATCCTGCACCACGCCCATATCGTTCAAATCAAAGGAGACAGCTATCGACTGAAGCAGCAACGCAAGGCTGGCGTCCTGCCAGCCACCAGGAATTGATTAACTGGTTCAGTTTTACTTTGCGCACTCAGGCGCGAAGTGGCTCAGATTTGAATTGCGCTTGACAAGGTCACTCCAATGTTCCCAATTACCCGGAATTGCATAGACGGGTGTTGGGCTAAGTGCTTCTATGAATTCCTGTAGAACTGGCAATGCGTCTGATCTATCAATCATGTCGCCTGTTAACACTATGAGATCAGGGCGTTGATCATTCACATGTTTGACGACTAACTTTTCTTGTTCTCCAAAGGCATGAAGATGCAGGTCTGAGAGTTGTACAAGGCGCAATCTTTGTTGGGTTGTATCAGATCGCATTTCGTGATGAGTGATCTCTACTTGGCTGGGTTCGATCAACAGAAACCCACTTAGAGCCAGTAGGCAACTAGCAAGTAAAAGCGGGCCAACAAGACCACCGGTGCGAAAAGACATGGGAAAAGTAAGGAGGAATGAGGGCGTAATTTGATCTTGGATATCGTTTTAACCAATTAAACCAGGTCAGGTGACAAAAAGGATGATGCCTCTCGTCAGGTCTGAACTTTCGCCGCTGGGCTCATGTGGTGAGCTCTGGGTCTGATATTCTTATGGGGAGCTTTATAACAAAAGAGTTACTTCGGTCGCTTGAAGCTTTATCGTTTCTGCCCTTTTATATGGTGAGTAGAGGGTTGAGCGGTAGAACCAGGTTCGAAGGAGTGCCATCCAGTGTGGGTGTCATGACCCTCCTCTATAGAATTGCTTAAAAAGCAAAGTCAATGCCCAAGCCATGAGCACTATTACCCTTACAAAAGCCCTTGGCGTACTAGCCAAATCATCTCCGTTTTCGGTGACTACGGTGTCAAACCGACAAAAGGACGAGCTCGATGACCTGAAAGCTTGGCTGTTTGTTCAGCAAGACATCGAGACTGATCTCAGGAAGCTTCTCGCATCGCTTGAAGGGCCAAAAATCGTCTTTCTGTGTGGTAGCAGTGGTGATGGAAAGTCTGAAATTTTGACGAGATGCTTCAGCGAGTACCAGCAAAAATTCGACTTTCATCTAGATGCGACCCACAGTTTTGCACCTCATCAATCAGCTATTCAGGCTCTTGACGAGAAGTTTGATGAGCACAAGCGCGGCTCTAAGCCTCTAGTGCTGGGAATCAACATCGGGATGCTTGCAAACTACTCCAATGAAGGGGATACGCGTCACCAGGAGATCAAAGAATCCATTGATCGTTTTCTAAGTGGTCAGTTGAACAAAAACCTGCGTCCTATTCCTGACGGAAACGTCTACTACCTTGACTTCGAACAATACGCGAGATTTAACTTCCAAAAGGAAGGTGGTTCTTACTCTGCCTTTGCCCGTACGCTGTTAAAAAAGCTAACTAGTGCCGATGTAGCGAATCCTTTTTTTCTTGTAGCAAAGAAAGATGCCGAAACACGTCGAGGTGATCAAAGAGTACTAGCAAATTACAAGTTGCTGTCTCTTGAAAGTGTTCAAGAGTTCATCATCACTCAACTGTTTAAGGCGAGATTGATCAAAGATCAATTCATTACAACTCGAGCGCTATTGGACTTAATTCATCACCTTTTGGTTGGGCCAGGGTATCTCTTCGACAACTTGTTTATCGGAGATGACAACGAACTTGTGGCCCGTCTAACTGAATTTGATCCCGTCAAAATTCATACAAGAGAGCTTGATCAATTTGTTTTGAAGTATGAACTTTCACTGCCAGACGAAAGATTGAATGCTTTCCTCGATGCAATGGCTTATGAAGGTGTTTTTGTTGATAGGAGCAACATTAAGCAAGGTAGTGCAGCATCATTGATTCGTTTCTTTAGTTTGATGAGAAACGAAGAGTTTGGGAACAACTTTCATCATGATTTCAAACCCATTTTTGAAGAGAAGTTGTTGGAGAGCTACGCCCAGGTATGGAGGCTTCATAACGAGTTTGACAACAGTGCAGACAAGAAAAAAGAGCTTCGCAAGTTTTATTCTCTAGACCTAATCCACGGGATACAAAGGTATGCCAACAGAAATGCTCCTGAGTTGTTGAACATACAAGGTGAGCTTTTCCTTAGTTCTTTTGGCAAGGTTAAATTGACTGCTCCAGTTGAATTAAAGGCTGACTATGACGCGATTCATCAAAAAATGCATATCACCAGCTCACATTTCATGGCATATCTAAAAGTGGGTGATCAATCTTTAAAGCCAATAGCGATTAACTTGAACTTGTTTGAGCTTCTTCAAAAATTAAAAGATGGATATAGACCAAACAAGTACGACAAGAATGCAGTTGTGTTGCTTGATGAAATTGTTGAGCAAGTGACTGATATGGCGAAATCAAGCATGACCTTGAAGTTTTATGACGGCGATGTTCGTTACACCGCAAGACAAGATGACGGAATGATCGTCGTGAGTGAGGGGTCGTAATGTTTCCTATTTCAAGTGAACTCAAAGTCCGCAATAACCTGCTGGACAGTTACTTTCCTTTGCGCAACAAAGGTAACGAATTCGACTGGGACAAGGTCACAGGCTTGGTCTTAAGTCATGCTTTTAAAAGCCAAGTAAGCAAGTATGAGTTTGAGGCGTTTCGTGAGGATTGCAAGCGACGCTTACTCACTTCGCTTGAGTCTCCTGAGTTTTGGGATGTGCTCGATCGCATTTACTTTGAGAATCAGGATATTTTCAAATTCTCTCCATTGTTTCTATTGTTCAATGCTCAGTTCGCGAGTATGGGGAAAAGTAAGTTAGGCCCTGCGAATTGGAGATTGGGAACTCTATTTACAAGTTTGTTGGCAAAGTTTTCTATTTCAACGCCACCTCAAGATCGATTGAACTTTATCGAGCAAGAAATGCTTGATGTTCTTAAGGAAAGGATTGAGCCTTTGACTCAGAATCCGTTCGGTGAGGAGCAGCCTTACTTGCCTTACCTTGCGGATGCATTTCAGCGAGACATGCATTTCCTAGCAGAGCACCCCAACTATTTACTTCAAGAGTTGGGCAATACATTGAAGCTTTATGCATTTTCGTACTGCTCTCAGTTGGCATTAAATGTAAGGACTTGGCGCGATGGTGAGCCCAAGAGCAAGCCTCTGTATTTCATCTTGGATACAGAGAAAGCGAGCTTGGAGCGCTACAAGATTCAGCATGATGGGTATAAGAAATTTGCAGCGATGAGCGTATTTCTTTTTCCAGTTTTATCAGCTCTTGAAGTGCTTCAAGTCGGCGATAAAAAAAGACCACTGTGGCAAATATATTCAGATGTTGAAAACTCATCAGAAAAGGATGAGGTTTTCGTTAGATTGAAGAAGTACGTTGATGAGTTCACCGCAGATCGTCGCCTAAGGATGCGTGCAAGTCCTGAAAACATTGAGCAAGTTTTCAGGCAAATGGAGGAGGTCGCTATCGAGCAGTTTGAAGATTCCAAAACTGAAAGAGCGAGCGTCAATAAGAAGTATGTCAAAGAGCTCGAAGACAAAATTTGTTCTGACTTTATTCAATCCAGAGGACGTTCAGGGCGGGTGCTTGTTCTTAACCAAGACTACTTGTTGTTGATGACTAATTTGGCAATTGGTGTAAGACCAAAACTAAGGTTGCATGAGTTGCTAATTGAGTTTGAGCAGCGCGGTTTTTATGTGGATAACCAGACGAAGCAAGCCTTGGTTGCGTTTTATGAGCGCATGGGTAATGTTGAGCGTATGAGTGATAGCGGAGATGCGGTTTATGTCCTCAAGACAGTTTGAAAAATTTCTTGCCAATTGCTTGATCAAATGGGCAAGCGAGGCAATACAGCCAGGTTTTCGCTATCAGTTCAAATCGCCTGATGTAGATAACTCTAGCCTTCTGTTCCAAGCTTTTTTAGAGCACTCAGATGGAAAGACTATCACCTATCGTGAACATCAGCATCCTTATGTTGAGTGCAACGGGACCAAACTCATTCCTGTGCTTCATCACGAAGACGGTAACGGGTTTACTGAAAATTACATCTCACATTTGCGGGATCAGATTGCAAGCCGAAATGATGCTTTTTCATCTGCGGCTTTGTTCATCATTCATAACAGCATGTTGGATACGCTGATCAACAGCGCTATGGATGTTGCAACAAGAGAAGCAATTTGGCATCCTGCCACCTTTTCAGAAAAGCTGAAATCATTAATTCCACCTGGTAGTGGGACTGCCTCACTTTTTAAGTGTCTTCTCGAGGATCAGTTAGACATCATTGTCGAAGAAGGGGCTACGGTTTTTGGCTTTAAACCGCTGTTTCACTCATTAGATAGTGGGCAACTTAACTTCGCAGAATTGAGCTTGTTTAAAGATCCCATTCTGCTAACACTTGGTGGACAGCCTAACCAGGTACGAAATCGAATCGATGCAAATAGACAGTTACGTCGACATATCGAAGAACAAGTAGAGCATTACGGCGACATCCTCGAGACTGTTCTGCCCAAGTTCAGTCCCAAATTTATACAGGAACATTTCTACGACAAAAAGGACTGGCAAAGCCTTCCCTTTGAAGATTACCTCAGTGCGCAAGAGAGTAACAAAGCGCAGGGTCTTCAATTTGATCGTATTGATGTCTCAACTGGTAGTTCGTTTACTCGTGCAAAGAGTGGTACCAAAGCTGGCCAGAAAGAACAGAGTGTTCTCATACAGGTGCCACCGGATGAGGGCGTTGCTAATTTAGAGTTCGTCTTCCAAGGAAATGACCTTCAAGACAACCAAGTTGTTTTGCGTCACAACAGAATTCTTCAGCAAACCCTGATTCCTTCAGTTAGCAGGATGGGGGGGAAAAACTCTCGGATTCGACTAGCGGTCCCATTTTCTGGAAGTCCCACATTTTTTAGTGTTGAGCTCAAAAGAGAGAACACTTCTGAAGAGTACAAATTTAGGTGCTTGCTTGTGCAGCAGGATTCATTTCTCTTAGATGAAGCAAAAAATTGTTTCAGGATTGAACCTGCAAAAGAGCAGGTGACTCTCCAAGTGGAAGAGAACTACTTCCGTATAGCTAGCTTGGGAGATCAAGAGTTCAAGTTGCAAGAGGATAGGAGTGAAATTGATTGTTCTCAGTTTTCTCTTGTTGATTTTGAAGAGCAAGCTACTAAGAATGAACTGATTCAATTCATCATTCTTTCTGGTCAGCATCGTTTAAAAATAAACATTGAAGGGCCAAGCGCTCAGGAAACTATTAGCGTTCCACTTCTCTTTGAGAAAGAGCGTGTGATCAAATTATTCAATGATGATGCGAATGCTGAGTATTCGAAAGGTAAGCATCGCATCGTTTTTGAAAACGCAGAACACACTGTTATTGGAGTTCGTCAGCAATTGCTGGACTATGAGGCCGACTTAATTTCCAAAGGACTTTTGGCGGTTAATGATGGTGATAAGGATCTTGGTCTTGAAACGCTTTTAGCCACTCATCCAGATGTGTATCAGTCCTACAAGGCATTGTTTGATTACTACAGTAAGTACAAAACGCTTCCTAGCTTAGTGGCTTGGGGGCCTGAGTACCGACGACTTGTTGCCGATGTTCTGAATGCTTATGAAGATGTAATTAACGCGATTGAGATCGATCGTGTGTTGACGAATGAGCAAAAAATGTTGATGCGAATTGGGTTGCATCGACGTGATGGAAAAGAGCGTTTGATGCCAATTCATCCGCTTGTTCTGTCATATCACTTGGACTTGGTGTCTTCTATTGATAGAGAGAAAAAGTCTTCAGACAGTCTCTCATTTTCTGAATTGCCTGATGTCACGCTGAACAGATTGGTTGCATCTGGGTTGATGCCCTTTGTGCCACACGCGGTGCACGGTTACGCATATTTGGCCCCCGTACGCGACAACAGGTTCTGGCTTGACATCATTCCCCAAAAGGATGTCAGTCATAGTTTTGTTCGTCGCTTGGTAAAGGATAAGCTTTCTGAGTTTATCTATGCTTACTCTCGAATTTTCTCTGCTGGCAACACGGGGCCGTTGATCATCAATGCGATTCACCAAGGGCAAGCAGAAGAGCTGTTTCTGGGGGTCATAGATCACTTTAAAAAGCACAAAGAGAAGTCAATTCCAATTCATGTAAATCTTTATGACGATAGATTGCAACAGAATGATTTCGATAAATTTGCTGAGTCAGGAAAGCTTAGTGAACTCAAAGTTTGGCTCGAACTGAATTCAAGTGACTATCGGGCTGAGTCTGATCTCTTAATCGATTTGATTCGTGGTCGTCTCACTTACAGTAAATTTGAAACGCCACAACAAGGTCAAAGCTTGAAGTATGCCCACCTGGCATTCTTTAGAAACAATGCACCCGTCGAGTGTATTAACGTAAAAATACGTGAATCATTGAGTGGCGTTTTATGTAATGGATTGATATCAGGGGAGGCTGCTGAAACTCAGGGCGACTCTTACTTCACATCCTTTGGGTTGAGAAAAGTAGATGTAGAGACCAATCAACCACTTAGATTGGCTCAGTCGATTGGCTCATTGTGGGGGCCATCTATTCTTCCAAACGCTCAGTACCATGGGTTGGGTATTGGATTAGCTGTTAGTTCTGATTTCAAAGAATTGCTAACTAGATCCTATGACAGCGCGCTTTGGACAACAATCATTGATCCAAAAGTTACGTTAGATTTCTTCACTGCTCAAAAAGACGTTGTATTGATTCATTACTCTGACCAATACACAAGCAGTTCTGGATATGACGCTATTACAGTGACTAAACAGGTCGATTTGTTTGAGCATCTGCTAAACAAAGATAGTCGTGTCACAACTGAGAGATTGTTGTCTGAATTTAATGCATTCAATGGTGAATGGCTGTTGAAAATGTTGACAGCTCAGGCTACTGAACGCAAGGAGAAGCACGGAATCATTGGGGCTTACAAGTTTGTTAGTGCAATGCTTCGTGACTCAGATATCAGTTGGGTTCCTTTATCTGTTGCTGAGATGATTCGCGTCTCGGGGAACATCGGTTTGAAAATGAGCGATAGTGAGTTTTCCCGTGCAGTTCATGGATACAGAAAGGGAGCGATTTCTGATGATGTACTTTTCGTAGGGTTTAAAGACGATAAGTTGTATTTGCTTCCTTTGGAGGTGAAAACTGGATCCCGACCTGACTTTAGCTATGCTGGCCAACAGGCCCTTGAATTAGGTCGTTATCTGAAAGAAGAGGTTCTTGGCCCGGACACACTCGCGTCACGTCTTTACAGATCACTATTTATCCGTCAAGTCCTGATGCAGGTCGAAAAATTCAAGCTGTATCAGGTTTTGGATGAAACTCGACTTCATCAACTGCTTGATCGGCGAGAGTGGTGGCAACAGGGTGACTATGGGTTGGGCTCTGTGTCTGAGTTCGCGGAAGGAATCGTACTGGCGCATATCGAATCCAGTACGTTTTTCTCTCCAGTCTACGAACGTAAAGATAGCTTGATCCAGATTCAGCTTCCATACGGTTTGCTACCTGACCTAATCAGCGCCGATTCAGGCGAGGCACTTTCCAAGCTCGTTAAAACATGCAATGTCCCTGAGGACTTGTTACTTGGAAAATTGCAGACGAAGCAGCCTATTGAAAAAGCTGAAACAAGTGCCCCTCCTGCAGTGGTAACACGTACTGAGCAGCCTAATAAAGAATCCCAAAGCTCAGTTGTTCCTGTTCTCGAAGCTTTGACTAATCCTGTTGTCCCAGCTTTCGAAGAAGCGGGCCCTCTAAAGGTTTTGATTGGGCATGATTCAGCCAGAAATCAACCACTTTTCTGGGAGCCAACCAATACAGCAAAGTTCATGAATACCAATACCGGAATTATTGGGACCATGGGAACGGGTAAGACGCAATTCACCAAGTCATTGGTGACTCAATTGATGCGTAATAAGGCTTCTAATGTGGATGGGGCCCCGATAGGACTATTGATTTTTGATTACAAGTCAGACTACGTTGATGACGCATTCTGTAGTGCAACCAAAGCCAATCGTTTAAAGCTACATCGACTTCCATACAACCCGTTGAGCTTGTATGGCGACATGCCAATGTTGCCGTTGCACATTGCAACAGGTTTTACTGAGACGATGGCTAAAGCATTTGGCCTTGGCCAGAAGCAGCAACTTCGCTTGAGAAAGCTGATTCTTGATGCATACGAAGGGGCGGGCATTGTGTTGGCTGATAGCGCCACCTGGAAACTTCCTGCTCCAACACTGGCTACAGTTTGGGAGCTATTTCTTCAGCAAGATAAGGTTGAAGAGGATTCTTTATATGCAGCACTGGACAGTTTGGTCTCCTATCAAATTTTCGAACCGAACGCACAGATGGTGCAGTCACTGTATGACATGCTTGATGATGTAACAGTGATTGAACTGGCAGGGTACTCGCCTCAGATTCAAAACTTAGTAGTCGCCTTAACTCTCGATCTGTTCTATTCTCAGATGCAAAAAAGAGGAAAGCCTACGGTTAAAGGCGACTTTCGACAGATCACAAAAATGGTCCTCGTTGATGAAGCTGATAACTTCATGAAGGAAGACTTCCGTAGCTTGCGGAAAATCTTGAAAGAAGGTCGTGAATATGGCGTTGGTGTGATTCTGTCAACTCAAGACATAACGCACTTTAAGACCGGAGAAAACAATTACGCTTCGTACATCTTGACGTGGGTTGTTCACCGTGTTGCTGAGATTAAAAATGCTGACATTAAGGCAATTTTTAACAAAGACGATAAGACAGAGCAGGAAGGTCTTATGGAGACTATCCGTCGACTTGATAAGCACTACAGCCTTTATATCGACGGAGATAAGCATGTTCGAAAGATGCGAGACAAGGCGTTTTGGGAGCTCTAATAGAAGAGCCCCGGCTTCTTCTAGGCGGCAAGCCTAATAAGGTCTTCAACTTTCAGCAGCTTCGGATTCCCTGACATGTAGGAAATTCCGCGATGCAGATGCAACCGGAAATATCGTGTCAGGGTCTCTTTATTGAGTGAAATTCCTGCATTGTGTGCTCTTAGTTTGATCAAGGCTAGATAAATTTCCTCATCGCCACCAGTGAAGGTTTTCCAAGTCATCTCAATTGAACTATCTGATGGAATATCTTCGTTTGGAGGTTCTGAGCTTTCGTTCAAAGAAATGCACAGAGCCCATCGGCACAAAGTATTCCAGTTTTGTATTCCTGTTCTACGCTTGAGAGTGATCAGCTGAACTTTTCCTTTTTCGGAAACGCGAACGGTATCAATCATGCAACCTCCTTCGAGTATTCGAAATAGCCTTTAACAATTTCTGAGGACTGTTTTCGATCATCGTATTCAATTAAGTACTGATGTGAAGTGTGTTTTTTCAGTGAGCGGTGGTAAGAGCCGATGATCTCTTCGTCTGTTGATAGCAATATGACTTGCTCTCCGGCGTAGGGGAAGTAGTTCTGTACAAATGATTTGCGATGACTGCTATCCAGTCGACCAAGAGGTGTATCGATTACGGTTGGCAATTTGCGTCCTGAAGCCTGTGCAAGGGCCCATAAGACTGCAACGGCTAGTAGTTGTCGTTCTCCTGCGGATAATTTTGAGGCTGGTACGGCCCCTTCTCCGACGATCTTTATCGTCAACATGAAGGTGTCGGGGCAAATTGAAATTGAGCTGACAAATGATTTTTTTCTCAGAAGAATTTCAAAGCCGTCACGAATTAATTTTTGCAAGTTCGCGATGTGTTTGTTTCTTATCTTTTCCTCAAAATTGGCGAGAACTTCGCGTCCACGAACAAGTTGCTCATGCATTTTGATGAGATGTTTTTCTTCAGCTTCATTTTTCCGAACTTCGTCTGAAGCAGTATGGAATTGCTTAGTTGATGATTCGAGATCTCTTTTGACTCGCTCAATTTGGTCTTGCAATCCATCTCTCTTGGACTCATGAGATCTGATGTCATCTTCTGCTGATTTGATTTCTATGAAGAGCGGCTCAAGCTTAACGGCATCTGGGACGGCAAGAAGTTGACGTTCAATTTGATCGAGTTCAGTTTGAAATTTTCCTAACTCTAGCAATTGCTTTAAGGCGATTGAACGGTTGTGAGTGCCTTCAGTTCTGGTTCTAAAAATGCTCTCTTTGGAAAAATTGATTTCTGGCCTAGAGTCATCGTCATTTTGAATCTCGATCAAAGTCGAGTGAATTTTTCTTAGGAACTCAATTTGCGATTCGGAAAATTCTGTGCGGCCAGAAAGCTCACTGATAACACTAGAGCTAAATGATGAAAGCGCGTCTTGAACAACTTCCTTTTGATCGAGTGTGAGACCATTTCTAGCCAATGCTTCTAACTGTTTGACCATCCCCTCAAGTAAAGTCAACGGTAGATTCGAAGAGGCAAGTTCTGTTAACTCTGCACGTTTGCTTGAAACAAGCGATAGCAACTCGTTTTGACGTTGGACGAGTAAGTCACGCTGCTCGAAAAGATCCCCACCTTGTTGTTTTAATTGCGCCCGGAGGGTTTCTAGTTGTGATTGCAGACCACTTAGTTTGGCCAGAATTTCAGACATCTCATGATCTAAGCTTTGCTGTTGATCAGTAAGGACTGTGACTTTTTCATTCAAGCGCAGAATTTTCTCTTTATGTTCTTCACTGACGCCCTCTACCTTGAGACGACGATCAAGAGTCTGAAGTGTTTTAGATAGATCTGTCACAAGATCTAAGCCAAGCAATGAATTCAGTCCCGTACGAATTAGTTCACTGCAGCGTGCAGGTTGAGCCAATGACTCAATCCGTTCGCCGTCGAAAAAGAATAGATCCGAAAGTTGGCTTGGGAAGAATGTCTCCGAGAGCTCGGGCCAACGCTCAGAAAGTTCTATATCAAGCTCTCCATTCTTGAAAACTTGAACAGTATCAGCAGACGCTCCGTGAGTCTTCAAAGACCACGTCCTTACTACTTCAAACTGCTGTTGTCTTCCTCTGCGTCTCGTTACAAATGAAACGCTTACTGATGCTGAGTCTTGTAAGTTCCGACGATTCACTGAATTTGTGAGAAAGTCTAAGTACGCAGATTTGTTTTTACTCAGAAATTTTGCAAATTTTCCAAACAACGCAAACTGAATTCCTTCAAGCAGGGTCGTCTTTCCGGAACCGTTCAACGCTCCAATCAGGATGATTGGACGGTCGGGTTTAGGTGTGATATCAATTTCATGTCGTCCAGCATAAATGCCGAAGTTGTGAAGTGTTAGTTTTGTCAGAATCATTTAACGATCTCGTCTGCAGGGTCAATTTCAGTTAAGTCACTTAACTCATCTTCAGAAGAAATTTCTGAGTAGGTATAAATTTGATCTGTGTGATTCAACTTAAATTCAAGTGCTTCTTCCGCATTTATGAATGCGTGCTGCTTCAAGGTTTTCTCTAGGGATTCAAAAATCCCGTGTCTCCGATAGGCGCCACGATAGTTTTGTTCTGTGTGAAGCATCTCTCGCAACATTTGGTAATGAATCCCATCAGGGTCATCTTCGCTAGATGCAAGTTCTTTCAAAATGTCTAAGTCTTCTTTGGAAAAGAGTGGTTTTTCATCAGAGTCAGTCGCAGGGTATTTCTTTCCTGTCGCGAGTTTATAAATTCGAGGAAGGCTATCCTCAATTTCATGTTTTTCGTCGACCCAAATTCGCCGTATTTCTTCAAGTTCTTCGAGTGAGATCAGTTCAAAATTTTCCAATCCGTGCGGAGCATCTTTCCTGATTTGGCTTTGTGCCTTCAAAAGTTCGAGCAGCAGTTCTTCTCGATAAGACTGCTTATATGGCCCATGAATTAGGCCAGGACCTTCTTTCTTTTGGTAGACCGTTAAGCTTCTGTCCATTCTTCTGAAGTCGCGATTCACGAAATCGTCAGCTGTGCTCAATTTGTTCTCACGCAGTTGAGCCAGCGGGATCATCCACTTCTTGTCTTCATCGTTTTGAATCATCGCCATCATCGATTTGTCTTTATCGACCATCGTGCAGACAAAGCATCCAAAGCGACTATCTCCACAACTTGGTGTAGTGCTGTCAACAACTAATGGACATTCGGCGTCTGGGGTGGCGCCTTTATAGAGATGGAACAACTCGATATTGCTGTGATCCCAAGCGTTTTCATTCTCAATCAAGTACTCCCAAACATCATCGCTGCTCCAGTCAGCGATGGGAGGGAAGATCCAGACCCTATCCAAACGAGGATCCGCATTTCTACTCAAGAGCTCACGTGTGCTGCCTTCGTGTCGCTCCATAACTTTTTTTCTTGCTTGGCTTTCACCTGAGCGTGTTCCGAGGAAAAGAATAGCTTCTCCACGTTCAGTTGCCACATTACGCACAAAGTCAGTAGATGCATTTATCTTTAAGCGGCTAGTGCACCATCTGAATTTTGGCCTTGGAGCCGGGTAGCCTTTGCCAATCAAGTTAACCCAGAATCTATCTTCCAGTTTCGGAACCAGGCGTCGAGCTTCTATGTTCATCTTGCCTTTTTGTGAGGCAACATTAATCTTTGACAGCGAAAGTTGTACCCATCGAGCGACTACTGGATTTTCAACAAGTGTGTCTGTTGAAATTACATAGATTTTCTTGGAACGTTCTTCTACTGGGATGGATTCAACTGCACGCCAAACAAGCTGCAGTACTGTTGTGGAGTCTTTGCCTCCGCTATAGCCAATGATCCATGGCAACTCATCGGCACGATATAAATCGGCAATGTTTTTTGTTGCTGAACTAATTTTCACGGCAAGGTTAGAAGCCATCTTTTTAATCTCTCATTGCTTTTCTTGATTTGTTGAAGGAGGCATCGGCTTTTCGCTCATCGGGAGAAAGTTCTATGCCGATTGATTTCTTGATAAATGCAGAAGCCAAAACTACGCTGTTTGTTGCTTTATTCAGGCGGCCTCCTAGCATTACGCGCCCCTCCCAGTCTTTGGCATTGGCTCTAGACCAGTTGATTTTTTTCAAATTTGTTAGTGCCGTATAGTCACTTTTCTCGCCAGAGTTAAGTGCTGCGCCAACCCTCCCAAATGCTTGTAGCAAGACGCCATGGGAGTGCACAAAATCACGCCGAATTTCTCCAGCGGTCATCTTTGATTTGCGCACAAGTTGCCATTCGGGGATCTGCTTTGCTAGTTCATCCCAGAACTTAATTGCTTCTTCTGCTGCATCCTCTTGTGTCTTGTATTCTTTAAGACCGAGAAAGTCTGAAGTTGCAGAGCACAGTGCACTTAGTGTGAAAAGTTTTCTTGAGCGTTCAGACAGTGTGCTTCGCTCAAGCTCAACCATCCCGCTGAAAGCTTCGGACTTGAGTGCTACTAATTTTCCGACTTTGGCTAAATCATTTCTTTGATCGTATAGAAGTCCAAGAGACTTAGAAGGACGGATTGCATGTCGGTTTAAGTCTGCAAACATTTGCTGACTGCGAGACAGCCCTTGATCAACAAAAAATACTACGGCAATCGTTTCATCGCCTAGAGACTGATCTTCTTTGATCGCTTGTTCGATCGCTGCGCGACGATGTTGACCATCATTAATGATGAATTGGTTCTTCATGTCTACGTGAAGAATTCCCATTCGATCGTCGCTAGCCTTATCTCCGATTGGGGTGAATCTGACATCCCCATTGATGGATGCGGTTATGGCTGAGAAAACATAGTCGTGCTTGTTCTCAAGGATGTACCTGGACATCTCTGGAATTCGACTTCTGTTTAGAGTCCTCTGGGCCCTCAACTCCGGCGTCAACTCTTCGTCGTCAAACAGGAAAATCCGAGGGATGAGACGAAGAGGGCACATTGAGATGTAGTACTCTCGGCCTGCTTGTACCCCCCTGATTGATGGAAATGTGTACTCAAAGTTTGACATACGTTTGCATATTCTGTGTCCGTGTTTGTTATTTTACATACAAACAACGGCATATCAAGTCTATTAAACGTACAAACTTATAGTTATTTGGGCATGAGCTCGCAGATGCTGTTGTTGTTTGTCAAAGTTCTCGGCGTTAAGCGCCCTGAAGCGGATGCGAGCATCAGCGTTACTTGCCTGACGGGGGTTTGGCTGTAGCTGACGTGAAGCGGTTTGTTTCGTCCGTAGAGATAGATGCGATCAAAGTCAGTGTTATCAACTATCCATTGGGCGACTTCGGCCATGTCTTCGTCATCAACGATAAAGTCGACAGCTGCGCCAAGACGTTCACAAATTGGCTTGCCTAATCGATTCAGCTCGTGTCCGGCGTGTTGATCAAGTTTTGGTGCAATACGTCCAGTAATTTTGCTAGCTAAGGTCGCAGAGCAAAACCCGTAAGTAAGCCGAATTCCGCCAAAGTACTCAATCAATGGATCTATCACGCTGCGTGCCAATCCGTTGTAGGCGTTATAGGTCTCAGGGTTAAGTGGTAGGTTCGCAATGCCTAGACTTGATTGAGTGGCTCCGCATTGGATAAAGTTTCTATAGGTGAAATTCAGACCACACAGTTGATCTAGTTCGGGAATGCTGTTGCTAGGGACAAGATCAAAGTTTTCGATGCGAAGTCGTTGCATGCTCAGTGCAAACTCAAGGGTTTGAAGCCTTGGGAAAGTCGTTTCATCTAATGTTGCGATAAGTGCTTCGAGCTGATTGTCAAATTGTTCCTGAGATGCGTAGCCATGCATGTCTTCATGGAGATACCGACTTTTATAGAAAAGAGGGGGAGACGGATACTTTTCTGAACCGTATTCATACAAGTCGTAGTCAAGTTTCCTCAAATTCACCTTTACTCTTTTCGTTAAAAGAGGAATCGGTGAGACATCAAAGTCCTGATATTGAAGCAGGGTAAGTTTTCCGGATTCAATGTGAATCTTTACCAGGTCAATGTCGCTGGTATTTTCCCAAAGCAAAAGTCCGCAGCTTACGTAGGCGCGAAGGACGACGGGAAGTCTAGAAACTAAAGAGATGTGCAGCTGTAGCGAGTGTTCATCTTCTAGCCAACCAATTCCATTCGTTACTGCGATTTTGCAGGCAGTAAGTAATTCAGATGTGTCGGCAGATTCTTTGAGTAGCAAGAATCCTGCGGCTTGTGCAGATTTGTAATCACCAAAAAAGTACCTTACGTCTCGTTGCAGTCGTGGCTCAAGTTGTTTGTATGGTGCACGTTTGGAAAATTTTTGAAGGGCAAAAAATAACCGAATTTCGTCCGATCGAGCATTTGCTGCAGCTTCCAACAGCGAAAAATCATAGTGAACACGAAGTAGACGCTTTGCTCTATTAAAAGTTTTGCATCGAGCAAGTAGTTCTTCTATAAAGTTAACTTCCTCGAATTCTGGGATCCGACCAAAATCAAGAGATTGCTCCCAGAGCTGATCTAGCGATGGCTTGATTTGATGAAACTCTCGTTCGAGTTTTGTTAGACGAGGTGTTTTTTCTTGAAATTGAGAACGTCTACGGACTCTAGGCGTAGGCTGTCGTGTTGAGATCAGGCGCTTTGCAACATCGCGTCGTCTTAGCCTTTGCAATACAAACTTTTGCTCTGCATCTTCATTTGCAAAAACAAGAGCTATTCCGGGGCCGACCATGAAAGCATCATGGGATAGAACTTGTTCAATGTAATTCTTAAATTCATCTTGTGAAAAGTATTTTTGGAAAGTATTGCGACTGGTGATGTATCCGTCGCGATATGGTTTTCCTGTGCGTTCTGCACTGTGCAGCATTACTGAAATTGCCAAAACTCCCTTTGTTAGAGTGAATGCTTTATGAATTGCATCTACTCTTTCCGCCGGGTCTTCAATGACGTTAACCACGAATCCTAGATTTACTACATCAGCGTTTGAAATTGAATTTTCAGAGGCGTAATGTGGATCCCAGCCTGTGCATTGAATACCAATTTCATTCAGTCCGGTAATGTCATCGCCACGTCCGCATCCGTAGTCAAAAACTACGGTTTCCATGTTCAATAGTCCTAGGCGAATCAACAGTTGAATTGGTGCCGAAAGATTTACCCTGTTTAGTGCGGTTAAGTGCCGCTGTATTCCAATCTCGGAGTTGAATTTTGTTGGGTCGACTGTGTCTACGTCATCGTTGCCCAATGGCAGAAAATTTCCTGCTTCAAGTTTGAAGCCTTTTTCAAAAATCAACTTGGCCCAATTTTCTTTGAAGCCAATGACATTGGGAGTATCAAAAAGACCTATCGATTCAGCCTGCGCAGTTAGTTGTGACCAGTTTTCGAAAGAACTGTGCAAATGTCCAACTAGAAGTTCTTTCCTGTGGAGGATTGGAGGGTTGAACGATTTAGAGAAGTCTCGGTAAGTGATGGTCTTGCGTTCATGAGAGTAAGACCACGATTCTTGTAGGGTGGGGAATGGATCTAAATCAAAATCTAAATAGTGAAGTAGTGAGACTCTCTGCTTTTTTACGTTTACTTTAATGACATTGAACCTCTGAACTTGAACGTCAGTGGCTAGTTCCAGTGCAGTTTGAAATAAATCTTGAAAGTGAGGGGACTCAACTAGATGAACCGCGTCACGGTGTACATAAATTTCATCAAGTACTCGTTTGCCAGTTTTCTGCGTTCCGACTGATTGGTTCATGAGTTCCACACCCTGAGGCTAATTTTGCTTTTGGATGAACTAGTCCGTTGGTGCGCTGTAAATCTTCAGTGTCTTTTCTACTTCGGATTGAATCTGATTTCGCAGCTTCTTGGGTTCTAAAACTTCGACTTCAGGCCCATAGCGAAGGATATCGCCAATTAGCTCCCGTTCATCGGAGTATGGAATTCGTAGGCTGAAACTTCCATCTGACAAGAGCTCTGTTCTTTGTTCTGGGTGCCACATCTCATTTTTAACCCAGTCTGTTCGTTTTTGTGAAAACTTCAAATGCGCCCAGGATGTAGCAGCTCCGCCAAATATGCCATAGCCGCCATCTAATTGATGTCTCATCGCAACGAGATCAATGTCTTTTGCGTCCTTGCTTAGCAATTCGCATGATGAGATCGCATCAACTGCAAAACTTCTAATTTCGCCTCGGAGGTGGCACCAAGCATCGACATACCAATTGTCTCGGTAGTGAACAAGTTGTTGTGGAGAAATGACACGCGCAACAGATTTGCCATTTTGTCTATTCAGATGCTCTATCGTGATCTGCTTGCGTTCAAAAAGGGCTTTTGCAATTTGCTCAAATGACTTCAGATGTAAACGACGCTTACCAGCATGAACTAGTCTTACACGTTGGGATAGAGTTTGTGGATCTAGCCCTTGGCTATTCAGCATCTCGTCCAAGCGTTTTTGCAAAGGTTTAAGCTTAGGACCGAGCAATCCCGGTTCAAGTTGATCCAGCATATTTTGGATAGTGAGTAGAGCGAGTACTTCCTCTTGACTAAACCAGAGGCCTGGAAGTTCTTCTCGTGAATCTACTCGTTCAATTCGATAGCCCCCCAGGTCCCGATCAAACACGATCGGCATGTTGAGCCTGTCTCTTAACTTAGCCATATCGCGCTTAAACGTAGCAGGACTAATTTCAAGCTTACTTAGGATTTCATCGCGAGGAACTGCTCGCCGACCAGTCAGCAAAGTTCTGTAGCTATATAGACGATCAATTTCACTCATGTTTTCTGCTTGTTTTGATAGATTATTGGCTATCCGAGATGGCATTCGTCAATGCCAAGGACAATTTTTCTCTTTTACTAAGCTTCCTCGCGCTGTACTCCGCTCCGAACTCCATTTGTATGTACCGAACCTCAGATTGGGTTCTTTGGCGGTCTTTTTTGCTGAGTGAACTGGCTTTCCCTTGATTTTCTAAGCCCGTTGGATGATCAACAAGGCCAGTAGCCATGGTTAGTTCCGCCCATAGCAACAAGACTGAAAGAAGCATGATCCTCACCTCAAAAATTACAGTGGCAACAGTTTCTAAAGCTTGAGGCTACTGGGGTGAGCTAGTCGCCTGTGTTTTTTATCAGTAAATCAATTATTTGAGCAGGCTCATCTCTTGAGCCTTGAGCACTTCACACTTGGCCCAACGAACAATTGGAGTGGGTAATGCAAGTGGAAGTCGTGGTGGGCAACATCATCAAACAGCCAGACCTTGAGGCTGTAATTAACTCAGCTAACGCCAATCTGAGACTTGGATCTGGAGTCGCTGGTGCGATCCATACTGGCGCAGGCCCAAAGCTGGAGGAGTATTGCAAACCATTTGCACCACTTGAGCTAGGAAGCGCGCTGATTACCCCGGGATTTGAGTTGCCTAACAAGTGGGTGATACATGTACGTTCAGCACACTACATCAATAACGCTGAACCCGAGCGCTACATGTCATTTGCAATTACATCAGCACTGCGTGTAGCCAAAGAAAATGGAATTAAGTCATTGGCTATGCCTGCAATAGGTACTGGCACATTCAAATTTCCAGCCATGCTCGCCGCAAGGATTACGGCAAAGGCTCTGAATCTGTTTTCAATTAACAGTGAACCACTTGATTTGGTGCGAATTTGTGTTCCCAGTCAGGAATTGCAAGCTCAATATCAATCAGCGTTGGAGCTAGAAGTAGTTGCCAATGCTCATGCATAGCAAATAAGAGCTTTTGCAAATAACGCTTTTATGACATTGAAAGAAAAAGATGACGGCACAAATCCCTGAGCGCCTTAGATATCAAGGTAACGATCATGCAATGTGCACCAATCCACTATCTGACTATTTTGTGATGGGAGGAGAGTCGCCGAATTTTGAAGTGAGTTGCACAGCCCTCTGGAGAGGGTACGTTGGGTCGTGGGAGATCGTTGCTGATCGCCTGTATCTGATTGGGTTGAACGGTCGCCTTGAGGGAGGTGGAAGGATTAGCCTTGAGACGATATTCCCGGGCTTTCGTGACAGAGTTTTTGCCCATTGGTACAGCGGCACGATTCGCTTGCCTCAGGGACGACAACTCCAATATGTTCACATGGGATATGGCAGTACATATGAGCAAGATCTATTTCTTACGATCGAGCGAGGTGTGGTTGCACAGCAAACCATTAAGCAGAACGGACAAGCAGATTCGGACGCACCAGACGGCTATGGAGTTTCGGCCATGACTATCTTTAGAGATAAGTCGAAGGATTAATCATGAGCTACGGTCATGTTTACTTGTCTCTAGGTCTTGTCATTTCTGTCTGGATGTTTTTTGAGAATAAATGGCATCAGAAGGATAACGACGAGGCATTGAAAAAAATATTGCGTTCTAAAGTTGTTCAAGAACGCCGCATCCATGAGGTGGTGATGAGTGAGGTTATTGCGCCCTTACTCTTTTTTGCGGTTGGATCTTTTGTATGGCCAGGACTTCTTTACTTAAAGTTTAAAGAGCATGGAGGCTTATTTCGGCGAGCGAAGACTGGATGGCCCGATGAGCCTGTCTTTGAACTCAAACGAGAAAATCTTCTAGAAAAATTAAATGTGCAAGAGATTGAAAAGCGGGAGGTCGTTCGTGATCCTCTAGGTGCCGTGCCTGTTCTTCCCTTTGGACATTTGAATCATGCGTGGAAGAAATTTTTAGACAGTTCTCAAGCAGATTGTGAGCTATGGAGCTTTTCTGTTGAGTGGTCTCCTTGGGGAGGTCCTGAACTTCGAAAAGGATACGTACAAGTTTGCCCAAAAGGGATCGATGCGTACTTCTTAACCGTATGTAGAGATATTGAAAAGAAAACCATTCCCAAAAAACTGACGAGGAAATGGTGGGGCAAATTTGCTGATTGAGTGTCAGCTAAGCCGAGTTGATTTAGTTTGCGTTTTCAATGTGCTAGACTGAAAGCACATTTAGAAATGGGCCGACGCCCATGCCAACCTGCCCGCCCGGGCAAGGTGGATCGCTAAAGCGGATGTGGCTTCTTAGGAAGCAACCAAACGGGTTTGCGTCGGCCCTCCCATAAAACGGAGGGTTTTTTGTTGTCTGATTCAAGTATCAACCCCGAGACGGTTCAAGCCTACCTTGAGACGGAATATCTCGTGCAAGGGGAGAGCAACTTCGTGCTTCGAGTGGGGCAGTTCAGTAAGAGTTTGGAGTCGGAACATGGGCTTCGAGGCTCAGACTGCAGTGCTTTTATTACTGCCTACAACCCCTTTAGCAAAGTTGTTGCTGAAGTGGAGAACGCAAAGCGCCAAAAAACACTAACTGATGAACTTCAGCGTAGAAGTCTGACTTTTGCAGATGGCATTGGGCAGCATCCATCTAATCAGTGGCCAGGTGAGCCAAGTTATCTGGTCTTTGGGCTAACTCTAGAGGCGTCTAAAACGTTAGGCGCGCGATTTGAACAAAACGCAATTATTTGGTGCGGGATTGACTGTGTCCCGCAGCTGATCTTGTTGCGATGAACACCTTGGGCTGGTCTACCTGCGTAATTGCAAAAGGCTGGGGGGAGTTGATCCAAATTGCCGCCCCCGACACATTGTCATTGCGGCTAAAGAGGAGTTATTTATGAAAAACGCTAGCAACCGAACATCAATTTTTGATAACGGCGATTACAGCTTGTATGCTGAAATCTCACCATCTATTTCGCCCAAAGATGGGGTGGCGCTGACCATCACTAGTCGTTGGCAGTCAGCATCAAAGCCTCAAGATGAGCAAGTTAGGTTTAAGGCTTGCTTGGAGCGTGGTGGATTAGAGAATTTGGCGAACCTGATTCAAATGGAGTTAGGGAAATGAGTGTCCAAATTAACAGAAGAAAGTTTCTGCAAGCCTTGATAGCGGTTGGTGCAAGTTACAGCATTCCCGCTAAGGCTACAAACGCAGAAATTGACAACATATGGACTCAGGCTCAAGAAAGTCCTTGGTACTTTGAAGTCAATGATCAAGGAACTCTTGTTGATCCAGATGTTTCGGAACCGCAGGTTTGGTCAGATATTTTTGATTCCATTTCCATTTGGCAGTTTGAAAACTCCAAACATGTGATTAACGAGGTTAAGGCATGCATGCCACTGGCCGCTTTTTTCAATCAAGAACTTGAGAATGAACTATGTGGCCTTGAAGAGGATTTGAATACTGGGAAATATCGATCTCCTTCAGAGCGCATGTCCCTTGAGAAAAAAATTAAAACTCTCACGGAGTTTCAAGATGAATACGAAGATCCGTGGATGGATTGGGTTGAGCTTGAAGGAGCTGAGGGTGTCAGCAAGTTCAAAGCGCTGATAGATAAATGGCTGAATGAACCCATTGACTGGGGTCAAAGTGAATGGTTTCCTTTGAGATCGGGATCGCAAGGTAGAGCGTTTGGGTTTTTTCAAGATCAACCTCATGAATTGCTCAATGCACTTGGCATTGTGGTTGTTGAAGGGGAGCATCCGGGAAGCACTTACTACGCAGCTGAATTGAGGGGAAGTCTTGATCATGCGAATGAATATGCTGAAAAGCTAGGGCTTCCATTTCGGTTTAAGCCACATGTAGATCAAGCGTAAACGGACATGGTTGCTTCATCTGGTGGCAACTGAATTGAAAATATTTTGGACTTGAATATGTACGACATTGAAATGCATGAAATGTCAGATGATTTTCTCGAGTGCTGGAAAGCAGCGGGAATTCATCTTGACAAACAGGTTGATGGTGGGATTAAGCATTGGCTGCGTGCTCATCCCTACCCACCGTTTCTAGAGCATCTGTCATTTCGACTTGGTAATCAGTTATTTTTTGTTCGTGTTGAGGATGCAGATGAGGTGATTGATGGCCCAGGAACATTACACGGACTTTCTTCAGTGGCAAATGGTACAAATGGGCATGCATGCATCTTGCCGATGAAAAAAATGCTTGCGGGAGGTTCTTGGGCGCCTGAACTGTCTGGTTGGGGATTGATAGATGCTCTCACACGGATGCCGCTAAATCCTGTGGAGTTGGTTACTGATAAAAATATTGAGATGACGCAATGGGAGTTGCACGACATGGCTGTTCAAGTCGTTCGTGATTCACTCCAAAAAGATGGCTTTCAACTGATGACCGCGCAAGGTAATCCAGATGTCGATCCTTCTATTTGGTTTGTTGGGAAGACTAAAAAGCCGGAGTGGGTTGTTGTTCGAGCTGTTAAATACCCTGCTAACCAAGCTGAACGTCCAGCCAATTGGGGTGACATTGCCAAAAGTTGCTCGAGGATCAGCCCTATAGGACATTTTGCTTCGGTCGCTGTATGTAGCGGTGAGCAACCGTTTTTGGCTAGTGACGAAAGTGCAGTACCTCTTTGGCGAGGGCACAGCATGCATGTGCGATTTACTGGCTTAACGTGAGCGTTGCTGCAATAGGAAAACAAGAAGAAGGTTTGCTATCTTGACGGAAACGGCCGTCCTATTGGCTTCACTTGTTCGGTACATTTCGAGAATACATCTTGAGCACTAACGCAGCTTCCGGCTATTTCCAAACGCCCTGCAACTGATAAATCTCTCGTGTGCCATTTGGTGAAGTTCTAGTATGTACAACGCTAGTGTGCCGTCTATAGTCCAGTATGGCGAAGAATCGACGCATTCACTAATGGGATTACGATGTTAAAACAGCTAGGATTCAATGAAATTACTCCTGATGATGCTGTGGCTATTCTGGTCGGGCCGAATGGATCAGGAAAGAGTAGATTTCTCGAAAAGATCGGAAAGCTATACCAAGACCGACGCCCCGTCTGCGTCGTGTCGAACACATTGTCGCTGCGACTAAATAGTCTGCGCAAAGCGAGACGCTTTAACGTTGGCCGGATCGGTAAATCGCCGAAATCCGTCATAAAGGCGGCCTTGGCAAGCACACTCGACCGCGACAATTCGGCGTTCTACCAAATCAGGGCTTTAATGGAGTACTGCCAGTACAAGCCTCGATTCGGTTTCCGCAAGCAGGGATTTCGTCCCGAGGCATTAAACGACTTCATCGAAGCCGGTGGTAACTTGGACTCATTGTTGACAACCTCTGAACAGCACGAGGACTTTTCCCGGGCGATGGATTTCTTGGGTCGCTGGCCGGTTAAGGAAACCCACTGGGTAGATGAAAAGGCTCGAGTTCATGATTTCGCATTACAGCGTGAAATCGCCTCGGTGATTCGTGTCGAAGCGGCGCTCATCAAGACCAGGGTGCTAAAGGGTATTCAGCTATTCGTGGACAAAGGAGAGCGCTCCGGCCCCTTTGAAGTGCACAACGCGAGTTCCGGAGAGCTTTCGTTGATTTCATCCCTACTGTTTCTGACTGCCGAAGTGGAACCTAATTCCATTGTATTAATTGATGAGCCGGAAAATAGTTTGCATCCCGGCTGGCAGCGAGCCTATGTAGAAAAAGTTCTTGCAGCACTTGCCTATCGCAATGTATCGGTGATTATTGCAACCCACTCGCCCTTGGTGGTGACCGGTGCGTTGATGGCACATAACAACCTCGTTTCGGTTTTCCAAATGCAGAGGGATGGGCCACAGAGCTTACGGCTACAACACTTAGACAGCGGAGACACCAGTATTGAGGCAGTCCTGTGGAAGGCGTTCGACGTCGTGACCCCAGCAAATCACTTCATTAGCGAGGAGGTGGTTGATGCGATCAACCGCTTCGAACGCGACGAGATCACTAAGGGCGAAATATCGAACATGCTTCAGCATATGAAAGACCGAAGCTTCGACCGCCGACAGGATGAGTTCTTTAGAGCTATCACTGAGCTGGTCGAGACGGTGGAGCAACGCAAAGTACATCGTAAAGCATGGGGAGGCAATTGATGGAGGACGCCTACACTCCAGAGATGACAACGTTAGTACTGACGCTCGATGAACAGAGTGCGGTCACTGTGGCGCTGGCAAAAGCAAAACCCTGGGATGATGACAATGATCTGATCAAAAGCGTCAAGACCAAAATCCGGACACACCATCTTGCCCGTCACGACGACACGTGTTGCTATTGCAGAACAATACTACACGGCACTGGACACTTCATGATCGACCGCGAACACATTCTGCCCAAAGGTAATGCTACCTATAAACCTTACACCTTCGCGACCTGGAATCTGTCTATCTCCTGCAAGCGCTGTAACATGCAATTCAAAGGAGAGGACGACAGCTTCGTAGTCGACAAGATAAACACAGCCAGTTTCACCTCGAGCAGCAATTATCAGTTCCTCCACCCCAATTTTGACTCTTGGGATCAGCATCTATGCCGCGATGCACGTCAGATCAATACCAAGTATGTGGTGAAGTACACGCTCATCTCTACGAATCCCAAAGGCCAATACACCTACGATTATTTCGATTTGAGAGGCTTGGAAATCGACAGTTTCGACGTAGCACAGGGGGTCATGCGCTCAGCTCCCGACAGCGAAAGCGAGTCGGTCGCGGCAGCACGTCAGATCGCGGCGGTGTTCGGGCAATAGCACGATCGGGCCTAAAATCCGTCGACTGTTTTTACATTAGTAAAAATATATGGCCTTTTACTCGTTCCCCTGAAGATTCCCCTCTTAATCGAAAAATCTAGATGTTCTTGTCGCCGTGATTGTTCACCTAGGTTACTGACCAAGACGTTCTGCATCAAAAAACAGAGGTAAACGAAGACCTCTAGGGGCTAGAAGTGGACTTTGAATATGCTCAGATTTGGAGAAAACTAGTGAATAAAGTTGCTACTTCGCACCCTACGATCACAAAGGATGTAAACGGACAGTTCGAGATTCAAGGTCATACCGACTTGGCACTGAACGGATCGGTATCGACATCGATCAAGGTCGACCCTGCCGTTATCAACCTTAAGGTAGATACTGCGACCGACTGGCCAACAATTTTTGTTGGTGCTGGTAGTGTTCTTACGGCACTTGCCGTTGCCTACATTACGCGTGTCAATCAAAAGGCTCAGTCTAGAGCGACGATCGCTGGCATACGCGATTCATGGATTCGCGATTTGAGACAGGCTTGTACTGACTTTGGAACTGTTGCTGCCGAGTTCGTGGTACTCACTGCACAAAAGGATGCTGTTACAGAAGAAAAAGTCGCGACGCTAATTACTCGACTACATACTGCTCAGACGCTAGTTGAATTGATGATCGACACCGGGAATCCGGATAAGCAGGAAAAGCTCCGTGAACGTGAGCTGATTGAGTCTATGCAAGCAATACTGCAATTTTTCCAAGATAAGGGGAGCAACGGGGAAGGGATATTGTCTCGCTTTACTACAGCTGCTCGCTTGGTGCTTGAAGATGCTTGGGATGATGTCAAACAAGATGTCTACGGTAAGTAAATCAAGACGGGCGTGTCCGAGAGTTGACAGAAATTCAGTGGATTTTTGCTACGCACAAAAGACCTTTTTGATCATGATTCGATAAAAGTGCATGAATATGGATCGTAATTTTTTAGAGCTATCAAATAAAGATATTAAAGAAATTGAATATGCCTCTACCCTAGGAAAAATAGGATGGGCTGGGGCTATTGCTTGGAATGATTTGCTGAAATCATCGCGCATCATGATCATTTCTGAGGCGGGCACAGGAAAAACGCATGAGTGCAAATTTCAGAGAGATAGGTTATGGGGGGATGGCGAGGCCGCTTTTTACCTAGAGTTGTCTGAGCTCGCAAAAAATGATGTTCGAGAGCTTTTGTCCGATGAGGAAATTGATAGGCTTGAGGCGTGGTTGGTTAATCAAGCTGGATTTGCAACCTTCTTTCTTGATTCCATTGATGAGCTAAATCTAACGCAAGGATCCCTAGCAACTGCGTTGAGACGCTTGGCTAAAGTAGTTAGTAAGTCTCGGGATCAGGTGAAAGTGATCATCACATCTCGCCCTGTTGATCTAAGTGTTGATCTTCAGATTTTTCAGGAAATATTTAATCTTCCTGCCCAGCAGAAAATTACTTCGAACAAGATCACATTTGCAGATATTGCGATGGGGAGAATGCGCAACATCACAAGCAACGCGGCAGAGGATGATGTTCAAGCTTTTCGTATGGTCGCTTTGTTGCCGTTATCAGATTCTCAAATCAAGAGTATGGCGGAGCTTTATGGCGTCAATGACTCTACATCTCTTTTGCAACATATTCAAGCAAGAAACGCGGAAGACTTTGCGCGGCGCCCCCAGGATTTGATTGAACTATGTGCGGATTGGAACGAGCATCATCGAATACGCACTCATAGGGATCAGGTTGAGCAAAACATTCGTATCAAACTTAAACCGCTACGAGATGCGAAAGAGGCAGCAGATTTGTCGCCTGAGAAAGTTTATCTGGGGGCCAGTCGACTGGCTATGGCATCAGTGCTAACGAGGAAACTTACGATTCGTCACAACCTGAAATCAGATCAGTTTTCAAACGCTAAAACTTCGGCTCTGCTTCCCGAGCTAATCTTGCACGATTGGAGTGCGAATGAAAGGAAGACTCTATTAGAGAGAGGCTTGTTTGGAGTGGCGGGTTATGGTCGAGTCCGATTTCACCATCGTTCAGTGATTGAGTTTCTTGCTGCCAATTATTTATCGCAAAGAATCAAACAAGGTGCGTCGATAAAATCTATAAAACGACTATTGTTTGTTGAAACATCGCACGGAATCAAAGTTGTTCGACCAAGCATGCGTGCAGTATCTGCTTGGTTGGCTGCAAGTAATGAGTCCATTTTTCATGAGGTGTTACGTCGTGAACCAGAAGTTTTATTGACTTATGGCGATCCAGAGACTCTTTCAATTGCTCAACGCACTAAGGCTTTAAGGGCATACGTGAAGACTTATGGGCAAGGTGGTTGGCGTGGCATGCACATTCCAAATGTTCAGCTCAGCAGATTTGCGGCTGTAGATTTAGCAAGTGAAGTTATAGATCTTTGGACGTCTGATGTCGAAAATCCTGAAGTTCGAGAGTTTCTTATCGAGCTAATGGGAGCGGGAGAGATGCAATCTTGTTCCGACATTCTTTACTCTATTGCAACAAATTCTTCTGAGCATGATGGGGCTCGTTTAGGCGCCATTTCAGCCCTTGCTGAAATTAACGATTCTCGAACTAATGAAATCGTCGACACGATTGATGTGTCTTCAGATGCTTGGCCTGAATCTCTTGTTCGAAGTGTCTTGTCCAAAGTTTTTCCGAAGTTCATTCATCCAGATCGGCTTTGTCAAATTTTCAGAAATTTCAAAAATCTTGATAAAACAATCGACGAATTTTCGATTGTTCTGCCAAAGAAAATTGAAACTTTTATCTTTGATAGTGATTATTTGTTTGAGCTGCGTAAAGGCTTAACTGCTTTGGTTTTAGAAGACCTTAAGTGGACGCCTACTTGGCCTCATCTCATGAGTCGTCAAGCTCAATTTTTGCCACTTCTCGCACTTACATGTCGAAGATTAATTCAAACAGGTAATGTTAGCGAGGAAGTTCTTTACTCATCAGTTGTTGCCGTTCGGTTGGATCGAAACGAACCTGTTCAAGACGATGAGATCAAACGTTTAAAGCACGAAATCGCTAAATCGCCTCCAAGTATTCGTGAGAAGTTGTTTTTTATTGATGATGCTTTCAATCAAACTTTTAACCCGAAAGAAAAGCCTCAAGATAGGTTAATTTCAATTCTTTTCAACGATGGACCACTTGAACTAAATCGTGAGCAGGACGAGGAATGGGTTCGTCGTCAAGTTACTAACAAGAGCGGTAATGTTGATGCGCGTAAATTAATGCTCGAAGTTGCTTTAAATTTCTCAAGCTCACAACTAGCAGCAGCCGATCTCAGGCAAGATGTTTGTGATGAAGATGAGTTGGCTCTTCGCGTTGATGCATACTTTACGCCGCAGCCATCAAGTGCAGCGATGCTGAAACTAAGCAGGAGGCATGATCGTTTAACCAAGCTCAGTAAGCTACGCAGTGAGAAAGATCACGCTTCATGGGTAAGCTTTTCTGATAGGTTGCTTCATGACCCTAATGCTTTATGGGGCTCTGCGAGTGAAGAAAACACTTGTTTAAATTTATGGCGAGCAATGGAGAAAAGTGATGGTGAAAATCATTTTTCTAAATGGAATCGACAATTGATCGTTGAACACTTCAATGAAGAGACGGCTGATCGATTTCGTGCTGGATTGATGAGGGTGTGGCGTAAAAATAAACCTGCGCTCACCTCGGAAAAATCTGGGAACTCTTTTCCTGTAATTTGGGCTGTTGGCTTGACTGGAATTAAAGCTGAGGCCGATGATCCTGAATGGGCTCAGAAGATTTCAGAAGAGGATGCCGAGTTGGCTGCTCGCTATGTGCTTGTTGAACTTAATGGATTTCCAGATTGGTTGGATGCACTTGTCATTGCCAAGCCGATCGCTGTAGAAAAAATACTCGGTCCTGAATTGATACATCAATTTGCTCCAATTAATGGTTCAAATTTTTACTCCTCTTTTTTACAAAATCTAAAAAACTGCAGCTCCTCCATTAATAGAATTTTTCTTCCTAGACTGCAAGCTTGGTTTTTTGAGCATCATGGGCGCTTGCGGGCTGGTGAATCGGAGTCGATAGCTATTGATAGATTAGAACGTGTTGTCCAAATTCTTCTTGAGCATGGAGATGTTGAAACACGATCATTAATCAAAAATAAAGCTGAATTTCAGTTGTTAAATCCAGTAATGCCCTTTGCTATTACTTGGCTAACTGCCTTGATTCGGATAGATCCAGAGAAGGGTGTTGAAGCGATTGAAAATTTTTTGTCTTCAGTTCAACCTGAACAGAATGGGCTTGGTGTGAAGGTTTTTGCTAGTTTGTTTGGGCAAAGAAGTCTTAATATCAATCTAAGTGCAACTTCGCTTACGCCAAAGTTGGTTTACCGCTTAGTCGTACTTTCATACACTCATGTCAACCCATCAGACGATTACATTCATACTGGAGTTTTTTCTCCAGATGAGCGTGATCACGCTGAGCGAGGAAGAAGTGCTTTGCTTAGTACTTTATTGAATGCTAAGGGAGAAGAGGCTTGGCAACTTAAATTGCAGCTTTCTGACAATCCTATTTTTGGCGACTTTCGTGATCGGCTTCGTCGAGTTGCACAAGAGGCAGTCTCCGAGGAAATGGACAGTCGAGTCTTATCAGAAAACGAAGTCGCTCAATTTGAGTCTAGAGGTGAAACGACGCCAAAAACAACGCAAGAGATGTTTGAGCTGTTGACTGATCGACTCGATGATCTAGATGAAGTTTTGTTGCAAGATGATTCTCCTCGCGAATTGTGGGCTTCGATTGACGAAGAGAAATTGATGCGTCGTGAAATATCTCGGGTGTTACGTAACCTGGCAAACGACGCATATTTGGTTAATCAAGAGGAGGTGACTGCTGATGAAAACCGAACAGACATTCGCTTGCACACTACTCATCAGCAAGCAGTGATTGAGTTAAAAATTGGTGAAAAAAATTGGTCTGGTCGTGATCTTCGATCGGTTTTAAAAGATCAACTTGTTGCTAAATACATGGCTGTCGAGAACTGTCGTGCGGGATGTTTGCTGATAACGGTTTCAAGCGATCGCAAATGGGAACATCCGGATACCAAAGAAATGCTAGATGCTTCCGGGGTGCGGTCTATGCTTTCAGAAGAAGCTCTCAAGCTAGAGTGCGAAATGGGGTCTAGTTTTCGCTTGCACGTAAAAGTCCTGGATCTTCGATCTCGAATAAAACGCACATAGTATTTTTACAGCTCAATCGAGAAATAGTGCGGTTTCAGCATGCGGCGTACGCTCTAACATACTTCGTTCGTTAACAGGAGTGAGCAATTGTTCAATGAAGATAAACGTTCTGATGTGGAAATTCAAGATGCAATAAAAGCACTCTTCCTTGGACTTGCACCTGAAAGAACTGATGAGCTTGGGCAGATGTGGGATGACTACCAACTTCAGTTTTGCCTATTCACGGATAACAAAGGTGTGTTGCTCGCGGGCGGAGCTTATAGAAGCGTGCATTTCAACCAACGTTCATTGCGTGTCATTTGGGTCAGCGCATTTGCTGCTTGGGAGGCCTTCGCCTGTGCGCAATCCGCATTTGTAGATGGAGAGCCCCGCAGCATTGAGCGCCTAAAGGAGCTTCTTGACTTGGCGATAGAGGTTAGAGACGCAAAGGATCCAGAAACTGTCTCGCTGGGCAAGCTGCCCGAACCTGGGTCACTCTCATTGGAGCCGCAACTTCGCGCTCCTGCAGAACTGGCAATGTTCGCTACTGGATGGGCGTTGTTGCATGAGGTGCGGCACTTGAAGCATCAGCAAGAAGGCACTTCAACGGTTGATGGTGATGATTCGGAGCTTGCTCACGCTGAAGAGCTTTCATGTGACTGCTTTGCAGCTGAGTACATCACAGGAAACATAGCGCAATATGCCTCGTTCCATGAGGTGGACCAAGCCAAGGTGCGAATGAAAAGATCTCTTGGTGTTTATTTTGGTGTGTTCGCGCTCATTATCTTGGGATATCCCAACTGGAAGGAGTCTGCGTCTCATCCGTCAGTATCGGATCGACTACGAGCGATTCGTTCCGAATTAAGCGCTGACGGATTGGATGAAGCGCTTTGTGTCGCTGCGTTGGCATTGGCTGGTCTGAAGCAGGTCTGGCCAGATGCGCCTGATTTCGTTAGCTAAAACGCCCTTGACTACCGAGATATCACAAAATTGCGGATGCCTTAAGATCTTAAACAGAGTTGTTTTAAGCACAAGGACATGCGACTCAAGCCTGTCCGCGAAATTAGCGAAATGATCCCTGCGGCTTTAAACAAAGATGTTGTGGAGCCGGGTTCAAATCCAGAACATGAATTGCACTATATTGGTGCGCAGATGGCTATTAAGTTCTTGCCGCGTATTGCCGCTCATTTACTTTTCATTACTAAGTAGTCGAAATAGATGGTTGCGAAATAGGCAGCCATCCACCACCATATTTTTGCATTGTAAAAATGCGACTCTGTCAATACGGGTATTGCTGGTTGTTGCTAGTTCAGTGGTGACTAGTTGCATGCGCAAAATTCGGATTGACTTTCTGATCTCCGGTTAAAGACAGCTTACCGGAATTGAATCCAGAAATAATTACTCTCTTACAAGAACAAGTAATCCTTATAAATCAATGACTTACGCGTGGCGTGAGATGTTGACTAGATGCGGGAACAGCCCATTTTCGGCGTTAACTTTGAAATAGTTTGAACTGTTTGTATTGAGCTATTTCTTGAAGAAAAATCCGCTGGCATTTGTATCAGGATGCGGTCGAATTAGGCAGGACTCCTCGTAAGCTTCGATGTCCTTTAAGCGGTACAAAACCCGAG
>Ga0228703_1000235_pt1 | contig 44254 bp, 40 predicted proteins | sample McNCre217_Aug_MG_3_FD_178020 | JGI IMG/M metagenome (GOLD analysis project Ga0228703, IMG submission 178020) | Freshwater microbial communities from McNutts Creek, Athens, Georgia, United States - 29-17_Aug_MG | ecosystem: Environmental > Aquatic > Freshwater > Creek | place: USA: Georgia...
GTTTTCCATGTCGGAAATCGAATTCGGTATTTTCCACATTCACTGTTCGCACCGGGATCTGACGATTGTTGGTCAAAATAACTGACGATGCGGGAACGGTAAGCCTCAGTTGCTCGGTGGGTGTTCCAGAGATCTGCAAGTACGGGTGACCGCCCACTGCATAAGGTGCAGCGACCTCAGAGAGGTTCTCTGCCAAGTGCGTAACGCGGAGTCCTTCCGAGTTGAGTTCGTAACGCACGCCCGTTTCCACGGTGAATGGGTAGCCGGGTGAGGCATTGATGGTTGCCGCCAACTCCAACCAACTACATTGGCTGTTGTTGCCCAGCTCAACCACGCGATAGGTAGCGTGATGAAGTAACCCATGGTGCGCGTGCTGCTGCTCAGGCAAATTTATTGGCAGTTGCAATGTTTGGCCTTGGTATTCCCATTGTCCATCTTCCAGGCGATTAACCCATGGGCTCATGACCACGCCTGCATAAAACGGAGGCTCTTGGCCAAGAGGCGCCGAAAGTACAAACTCGGTTTGGTTCAAACTCAACGAACGCAGCGCCGCTCCAACCGGATCCACCACCGCCGTTAAAACACCTCGCGCAGTCTCGAGCTCTAGGTGCTGGTATTCAGGCATCACAGGTTCATCCTAGGAGCACCGCGTTCCGCAGCCGTGCAAAAGGGGTGGCAACCAAAAGGCCACCACCCCCAACTAGCAAATTGACTTACTTAAAAACGTCGCCCATCAGAACACTGAACCACGTGTTCATCTGACTGAAGTTTCCCGCAGAAATTGACGGAGCTTCAATTGGTTGCCCGGCGGCCTTAACCATGGTCTGAGTAATTGGGTCGTAGTGAAAAACCACACTCAGCCAGGAAGCGGTGGTAGCGGTAATCGGCGAATAGCAGGCCGAGTTTGTGATTGGCGCCTGATCCAGCGGCAAGGCAGGACTCGACATCAAACGAACAATTGCGTCTGCACACACCTTTGCTTCTTGGCTGGCAACGTGACCCGCCTTTGGCTGGGTGGTGGCCGAGGCGTCACCAAGCACGTGAATTAGAGGACTGACCTTAGATTCATAGCTAAGAACGTCAACCTCGCAAAAAGCTCCGCCAGCGGCGGTGGGTTTGTTTGCCAATCCAGCATCGCGGGCAATCTTTCCAGCTGTGTGATCTGGAATTACGTTAATGACCTTGCCGGTAAACGTACCCGCTGTTGTGACCACGGTTCCGGCGTCTGCGTCAACGCTCACCAGAGTGGCATTAGGCACATACTGAACTACACCCGCGTGAACCACATTGAATGCATTGGTGAAATTGTTGAGTTCGGCCTGGATAAAGGGGTTGGCGTCCAGAACAATAACCTGAGCCGAAGTGTTTCCAACGCTACGCTTATTATTCTTAATCCAGTCGGCCACCAAAGCGGCACGCTCGTATGGGCCAGGAGGGCAGCGGTAAGGCGACTTTGGAATGGTGAGAATGTATTTGTCGTCCACGTTCATGGCAACCAGCTGATTCCGCAGGCTCTGCGTTTCTGCCCCCGCCTTCCACGCCGAAACCACCTTAGCCTTGTTGGCGGGCGTTCCAGTCAGCGTGAATGGCAGGTAGTCAATGCCTGGTGCCATTACTAGGCGCGAGTATGCCAGAGTTACCGGCAATCCGGTTGGTGGCTGGTAGGTCACGGTTTGCGCGCCCGCGTTCACAGTGGTTGCGGTTCCCCTCACAACGGTCACACCATAGGTTGCGCTCTTGAGTGTGGTGTAAGGGTAGTGCAGGCTTGCAAGGGTCTTCTGCCCCGTGAGCACAAGATTGCTCATGATGTTGGACGTGTAGTCAACTTCGCTTTCGATGATTGTCACCGGAATTGACTTAGCACTCCACAAGCGAATGTATTTGGCCACGGTGGCTCCGGCCATTCCGCCGCCAATGACTATAACGGGCGCCACTGCAGCCTTAGCGGCTGGCTTTGCTTGCTGAGAAATTGAAACGCCAATGGCAGCGCCAGCTGCTACGGCACCTCCGGCGGTAATAACTTGACGTCTGGTTACGTTTGCCATTTCTTGAGTCCCCTACTTCTTCTTCACGCTGGCAAAATAGGCCGCTATAGCGCGAATCTCGTCGTCGGTGTAGCCGCGTGCCTGAGCTCCCATGATTGAGTCGTGGGTCTGTTGGTCTTTCATCTTGGCGAACATGCTGGTTGCGCTCATTCCAGCTAGCTGACTGATGGATCCAGATTGCCCATCGGTGCCGTGACATTGTGAACAGTTAGAGGCGAAGAGCCGCCCAACCGGAACCAGCGTTGCGCTTTGCGCTTCCGAACTGGCCCCCGGCGCAACTATCCCCACCAGTGCCATTGCTACACCAAGTCCGCCTGCAATTACCCAGTTAGGTGATGGGCGACGACGAACCTTGGCTTTTACCCCTGCCTTAGTCATGATTTACCTCCTAGTAATTTCAGGCTAGTTGGTTATTCGCATCCGAATGAGTTATTAGCAAAATTTTCTATTTAGGCAAGCCTTGCCTAAGTTTGGCCTAGCCTCGCGCCTGGGACTCAGTGCCCGCCAACCACGTGACGTAACCTCCATCGAGGTTTCTAACTTCCTTACCGTGCCCACGCAGAATCTGAGTTGCCGTGTGTCCACGTTGACCAACCGCGCAGTGCACGATCACATTTGCGTTCTGAATCTGATCGAGCCGAGTTCTGAGCTCATTCACATCAATGTTTATTGAACCTGGAATGGCTCCCGCTGCATGTTCTTTGGCGGTTCTAACATCGATGAGTTGAGCGCCCGCAGCAACTGCGGCGGCAAGTTCACCCCATTGGATAGTTGGTGTTTTACCCGCCCATACGTTGTTGCCAACATAGCCAGCCTGGTTCACCGCGTCTTTGGCGCTGCCAAACTGAGGAGCATAGGCCAACTCCAGATCCATCAGATCGTTCACGGTAAGACCCGCATATATCGCTGTTGCCAGCACATCGATGCGCTTGTCCGCGCCGTCTTTGCCAGTTGCCTGGGCGCCAAGTAGAACACCGGTGGTTGGGTCAAACAAAACCTTTAACGACACCCTTTGCGCTCCTGGGTAGTACCCCGCGTGGCTCGACGGGTGAAGATGGATCACCGAATGCTCAACACCACGGGCGCGAGCCGCACTTTCAGTCAAACCGGTTAGTGCGGCCACAAAGCCGAATGCACCGATGATGGCTGTGCCCTGAGTGGAGTGACTCGAAACGGGCAAACCAGCAATGGCGTCTGCAACGAGTCGGCCGTGACGGTTTGCCAGGTTTGCCAACGGAACCAGAGCGTTTTCCCCAACCAGTTCGCCGTGCTTCTCAACCGCGTCACCGGCGGCGTAAATGTTAGAGTCACTCGTGCGTTGCTGCTCGTTTACAACCAGCCCGCCGGTAACGCCAATTTCCAGCCCGGCCTCGCGAGCCAGTTGATTGTCTGGAACCACGCCTGCCGCGGAAAACACCAGCCCAGCCGGAATGGTCTCGCCGGTATTTAGGCGCACCGCATCATTCGTGATTTCAACTGGCTCCGCACCCAGAACCAGTCGAACCCCATTGGACTCGAGAGTTTGGTGCATAGGTTCAACAACCTCTGGGTCAAACATGCCGAGTAGTTGGTTGCCGCGATGCACCAAAGTTACAGTGATGCCCAAATGACGAAGGTTTTCGGCAAGTTCAACGCCAATAAATCCGCCGCCAATAATCACTGCGGTCTTGGCGCCGCTTTGAACCGCCGCCTTTACTCGATCTGCATCCACCACGTTACGGAGCGTCATGGCTCGCGAAATTCCCGGTATGTTCAAGTGCCGCGGTGTGGCTCCGGTGGAAATTACTAGTTGGTCATAAGACTCAGTCAGCTGCTCCCCCGTTAGTTGGTTTTGAACTTTAACCTTTTTGTTCAAGCGGTCAATGCCAATTACCTTTGAATTCAACCGAACATCGATGCGGAATCGATTCCAAAGGCTTTCGGGGGTTTGCAGCAGAAGTTCGTCACGCTCACTGATCACATTGGACACAAAGTATGGCAAGCCACAGTTTGCGTAACTAACGTGTTCACCCATTTCAAAAACCACAATTTCGGCGTCTTCACGCAGTCGTCGCAATCGGGTTGCCGCCGACATTCCCCCGGCAACGCCACCGATAATCAAAACCTTCACAGTGCTATTCCAATCCGGCTTAGGCCAACGACATAAATGCTTTTTCCAACGTGGCCCGATTTGCCTCGCCCGCGGCGTCTTTGCCGCATTGTGCCATTCCCGTTGCAATGATGTTGAAGCCTGCCCGCGTCAGTGCAGTGCTGGCAGCAGAAAGTTGGTTGAGCAACTCAGTGCAGTCACGACCCTCGTCGAGCATCTTTACAATGCCACCGATCTGCCCCTGCACGCGCACTAAGCGGTCTCTGGCGCTCTTTAGTTCTGCCGGATCAATCTGCATTTTCACTCCAAACTTGCGGACTCAACTGCAATCAGTATACCCTAGGGGGTATGCAGAAACTCGTTCGTTCATCGGCACTACTAACCGCCCTCATCGTGGCAGCCATCACTCTTTCCGGATGTGCACCTTCCAGCTATGACGTAAAGAAATACGCAGCAATCATCGATGTTCGCACAGTGGACGAATACGCTGCCGGGCACCTGGAAGGCGCGGTGAACATGGATATTGAGTCCCCTGCATTTGCCACACAGATCACCGCACTGGACAAGACCAAGAGCTATCTTCTTTACTGCCACAGCGGCCGTCGCGCAGGTCTGGCAGTTGACCAAATGAAGGCGAGTGGCTTCACGGGCGAACTGGTGAACGCCGGCGGCATTGCCGACGCCACTGCGTCCACTGGCCTTCCGATTGTGACCAACTAAGAGTCTTACCCAACAAAAATAGGAGTAATCATGTGCCAACAGATAACCTGCCGTAAGTGTGGAAAAGCTTCGTGGGCCGGCTGCGGACAACACGTTGATCAGGTAATGCGCGGCATTCCAAAGAGTGCGCGTTGCCAAGGGCATGCCAATGACCCAAAGGAACCCGGATTCTTTGCCAAACTATTTGGCAAGAAAAAGTAACCGGCCTGTAAAAAAACTAGGAGCAAAAATGTGTAGTCCAGCAACCTGCAATAACTGCGGAAAAGTCACCTGGTCCGGATGCGGCCAGCACATTGAAGAGGCGCTCGCCGGGGTGCCAGCCGACCAGCGTTGCACCTGTAACGACTAACTAGTTTGCACCCGCGGCAACTCCAGTTGAGTCGTTTTGCTTGGGCAAAAACCAACTGACCACTGCCACTATTGCAGCTAACGCCACTCCCGCTAAGAGCGCCTGACGGAGCGGAAACATGGTTGTAAGCCAGCCAATTAGCGCTGGCCCACCCAACATACCTGCGTAGGTAACGCCAAACACTTTTGCCATGTTGCGCCCCGAGTGGCTAGCCTCACCCACCCCGGCCGAGTAGGCAAACAATTGTGGAACCACGGCCGAGATTCCCACGCCGGCAACCAGCCAACCAACAATAGACACCGCTGGAATGGCGATTGACAGGGACAGTGCCACTCCTAAACCTGCGAGCAAACTTCCCATGCGGATGACCAAAAGTCGGCCAAATCTGGCAACAAAGCGATCCGCGATCAAACGAAATAGGGCCATACCGCCGGAGAAAACCAAAACGGCCATGGCTCCTTCAATTTGCGTTGCGCCAAGTTCACGAACCTCAAATAAAGACGCCCAGTCAATGCCAACTCCCTCAACCAGTGCAGCGGAAGCCGAAAGTGCACCTAGCAAAAGGATTAGGCCGAGTACCGGACGATTCGCTTTGTTTTGCACGGTCTTCAAAGCACGACTCTCTGCTTTTGACAACTTTGCGTGGTGCTGAGCATGAACGGGCTGGCTGGGAGCCAGGTGTTTACCCAACACAAAACTCAAAATGCCACCGATAATTCCCGTTGCGGGGAGCGTAACCCAAATAGGAATTGAGTTCGCTAGCGCAAGTCCCCCTAGACCAGCACCTAGCAAACCTCCCAGGGACCAATACGCGTGGAAAGAAGAAAAAATCGGGCGACCGAACTCCTTCTCAACGTCCACGGCTTGGGCGTTCATGGAAACATCTGTGGAGGCAAGGCAAAAACCCAGCACAAAAAGCGAGCCGCATAGGGCCCAAAAATTGGTCATAATACCGGGGATGCATGCCGCCACTCCAAGCACAACTCCCGCGTAAACGGTGGAGCGCTTGCTCCCAACTCGATCAATCAGGTGCCCCATTAGTTGCATTGCCAACAGACCTCCAAAACCGGATGCAACTATGAATGTTCCAACCTGTGCGTGGGTCAACCCCAAACGAAGCTCGGTTTGTGGAATGTGCACCGCCCATAGGGTGACGATCATCCCGGTGAAGGTGAAATAGTAATTCACCGCCCAGCGCATGGCCAAAAGCCTTCGACTGCTGAACTGTGGAGTGGTGCTTGCAGTTTGCGTTTCAGACATTTGCTCTCTCGGCTTTTTGTTGGATCCTTCTGGAGTCAAACATACGCAACCGCTTCCAGACGAATATGCGATATTTGCTCAGGGAAGAACACTTCATGCAGAAACCACAACCGAGTTCCAGGCTGAAAGGCCAGAACCGCGACAATATTCGCGAGCACAACCTATCGTTGGTGCTTCGTTTGTTGCACCAGTCGGGTACCGTTGCAAGATCTTTGCTCACCTCGGTTACGGGGCTCAATCGCTCTACTATTTCGGATTTGGTAGCCGAGCTGGGAGATCTCTTTTTAGTTACCGAATCGGAAGCCGTTTCACAGGGCGGAGTTGGTCGCCCCAGTTATAGCGTGGGACCAAATACCAACGTGGTTGCCTTTGCGGTAAACCCAGAGATTGATGCCACAACGGTTGCAGCAGTTGGCCTGGATGGCACACTGTTGCACAAGATTCGGCACCACACGCCGCACCCTCCAACCGCCGAAGAGGCCGTGCGGATTGCCGCAGCGGAAATTGAAAACCTCAAACCATTGCTTCCCGCCAAAACCAAGGTAGCGGGCATTGGCGCGGCCCTTCCCGGGCAGGTTCGCGTTGCCGACGGCGTGGTGCGTCACGCCCCTCACCTGGGGTGGGTGGAAGCCTCCTTTGGTTCCATGCTCAACCAGTTAACGGGCCTGCCGGTGGCGGTGGACAACGACGCAAGTCTGGCGTCTCTGGCCGAACGTACTTATGGCAGCGCCAGAGGCAGCCTCAACTCGGTTTGCCTTTTTGCGGGTTCGGGGGGCATTGGTGGCGGAGTCATCATCAATGGCAGCGCACTGAGAGGTTCGGCAGGCTACGGTGGTGAACTTGGCCACATGGTGCTCACCAAGTCGTCGGCCACCGATTTCTCGGGCTTGAAAGGCACGCTCGAGGCATCGGTAAAGCGAGACGACCTGTTGCAGGTTTTTGGCCTATCAAATGCCACCGATGAAGAACTGCGTACGCTCATTTTGGAAGCGAACGACCCCAAGGCACTCAAGCTGCTGAAGCAGCACGGAGAATACCTTGGTTTGGCGATTGCCAACTTGGCCAACATTTTCAATCCAGAGATTGTGGTTTTGGCCGGCTTTCTGGACGCCATTTACTGCCACAACAAAGCAAGAGTTCTGGCCGTTTTTCAGGCGAATAGCCTGAACGCAAACCAGGAGCGTTTGGTGATTCGTTCCGGAGAACTCGGCAGTAACGCAACGCTCATTGGCGCTAGCGAGTTGGCGTTTGCTCCACTGCTGGCAAAGCCGAGTGATACCAAGCTCTACAAACTTTAATGGCTGACGAATTCCCTCGTTAGAGCTTGGCGCAACAGCGAAATCGGGTTATCAAGACAACGCTTTGGCAACGGCAGCCAGAAACTCGCCTGAACTCGGCGTGCATAGCCTATATTTGTTAGCGTTCACAATGGTTTTGGCAGCGCCGCCAACCTTTTAGTTACTGCACTGAATTGGAGGCAAAAAATGACCAACCCCATTGCCGCAAAGCTATTTGACGGCCGAGACCTGTTCTACTTTGACGACCGCGGTTCGGGGTTGCCGGCAACCCGAAAGCCGGACTCCCGCGAAGCGGGCGAACGCCCACCTGTTGCACAGATGCGCCTGGACTCTCTCACCGGTGACTGGATTTCGGTTGCCGCCGCCCGCCAAAACCGTGCCTTTCTGCCTCCGGCCCACGAGTGCCCGCTTTGCCCAACCACCCCCGGTAACTCGAGCGAGCTGCCAGACACGTTCAACGTTGCCGTGTTCGAGAACAAGAGCCCGTCGTTTGGCCCAACCTTGGCAACCATCGATGACCCAGACTACGGCGTTGAGCCTGGACTGACGCTGGGTGCAACCCGCGACAGTATTGGTCGCTGCGAGGTTGTGGTTTTCAGCCCCGAACACACCGGTTCGCTCGGCGGCCAAAACGTTAACCGAGTGCGCACCGTGATTGAGGCCTGGACTCACCGCACCGAACACCTCCAGCAACTTCCAGGTGTGCGACAGGTCTTCCCGTTTGAGAACCGCGGGCAGGAGATTGGTGTTACCTTGCACCACCCCCACGGCCAGATCTACTCGTACCCTTATGTGACCCCGCGAACCACTCGCCTGCTGGACTCCATTTCCAAGTTCGGCGCCAACCTGTTTGAGGAGACTCTCAAGTTTGAGCGCGCGTCCGAGCGCGTGCTGATTGCCAGCGAGAACTTCACGGTTTACGTTCCGTTCGCTGCGCGTTGGCCGGTTGAGATTCACCTGCTCCCCCACCGTCATGTGCAACACTTTGGCCAGTTGACCGATGACGAACGCGATGAACTGGCCGAGGTTTACCACCGCGTGCTAAATGGCGTGGACAAGTTGTACCCAACTCCAACTCCATACATTTCGGCATGGCATCAGGCACCGATGGTTGACGGCGGACAAAACGTACGCATGCAACTCCAGATCACGTCGCCGCGTCGAGCAGCTGACAAACTCAAGTACCTGGCCGGCTCCGAGGCTGCCATGGGCGCCTGGATTGCCGACGTTTCACCAGAGGTTGCCGCCGGAAATCTCCGAGAGGTTATGTAAATGACTCAAGCAAATGCCAAGGAAACCGCAGCAAGATTTGCGGACCTTTTTGGATACCAAGCAACAGGTGTATGGAGTGCGCCCGGCCGGGTAAACCTGATTGGTGAGCACACCGATTACAACGAGGGTTTCGTTTTTCCATTTGCCATTAACCGCCGCACCTATGCCGCGGTAAGCATACGCACGGATGGCGTAGCCCGCGTTTCGAGCAGCTTCTCCTCAGAAATTGTTGAAATCCCCTTAGCGGAAATCGCGGCAGACTCTGTGAGTGAATGGTCGGCCTACCCCCTGGGCGTGGCTTGGGCTTTGCAAAAAGTTGGGAATGCCACAGCAACGGGCTTTGACTGCTTTATACACTCGGATGTTCCGGTTGGCGCTGGACTTTCATCGTCCGCGGCAATCGAGTGCGCCGTTGCCGTGGCACTCAACGAGCTGTGGTCTGTTGGTTTGGACTCGCGCACCCTTGCCCGCGTTGGCCAACTTGCCGAGAACGAAATTGTTGGAGCACCAACCGGCATCATGGACCAATCCGCGTCGCTGCTTGGCGAACTTGATCATGGTGTTTTCTTGGATTGCCGCGATTTGCAGGCAGAGGTGGTTGACCTCGGCTTTGCCCGCGAGGGACTCGAGTTGGTGATCATGGACACCAAGGTGGCTCACCGTCACGCCGATGGCGGTTACGCGAGTCGCCGTGCCGCCTGTGAGGCAGGTGCCGCAGCCATGGGTGCCAAGAGTCTGCGTGAAGTTTCTGTTGGCGACCTACCGCGAGCCCAAGAACTGCTTGATGATGTGACCTACCGCCGAGTGCGTCACGTGGTCACCGAAAACCAACGCGTTGAAGAGACAGTGGCAACGCTAAAAGCCCAGGGTCCCCGCGCAATCGGTGAACTGCTCCACGCCTCGCACGTATCGATGCGCGACGATTTTGAGATCAGCATTGATGAGCTGGATACCGCCGTGGAAACCGCGCTGCGACACGGAGCCATCGGTGCCCGTATGACGGGTGGCGGCTTTGGCGGCGCGGCAATTGCGCTGGTTCCGGTGGACAGGATTTCCGAAGTGAGCCTTGCGGTTACCGCCGAGTTCCAGGCTCTAGGCTACGCAAAGCCAGACATCTTTACCGTTTCGGCCGCTCCCGGCGCGCACCGCGAGTTCTAAACCTAACCAACAAAAACGGGGCCGCCGAAAGGCGACCCCGTTTTTAGTGAGAGCGGGAATTTAGCTGTGGCTAACCACGAGCCAGGCGATAACGGCAAGCGTGGCAATCACCTGGAGCAATAGGCTCCAGCGGTCGGCACGAGCAATGCTGGCAACAACCTCGTCCTCATCGTTCTTGCCCTTGTGGTTATCCCAAATAATCTGGGCAAAGGTCAGAACAATTGCGCCGTAGGCAACCACGTAGATCAGGTCCATGAGCACCAGGCTTGAAACCTGCGGAATGGCGTCTAGCGATGACTGCTGCAAGAACACGGTGGTGAGCAGAGCGGTAGCCGGCATTGCGGTACGAACCTCAACCAAGCGTGGGCTGATGAGCAGCGCCAACCAGTTGGTAATCAGAACCAACGCCAAAGGCAACAACAACTTCCACCAGAACAAGTTCTCGGCGCGGTCAATGCCGATGTTGAAGCTCAGTGCCGAGTACTTGGAAGTGGTAATTGAGGTGTCACCAAAGTTGGTGTCATAGGTGTGGGTCAGCTGGTCGGCGGTGATACCGTCCACGGTCCAACCGGGCACCTTAAACGATGCGTCGTAGGTGCTGTCGGTAGTGTCTGGAACGTAAACAATGGCGGTGTTGTCGTTCACGGAATCTTCCAGAGTGATCTGGAGCACCTGTGCGTCTAGCGGGTAGTTGCTCAGGTCAAACGGCTGGAAGAATCGGCCCTGAACACGCATGGTCATGAGGTTCTGGCCATCGGCCAACTTAACAGGCTCCTCGGTGAGGTTGGTCACCATTAGACCCCACTCCTCAACCGAGTTGGCAAACTCTAGCGAGGAAACTGGGTCGGCATCGCCGGCCCAACGCAACCACATGTAACCCTTGAAGTAGAACGTGTTACTTGCGGTGTCAATTTCGTAGGCGTTTACACCGTACATACCAACGGTCACCTTGGTTGCGCTCGCTGCCGGAGTTCCGGCATCCGCGTAGGTTCCACCGGGTGCAGATGCAACGGTTACACCGTGACCGTGCGCGTGGTGTGAGCTGGCGGTTGAGCAACCGCTCAAGCCAACAATGCTGATTCCCGCAAACATAATCATGAAAGTTGCGGTTAGTTTTTTGAGGCTGAAGCCAGCCTTGGATTTGAACATAAGTACCCCTTTGGTTGTATCCAAAACGCGATTCTAGCCAATCTGTCTAGTCGGATTCCATTCATCGATGGCTGTGTCATGCGAGGTATGACAAGAGTTTTTGGGAAGCCCATGCGATATCCTTGAGTAATGACAAAGCGCACCCGCCCTTGGGGTTATCAAGACGTTCAAAACGGCGAACAGCCAAACTGGGAACTTCACCCCGACACCCTGGCCATTCGCGGCGGGTTGGCTCGAAGCGGATTTGGCGAGACGAGCGAGGCACTTTACCTAAACAGCGGATTCACTTATGACTCGGCACAGCAAGCCGAGAGTGCGTTCATGGACGAAACCGAGCACTTTCTCTACAGCCGGTTCAGCAACCCCACCGTTGCCATGTTTGAAAACCGACTTGCGCTGCTTGAAGGTGCCGAGGCTTGTTTTGCAACAGGCACCGGAATGAGTGCCATGTTCGCCTCCGTGGCATCGCAGGTGAAGGCCGGAGATCGAATAGTGGCATCCGCTGCCATGTTTTCTTCTTGCTATGTGATCTTGACCGAAATTTTGCCAAGCTGGGGCTGCACCACTGTTTTGGTTGAGGGTACCGATGAAGCCGCATGGGCCCAGGCCCTCAACGAACCAACCAAAGTGGTGTTTTTAGAAACGCCAAGCAACCCGCTAATGGAAATTGTGGACATTCGCATGGTTAGCGAATTGGCCCACAAAGTGGGTGCCACTGTTGTGGTGGACAACGTAATGGCATCGCCTGTAATGCAAAAGCCGCTCGAACTCGGAGCAGACGTGGTTATGTACTCGGCAACGAAGCACATCGACGGCCAAGGACGTGTTCTTGGCGGAGCAGTATTGGGAACCAAGGATTTCATCAAGGGCACCATTTTGCCTTTTACTCGCCACACCGGCCTTGGCATGAGTGCATTCAACGCGTGGGTTCTGCTCAAGAGTCTCGAGACCATGAGCCTGCGAGTTGAGCGTATGAACCAGAATGCGCTCAAGGTTGCGGAGTTCCTGGCAACACACCCAAAGGTGGAGAGCGTTCGCTACCCTTTCTTGGCAACCGACAAAAACTTTGAGCTTGCCAAGCGCCAAATGTCTGGCGGCGGTAGCACCGTTTCGTTCAAGATCAAAGGCGGCAAGGAAGAAACCTTCCGTGTGATGAACGGCCTCACCGTGATTGACATCAGCAACAACATTGCCGATGCCAAGAGCCTCATCACTCACCCGGCTAGCACCACACACAAGCGCCTGACCGAGGAAGTGCGTCAGGCCATGGGCGTTACCGCAAATGCGGTGCGCTTGAGCGTTGGGCTGGAGAACGCCGATGATCTGATTAAGGATTTGGCTTGCGCGCTAGACGCATAACCCGTTCATAGCCAAGCCCCGGAGCTGTTATTGATTCCGGGGTTTAGCTTTTGCCCAGCGACCTGATGACCTCAATGGTCTTGTAAATGTGCTCTGGGTGAGTGGCAAAGTTGATCCGCGCAAACTGTTCGTAGCCCTTACCGTGGTCCACGCCAGGAACCAGAGCTACTCGGCCGCGCTCCAAAATGGTGGCGGCCGGATTTGGTCCAAGGTTCAGCGAACTCAGGTCCATCCATGCCAGATAACCGGCTTGGGGGACCCAATACGGCACCGATGGCAGCAACTCGCGCATGGCGCTCTCAAACACTTCAAAGTTTGAGGCATTCTGCTCAATGGCGGTGTTGAGCCAGTCCTCCGAATTAGCAAAAGCCTCCGCCATGGCAAAGCCGCCCAATAGGCTGGAGCGCCAGTGCGTTGCGGCAGGAACTGCCTGAAGGCGCCGTTGCATGGATTCGTTTTGGGAAACAAAAACGGCGGCCTTTAGGCCGGCCAGATTAAAGCTCTTGCTAGCGGCCGTTACGGCAACACCCACTTCTCGCGCGGTTTCACTAACCGAAAGCCAAGGCACAAACTGATGGGATTTGAAAGTCAGTGGTGCGTGAATCTCATCACTAATCACCGTTACACCAAAGCGCTTGGCCAATAGGGCAATCTCTCCCAGTTCCTGTGCGGTGTGAACACGACCCACCGGATTCTGAGGCGAGCAGAGCAACAGGAACTTGGCGCCACTCTCAAAGGCCGCGCGCAGACCATCGATGTCTAGTTTCCAAGTGCCATCGCGCGGAATCAGCGGCACATCCTGAGCTTCCATTTGCACTTCTTTGATCCAGTCGTAAAACGAACTGTAAACGGGTGAGTTGATTACCACGCGGTCAGCCGGCCGGCCCAATGCTCGCATAATCTCCACGCAGCCAACCGCAACATCGGTGGCAATACGAACCTGAGCCGGATCCACTTTCCAACCCCACCGACTCATGGCAAATTCGCTGAACGCTGCCGGCACTTCCGGAATAGGGCCCAGATATCCAAGGTCCGAACGCTGGACAAAATCAATTAGCACCCGCTGAATATTGGGTGCAATCACGTAGTCCATCTCTGCCACGTGCATAGGTAAAACATCGGGTTCAAAACGGCGCCACTTGCTGCTGTGGCGACTCCGCAGCTCTGGGTAGGGCGAAATGAAATCCGAGTAAGTGAACATTCAAGAATTATGGCAGTCTGCGGTAAGGCTGGCCTTGGTTTTGCGTCATACCACGTTTTAGTAGGCTGACCACAGGAACGCAAACCACAACACACGGGGCGGAGACCATGAAGGTCATTTCGGTTGAAAGACTCAAGCAAATTCTGGGTGCCTTACCGCAAAACCCGCGCGTGGTTGCCAGCGGAAACTTTGCAGCACCACAGACTCTGCTCAAGGCTCTGGACGAAAGCGTTCCGGAGTTTAGGCTGCACATGCTAAATGCCCAGCCGCGCATCCCGGATCGACCAGGTGTCACCTACGAGAGTGCATTTGTGGGTGCGGGAATGCGCCGCCACGAACGTCTCACCTACGTTCCAAGCCGACTCAGCCTTGTGCCCGTGTTGTTTAGGGACCACCACGTTCCAGACGTGGTGTTGCTAAACACCAGTGAGCCTCGCCATGACACCGTGAGCCTGGGGACCGAGGTGAACGTTCTTCCGGCCGCCATTGAGGCGGCGCGCGAGCGCGGTGGCTTGGTCATTGCCCAGGCCAACAAGCGCATGCCTTACACCTATGGCGACGCACAACTTTACGAGCACGAGATTGATTACCTGATTGAGGTTGATGAGCCTCTGGCGGTGAAACCAGAAACCTCTTTTTCAGACACCACCAAACAAATTGGCAACCTGATTGCCGAAAATATCACCGATGGTTCCACCCTTCAGCTTGGCATTGGCGCTATTCCTGATTCCGTGCTCAATACCTTGGCCAACCGCAAGGGGCTGAGGATCTGGACCGAAATGTTTAGTGATGGGGTTCTGGAACTCAATCGCCGCGGGGCTCTGGATACCGAAATACCCATTACCGCCAGCTTTGTGTTTGGCAGCCAAGAACTTTATGAGTGGTTGAACCTGAACCGCGGGGTTCGCATGTTGCGCACCGAAAAAACCAACGACCCGGGCCAGATTGCCCGCCAGGCAAAAATGACCAGCATCAACTCCGCGTTGCAGATTGACCTCTTTGATCAGGCCAATGCCAGTCACGTGCGCGGTCAGGTTTACAGCGGGTTTGGTGGCTCAACTGACTTCATTGTGGGAGCGCTTCACGCCCGTGGTGGTGCAAGCTACATGGCACTGCCTTCGTGGCACCCCAAAGCCAACCAGAGCTCCATTGTGCCCAAGCTCACCGAAAGCGTAACCAGCTTCCAGCACAGTTTTGTGGTTACCGAATACGGCGTTGCCCCCTGCTTTGGACACAGTCAAAAGGAGCAGGCCCTGAACCTGATTGAAAAGGCGGCACATCCATCAATGCGCGAAGAGTTAACCGAAGCCGCGGTTCAAATGAAGTTGATCTAGCCAAAACCTGCCAAACGCAAAAGTGCCCCGAGGCTGAACTCGGGGCACTTTTTTGTGATTCCTTATACGCCTTTGATTACGCCTGGGATAACCAGAAGAACACCCAAGATCACGGCGCCAAAGCTCAAGCCAAACATTACATAGGCAACGGCACGGTTTAAAGCCTCGGAACGTAGGGCCTTCATGTCACTTCCCTTGTGGCTCTTCTTTGCATGCTCCGCGTTGGTGAGCAAGCGAATGCCCACCGAGAACAAAATGATTACGGAAACGGCGGCTAGAACCGAAGTTGCGGCAACCAGGAATAGGTGGTTCCAATCGATGGTGATCATTACTTCTTACCCTTTCCCTTGTTGCTGCTCTTCTTAGCAGCCTTTGCTGTCTCCTTGGCTGCAAGTTTTTGTTGCTTCTTGGAGGCCACAACCTCGGATGCGTCCTCCAGTTCGCTTGCAACGTTTTGGTGGGTAACGGCGTTGCGACGAGCGATCTGGAAGATGGCGATGATTACAGCAACGGTTACCACGGCATCGATGATGATTCCGGCACTACCTGTTCCAACAATCAAGGCCGAAATGGCGCCAACCAGAGCCGCTGCCGGCAAAGTGAACAACCAACCCAACACAACGTGTCCGGCCTTGTTCCAACGGACCTTACCGCCCTTGCGGCCGAGCCCGGAACCGATGATGGAACCGGAGGCCACCTGAGTGGTGCTTAGCGCAAATCCAAGTTTGCTGGAAGCCAGAATGGTGGCGGCGGTGGCAACCTCGGCTGCCAGACCCTGAGGAGCCTTAACTTCACTGAGGCCTTTACCCATGGTCTTGATAATTCTCCAGCCACCGGAGAAGGTTCCGGCTGCAATGGCTAGGGCCGCTGCCACAATCACCCAGAGCTCAACGTGGGCGCCGTCCTTCTGGATGCCACCGGCAACCAGCACCAGCGTGATTACACCCATAGTCTTCTGCGCGTCGTTGGTTCCGTGCGAGAGCGCTACCAGAGAAGACGAGAAAATCTGACCCACGCGGAACTTGCCACGGCCGGTTGCAACGTCATCGTCCGATGCGCGAGCAGTGATGGCATAGGCAATGCGAGTGGCCAACCAAGCGGCTACGCCGGCAATCAGCGGAGCGAACAGGGCAGGAAGCAGAATCTTCTCGGCAATGGCCACAAAGTTCACACCGTTCAAACCAACGGCGGCCAGCACGGCACCGATAAGACCACCAAACAATGCGTGGCTCGATGAGGAAGGCAGACCCAGGAACCAGGTGGTGAGGTTCCACAGAATAGCTCCGGTGAGACCTGCAAACACAACCTCGGGCTTAAGCAGCGATGGGTCGTTGATCATGCTCACGCTGATCATTGTGGCCACGGTGGTGCTAAGGAAAGCACCAATGAGGTTCATCACCGATGCAATCGCCACCGCGGTGCGTGGCTTCAGAGCGCCAGTGGCAATTGGCGTTGCCATTGCGTTTGCGGTGTCGTGAAAACCGTTGGTGAAATCAAAAAACAGGGCCAGTATTACAACTAGCGAAACGATAGTGAGGGCGCTCACTTGTACCTTTCTTGGAACTGCAGCTAACTAGTGCTTTGGTTACCTCGTTAACGGAACATTAACAACAGTTATGAGTAAAGCAGACTGCAGGTTGACGAATTCGTTAACTAACGAAACCTAAGGTGAACAAAAGGTGAACAAATTAGTCACGTGGCACGGCAAACGGCGCCTTTAGGGTTTCCGGAAGGTGCTTTCTTTGAGCCACAAAACCCACGAGCGCCAAAACAAAGTACAGCCCCGCCAGCCAGAGTCGAACACCCTGATCGGGGAACACAAACGTCACAGCAAATAGCACGGCCAACCCAATAGCCGCGCGAGCACCCAACCGCAGGCCCAGCAGGAACGCGATTCCAAGCAGGGTTTGCCCAATGGTCAGAGTGAACTCCTCCACCTGACGCGCATCCATTGGCAGCGCGGCACCGCCGCCACCGAGCAAATAGGCAACCGGCAGAGAACCGGTAAGCGCGGTCCACTGATTTACCTTGGAGCTAATGAGAATGGCCAACGCCAATCCAGGTTTGCCCTTGGCGGCAAACAAAAGCGCCAGACTGAATTCCGGAGCCTCCGAGGCAATTGGAGCCAACCACTGAACTAGCAGGTACTGGTTGAGACCAAGGTCTGCACCGGCGGCAACCAGATCGTGAGCAAAAGGTTCCGCGCATACAAAAATGATGGCTGCCGAAAGCACAAAAACCACCCCGATGAAAGTGCGGCGCAACCAGGGTTGCAGCGCACCCACCAAGGCTGCGGTCCCCTCAAGTTCGGGTTCCTCGCGGTCGGCATGCGACTGCCGCCACAGATAGGCAAAGAACACCAAAATCAACAGAATTCCAACCGCTAAGTGCAGCTGCTGGGTAAAAGGGATCACGAGGGCAACCGCAGAACCGAGCAGCAAGAATCCCAGATCCGTTCGCGCGTCGGAATCCACAACAATGCCAAATCGTTTTTCGGAGCCTGCTTTAGCGCGACCCCTACGCTGGTTGGCCCTGAGCGCAAGATATCCAATCAGCGCTACTAACGGCCAACCAAATCCGAGCAACAACCGGTTGGCTCCAGTAACGTTTGCGCTGGCGTATTGAACCATCGATGGGTCGCTGCCCGCGGCAAACGCAAAGTAAACACTCACCACATACTCGGGAAGAATTGTGACCACCGCCAGCAAACCAACCGACAGCCCACCGGCCAGGTCGAGTTCGGCTGCTTCGCCGATCCAACCCAACATGAATGCGGCAGCGATAATTGCGCCACCGGTCAGCAACGCACCGGAAACGTGATCTGGTTGCCAAATTCCCGCCACAACGGCGAGCGCGGGGGCGCACAGGAGTAGGCACAACAGGAAGGGTGCCAATAGCTTTACCGCGTATTCGGTACTACCTCGTGGCGGCATCCCCGCGGTCTTGAGCTGCTCAGTCATCATCGATGACGATTCTAGAACCTAGTCGATTGCTTCGGTGGCTGGAATCATCACGTACTTGGTTTCCAAGTACTCTTCAATGCCTTCAATTCCACCTTCGCGACCCAGACCACTCTGCTTGAAACCGCCAAATGGTGCCGCGGCGTTGGAAACCAGACCGGTGTTGAGGCCGGTCATTCCGGTGTCCAGGCTCTCCACCAAACGCATGCCACGCTTGAGGTCCTCGGTAAACGCATACGACACCAATCCGTAAACGGTATCGTTGGCCAGTTCAACTGCCTGGCTCTCGGTCTTGAATCGCACAATCGGGGCAATTGGGCCAAAGATTTCCTCGCCCAAAATGGTTGACCCAGGCTGCACGTTAGCCAACACGGTTGGCTTAAAGAAGTAGCCCTCGCCTGCGCCGCTTTCGCCACCGGTAACCACGTCGCCACCCTCTTTCACTGTCACGTCTACCAGACGCTGCATGTTCTCTCGGGCCTTCTCGTTAATAACCGGCCCCATGGTGGTGCCATCGGCAACGCCTCGGCCCAGCTTGAGAGCATCCATCTTGGCCGCCAGCTTGGTGGCGAATTCGTCGGCTACCGAGTCGTGAACAATGAATCGGTTGGCTGCGGTGCAGGCCTGACCAATGTTGCGCAGCTTGGCGAGCATGGCGCCTTCAACCGCGGCATCAAGATTCGCGTCATCAAACACAATGAACGGGGCGTTGCCTCCGAGCTCCATCGATGCCTTCAAAACCTGGAATGCGCTCTGCTCCAACAATCTGCGACCAACCTCGGTGGAACCGGTAAACGTGATCTTACGAAGACGCGAGTCGGCAATAATTGGCGCCGAGGTAGTCGATGACGTGCTGGTGGTGATTACATTCACCACACCTGCCGGCAAACCCGCCTCTTCCATGGTCTTCACTAGCAGGAGCGTGGTGAGGGGTGTGAGTTCTGCCGGCTTGACCACCATGGTGCAACCGGCCGCAATTGCCGGACCAATCTTGCGGGTGGCCATTGCCAGCGGGAAGTTCCACGGTGTGATGGCAAAAGCGGGTCCTACCGGGCGCTTGGAAACCAGCATGCGGCCGTGGCCTTCCGGCAGCGAGCCAAAGCGGCCCGTGATGCGCACGGCCTCCTCGCTAAACCAGCGCAAAAATTCGTTGCCGTAGGTCACTTCGCCGCGTGCTTCCGCAAGCGGCTTACCCATTTCCAGACTGATCAACATTGCAAACTCTTCGCTGCGGGCGCGAACCAGTTCAAAGGTGAGACGCAGGATTTCGGAACGCTCGCGGGGCGAAGTTTTGGCCCATTTGGCTTGTGCGTTATCGGCCGCCGTCAGCGCGGCAAGTCCGTCATCGGCGGTTGCGTTTGCAATGGTTAGCAGCGTCTTACCGGTGGCCGGGTCTTCAACCTGAATCTGGCGTTCACCGTGGCCCTGCACCCATTGACCGTTAATGAAAAGTCCGGTGGGAACCTTAGCTAGGAGTTCGGATTCGGTGAGCGACATTGCTTTCCTTTGTTGGTGTTGTGGGTACTAGTTCTTTGGCGTGGCAGCACCGATGGTTGCCGGGCCAAGTGCGGCTCCACATCGATAGAAGCCCGTCACGAGGTTGTCGATTGCTCCCTTGGCTGGGTCTTCAACCTTAGGTCCGAGGGCGTAAACGGCAAACAGCAAAACCGAGTTGTCCTTGGCAGTGATGTAGCCGGCCAGGGTGTAGCCGTGCTTAATCCAGCCGGTCTTGGCAAATACTTTGCCCGCGGCGTCAACGTTTGCACCCTTAAAGCGCGAACTCAGTGAACCACTTTCGCCCGAGACCGGAAGGCTCTGGCGAATCACGGAAAAGTCGCCGCTGCCCAAGTAAATCTGCTTGACCAGCTTCGCCATGTCGGCTGGGGAGATGGCGTTTGCCGTGCTCTCGCCCGAGCCGTCGTAAATCTTGGCTCCGGTAAAAGTAACATTGGCGTTGCCCAGTGCCTTCTTAATGGCCGCGTCTAGCGAGGAGAATGAACCGTCGTAACCTTCGTCCAACGAAACCAAACGAGCCAGCGCCTCGGCCTGAGTGTTGTCGGAAACGGCCATCATGTGGTTGATCCAGCTGCTGATTGGCTGACTCTGAACCATGGCAATTTGCATGGCACTGGTGTTCAGGCTCCCCTGTTCCACGGTTGCGCCAGTGGCATTTGCACCAATAGCCGCCTGCAGCCACTTGCCTGCTCGAAGCTCGGGAGTTGCGCTGCGCGGCGAGGTTTCACGGGTTGGGTCGTTGCGGTCGCCATCAACTTGTAGCGCGCTGGTGAGGCTCAAGTAACCTTGAGTGCGCTCGGTTGGATCAACCCCCGGCAACCACTGGGGGCCAGCAAACATGCTGCCGTCCACAATAATCTTGGTGATCGGGGTGCTTCCCACCGCGCGGTTGATTTGAACCGCCAAATCATTGAGTTTTGGTGCGCCTTGGTAAACGCTCTGTTTGCCTGGCTGAGTGCGCGAAAGCGTTACGTCTCCGCCACCAACAAAGTAAATAATTCCCTGGTCAACCGGGTCACGATAAACGCGAGTCTGCACTCGGTAGTTTGGCCCGAGGCTCTGGAGTGCGGCGGCCGAGGTGAGGAGCTTCATGGTACTCGCCGTTGCCGAAGGTTGTTCACCCTTTACATCAAATAAAACCTGATCGTCAGCCGCATTCACCACAATGGCTTGAACGTCGCCCAGCAGTGGGTCGTTGATTTGTTGATTAACCAAACACTGCTTCACCGATGCACTTGGGCTTGCCGAACTACTGGCCTGGCTGCCGTTGCCGCTGCCGTTGTTGTTGGAAGTTGGGTTTGGCCCAGAAATGCTCAATCCCAGAAGCAGCAGCGCTAACACAACCAAGCCCGAACCGCCGCCGATCAACACCTCTTTGAGGTAGGCAAAGCGCTTTGCTTCAGACATTATTCTCCCGATTTGGTGATAGATGAATTTTAGTCGTTCGCATCCGAATGACCACCATTGTTTTTAATGCGAACAAAGTTTCCTCAACTCGGACTGGTCACCTAAGTAGAATCAGAATTGTGAAAAGTTTTTCTAAAATTCTTGTGTCCGGGTTGCTCGCTTTGTCCACAATCAGCCTAGCCCCACTAGCGGCGAGCGCGCATGACGAGGTGGCCGGAACCAACCCAACCGCAGACTCAACAGTGGCTGCGGGAATCATCGATGTTTCGGTGAGTTTTGGCGAAGATATCATGGCCACCCCCAATAACTCCGGCGAGGTAATTGAGGTGGTTGGCCCAGAGGGTGCCGAAAGCGCAACCTGGTCAAACGCATGTGTGACCGTTACCGGCACCAAGGTTTCAACCCAGGTGGATCTGGACAAGCCGGGCATCTACACGGTGAACTGGCGCAATGTGAGCAGCGATGGCCACGCCACCGAAGGCTCGTTCAACTTTAAGTTGGAGAACACCACCAACTACACCAGCGGTGGTCTGGTTGAACCAAGCGCCGAGTGCGCAAGTGCCCAACCGATTTTGATTGCCCCTGCTCCTTCACACACATCACACCCGCTGCCAGCAACCGATCCGTTTGTGACCAATCTGCCTTACCTTGGGTTTGGCATTGGCCTTACGGTGCTGTTCTCTATTGCCTCGGTTCTAGTTGTGGATCGCAGAAACAAGCGCGCAGCCGAAGCGGCGAAAAAGAAAGCGCCTGCCAGCGAGTAGTGGCTAGTTACCCTGGGGGCCAGTGAGTTTATCCACGTTGCCAAGGATGGAGTTGAATTCCTGATCGGAGAGCAACCCCATGGCCACTACTACTTCTTTAACTGAAGCATTTTCGGCTTGAGCGCGCTTGGCAACCTCGGTGGCATTCTCGTAGCCAATGGTTGGTGAGAGTGCGGTGACCAAACCTATTGAACGTTCAACGTCGTGGCGCAGCTTTTCGGTATTGGCCGTGATGCCGTTTACACACCTATCTGCCAAGGTGTAACAACCCGCCGTGAGTTGAGTGATGCTCATCATCATGGCGCGGCAAATAATTGGTTCAAAGGCATTGAGCTGCAGCTGACCCGCCTCCACAGCCATGGTGATGGTCAGGTCATTGCCAATCACGGCGAAAGCAATCTGATTTACCACCTCGGGAATAACGGGGTTTACCTTGCCTGGCATGATGGATGATCCGGCTTGCATCGGTGGCAAATTAATCTCGCCCAAACCTGCCCTGGGCCCACTACTCAACAATCGCAAGTCATTAGAGGTTTTACTCAACTTCACCGCGGCACGCTTCACCACGCCGCTCACGGTTACAAACACTCCCGCGTCTTGCGTGGCCTCAACCATGTCCTCGGCAACCACAAGCGGCAGGCCGGTGACGCGGGCCAGTTCGGCGCAGGCTGCGGCCGCGTAGCCCCGCGGCGCGTTCAACTGGGTACCAATGGCCGTGCCACCCAGGTTGATTTCGCAGAGCAATTTCACGGTTTCCTGGAGTCGCTCAATGTCCTCATTGGTCATGCGCGCAAAGGTGGCAAACTCCTGACCCAAAGTCATTGGAACCGCGTCTTGAAGTTGTGTGCGCCCCATCTTGATCACATGAGCAAACTCGGAGCTCTTGGCGGCAAATGCATCGCGCAAATACTGCATTGCCTTCACCAGGTTTTGCAGCTCAAACATGATGGCAACCTTGAGCGCGGTTGGGTACACGTCGTTGGTGCTCTGGCTCATGTTCACGTGATTCAACGGATGAACGTGATGGTAATCACCTTTGGCGTGACCCAGCAGTTCCAGCGCCCGGTTTGCAATCACTTCGTTGGCGTTCATATTGGTGCTGGTGCCCGCTCCGCCCTGAATAGCGTCCACCACGAACTCGCGGTCTAGCGCGCCGCTTTCCACGTCATGGCAGGCATCGATGATTGCCTTGCCAATGCCCGAATCCAGAGCACCAACCTCAACGTTTGCGTGGGTTGCCGCCGCCTTGACCAGTGCGAGCGCTCGAATCAGGCTGCGATAGTGTCCAATGGGCACGCCCGAGATTGGGAAGTTTGCCTTGGCCCGCGCCGTGTGCACACCCCAGTATGCGTTGGCCGGTACCTCCAGATTTCCTAGAAGGTCGTGTTCAACGCGGGTTTGGCTCATTTACAGGGCAACTTTCTCGCCTATGTGAGGCACGTGACTGTGCCATCCCAACTGGCTGTGGATGCGGTCGGCAAATACTTCGGCGGCTCCGGATTCACCATGAACCACATACACCTGCTTGGGTTGGCTTCCACCCGAGTTGATCCAGTCAATCAACTCGTTGGAGTCGGCGTGAACGCTAAAGCTCTGAATCTGCTCAATCTGCGCCTTCACCGGAACCAGCTCGCCGTGCATTTTTACAAACTCTGCCCCATCTGCGAGGCTTCTGCCACGCGTGCCCACCGCCTGGTACCCCACCAAAATCACCGTGTGCTTTGGGTTCGGCAGCATGTTTCTGAGGTGATGCACCACTCGCCCGCCGGTTGCCATTCCGCTGGCGCTAATGATGATGCATGGGCGATCGGGATTGTTGATGGTCTTGGACTCGTCGGGAGTCATGAGTTCAATCAGCGTGCCCGGGTCGAACGGGTCTCGCCCGCTCCACTCGGCTGCAATCTCCGGGCGAATCTCCGGGCTATTTTCATCAATGGCCTGACGATAGAAATTAAGTGCTTTCAGCGCCATGGGAGAGTCGGCGTAAACATTCACGCGTGGAATCTCTCCCGCCTCCATTAGCTCGCGCAAGCGAATCAGAATGATTTCTGTGCGGTCAACCGCAAAAGCCGGAATCAGCACCGAACCACCGCGCGCGATGGTTTCCCGAATGCTGTCTTGGAAATTGGCAGTGGTTGGTGCGTGCTCGCGGTCGCCATAGGTGCTCTCAGTGACAATCGCATCAAACTGCCCCGCCGGAATGTCGCCAGGTGCAACCAATAGCGGGTGGTCATGGCGCCCCATGTCGCCAGTGAACAAAAGTCTCTTACCAGCAAATTCAACATCGATGTATGCCGCGCCAAGAATGTGTCCCGAGGGTTTAAAAGTCACCCAGGCGTCCTTGGCAACCTGAACCCGTTGGTTGAAGTCTCTAGTCTCAAACAAACGGACCGTTCGTTCCACGTCTTGGTCGTTGTAAAGCGCCTCTGGTGGGTTGTGCTTGCTGTAGGCCTTTTTTGCCGCGTAGGCGGCGTCGTCCATTTGGATACGCGCCGAATCGTGAAGAATCACTTCCGCCAAGTCGCCCGTGTACTTGGTCAGGAAAATTCGGCCTCGGAATCCAAGCTTCACCAACCTTGGCAGGTAACCCGAGTGGTCCAGGTGGGCGTGTGTAATAACAATCGCATCAATGGTTTCGGGATCAACCGGGAACTTGTCCCAGTTCCTCAGACGCAGCTCTTTCAACCCCTGGAACATGCCGCAATCAATTAGCACCTTGGCGTTAGGGCTATTTAGTAAAAAACGGCTTCCCGTAACCGTCCCCGCGGCTCCAAGAAATTGGATAAACGGAACATTCGGTGCAACGCTGCTCATGTTCGTAGTCTATGCCCGACCACTAACAATGCAAGTTGAATGTTTGCGGCTTTGGAGGCAGACCTTACTAACGCCCAGTTGCGTGCAGTGGCAGAATCGAATTGTGAAGAGTTTCCTACCCCGATACTGGTTTTTGCTGGTCACGGTTGTTGGTTTGCTAGGTGGATTAGGGCTCAGCCAATCCAGTGGGCTGCAATGGCTACCATGGGCCGCCAGTGCCGCGGTTGGATTTGGGTTGAGCCTGCGCTGGTTCATCGATGCCCTAAAAAACAAGTCATTTGGCAGTGACGTGCTTGCAGTGGTGAGCATTCTTGCAACCGCAGTGATTGGTGAGTGGCTGGCAGCCGCCGTGATAAGTCTCATGCTCGCCAGCGGCCGCGCCTTGGAGACCTGGGCCGAAGGTAGGGCCCATTCAAAGTTGGAGTCGTTGCTGAAGCGCGCCCCACAAAGCGTTCACGTTTTTGCGGCTAACGGGAATCCGATAACGGTTGGGATCGCCGAAGTGCCAGTTGGTACACGCATCTTGGTAAAGAGCGGCGAGGTTGTTCCGCTAGACGGAACCCTGGTAACCGTGGGCACTTTCGACGAGAGCGCCCTAACCGGTGAGCCACTTCCCGTTTTCCGAGAAGCGGGCGAAGAAGTGGCCAGCGGTGTGGTGAATTCCGATGGATCGGTTGAGCTGATTACCACTCAAAACAGCCAGAGCAGCACCTATGCGGGTTTGATTCGATTGGTGCAACAAGCCAAGGCCGATTCTGCCGTGGCGGTGCGGTTGGCAAATAAATGGGCCGTGCGATTCGTGCCTTTTGCACTGTTGCTTTCAGTGGGCACTTGGCTGGTTACTCGCAATGTAGACGCCGCCGTTGCCGTTGTGGTTGCAGCAACACCATGCCCGCTGATTCTCGCCGTACCGGTGGCGATCATCGCCGGCATGAGCAAGGCTGCTAGTAAAGGCGCAATCATCAAGGGAGGTGCCGCTCTGGAGCAGCTGGCCCGAACCAAGGTGATTTTGCTGGATAAAACCGGCACTTTGACTCATGGTGGGCCAAGAGTGACCAGCGAGTGGTTTGCGCCTGGCGCTGATGGCTTGGAAACCATGTCTCTGGCGGCTTCGTTGGAGCAATCGAGCCCGCATGTGGTTGCCAAGAGTGTAATTGGCTATGCGGTTGCTAGAGGCGCGCAGCTTACCCACGCGCAAAACGTGCGAGAAGATCACGGGCTAGGACTTTCGGGAACGGTAGTTGGCAAAACGGTTTACGTTGGCCAACCCAAGGGCGAGATTCCAGAGTGGTGTCTGGCCGATGAGGGGCTCCTGGTTGCCATCTATATAGGTGGCGAACTCGCAGGAATCTTGGGACTCGACGACCCTATTAGAGACGAGTCAACCCATACCGTGGCAAGACTAAAGTCACTCAAGGTTGATCGCGTGGTTTTGGTTTCCGGCGACCGCAGCGGAACGGTTGAAAAAGTTGCCAAGCAGGTTGGAGCCAACGACTACTTTGCCGAATGCACGCCGGCCGCAAAGTTGGCCGTGCTCGAGGCGGAAAAACAACGCACTAAAGGCATGGTTGTGGTGGTGGGAGACGGCATCAATGATGCTCCCGCGCTGGCCGCCGCCGATGTTGGCGTGGCCATGGGTGCGCGCGGCTCCACCGCTGCCAGCGAGGCCGCAGATGTGGTTATTGTTGAGGACTCGCTAAGTAACTTAGCAATCGCGGTGGATGTGGCTCAAGGCGCTCGCCGCCGCGCTCTGCAAGCCTCCGGCTTTGGCATGGCGCTTGCTATTGCGGCCATGGTGGCGGCGGCAATCGGATTGGTAAACCCAACCGGCGCAGCCATTTCGCAAGAGTTCATTGATGCCGCGGCCATTCTTTGGGCGCTGGTTCCGGCGCGCAGTCGGCTCGCCAAGCTTGCGTAGGCAGGTAGCCTAGCCTGCAGAACCCTTAGTTAGAAGCGGCGGTAAGTCGCTCCAGCTGCGCTGCACTCAGTTGAACAAGCGGCATGATCTGCTCCAACTGCTCCACATTGCGAGCACTGGCGATTGGTGTTGAAACCACCGCGCGGGAGCGCAACCAAGCCAATGCAACAACCGACTCCGTAACACCTAGTTCGCGGGCAACCGCTCCGAGCTCGGCAACCACTGCCCAGCCACGCTCATTCTGATATGCGGCAGTTCCACCGCTGCGGTTGGACTCCACTGCAATGCCCGGTTGATACTTGCCAGTCAAAAAACCCACGGCCAAGCCATAGAAAGGAATGGCACTCAGCCCAAGCTCAGCCAACACCGGTGCCGAGTCGGTTTCAAACTCGGCTCGGTCCATGAGGTTGTACTGGTTTTGCAGTGCAACATACTTGCCAAACTCATTGGCCTCGCTCACAGCTAGCGCTTCGCGAAGTCGTGCCCCCGAGTAGTTGCTGGCAGCGGCAAAGCGAATCTTGCCGGCTTTTTGTAGTTCGTCAAACGCGCCAAGGGTTTCCTCTAGAGGAACGGTTTGGTCGTCTTCGTGAGCGTAGTAAAGGTCAATGTAGTCGGTCTGGAGTCGGCGCAAAGAGTCATCGCAGGCCGCAAGAATGTTGGCACGGCTCAACCCCGGCCGGGTGCTCAGCTTGGCAACCTTGGTGGCTACCACGGTCTCGGCACGTGTACCTCGTGCCGCCATCCAGGCGCCAATCAGCGACTCGCTCTCGCCTCCGGAATTTCCTGGCACCCATTCCGAGTACATGTCGGCGGTGTCAATGAAGTTTCCGCCCAAAGCGCGGTGACGGTCCAAAACCTCAAAGGTCTGTTCCTGGTTGGCGGTCCAACCAAATACGTTGCCGCCCAGGCAAAGCGGGTAAACAGACAGGTTGGTGTTCGGAAGCGTGATTCGTGCGGTCATGGTTCAACCCTAAGCCCGTCAAAGACTGCCAGTTCCTGAGTTACTCTGGCTTTATGCCAGCTGCAACCATCGATGAATACCTTGCCGAACTACCGGAACCCAAGCGCTCAACCCTTGCGGCCGTGCGCGCCATGCTTTTGGAGATTGAGCCGGGCCTGACCGAGACCATTGGTTGGGGTGCGCCTATTTTCAAGTTCAATGGCAAAAACGTGGCAGGCATCTGTGCGTTTAAGAACCATTTGGTGTTTTCCCCGCAAAGCGCAGCGGTGTTGGAAGCAAACGCAAGTCTCCTGACTGACTACGTGGTGGCAAAGTCTTCTTTCCAGTTCGCGGTGGATCAAGCTCCTCCAAAGTCATTAATAGAAACTCTCTTGCGCGCTCGGATTACCGAGATCTCCTAAGCACACACAAAAAACCACATTCCAAAAATCCGCGTCAGAATGCGGAAACGGGCAGTTCCAAACGCTCCGTAACCAAAGTGTTATCTGTTTTATGTGGTTTTTTGACCGATTTCGACGCTTTTTCTGTGAATACCCTGATAACTTTTTCTCGAATCGGTACACCACGGAAAAAGGATTGTCTGGATGCTGGCAGAAGAGAGGCGACTCAAGTTACTTGAGTGGACTCGCATCGATGGCCGCCTAGACGCAAACGACGCAGCCGAAAAACTGGCCGTTGCCGTGGAAACAGTTCGTCGCGACCTTGACCTACTCCAGAAGCGCGGGGCTCTTCGCCGGGTTCACGGTGGCGCCATTGCCAATGACCGCTTTACTCACGAGTACACCATCTCCGAGCGCCTAGGGCTGAACCCGGCCAAAAAGAACGCGGTTGCCGCTCTCGCAGCAACTTATGTACCCCTCGAAGGCTGCATATTTGTGGACGGCGGAACCACCACCGAACTGATGGCCCCGTTCTTGCGAGACAAGCCCCAACTCATTGTGGTGACCAACAACATTCAGTTGGCATCCAAGTTGGCCGACTCCTCCACTCAGACCATTGTGCTGGGTGGCCGCATTCGTCCGGCAACCTTGAGCTCGGTTGGAGCTAAGACCGTTTCCGAGGTGCAGGAATACAACGCCCAGGTTTGCTTCATTGGCACCAACGGCATCTCTTTTGAGGGCGGAATTGCCGCCTACGACATTGATGAGTCAAATGTGAAGCGCGAAATGATGAAGCGCTCCGGCGAGCGCATCCTCCTGGCAGACAGTGGCAAGTTTGGAACCTCGTACCCATCGAGGTTCGCCGATTTCTCAGATTTTGATCGCATCGTTAGCGACGTGGACATTGACCACGACTACGTTGAGCGATTCTCGAGTGCAGGAGTTGAAGTTGCACTCGCATAAGTTTCCGAGGGGTAATGAGCAGTACCTTCGGGAAGGGGTAGGCCCCCAGCTGGCAAAAGCGAGCCTCCTAAAACCAACTTTCACAGTTGGGGTCTACCAAATTAATACAATCCACTAAGGAAGGTACTCCTCATGAGTAATTTTATCCCATCGGGTGACGGCGGCCACACTGGCTGGCGCGCAGCCGTACAAAAACTGGGTGGAAACCTTGCCGGAATGGTTATCCCAAACATCGGTGCTTTCATCGCTTGGGGTCTCCTAACTGCACTGTTTATCCCAACCGGTTGGATCCCTAACGAGGGTCTAGCCAAGATGGTCGGTCCAATGATCATCAACCTCCTCCCAATCCTCATCGGTTACACCGGTGGTCGCCTCGTTCACGGTCAGCGCGGTGCTGTTATTGCAGCAGTTGCAACCGTGGGTGTGGTTGTGGGAACCGACATCCCAATGTTCCTGGGCGCCATGATTATCGGTCCTTTGGCCGCATGGGTTCTCAAGAAGATTGATGCCGTTCTGGACCCACGCACCCCGGTTGGCTTTGAGATGCTGATTGGTAACTTCTCGCTAGGTATCAGCGGTTTGCTGATGGCAATGCTGGGTTACTCGGGCATTGGTCCTGTTGTGAAGTGGCTCTCGGAGCAGCTTGGCGCAGGTGTACACGCTCTGGTTAGCGCAGGACTCTTGCCACTGGTATCAATCATCGTTGAACCAGCAAAGATTCTGTTCCTTAACAACGCAATCAACCACGGTGTGCTTGCTCCTCTTGGCGTTATTGACTCCGAGAAGCTTGGCAAGTCCATCATGTTCATGATTGAAACCAACCCTGGCCCTGGTCTTGGTATCTTGCTCGCCTTCTGGCTGGCAGGTCCAGTTGCACTTCGTGGCTCGGCTCCTGGTGCAATCATCATCCACTTCCTCGGTGGAATCCACGAGATCTACTTCCCATATGTATTGATGCGCCCAATGGTGCTCCTCGGCGCAATCGCCGGTGGCGCCACCGGTGTTGCTACCTTCATGCTGCTGGGTTCCGGTCTGGTTGCCACTCCATCTCCAGGTTCGATCTTCGCTTACATGGCGGTAACCCCTCCTGGTGGTCACCTCGTTGTACTGCTGGGTATCGCTCTCTCGGCTGCTGTTTCCTTCGTAGTTAGCTGGTTCATCCTCAAGACTTCAAAGTCCACCGATGACGACCTGGCTGCTGCACAGGCTAAGAGCCGCAAGCTCAAGACTGGAGCCGCCGAGTAACATGGCAAGCATTTCAGGAGCTAACGTCAAGCGCATCACTGTGGCTTGCGAAGCTGGCATGGGTTCTTCGGTAATGGTGGCCAAGCAATTGGCTAAGAAACTGAAGGATCAAGGCGTTACCGTTACGCACACCCCCGTCAACCAGCTGGTTGCAGCCGACCAAGACGTTGTGCTTTGTCACAGGGGTCTTGGAGGTCGCGCCAAGCAGGCGTTACCGGACAGCGTGATTGTGATGTTTGACATGTTCCTTGGAGACCTCAAGGTTGCACAGATGATCCACGACATCCAAACCGATGGCGAGATTACCGGTGACTAACCTGCTTTCCGAGGCCGGGATCGTATTAGGCGCTACTGCCTCCTCTTCGGAGGAGGCAGTAGCCCAATGCGGCGCCTTGCTAGTTCAACTTGGGGCCATCAGCCAGGAATACGCGGATGCAATGTGGCAACGGGAACAGATTTTCCCCTCCGCCATTGGCGCGTCTTTTGCCATTCCACACGGCACCGATGAGTCCCGAAAGTACGTTGTAAACGACCAACTGGTGTTCTTGCAGCTGGCGAGCCCAATTGACTGGGCGGGGGAAGAAGTGAAGTGTGTTCTCGGTATTGCATCCAAGGGTGATGCACACGTGGACATTCTCGGGGGAATTGCCGAACTACTTGAAGACGAATCGGCACTAAAGACTTTTCAGGAATCTCAGTCCAAGGCTGAAATCTTGGCACTGATTGAATCAGCTGAATTGCCATGAAAAACGCGGTGCACTTTGGGGCCGGAAACATCGGCCGAGGATTCATTGGTGCTGCGCTGCAAGACGGGGGCTACTTCGTTACTTTTGCGGATGTAAATGCGGCCATCGTTGATGCTTTGAACAAAACGCAAGGCTATGACCTGGTGCTCCTCAACACCGAACGAACCACAACGCATTACACCCAGTTTGAAGCCGTAAACTCGGCAACCGATCCGGAAAGGGTTTTTGCCGCCATTGCGGAAGCAGACGTGATTACCGCATCGGTTGGCGTGGGAATCCTCCCCCGCATTGCACCAATGATTCATGCCGGACTGAAGTTGCGCACCAAGGCAACACCTGCCGTGGTGATGGCTTGCGAAAATGCGGTAAACGCCACGGACCTACTACGCGAAGCCGTGCTCGCCCTTGGACCGGTGGAAAACGTTTTGTTCGCCAACACCGCAGTTGATCGCATTGTTCCAATCCAATCGGATGCGACCACCGCAGATGTTGAAGTTGAAGAGTTTGAAGAGTGGGTTATTGAAACTCAACACCTTGGAGACCTGAACCTGGGGATTCCCGCCGCCAAACTGGTGCCAGATCTCGAGCCCTACATTGAGCGCAAGCTCTACACGGTGAACACCGGCCACTGTTGCATTGCCTATGTGGGCCAACTTGCCGGCTTCACCACAATTTCGGAAGCCCTGGGCAACGAGCGAGTGCGAAACCTCACCGAAGCAGTGCTCAAAGAGACCTCTACTTTTTTGATTCGCAAGTTTGGCTTTGATGCTTTTGAGCATCAGGCATACGTTAAGAAGACTCTGCAGCGGCTCTCGGATCCCATCCTGGACGATGAGTTGGACCGTGTTGGCCGCGACCCCCTGCGCAAACTTTCACGCACGGAACGTTTGATTGGTCCGGCTGCCGGCCTGGCGGAACAGGGAACCAAACCAAGCGCGCTACTCGAAGTTGTGGCCGCCGCACTCAAGTTCCACTCGGAGCACGATGCCCAGTCGCTGCTGTTGCACGACAAACTGGTTCACCTGAGTGCCGAAGAGTTTGCCACCACCGTTTGCGGCATTGCGCCAGGACACGCGCTCTTTGCCGACCTGGTGGCCGTTATTGCTGCCGAGCAGGATGCCCCTCGCCTGAACCAAACCGCCTAACCCGATATACTTGATGGGTCCGCTCTGGTTTAAGAGCGTTCGCCACCTTAGCTCAGTCGGTAGAGCAGCTCCCTCGTAAAGAGCAGGTCAGGAGTTCGATTCTCCTAGGTGGCTCGTGAAGCACCGGGGATTTAGTGGCGTGGTCAAATTTAGCGCTATAGCAACCATCGCTGCCTTGTTCGTTACTCCCCTATTGCCTGTTACCGCGGCAAGCGCGGCTACTAAGAAGTCACAAAAAATCACCTGGGCGGGCTATAGCCAAATTGACGTGTCCGGCGATTCGCTCAAACTCAAGGCAAAGGCCAGTTCTGGGCTGGCGCTCAAAGTAACAAACGCCACTCCAGAGGTTTGTAAAGCAACCGTGACCACGGTTAGCCCAATCTCGGTTGGCTTCTGCAAGCTTGTGTTCACTCAGTCCGGGACTGCCAAGTTTAAGCCCGCAAAACTCGCGGTCACATTTGCCGTGGTTCAGCGGGCAACGGCTGATCAACCAGACACCGTTGACGGTTGGCAAATTCATCCGATTTATGTTCAACCAGCCGATCAACCCGATCGGCAACTAGACACTAACGGCTACATAGCCCGACTTCTAAATGAGGGAAACGCTTTCCTAAAAGCCGAACTTGGGCAGAGTTTTGCGATTGACGCAACGGATCTGGCGCCCGATGTGACATATCTAAAGTCCAGCTACTCCACGGATGAACTAGCCGCCCTAAAACCAACTCAGTTGCCAGCTCTAATGAAGCAGCTGAATCCCTTTGCCAATCCAGGGACAAACCGGAAGAACTACGTGTTCTTTGTGGATATCCCAAACTTGAATGCCGATTACTGTGGTTGGGCAGACAGGCCGGGGCTGGCTGCCGTGGTGGCATTGGACATAAAAAACTCGAGCAACTGTAACGGTTCTGGGCATGGACTTGCCCACTATGCCGCCAAGACTTGGGTACACGAGGTTTTCCACAATCTCGGAGTGATGCACAACACCATTAGTTGCGACCTAATGTATGCAGGCGACCAAAGTTGCCGAGGTGACTTCACAATTGACTCAGAACGGCGACTTTACATTGGTGCTAGTGCCGGCGGTGTAAACGTGCTCACGCTGCGAGTTTGGAAGGGTTACACCCAGCGCACGGATCTGCGGGCCGATTGCTTTGTTAAGCTCTTGGATTACCTAAACGACGGTCAAGGACCTGTGGTTTATTGCCCTACCGGCACCATGCCCATTGCTTCCGTTTTCTGCTATTCCAACCTCAATGAAGTTGAGTTGGAGCAGTTGGTGAACGGTGAGTGGCGCGAACTTGGAAAAGGGTACACCTATTCGCGCCCATGGGGTCCATCGGTGGATTTTGAATGCAGCGATGCTTCATACCCGCGCGGCCCATGGTTCGAGGTGACAGTGGCTACACCTCAGATCAACACCTATCGGTGGAAGCTAAATGACCGAGCAAAGGAACCGTTTACTGTCATTTTTGTGCGCTAAACAACCAGCTCGCTGACATGAATCCCGCTTTGTAACAGGCCAAGCAACGATTTGGTAACTTATGTCTTTATGTCAATACAAACTCCTTTCCATGAGATAGTTTGACTCTTGACGAGAGTGCAACCTTCCTCCTCACAGGAAAGCCCTGTGAAGGAATTCATAGGATTACTGATCCTTGGATTGTTTTATTGATTGGAAGGTTCAATGAAGAAATTCAGCAAGCTGAGCGGCGCAGTTGCCCTCATCGCTGCTTCCGCGCTCGTGCTGACCGGCTGTGCCGCAAGCAACACCGCAGCAAGCGACAGCAGCACTAAGACCATCAAGATTGGTGCATCGTTCCCTGTTCTGGACGCATTCCTTCAGAAGGTTGCCGATGGTATGACCGCAGAGGCAAAGGCTGAGGGCGCAGACCTCACCGTTGTTGCTGCAGACAACAAGGTTGACACCCAGCTGAGCCAGGTAGAGAACTTCATCTCGCAGAAGGTTGACGCAATCCTCGTTGTAGCCGTTGACACCAGCGCTGCTGGCCCAATGACTCAGGCTGCACAGGAAGCCGGCATTCCTCTGATTTACGTAAACCGTAAGCCAGCTGACCTGCCATCGGGCGTTCCTTACGTTGGATCGCAGTCGCTTGTTTCCGGAACCCTGGAAATGGAGCAGCTTGCAAAGCTTGCCGGTGGCAAGGGCAACGTTGTAATCATGGAGGGTGAAGTTACTAACGAAGCCGCTCTTGACCGCACCAAGGGTTGCAACGACGTAGTTGCAAAGAACGCTGGCATGAAGGTTGTAAAGACCGGAACCGCTAACTGGGACCGCGCACAGGGTCAGGCTCTTATGGAGAACTGGCTGCAGTCCGGCGTTGACTTCTCGATCGTTTGTGCAAACAACGATGAGATGGCACTCGGTGCAATCAACGCTCTAAAGGCAGCGGGCAAGAAGCTTGGCGCTGGTGGCATCCTTGTTGGTGGCGTTGACGCAACCGCAGATGCACTTGCTTCGCTGAAGGCTGGCGAGCTTGCAACTACCGTATTCCAGGATGCAGGCGGCCAGGGTGGCGGCGGCGTTAAGGCTGCGATCGACTTGATCAACAAGAAGACCGTACCTGACTACGTTGACGTTCCTTACCAGCTGGTAACTCTAGACAACATGGCCGACTTCGCCGGCAAGTAATCTAAAAAGCAACACCTGAAGTTGGCCGGACCGGTTAGCCGGTCCGGCCAACTTTCACAAAGAAGTGAAAACGAAAGTAGTAACAAATGGGTGAATACATTGTTGAGATGCAGGGAATCGTTAAGCGTTTCCCAGGTGTTTTAGCTCTGAACGACGTTCAATTCAAACTTCGCCCCGGAACCGTACACTCGCTAATGGGTGAAAACGGCGCGGGCAAATCAACCCTCATGAAGATTCTGGCCGGTGTTTACACATTGGACGAGGGAACCATTCTCATCGAAGGTGAGCAGGTGAGCATCCAAGACCCTCGAGATGGTCTGGCTCACGGAATCTCAATGATCCACCAGGAACTCATGTTTGTTCCTGAACTTACCGCTGCGGAAAACATCTTCCTAGGGCGCGAACTTAGAAACAAAGCCGGCATGGTAAGTAAGAAGGCCATGATTGAAGCTGCACAGAAGGTATTCGACGAGTGGGGCATCAACATTGACCCCTCTGCTCAGATGAAGACTCTCAGTGTGGCTCAGGCGCAGATGGTGGAAATTGCCAAGGCGATTGCATTTGGTTCCAAGATCATCATCATGGACGAGCCAACTTCGGCGATTACGGAGCGCGAGGTTGCACGCCTTCACGCGATGATTGCCAAACTCCGTGCCGCCGGCACCGCAATCATTTACATCACCCACAAAATGGATGAAGTTTTTGCTATCTCAGACGAGCTGACCGTGTTCCGCGATGGAACTTGGGTTGCCACCGAGCCCGCCGCCAAGATGGACCGCAACGGCCTAATTGCACTTATGGTTGGCCGCGAACTCACCCACCTCTTCCCTAAAAGCGAAGCGGAGATTGGCGATGTCATTCTTGAGGTAGAGCACCTAAACCGTGGTCGTCAGGTGAAAGATGTATCGTTCCAGGTTCGTCGCGGCGAGATCCTTGGTTTTGCCGGCCTGATGGGCTCTGGCCGCACCGAGGTGCTCGAGACCGTGTTCGGCATTCACGCTGCGGAATCTGGCACCATCAAAGTAAAGGGCAAGGAAGTAAAGATTCGCGAGCCTCACCAGGCCATTGAAGCCGGACTGGGTCTCCTAACCGAAGACCGTAAGAAGACCGGCATCATGGGAGTTCTTTCGGTGCGCGACAACATGTCGGTTGCCGCTCTTTCGCGCTTTGCTCCAGGTGGAATTCTGCGCAAACGTCAGATCGAAGAAGAGTGCGAGGCGCAACGTCAGGCACTTGCACTCAAGACGCCTTCGCTCAACCAGCAGATTCAGAACCTTTCGGGTGGAAACCAGCAGAAGGTACTCCTATCGCGCTGGCTACTTACCGACCCGGACATCTTGATCATCGATGAACCAACTCGTGGAATCGACGTTGGCGCAAAGAGTGAGATTCACCGCCTGATGAGCGAGCTGGCCAAGCAAGGCAAGGCAATCATCATGGTTTCAAGCGAAATGCCTGAGATTCTAGGCATGAGCGACCGCGTGGTTGTTATGTGCGAAGGCCGCCTGGTTGGCGAAGTCTCACGCGCAGAAGCGACCCAGGAAAACATTATGGAACTAGCAACCCGTTTTAGCGAAGAAGCAGTTGCCTAGTTGGCAGCGCAAGGAGAAACAAAAATGAGCAACCAGACCCCAACCACTTCTTCACTTCAGGTGATCAAGAAGGGTTTCCAACTTGGTGAGTTTGTACGCAAGTACATGATCATCGGCATTCTGATCCTGTTTGTAACCGCTTTGGCCATTCTTACCAACGGCAACTCCATCGAGCCGGTCAACTTGGTGAACGTGATTCGCCAGGTTTCCGCCATTGGAATCATCGGTGTGGGCATGACCTTTGTGATTATCACGCTTGGTATTGACCTATCTGTAGGTTCCATCCTGGGACTTTCCGCCGTGGTAGCTGCCAGCTTGGCACAGGTGCCTGGGGGTGCGCTGGTGAAGTTCCAGGGCATTGACGTTCCTGTTGTTGTTGCAGTTCTCGCCGGACTCGGTGTGGGCGCATTTGCAGGTTTCATCAACGGCGTGCTGATTTCCAAGTTCCGCTTGGCGCCGTTTATTGCCACCCTGGGAATGATGTCGATTGCACGCGGTTTGGCTTACATCTACACCGGTGACGGACGCCCATTCTCCGGCCTAAAGGACGACTACAACTACCTTGGCCAGGGATACATTTTCAATGACCCTAACCAGCCGCTCTCGGGCATTCCGGTACCGGTTGTGCTGTTTGTGCTGGTTGCGGTAGTTGCCACCTTCCTGCTCAACTACACCAAGTTTGGTCGCTTCACCTACGCGATTGGTGGAAACGAAACGGCTGCACGTGTTTCGGGCATTAGCATCCCTCGCGTAACTCTGTTGATTTACACCATGAGCGGTCTGCTGGCGGGTCTTGCCGGTGTGCTCTGGTCCGCACGTATCGGTTCGGGTAACTCCACCCTGGGCACCGGTATTGAGCTCGACGCCATTACCGCAACCATCATCGGTGGAACCAGCTTTAAGGGCGGTATTGGAACCATCTGGGGAACCGTGGTTGGCGCACTTCTGATTGGTGTAATCAACAACGGTCTAGACCTTCTAAACGTATCTCCGTTCTGGCAGATCGTGGTTAAGGGTTGCATCATCATCGTTGCAATCATCATCGATGAGCGTAAGAACTCAAAGAAGTCCTAGCGTCAAAGCTAAAAGGCCTCGGCAGATAGCCGGGGCCTTTTGGTTTAACTTGGAGCGTGTATTGCCGCCCTACCAGGCCAGCAATGGCGAAGGCCGAGACTGGAATCCCGTTAAATGATTTATCGCCTAGGTGATCGGCACCTAGGCGATAAACCTGACGAGAGGCAACAATTCCTCTATCTCTAAGATAGCCGTTTTACTTGCTCGTGCAAGTGAAAAATGTGAAATTTAGATAACGCTTTGATAAACAAAAATCAATTTATTTACTTGCTCGTGCAAGCGCCAAAGCCCTTTATTTGCTTAGCTGAAACCGCAAAATTGAATCTGCGCGAGGCTTGCTCGTGCTAGACCTGATAACCAGCTTGGCGCTGGTCAAATACGTCTCGGACAGGTACTTCTCTCCCCTAATGCGAGCCACAAGATCGTTGACGGCGTTCTCGGCCAGTTCCTCGGGGTCCTGGCGCGCCGTGGTGAAGTCTAGGAATGGATATTGCGCAATGGTGTCGTCGTAGCCCGTGACCGAAATGTCTTCCGGAATGCGAACGCCCGCTTGCAGCAATCGGTGTGTGAGGCCAAAAGCCGCTTGGTCGTTGTTGCAAACAATTGCGGTCGGCAGATTTTCCTTAAGGAAGTGCTCGGCCGCAAACGCCCCGCCACGCTCGGCAAAGTCGCCGGAAACTGTAACCACGCGGGTTGGTAACTTGTGGGACTCCATTGCGGCAAGATAGCCCTCAAGACGATACTGGGCGTCTCCCATTTCCTTGCCGTAAACGTAGCCAATATCGCTGTGACCCAGCCCGATTAGGTACTGGGTGATGTCGAATATTCCGGCTTCGCCTTTGGACGAAACCACGCCGGCTCGCACGTTTTCAATTCGACGCCCAAGGCTCACCATGGGTATCTCGCGAGCTAGTTTCTGCAGCCGCGTTTGTGACATTTCCGAACTGGCAATGATCAACCCCTCGCAACGATGGCCGAGAAGTTCTTCAATGGCCTCGCGCTCATTGTGGGAATCGGATACCGCGGAGAGCACAACGTTATAGCCGGCGGCTTTGGCGTATTTGTAAATGGCCTGGACAATTCCTTGCATGGATGACTGATCCACATGGAACATCAGGCCAATGTAGTTTGAAGTGGCGCCTCGAAGGGTTTGCGCGGCAAGGTTGGGCCGATAACCCAACTCTTTTGCCACGGCTTTGATCTTTGCCGCGGTCTCGGCTCCAACACCCGGTGCGTCTCGAAACGCCAAACCCACCAGCTGACGAGAAACGCCAACCCGCTTGGCCACATCGGCCATAGTGGGCTGGCGCTGCGCCTGCTTATCGCTTGAGGGTTTCCCTGCCATGCTTAGATTCTAGGTGCCAAGCGGCCAGGCAACCTAGTTGTAGAAGGCCGGCTTGGCCGCGTATTCCACCTGCTCCTGAATACCCGAGTTGAGAGCCTTTACTCCGGCTTCCACCGCGGCAGCCGCGAGATAGCCATCCCACGCGCTAGGTCCATCGATGGTGCCCTTGTGAACCGCATTCACCCAACGCTGAATCTGGGTGTCGTAGGCGGCGGCAAAACGAGTCTTGAAAGTTACGTGCTCTTCGGTAGCAATTTGGGCATCAAAGAAGGTGGTCATGCCGGCGGTACGACCAATCTCGGCGATTCCCTTTTGGAAAACAGCCTCGGTCTTTACCTGGTAGCCAAACTGCACGGAAACGTTCATCTCCACGGTTGCCAAAACATCGCTCTCGGTTTCAAGCAACGCCAGAATCGGTTCGTTGAGGTGAGGGAAGTTCAAGGCGTTTCTTTTCATGTGGCGAACCTGAATGCTCTTAATCGGCGAATCGGTTAGGAATCGAACCACGTCAATCTCGTGAACCACCGAGTCAAAAATCAGCATGTCGTTGTGGTAGCCCTCAGGCACCGATGGGTTGCGGTGGGCACAGTGCAAGCCCAGCAGCTCGCCCTGCTTACCGCTGGTGATGAGTTCACGTAGCTGCTGGTAGCCGGCGTCAAAGCGACGCATAAAACCAACCTGAATCAGCTGCTTACCGCCGGCAACCTCCGCCTCAACAATCTTTAGGCTGGAGGCGGCGTCTGCCGTGAGCGGCTTTTCACACAAGATTGGGAGTCCTGCGAAAAGTGCGGGCAAGAGCACTGGCTCGTGGAACTGGCCCGGGGTTGCAATTAGCACCGCATCCATGGCCTTTGCAGCAATCGCGGCCTCAATGTTTGGATACCAGGTTGCATTAGGTGCTGTCTCGAGTGCTGCTTTTGCACGCCCTTCGTCAGGCTCAACAATCGCCGACACCTGGGCCCCAATGATGCGGTTCTCAATTCGGATCACGTGGTCCGCCCCCATGAGCCCGGCTCCAACAACTGCAACTCTCAAATCCGACACGATAGACCTTTCTGCATCAAGAAATCTGGTTCGTTTTACTTGCTCGTGCAAGTAAAACCTTGTAACAAACATAGTCCCTATGGCGCCTGATTGGGCAAAAGAAGAAAGAAAAAACCCGGCACCGATGAAACTCCATCGATGCCGGGTTTTTAGCTAGTTACTAGTGCTGTACAGCCTTGCCGATTGCAGCTCCGGTCATGGAACGAACCTCGAGTTCGGCGTACTTTGCAGTGTTATTTTCGTTGCTGGTAATGGTACCCAGCCAGCCAAACAGGAATCCAAGTGGAATCGAAACCAAACCGGGGTTTGCAAGTGGGAAGAGGTCCCAGCGTGGGCCTCCCTCAACCAGCGGAATCAGCGACGTTGGCAAGCCTGAGACGTTTGGCGAGAATACCAACAGAATCAAAGCCGATGCCAAACCTCCGTAGATGGCCCACACAGCACCGCGCGTATTGAAACGCTTCCAGAACAGTGAGTAAAGCACAGCAGGCAGGTTGCCCGATGCCGCAATCGCGAAGGCGATTGCAACCAAGAAGGCCACGTTTAGCTTTTGCGCTCCAATAGCCAACACAATCGCGATAGCACCGATCACAATTGCGCTGATCTTTGCCACGCGAACCTCAGACTCTGGGGAAGCCTTGCCACGCTTGATTACGTTTGCGTACAGGTCGTGTGCAAACGATGACGAGCTAGCCAAAGTTAGGCCAGCCACTACTGCCAGAATGGTTGCGAAGGCGATGGCTCCAATCACAGCCAGCATGACCGCTCCACCAGTGGTCCCTACACCACCGCCCAGGAACTGAGCCAACTGCGGAGCTGCAACGTTGCCGGACGGATCGACCGGCACAGCCGCAGCGTGAACAGCGGCGCTCGAAGAGGCAAACTGATCCAACTTGGTACAGGCATTCCCGGCATCCTCAATTGGAAGACCCGCGGCATTTACCAAACATCCATTGGCGTCAACTTTGTAGCCACGGAAAAGCGTTGTGCGGCTCACAAGTGCCGCAGCACCAAAACCGAGAGCAATGGTCATCAGGTAGAAGGCACCAATGTTACCAATTGCCCAGTTAACGCTTTTTCGCGCAGCCTTGGCAGTTGGCACTGTGTAGAAGCGAATCAGGATGTGAGGTAGGCCTGCGGTTCCAAGAACCAGAGCCATTCCCAAACTAATCAGATCTAACTTGCTGATGAGGGTCTTGGTTGGGTCTACCACGCCGGTAGTGGCGTCAAGAACGTCTTTACCAAACTTGAGCCCCGGACTCAGGAAGTTTTCCTTGCCAGAAGCATCACGGGCCGCGCCTAGCAGATCGCTGATGTTGAAGCCAAAGTGCCAAAGCACCATCAAGGTCATGAGGATGGCGCCAATCATGAGAAGGAATGCCTTCACAATCTGAACGTACGTGGTTCCCTTCATGCCACCCACGGTTACGTAGATGATCATCAGGATTCCAACTCCACCAATAATCCAGTTCTTGGCAGCCTCATCGGTAATGCCCAGAAGGAGCGATACGAGAGCTCCAGCTCCAACCATCTGTGCCATGAGGTAAAAAATGCTAACCACCAAAGTGGAAGTAGCCGAAGCCCCTCTAACTGGCAACTGGCGCATTCGGAACGAAAGCACGTCTCCCATGGTGAATCGGCCCGAGTTGCGAAGCGGCTCTGCAACTAGCAAGAGTGCAACAAGCCAGGCAACTAGGAAGCCGATGGAGTAAAGGAAACCGTCGTAACCAAATAGCGCGATGGTTCCTGCAATACCGAGGAACGATGCTGCCGACATGTAGTCACCGGCAATTGCCAAACCATTTTGGAATCCGGAGAAGCTTCCGCCGCCGTCGTAGAAGTCCGAAGACTTCTTGTTAGTACGGCCTGCACGGAAAACCAACACCAGAGTGAAGGCAACAAATGCCACAAAAAGAATGGCGCTCAGGGTTGTTGAATTCACTTGGCCAGCTCCTTATCTACCTTGTCGCGGAGCGATTCGCTTGGTGCGTCAAGCACGCGAGTCGAGTAGCGCTCGTATAGGTACATGATCACGAATGTTGAAACAAACTGAAGCACACCCAAAATGAATGCAATGTTGATGTTGCCGAAAACTGGTGTACTTACCCATTCGCGAGCAAAGGCGGTTAGTGCAACATAAAGGAAATACCAAACCAAGAACGCCACTGTGAGCGGGAATGCAAACCGGCGGAACTTGCGCTTTAGATCTTGGAACTCGGGGCTGGCTTGTACCTCTTGCCAGACCTTCTCATCCTCTGACGATCCCATTGAACTCCAATGTTCATAAGGTGCGCCTTGGCGTCATTGCCAAGACGCGGAGCGATTTAACACTCCAAGTCCGAGCCTAGCCATGGAAAAACACTCTAGAAATGGGTTTTATTCCAGAGGTTATGAAGTCGTTATGATGCGAACGACTTGGATTATGGATAAACAGAAACCCGGCCCCCTCTCGTCATGGGGCCGGGTTTCTTGCTATGGGTGAGGCAACGCACCCAAACCGTTTACAGCTTTACAGGGTTACCGGTTTCGTTTGACTTCAAAGCCGCCTCAACCACACGCATCATGTTTAGCGCTGTCTCAAAGTTGGTGTCCATAGCCTTGCCAGTCTGCACGCAGTTCAGGAACTCCTGAATCTCGGCGGTGAAGGCCTCGGCGTAACCGGTTCCAACGCCTCCGCCAGGCATGGCTGCTACATCGGTGAAGTAAGGGTGAGCCGGTCCGGTGATAACACGGCGGGCACCATTGAAAACCGAGTCGGATTCATTGTTGATGAACAGGTGGAACTCACCGCTGCTCATACTGTCAAAACTGCCCGAACCATTGGTTCCGTGCACCTCAACGCCAAGCGAGTTTGGAATGCCGTAGGCAATGCGGCTGAGGGCAACCTGACCAATTGCGCCGTTCTCGAGCGTTACCGAGAGCAGGGCAATGTCATCGTTGTTGACTGGGCCGTACTCGTTGGAGTCGGAACCGCCGTGGCCAATGGCTCCGGCTACAGGCTTTGGGCGCTGAGTAATCACGGTGCGTAGGGTCGCGTTGTTCACCTTGGCAACCTTGCCAGCAACAAAGTGCATGGCGTCAATCGCGTGGGCACCAATGTCGAGCAGCGCACCCGCACCGGCTTGCTCAGACGCGTAGCGCCAGCTGAGCGCGCCCTTTGGGTTGGCCGCGTAGTCGGCGTTGTACCAGGCGCGAACGGTGTGAATCTCGCCCAGCTTTCCCTTGGCAACTGCATCGGCCAGTGCCGCAAGACCGGGCAAACGACGGAATGAGAAACCCACACCGGTGAGGCCCTTGGCCTGGTCGGCCAGAACCTTTAGCGCGGTGGCTTCAGGCAGGGTGCGACCGATTGGCTTCTCGGCAAAAACGTGCTTGCCCGATGCCAGCACCTTTGGCAGCACTTCATCGTGCAAAAAGTTTGGAAGCGCAACGCTGATTACGTCAATGTTTGGGTCGTTGATCACTTCATCGATGTTTGCCACCGCGTTGGCAAAGCCGTAGCGATCTGCAACCTTTTGCGCTAGCGGAAGGTTTGGGTCGGCAATAGCCACCAGCTCAACTTTGAGGGTGGTGGAAACAGCCATGGAAGCGTTTCGGTAGCCGAACGCGTGTGCCTGACCAGCCATACCTGCACCGATGACTGCAACTCTGATTGCCTTGCTCATGTTAACTCCTGTTTACGTGGTTTTGGTTTTACGTGGTTTTTGTATTGCATGGTTGTGGTTTTGGGTAAGTGCTTTCAGGGAGGTTGCGGTTACTGGAAGCTAACCGGTGTTCCGCACTGCTCGATGTATTCGCGAGTGCGAATGGCGATCTGCTTGGGTTTGGAGAAATCTCCAACTGGGTACATGTCTTGCTCGATGATTGCAAATAGGCCAGGGTTAGCTGCTTGAGCTGCCTCTAGCACCGGCCCATAGCCGGGCACGCCGTGAGGCGGCTCGACCATCAGGCCAAGCTGCACGGCCTCCACAAACGAAATCTCGTTCTTAAGTACGTGAGCCATGAGAACCGGCGCAACCTGCTTGAGGTGCAGGTAGCCAATCCGGTCTGGGAAGCGGTTGATCAGATCAACGCTGTCGCCAAAGTAGTACGCGTAGTGGCCGGTGTCTAGACACAGGTTCACAAACTGTGGGTTGGTGCCCTCCAAGAAACGCACGATCTCTTTTTCGTCGCCAACCTGAGTCTCGGCGTGGGCGTGGAACTGCTGCTTGAGGCCGTATTCCTCCAGCAGGCGCTTGCCAATCTCGCTATGACCGGCAAGCACGTTGGTCCATTCATCGTTGGAGAACTCGCGCTCACTTGTCACGTGACCCTCGTGGTTGCGCTCCCACATCTCGGGCAAAGTAATCAGGTGCTTGGCTCCAAGCTGCGAAACCAAAGCCGCAACTTCACTAACCGCAGCCCAGGCCTTTTCAATCTCACTGGCTCCGCGGTGAAGACCCGTAAACACAGTTCCTGCCGAAACCGAAAGTTGGTGTGCGGCTAGTTTGTCCTTCA